>Ga0310691_10003207_pt1 | contig 20050 bp, 19 predicted proteins | sample 176DNAGHGlowgp2_FD_203887 | JGI IMG/M metagenome (GOLD analysis project Ga0310691, IMG submission 203887) | Sheep rumen microbial communities from Palmerston North, Manawatu-Wanganui, New Zealand - 1766 DNA GHGlow gp2 (v2) (version 2) | ecosystem: Host-associated > Mammals > Digestive system >...
GGGGAGTGTGCTCTCCTGCAGTAGAGGATTCTCGCGCTGTGTTTTCTGACAGGCGCTAAACGGCATCATCATAGCCGATGCAAGTCCTAATGTCATAAGTGTCTTTGTTAATTTCATAGTTTTGTTTGTTTATGTGGGTTTAAAAGATTCCTTCTTCTTTATAAGAGTAATAGTTGCCGTCTGTGATGATGACGTGATCCATGAGTTTGATGCGCATCACATTGCAGGCCTGCAGGATACTCTTTGTCAGGTCGTTGTCGGCCTGACTGGGCCTGAGATTGCCTGACGGATGGTTGTGACAGACGGCTAGAATTGTGGCGTTGCAGAGCACGGCCTCGCGGATGATGATGCGTATGTCAACGCTAACCTCTGAGATGCCGCCGTGAGCAATGCGTAGCTTTTTGATGAGACGGTAGTTCTGATTCATCAGCAGAATCCAGAACTCCTCTACGTCCAAGTCTTGCATCACGGGATGCATGTGGTTGTATATCCTCGTGGCAGTACCCAGGTCAGGCCTCTCTTCTGCACTTTCCATCTGTCGGCGCTTGCCCAGTTCGCAGGCTGCCATGATGGTGATGGCCTTTGCCGGTCCTACACCATTATATTGGCACAGGTCGTGAATACTCATCTTGCCCAGTGTGTTCAGGTTGTTGTTGCAGTCGGCAAGGATACGTTTCATCAGCGATACGGCATCTTCCTTGGGCGAACCAGAGCCAATCAGAATAGCCAACAACTCAGCATCGCTTAATGCCTGAGCACCCAATCGCTCCATCTTTTCGCGCGGTCGGTCTTCCTCAGCCCATTGGTTGATATTGAGTTTTGTGTCTATCGCTTTCTCTACGGCGTTCGTTGGTTTCACAGTTTCTTTTTCGTTTTGCCTACAAAGTTACACATTATTTTCGAGTTACCAATGATTTAGCCCCGTTTTTCTTTCATACAAAAAGATTCCCACCCCTTTTCTGATTTCTATTTCAAAGTTTGAAATGTGTATCCCAAAGTTTGGGATGCACATCCCAGACTTTGAAATGTACATCCCAAACTTTGGGATGGAAAATTGTAGGCACAGTAATCCCTTATTTTGTGCTAATAAGGAAGAAGAAAACGGTTACTTATAGAAATTCTTCTCGAAGGCGGTGAATTCGTCCTGCTTCAAGACGCAACGCTTCCACCACGACTCGATAAAGCCGAACCCGTAGCCCATGAGCTGAACAAAGGCAGCGGGGATACTTAACAATCCTACCCAAGGACTGCGGTTACGAATGCTGGAGTCGATAAAGATTACGGTGCTATAGAATAGCTACGGGAAAAGGCCTAACACACAGAATACCATACCCACGCCCTGATGCATGTTGTCGTATGGGCGCATGCCGTGAGCGTCGAGCCATTCGCCTTCTGCGTAGAGCTCCGCACCATTTAAGAACATTAGCAAACAGCCAATCACGCCCAAGGTGAAGACGGTGGGCAACAGATGTACCAGTTTCAGAGTTCCTGGATGACGCTTCGTGAGGTTGATGCGTGCAATGCCGCTGTTATAGACCTGACGGAAGAACTTACGGAAGTCAGTACGACGCTTTCACCACGAATATCTCCTAGGATCAAATAATGAGTCCAGCGATTGATTCGCCGGACTCATTTCTTCTTTATTTGATAACAATCTTTCTGATTGTACCATCTCGCATCAACACAAGGTTGAGACCTTTCTGTAGCTTATTCAATATCTTTCCGTTAGGACTGTATATATTCGGACAATCATTTCTTTCATCGAAATATCCGTTATTCCCGTCACATAGCTGGCATGAACTTACAGATACATTCTCTATTGCATCATCACCTTAACAGCTTTTTCGCCGATTTTGACTATAGCTGTTTCGCCTTTTTGCATTGTTGTGATGATCTCTGCTTTGCCATCTTTTCCTTTTTCCATTCCTGCTTTGAATCCCGATATGGTATAAGCCGAAACTGTAATTCCATTATCAATTCCATCAATAGAAATCCGACCATCTTGCGCATGAATGAGAACAGGTATAGAATGAATCTCTGTCATTTTTGTATTTTCAATCCCTTCCATTGATGGTGTGGAGTCTATCCAGCAGAGAGTTGCTGTTACTGCTTCTGACTTTTTATATCCTTCTTTCTGTGCATATACTTTAATAGTATATGTCGCAGACAGTGGAATGATAGCTTTGTAGTGCGTCTTGATATCAGAATCAGTAATATCAGAAACGAACTCGACGCCTTCTGTTGCACATTCAAATATTAAATTCCCGTTTTCATATGAGATAATGGGTGCTTCACAAGGAGGCAGATATGTGAATGTTCCTGTTACGGTTACATCGTGAGCAGGCATAATTTCTGGAAGATCACTCCAGCCAGAGAACTCATAGCCATCCTTGAAAGGTACTGGTTCTGGCGTTATTACAGAACCACATTCAATATTGTAAACTCTATATTCACTGCCATCAACCATATAAGTTAGCTTGTATTTGTTGGCAGTGAACGAACCTGTTACTACTACATCTTCTGCAGGCATTTTCGAGGGAATCCAACTCCAACCAGAGAATGTGTAACCTTCCTTTGTTGGCTCAGGCTCTGGATTTATGGTTGCACCATATTCTATTTCATAAGTTTTGTATTCTTCGCCATTAATTTGATAAGTGAGCTTGTACTTGTTAACAATGAATGAACCTGTCACAGTTACGTCATGATCAGGCATTACCTCAGGTATCTCACTCCATCCGCTGAAGGTATAACCTTCTTTGGTTGGTGCTGCTTCTGGCGTAATGGTTGCACCTTCCTCTATCTCATATGATTTATACTCTTCCTCATCTATTATATAGGTTAATCTATGTTTAGGCATCACTATTTTCTTAATACTTTTGAAACCACTCCAGGGGGCTGTGGTCTTATAGGCATCTATCGCCGTTCCTGGAACATGAAGCGTAGCGTATTCGATATAAGAATCAGAAAAGGTGCTACTTGATGTATTAGGCACACTTTCTGCCATGCAAGTCACGTCGGTAAGTTCAGGGCATTTTGCAAAAGCATAGTCTCCTATGCTCGTTACGCTGCCCGGAATCGTTATGGAGGTCAGGCTACTGCAGCCAGAAAATGCAGAACTTCCTATGCTTGTCACGCTGCCCGGAATCGTTATGGAAGTTAGGCCGCTGCAACCCTTGAAAGAACTATTTTCTATACTCGTCACGCTGTTGGGGATCGTGATGGAGGTCAGACCGCTGCAGCCTTCGAAAGCGTTGTGTCCTATGCTCGTGAAAAGATTGGAAATTTTTGGTGCTTTTAAAAATTATTGCTATCTTTGCCGCCGAATTACAGAATAAGTCAAGATATGAATAAGAAAGCTATCATCTTTACACGTGTTTCTACTAACGCTCAACATCTTGAAGAGCAGGAGAAGATTGTAACGGACATGGCAATCAGGGACGGCTTTAGTCTTGAAAATTTATTTTTTGTAAGTTACAAGGAGTCTGGCATCAAGCTAACCGAGGACGAACGTCTCGGCATAACGGAAATGAAGGAGCTTATAGAGGACAACCGGTCCATAAGAGCCGTCTATGTTTCCGAAATATCACGTATTGCGAGAAACAAGAAGGTGTTGTTCAGTATTTCTGACTATCTGCTGAGTAGGGGTATTCAACTAACCATTAAAGAGCCTTTTCTGAAACTGCTTAACGATGATGGAAGTGTGAACAACGGAAATGAATTGGTGTTTACTCTCTTTGGGCAGATAGCTGAGTCTGAGATGAGAGTAAAAAAGATGCGTTTCAAGTATGGTAAAGAATTAGCTAAGTCAAAAGGCCAGTTCGTTGGTGGCCGAGTCCGTTACGGGTACAGATTAGACAAGCATAAGCGTTTTATCACGGATAAGCATGAAGTCGCTATCATTCAGGAGGTGTTCGATATGATGTGCTCCGGTAACCATTCTTATAACTCCATCGCACGTGAAATGGTAGAGCGAGGTGAGGACGGCTTCAAGGACTTGAGACAGGCGTTCAAGAAGGTGCAGAACATCTTGAAGAGTGAAGCCTATTGTGGTGGCCAGGTGGAGAGTGACAAGGGTTACAACTACGTCTATCCGGCCATTATTGACAAAGAGACATTCGATAAGGCGCAAGCGCAGTTAGCGCAGAACCAGCTGAAGCCGAAGCGCATCTATAAGCATGTATTCTTGGGCAGAGGCATCATCAAAGACGATAACGGCTACATTCTTTGTGGGAAAAAGCGCGAGAAAGGCGGAAACTATTACGCTCATTCCACACACTCAAACTCTGGTTTGACTATAGCTGCTGCTCCGATAGACAAAGCGCTCTGGATAATAGCAAAAGCGCAATATAAGAATAAGGTGGAGTTGGAGAAAGCACTTGGTCAGGACGAAATGAAGGAGCGACTCCTGGAAGTGCAGGGCAAACTAAAGGCTGCAAAGATTGCAGTTGCCGAGTACCAGAAAAAGATAGACCGAATAGAGGAAAGATATATTCTCAACAAGCTCAGTGCTGCTAAGGCAGACGAACTAGAAGCAGACCTAAACAAGCAGATGATGCGCGAACAGAAGAACATAACCAAGTACGAAGACCAAATTAGGCAACTTGGAATGCCTATGGAGGAGTCTGTAAAATACCGCGATAATATAGACGGCATTACTGACCCAGAATTACAACATCAGATAATAGTTGAAGTTATCGACTATGTCAACCTTGTGAAAGAGCAAAAAAACCACTATCGTATGGAGGTGAACTATAAACCATTATTCAGTGGCGCGGGGTTCACGCAAATTTTCCAAATATCGACCCAATTATGCCACCAGTCATTGAAGACAGGCAATTTACAGTTTGAATTATAGTGAACGGGGTTGGAAATTTCCTATCCCGTTTTTAGTGCGGTCACTAGTGAATTGTACCGTCAATATTAGCGATGCGCGGAATTGATGGCAGATATTCAATTCGCAAAAAATGACGAAAAACGCGCATATCGTCGCCTCACCTTTTTTATATATGATATAATAACCTCTTGTTGTGATGAACTGAGAGGCTGGCAGCGCAGGCTGTCAGCCCTCTCTTTAAATCGCGACAATGAGGCAATAACAAACATAAATTCATTACAACAATATGGAAAAACATAAATTAAACGTGCCCGATGGTGTGAGATACCTCGGACAGTGGTCAGACTTCAGCGCACAGTTGCCGGATAACTGCCATTTTATTCTCAACAAGGTACTGACTGGTGTTGGAGCCACGCAGTATTACCTGACAAGCAACGAGCCTGTAGTCCTATGCTCCCCCAGATGCGCTCTGCTCGAAAGCAAGCGCAAAAAGCATCCCGACGTTTGGTATTACCGGGACCTGGCAGATGATGGGCTGTCGGTGGACTCCGATAAACCGAAAGCGATCAAGAAAAAGGCTTCTTATGAGGATATACGGAAGTTTAACAAGGGGGTATGCACATACCTTGACGACTGCGCTAAGAACCGGAAAGCTCCGAAAATAATGGTTACTTACGACTCGCTAGGACATGTCATCGACGTGTTGCGCTCCAAGGGTTGCCTTGACTACTGGACGCTAGTCATTGATGAGTTTCAATGCATTTATACCGACGCAGCTTACAAGTCGAAGACGGAACTTGAGTTTCTGGATAGTTGTAAGATGTTCACTAGGGCGGTCTATCTCAGTGCCACCCCGTACCTGGAGAAGTACATGGAGCAGCTCGACGAGTTCAGGGTCATGCCCTATATTGAACTTGTCTGGCCGGATAGCATGAAGGAGCAGGTGACTATAACCAATATAACACTGACCAGACCAGCCACAGCTGTATGTAAGGACATCATCGACAAGATGAGGGCAGGTAAGACCGTCCGCTTTGGCAATAAGGAGATAGACACGACGGAGGCCGTTTTCTACCTAAACAAGGTCTCAGACATCTGCCGTATCATCAGTAAATGCCAGCTACGACCAAACGAGGTGAATATCCTTTGCGCCAAGGACAACGAGGCTAAGCTAAAGACACTCGGTCACCAGATGGGCGACTTCCCGAAAGAGGGCGACCATCACAAGATGTTCACCTTCTGTACACGCACGAGCTTCCTCGGTGTGGACTTCTACAGCGAATGTGCATATTCGTATATCTTCGCCGACCCTACACAGAAAACTCTCGCCTTGGACATCAGTACAGACATCACCCAGATTATAGGCCGTCAGCGACTGGAGCGCAACCCATATAGGAACGAAGCAATCATGTTCATAAGAGAGAGTGCCGCCGGGATGGAGAAGGACGACATAGGCAAGTATATCGAGAACAAGAAGAATAGTACAGAAACGCTGATAGACAGTTTCAACATCTCATCAGAGAAGGTACAGGCCGAACTTGTTAAGGTTTACAGAAAAAGTGCCGAGCGCGACCACTTCCAGGACAACTATATAGCAGTTATTGACGACAAGACAACTGGTAAGCCCAAGGTGGTAGTGAATATGCTCGTACTGCTATCGGAGCTGAGAGCGTGGGATATCAGGAAAAACGGCTACAGAAACGTCTATGTGGTCATCGACCAACAAAGACAGGTTGGTATCACAGGTAACGTCGGTACTAAGTCCACCAACCCTGATGTACTGGCCTTCAAGGCTGACTTTGAGAGTACTCACGACACCACTAAACGCATTACTGCCTACTGTAATTTCCGACAGCAGCACCCCGAACTGACTGATGAACTCGACTTCGTGTCAGCCAAATATGCCGACTATTGGGATGCGCTGGGCTATGATAACATAAAGGCTCTGGGCTTTCAGGAAAGTAAGATAAAGGCGGCTCTTGCTATGCCGTCGCCTTTCGATGATAAGCTCCCGGAGGTAGTGAAAGCCGTGAGGGCGAACTTGCAGGAGGGGAAAGCGTACACGGCCTCAGAAATGAAAAAAGCCCTTGTGGGAGTATACAAGGAAGTTGACTATCCTCATGCTGCCAAAGCATCAGACATAACCAGGTATGTTTCGGCAGACTTAAAACAGGACAGCAAAACAGGTATTCGCCATTATGTCATATCCTCACTTCATCGTAAGGAGATAACTTTCTTTCCATTCGTCTGGCGACCTAACGTGCCAATGTCGGCAGATATTGACCGTTTTCTTGAAATAGTCAAAACGGGCAAATATCAGATGAAGAAGTCTGAGAAAGAGTCCCGGAGCTTGCCCGACGTAATTGCAGAGATAAGAAGCCTTTCCGACCACGAAGCGCAGAACAGATTGAAACGTGAATGGTTGCCAGTGGCCTGCATAAATGGCACTTTTAAGAAGAAGCACGACCACGGCATTGACACCTATTCGTCATTTCTTGCTCTCGACTTCGACGGCTTTACGAGTGAACAAGAAATGACAGAAGCCAAGGAGGCACTGAAAGCCTATCCCTTCATCTATGCCATTTTTGACACACCAAGCGGAAAGGGTATCAAGGCTATCGTCATCCACGACTCCACGAACCCGGCACATCACTGGAACCTCTATGCCCAAGTGATGAATGCCTGTCGGCTTCCACAGACGGACAGTAGCGTTTGTGACCTCTCCCGCGGCCAGTTTTTCTGCTTTGACCCCAATCTGTGGGTGAACCCAAGCCCTGTGCCATTCCATTTTGAGTACGACGACACACTACAGCCGCTAGAGCCTGCTCAGGACAAGACCGTAATAGTCGGTAGCCCTAAAGACATGGTATCGCAGCAACTCGACATCTGGACGGCCAACTTCCTGCATTACCTTTGGAACAACCTGCTCACGGATGATGCAATCATTGCGAGACTTGATAAGCATTGGACGGAAAAGAGACCGGAGTACTTCATGCAGGGCAAGCGTCATAACGCCATGCTGACGATGGCCGGGACTCTTTGTAAGGCTGGCGTTGCTAAGGAAAAAACTGAAAGCTATCTCACCTCCAGATATAGCAATATGCCTTGTGGCGAGATACAGGGCGTTATCGACTTCGCTTACGACCATAACGCTTTTGGCTGTGACCGAAGACAATACAAAAGATAAGGACGGCGGCATTACTGCCACCATCCCCCCAAGGGGTTAGTGTGGTGTTCGTGGAACAATAGCATTGCACAGCAATACCTAGTGAGAATAACAAAAATATTATATAGGAAAACCTTCTTTTATAAGGAAATGTATGTTTTTAGAAGAAAAAAGTGTTATCTCGCTAGGTACTACTTATTCAGTACTATAGTGTCCACGAACGCTGAACCTCCCGGAACGGGCTGGTTGGCTTGCCCGACCAGCATAGATATTATAAATATGTTTAAGACAACAATACAGATGCTCAATGGAGATGGTATGTTTTCATTGAGCCGTGAGCCAGCTGATGCTCATGTTATCGTCAAAGACAGCACACTCACTATCCCTGTAAAGTTCAGGAATGACATAAAGACGTTACAGGAACACTATGCTCAGGACTTTCGTGAGGGGTTGGAGGTCAGCCTAACACTCAAAGAAGCACTTGTACTGCTTCCAAGAGACAGAGCGCGGGCAGATGCCTATAATGCTCTGGCCAGTTGGATGAGGAATAACCTCGGAATTACACTAACTATCAAGTCACAAAAAACAAAAAAATGAGACGTATTATGCAAGTGGCAGATTTCGCTTTCAATGTCTGCGCCACCGAAGAAAACGTCATCAACGACTTTGTTCAAGCCTTTTTCGACAAGGTGGCGGGGACTGGTACGTTGAAGTTCACCTATAACACAACACCAGACGGCTACAATTACCAGATTAATCGATATATGCCCTATGGCTACCGGGGTGACTTCGTGATAGACCACGACTGTATGCTGCTCACCGGCTTGCCTGTGGAGGAGTTCAGAGTTAATCCGCTTAAACCTGACCATCAGCCCTTGTTAGTCGGCATCCCCGGTCGTCATACCGATGGCTATTACATCGGGACAGCCCAAGTGGAAGCCCTTTACAAGAAGATGGTTAGTAGTGGGGATGATTTGGAAGAGCCAAAGATAGTCAGTATTTACGTCACTGACCACATGCTATCAATCAGTGTGAAGTATGAATAAATAGAAAACCGCTCAGGGGTAGTCCTCTGGGCGGTTCACTTTTTTTATTCATCATCATCCCAAATGCTCTTTCTACTTAGGGCAGTACCGGCATCCACTTCATCATCGGGGTCGTGGACACTTTCTTCTGTCTGTTCACCACCTGATAATGCAATGAACTCCGTAAGTTGTAGTATATCTACACTGATATTGGGCTTAATATACTCTTTCTGTTTCATACCATTTCTGTTATTGTAAAAACACCTTCTTTCCATCCACGATATTAAGACCTTTCTTCAATCCTTTTTGTCTTTGGCCGTTCAAGTTATAGATACTATGCTGGAAATTGTCTTCCTGCCCGATATTCTGTATTTCTGTAGCATCATCGCCATCGAACACATAAGCTACCCTGGAATCAGCAGACGGAAGTTTGGCAGTAGGAAGAGGAAGGTAGGCTTTATGGGCACCCAGCATTGAGCCGTCTGTTACTGCATAGAAACCCAGTTCACCGTTCTTTTGGGCAAATACGTAGTTGGTATAGTCACCGTCAACCTTGTTCAACTCCGTGCCCTCAGTTACACCGACCAACATATTTGATACAACGGTTTGTGCTTCCACGACAGGTATTTGATGTACACCCTCATCACCCATCACGACAATACCAGTCCCAGCAGGTACATCATAGATGCGTGTTAGTATGACCTTGCCCGTCCTTGGAGTGAACGCCGAAACGATATATGCTTTTACGTCAGTCTCCGTAAAGTCAAGGTCAAACTCACTGCAATAGGTTGCCATTCCTGCCTCACCAATCGTTATACCAAGTTCTGTTGGATCCATTTCAATAATCTCCTTGAAGTCTTCCCAACACTCTGCTCTTTCGTATGCCGCCTTACTGCCATAAGGTACATATAGAGTAGATCTCCATCGAATGGGGAAATAATCATTTCCGTCACCGTCTGGGTCAACATCGAGGTACAAAGGAACCTTGCTGTCCACATAGACGGTAGTCATATTTGTACAACCATAGAATGCATTATTAGCGATGTCGGTCACGCTATTGGGTATATGTATAGAGGTTATACCTGTTTGGTTCTGGAATAATTCATATATCTGTACAGTTCCATCTTCAAAAGCAATATCGCCAGATAGATTTTTTCCTTGGATTGCTACTTTACCCAAATAGAGAATACCTGATGTGTGATTTTTAAGCCATTTCGATAAACTAGAAAACGAGGCAACACATACATGTGTAACTCCTTCGCCCCCCTCTATTGTGGACAGGTTATAACAGTTTTGAAAAGCGTAATTCCCTATGCTTGTTACATTGCTTGGAATGTTGACGGAAGATAGTTGTGAACAACCATAGAATGCATCATCTGGAATTGTTGTTAAACCCGTAAAATATTTCAACTCATTAAATGAGGTTATATTGCTATTCGCGCTAAATAAAGTACCCAAATTAGTTACAGCGGCAGCTTCTTCTTTGCTGAGGTTGCCATCGTGGTCTGTATCCCAGTTCGCAATACATATTTCTTTCACTTTCGCATCATCGAATACTATGGTTTCTTCAATACTCTTGAAGTCTTGCCAATAATCTGCTGTCTCATAAGCAGCCTTACAGCCATAGGGAACATAAAGAATCATATTTCTTCGAATTGGACCAGGGACAAAATCACCAAAATTCAAAGGATTAGATATATTCACATACATTGATGATAAATTCCCACATCCTGCAAAAGCATAATCACCAATGTAGTTCACACTACTTGGGATGGTGATGGAAGTCAAACCACAGAAAGCACCAAAGGCATTTTCTTCTATACGTGTCACACTGTTGGGAATGTTGATGGAGGTTAGGTTACGACATTCCCAAAAGGCATATCCCCCTATAGTCGTCACACTATTAGGAATGATTATAGAGGTGAGTCCATTGCAACCCTCAAACACCCTTGTTTCTATGTTCGTTAAGTTACTGGGAAGAGTGATAGAGGTTAAACTGCTACAGCCACCGAATGCACCAGCTCCAATGCTTGTTACACTATTTGGGATAGTTATAGAGGTAAGTCCATCGCAACCAGAAAACGCAGATACACCTATGGACGTTACACTATTGGGAATTGTCACGGAGGTTAAACCTGACAAATTCTTAAAAGCGTCGTCGCCTATAGAAGTCACACGATAATTCGTTGCATTATAAAGCACATTTGATGGAATCGTAATACTGCCGGATAAAAATAAGGTATAGCTACTATGCCTAACCAATGTTGCTTCCTTACCATTTAGTTCATAGAAAAAGTCACCGACTTCAACAGATGCCATTGCTGCCATTGGCATCAGCATTATAAGGAAGGCTAAAAACTGTTTTTTCATCTTAACTTAATTATACAGCCTACAGCTCCTAGACTCAGCGTTTAATATGTGCATACAAAAAGGATGGAGCTCGTTATCACTCCATCTTATCGCTTGGCTCTGGAAAAACCTTTAAAGGAATGGAACAGTAACTACAGCACCATCCAGTGTACTTTTGGTACACAAGATGGGCGTGTCCTGTATCTACCCTCCTTTAGTTTAAGTTTTCCAGACTTTAGCGATAAAGGAATAGAGACATTATAACGCCTTCTTGACCTCCGTGGCTGGCATCCCATACAGGAAGGTCCACTTCGGCTCTGCAAATATAAAAAACAAATTAGACATATCATACGTTTGGAGGTTGCTAGGAGCCATCTTTTAAGAATTATTGGCTGTTTTCGCCACTTTTTCCCAAAAACGACGAAAAAAAAGAGGTGTCCCTCCCTATGGTAATGCAGAGTCCGGCTTCTCTGTCTTGCGATTAAGAAGCGACTATAAGACAGGAATAGGCAGAGTAACTAGGCTCTCCTATACCCGTCTTACTATGAGAACTCCTAACGACCATCACACTAACTTCAAGAAATAGGTGATGTGGTTAAAGTTACTAGAGATAGAGCTAGCAGTAATGAGCCTAAAACCCACTCCATGCTTGCCTCGGTACTTCTCCATGTTCCAATGCCTACGTGTACAGCGTCCTTTTCCGACTGCACTATGATGTGGCATGAAACCATGGCGAACAAGTAGTTTTATCTGCTGGCGCTCCTCCTCACAGAAGATGCCAGCCCTAACTACAGGTGATGGCCAGAGTACATTGATGTATCGACCATCCTGAATAAAGATGTTATTCTCCATTGATGAACTTCTTTTTAACACGTTGTACTGTACTAATACCAACACCACAACTCGCGGCTACCAACCTTATAGGGTAGCCCTTCCGTAGCTGTTTGATGACAGCAGCATATTCTTCTTGAAATTTCTCGTCGGACTTCTTGTAGCCTTCTCTACGGCCAACTTTACCGCCTTTGGCTATGAACTGTGCCTTACCTGAGTTGAGCCTGAATTTGATGTTTTCACGCTCCATCTGGGCACAAGTCCCCAGCACGGCAATAAAGATAGTCAGGAAGGGATGCTCCTTACCGTCCGCTCCGAAGATGGATAGCTGCTCTTTCTGAAAATACACATTAAGATGGTTCTCCTTGCAGAGCTTCACATTAGAGAGAACATCATCAACATTCCTTCCCAGACGTGATAATTCTGATACAAGTAGAACGCTGACATGATTTGAGATACAGTATTGCAGGCACTCTGTGAGGATTGGTCTTTCCTGAGTTTTCTTTGCGCCTGAAATATGTTCCTCGTAGGTGTTCACGACTTTGAGAGATTTTTCCTTCGCCAAGATTTCCAAATCTCTTATCTGTCGGCTTGTGTCCTGCCTGTCATTGAGAGAGGACACGCGGGCGTAGATAACTGCTGTTTGGTTGTTCATATAACTCAAAGTGTTAAGTGAATACATAAATATGTGTTCATCCGGTCTTATTGCCTATTATTTGAACACAAAACTGAATGAACACAAAAAGTGGTGGGTGAACAAGCATCGGTTTTTAATGTTATTCTCCCACCACGGGTTTAGATAGTGATAGACAGGCTTCCCGCAACATCCGACAATCTCATATAACTACTGTAGTCGTGTTCGGGATGGTCAGCCTTAAAGGTCTTGAAGTCGAATGACGAACGCTGGGATGGCAGCTTTCTTGTCAACTTCATTCCAGTATCGGTAGCCCAAGTCTTGATGTCCTGAGCCTCCATAACAGAGAGGATTGAAACCTTTATCTCTGCCAACCGTGCCTCGGCGGCATTCTTCGTCTCGATAAGCTCCCTTATCTCGTCCTCCTGTGCGCTGATGTCTTCGGGGATGGAGTAAGGGTTTCTGAACTTCTCACCTCTGAGGTCACAGTCCAACAGCTCTTTACATATTTCTGAAGGGATGCGAGTCACAGGTATAAGCCCGCTGATATGGTCAAATGTACCATCCTTCTTGGGCTTGTTACGCAGTCTGATAATATAGAGCTTGTCCACTTTTGCACCTGGGTTCTGCCCTTCAAAGAAAAGTGCATATATTGAAAGCTGAAAACGAGCCTTCAACAGTCTGTCAGCATCAAGCACGGCAAAAGTCTTGATGTCGGCCAGATGAAATGACGTGTCACTCGCACGAAAGACTTTGTCAATATTACTACTCCATGCAACACCATCAGTGACATTATATTCGCTGGCTATAGGTACCAGTCCATTGTCTTTGCAGAGTTGGATATAGTCAGCTACTTCAACAGTACCATCGTTAGTCCAGTGTACATCGAAATCCTCTATACTCTTATGAACGTCACTTCCATACTGAGCGGCTGCGTCGAGCACGCTCTTGGGTATTCCTTCAAACTCCTTGCCGTTGAACAACTGGCGTGAAAGCATATCCGTAATTCCAGACAGCTCTTTACCGTTCAGGTGATAGGTGTGGGCTTCCTCATTGAAGACAACACCACTGTTTTTCAATTCTATTCTTTTTGTAGCCATAGTTATGCTGCATCTTTTAGTTGTTTAAGTTGTTGCTTTCTCTCAGAGAAGAGTTTTTTAATCTCTGGTGTATTCTCTACCTCATTTCTGTGTTGCTGATAGAGCGATAAGAGTGCATCCACGTCTGGAACAGCGTTTATCGCGTTCCGAATGGCTGCAAAGCGGTCTGCGGGTTGAGCGGGCTGCGGTGAAGTTGTTGCAGTCACGTTTTTTGCCCGTCTAGTGGTTGTAGGCTTGGTTGTTGCCTGTGTCATCTGGTCGTGATACTGGTTTGTGTCAGCATCTTTTGTGTCATCAATAGCGAAAAGGGCATTCATGGCGTATTTTCGGGCATACGATGATGCTGCGCCTGTTATCTGTGCTGCATCCATGCCTGTCTTTGTTGCCGAGTGCTCTGCCTCTGCTGTCACGCTGATGTTCTCTCCCTTTGTGTTGAAGAAGTAAAGGGTGGTCTGTAAGAATGTCCGGCCACAGTGTTCTACAACTTGGTCTGAGAACCTAATTCCACACTGATGTTCACGGAGCAGAGGCTTGATAGCTGCCTCGATGTCCTCCAACGAACGATAGTTGTACTTCCCAAAGCTGTTATACTGTCCTTTGGGCGCATCCAGTCGTTGCTGAATGTCAATGAGTGATTTTAATAAATCTTCCATAGTTGTAATGTTTTTGGGGATTAATGAATGATTGTAAAACGAAAAGACCGGAGACAACACTTTCACATATACGTTTCGTTCGTTATGATATAGTGTTGTCCCCGGTCGGGGTGAGCGAAATCAACTCGCTCATCAGTTGAGGAACCAGCTATAGCCCTCGGTGTCTTCACCGTTGATGGCCTTCTGTATTCCAATAGCGAAATCTGTGCAGTTCTGGTTACGGTCGATGAAGCGGTCAATATATGCCGACTTCGCGGCCTCTGTTGCCAGTTGCAGGAGATTCCAGCAGGTAATATCCTCATCCTCCTTTTTGCCAAAGGTAGGATTTGAGACATATCCTCTTACCATAGCATTGATAGCCTGGTCGCCAAGATTCAATGCTGGTAGTTGCTTCTGTTCAGATGCAGGCAAAAACTGATAAAGTCTCAGTCTGCCAATAATCGTACAGAAAAGTTCCTCGGGGATTCTGGTCGATTGCAGATTCTCCAAGAGACGTAATGCTTCTTCCTTGTTCGGATTGAAACTCTCGAATAGCTCAGTGGCCTTTTGCATGATGTCGGCCTCGGTCAAGCATTCGATGGTTCCGCTATTACCGTCACAGGTAAGCATAAGGTTACTACATACTCGTACTTGCCAACCCACGAAGATTTTAAATTTGAGCGGGCTTTGCCGGTAGTAGAGTTTGTCCTCATTGTACGCTCTACAGCCGCCGACACAAAGGTGTACGGTCTGGCCGTTAACAGAGCGCGTTAGGTTTTTGACGTGACAGACAAAGGCGAGACGCTGATAAAATGTCGTTTTCTCGTCTTCGGTCAGTTCACTTGCTTTCTTGTGTTGAGCACTTGGCACGCGCCCGATAATGGGGTGGCTCACACGGCACTCAACAGGTGTAAGTTCTCCAAATACCTTCTCGGCAGTCTGTGTCACTGCACCGATGAAACTCTGGTGAGAGATTGTGAGACTGTTGTCACAGAAGGTTGGAATAATGTTGTTGTTGGTCAACTCGTCAAGCGTGATGGCTTGCGTGTTGCTTTCAATGAAGTTGGGGTGTTCGGCACCCTTTTCTTCATCAGTGATAACTTCGGCCTCGATAACCTCTGCGGTCTCGATACCTAATGTCTTTTCTGATACAATCTTACCCTCTAAGGGCTCGACTGTGGTTTGTTCTTTCTTTCTCATAGTTGTTTGTTTTTTTATTGTTATTGATACAAAAATGTTTCTTATATATATTAAGGCGTTCGGGAGATATAGCAAGGCGGCGAAAATTTGGGGAAAAGAAAAGGAACCAGCTCCTTATATCCTCTTCGGACATGGAACTGGCTCCTTTCAGGCTTTTACCCGTTTTCACCACAATGACACTCTAGGTCAGTGGCTACGACAAGCTCTGCCCAGACACCTATGCCATAACCTCTTCGGATATAGCCATCAGTGCCTATGCCGGAATTATTATTGTTGTTAATGTATGCCCTCTTCCGGCAGTGGCACACAGTATGATGACAGCCTATAAGCGGCTAAGTCATCACCACATCTATAAGGCCTTAACCGGTCTACAGACGTTGTTGCTTTGGTTGGTCTTGTTCATCAATTACACACTACTCCTATGCAGTATTCTAGTAGATTTCCTAGTACAACTCATAGTAAAACACACTTATTTTTCTACTATGAAGCAACTTTCTCAATAAAACCTTTGCTGGATATTATTATTTTTGCTATATTTGCACACCGTTCAGAGGAACGAATAGATTTACGCCTAGCCATGGCGTATATATATATGTTATGATGAACATTAAACAAGACACTCTACGCGAGTGTAAAAAGGAACTGACAGCAAAGGTCAGCGGGAGACTCAAAGTCAATTGTGATGTTTATGTAGACTGGTTCGTAAAGCACAGAGCTAAAAGCGAAGATGAACTGCGAAACGAGTGTAACCGTTCACCGGAAGCTCTGAAAAAGACCTTGGAGTATTGGAGTGGTAGACACGTTTTCACCCAGGAAGATTTCATTGAGAATCTAAGCTACTCAGGCTTTGACTACAAAGAACTTAAAGAGATTTCCGAAGCTGCCAAAGAGCTTTCAAAGCAAAAGAAGGAAGCGTATATCGCTGAACTCGACCGCTTGAAGAAAGAAGCTGAAAACGATTGACCAAGCCATCAGTCCTTGAAAATGTTAATGTTTGGGTACGAGAAAGGTTGATAGAAGCCAAGATTGAAGAGCTGGAAAAAGGATTTGCTATCCATCCAGAAAATAAACTTCGAGTAGCGCAACTGAGACTCGCTTTAAAAAAACAAATGATTTAAGCAGAAAACAAAAACAGAGAGTGGGTTAGTAGTAAGCCGCAATCAAAAAAACTACAATGGGGGTTGAGATACTCCCCTTTTTTATGCCCTATTGTTAATTACACCAAAATCCTGAAATCTATTCGTCACGCTGTTGGGAATCGTTATGGAGGTCAGGTTGTAGTTATCTCCGAAAGCAGACGCTCCTATGCTCGTCACGCTGTTGCCAATCGTGACGGAGGTCAGGCCGGTGCAATAAAGGAAAGCAATGTCTCCTATGCTTGTCACTCTGTATTCTGTGCCGTCATAGGTTATTTTTTCGGGAATGACTATTGCGCCAGAATATTTTCCAGATGGGTTCTTTGCGACTTCTGCCGATTTCATTTTCGATACCAAATTATACCAGATGCCATCAATCTCTACTGCATCCGCACTCGCCACCATCGGCAGCAAAATCATCAAGAGTAAAAGTAATTGTTTCTTCATTTCTGTATTTATTTTAGATTCTATTGTTCGTTGTCAGAGTAAACATAAAAAGAAAACGTGGACAATTTACTTCGTCTACGTTTCAGAGGTATTGGGGATAACCTATATTGCTTAAACGAGTAAAAGTCCACGCCATCAGGCGCGAACTATCTACTTCAGTTCTTGCAATATTTCATCTAATTCCCCAATTATCTGAAACAAGAATCTAAAAGTGGATGTTCAAATCCTATATGTCCTTTTTATATTTATCTTAGCCCATAGGCATTCTGTTTTTTTTAGGGTTATACTTTATTTATTTTTGATTGTCGCTTCCGAACAGTTCATCCTTGAAGAAGTCGATTGCTTTCTTCAAAGGATCAAGGTCGTTCTTGATAATGTCAAAGACGGCATCAGGGTCAACTTCAAAATAGTGATGAGCTATAACATCTCGGACTCCCATCACACCTTTCCAGTCAATTGAAGGATAAGTTGGTAACAGTTCTTTTTCAGTTAGCTTATCCAAGGTTTTTACACTTTCTCCAAGTGCTATAAGCACCATACATGCAGCATCAAGTTTTTCCATTCCATTAGGTGATGTCAGATAGTCATCAACTGAATGAATCCACATGGAGCGCTCTTGCAATCTTGTAATTGCAGTTTCTATATTTTTCAAGGTCTCGTAGACCATAGCGATATTATCAGTAGACTTGAATTCCATATTTTTGGATTTGCTGTTTAAAGAGTTGATTCATGTTGTCTCTCATACGGACAACATCAACAGAGCAGCCTAACAACTCCTGCAAATAACTTTTTACGCCAGCTTGTTTAAATAAGTTTGGTTTCATTTCTACGCATACGTCAACATCGCTGTCTTCCCGTTGTTCGTTTCTTGCAACTGAACCAAAAAGAAGCATCGAACTAACCCCATAGTGCTCGCTGAGATACTGACGGGTTGATTTCAACTTTTCTATTGTTTGTGCTCTGTCTAACATAAGCATTGTTCGGATTTGTTGGCAAAGATAAATAAAAAAGCCGAAAGTGCAAAACTTTCGGCCATAATTCTTTATAATGAGTTGATGCGATTTCTTCCTATTTATAGAAGTTCTTCTCGAAAGCCGTAAACTCATCCTGCTTTAGGATGCAGCGTTTCCACCATGACTCGATAAAGCCGAAACCATAACCCATCAGTTGGGTGAAGGCGGCAGGGATAGAGAGTAGGCCTACCCATGGACTGCGGTTGCGGATGCTGGAATCGATGAAGATGACGCTGCTATAGAAAAGTAATGGCAGCATGGCGAACATACAGAATAAAAAGCCAACACCCTGATGCATGTTGTCGTCAGGACGAAGTCCATTGGCATCGAGCCACTCACCCTCGGCATACATGGCAGCACCTAAGCCGAAAAGCAGGAGACAGCCGATAACGCCCAAGGTGAAGACGGTAGGCAAGAGGTGCACGAGTTTCATCGTGCCGGGATGGCGCTTCTCAAGGTTGATACGAGCAATGCCACTATTATATACCTGACGGAAGAACTTGCAGAAGTCGGTGCGACGCTTATGCCATACCCAAGCCTCGGGGATGAGAGCTGTTTTATAGCCAGCCTCGATGATGCGATAAGAAAAGTCGATATCCTCGCCAAAGCGCATCTTTGTAAAGCCTCCCAACTCTTGATAGACCTCACGACGGATACCCATATTATAGGAACGTGGGAAGAACTTGTCGAGCTTCTTGCCTTTACCACCACGAATGCCGCCTGTGGTAAAGAACGAGGTCATGCTGTAGGAAATGGCCTTTTGAATAGGAGTGAAAGATGGGTGCGAGGCATCAGGACCGCCCCATGCTGCTAATTGAGAATTGAGAGTTGAGAATTGAGAATTATGATTTGATAATTCGGTTTCTACAGCTTTCAAATAATCATTTGGCAATACGACATCGCTGTCGAGTACGATGAGCCAGTCGCCCTTTGCACGCTCTGCACCATAGTTGCGGCTCTGTCCTGGGCCGCTGTTTTCCTTGAAGTAATAATGCAAATCAAGGATGCCTGCGTACTTGTCGCAGACATCCTTGCATGGTTTCTTCGATCCGTCTTCAACGATGATAACTTCAAAGTCCTTCACTTCCTGATGACAGAGACTCTCAAGGAGTTCATCTACTTCATCAGGACGATTGAAGACCGGAACGATGATAGAATACTTCATTATTCTTTTGCGCGAGCCAGGTAAGAACCGTCGCGGGTGTCAACCTGAATCAGGTCGCCCTCGTTGATGAACAGGGGAACGCGAACCTCAACACCAGTCTCCAGAGTAGCGGGCTTCAGGGTGTTGGTAGCGGTGTCGCCCTTGATACCGGGCTCAGAGTGAGTAACGCGCAGGATGGTCTTCACGGGCATCTCAGCATAGAGGATAGTACCATCGGTGGTGTCAGAAACAACCTCCACGATGTCGCCCTCCTTCATGTACTCGTGACCGATAACCAACTCGTTGTCGATGGGAATCTGCTCGAAGGTCTCCTGGTTCATGAAGATACGACCAGACTGGTCCTCGTACAGATACTGGTAGGGGCGACGCTCGATGATAACGTCCTCCAGTTTCTCACCAATGTTGAAACGACGCTCCAGCACGCGGCCATCGCTTACGTTCTTCAACTTGATAATCATGATGGTGTTACCCTTACCTGGCTTGCGATGCTGGAAATCGATGCAAACCCAAATGGCGCC
>Ga0310691_10003208_pt1 | contig 20049 bp, 23 predicted proteins | sample 176DNAGHGlowgp2_FD_203887 | JGI IMG/M metagenome (GOLD analysis project Ga0310691, IMG submission 203887) | Sheep rumen microbial communities from Palmerston North, Manawatu-Wanganui, New Zealand - 1766 DNA GHGlow gp2 (v2) (version 2) | ecosystem: Host-associated > Mammals > Digestive system >...
GAAAATGACTTCATTGATACCCTGCAACTCGCCAGAATCTACCTGCCGGAATTAGAGCATCATGCACTCACGGATCTGGCAAGATATTATAACATCACTGTTGAAGGGGCGCACCGGGCATTAGCGGACTGTAAGATGAACCAGCAGGTTTTTGAATCGTTAAAAGAAGCAATCGAACACCCCTCCGAAGCATCCAAGGCGGTAAAACGATGCCCCAGGTGCGGAAATGTTCTTCGAAAAAAGGACGGAAAGTATGGTCCTTTCTTCGGATGCATGGGTTATCCGGACTGCAAATATACAGAGAATATATAGCAAACATGGGATTATTAGATGAAAACCTCAAAATCAAAGGATGCCAAATTGACTGGGACAAGATTGCCCCAAACAGTTATCTGCGGCATATTGAATCCATATCCGGTATGGATTCTTTGTCGTTTCATAAACCCATCACTTATTTTGGCAGGTTCCATATTGGAAGCTGTGCTAATTGATTGGCTGTCTGAAATAAAGGGCGTTGATTTCTTTAAAAAAACCTACATGGTAAAAGATGACAAAGGGAAAGATAAACCCGCTGACCTGAACGATTATATCAATGAAATTAAATATATTGAAAGACCGCACTGGATGGAAGAAGCAAACAAAGCACACGCCATTCGGAAAAAAAGAAACCTTGTGCACGCAAAACTTTGTATGAAATCGAATGAAATAAATGAAGAAGTGTGTAGGGAAGTAATCGGGTATTTAAAGGATGTGCTGAAAACCAGAGGCGCAGTGTAGGAACCATATAATTCCAGTATTCCCGGTATTTACAGGGCTTTACGACATCATGGGGCATCATGGGCAGCATGGGGGGCAAATGGGGAATTGGTCATTATTTTTTTGAACATATTGTAAACATTGCGTAAACAAGATGACAAATTTCGCATGTGCGTTTATAATTATTAACATATTATTTCGGCAAAGCATCCGAAAGGATGTGACGCAAAACTAGAGGGCCTGTAAAATGGTAGCCAGTTGCAACTGTTCATGGCATTGTCGAAATAGACAGTGCTTTTTTGTTTTTAGTGAGGTAAATATGATTGGAAATTACATGTCGGTAAAAGAGGCAGCGGAAAAATGGGAACTAACCAACCGGATGGTACAAAAGATGTGCTCTGACGGAAGGATAGAAGGAGTAATAAAATTCGGTAAATCCTGGGCAATTCCTGAAAGTACCCAAAAGCCGGTTGATAAAAGGATTCGCAACGGAGATTGGATTGGATATCGAAAAAACAAGAAAAGAAATACAACAAAGAGGATGAAAAATAACTAAGGAGGACACAAGAATGTTTTGTATGAAGTGCGGAACAAAAATACCTGATGATGCTGTTTTTTGTTATAAATGTGGTGCAAGAGTAAGTTTAGAAATGGATGAAAGCACTGAAAAAGAAGAAAAAACAACACAACTAGTGGCTGCAAAATGTACGAATTGTAATGCTTCATTAGAGGTTGATTCTTCAAAAGATGCAGCAATTTGCCCATTCTGTGGGACCGCATACATTGTTTCTAAAGCTATTAATAATTATCAAGTATCAGTAAATGGAAACTTAAGCGTTCAAAATGCCACCATTAATGTGACAGCAAATAATAATATTGATAATATACTCGTCAGAGCAAAACAATTTGAAGAACAAGGACAATTCAAAAAAGCAGTCGAATACTATAATAACGTTCTTGATTTGGATGTTAACCAAGAAGAAGCAAAAGCCGGATTAGATAGAATTAACAAAATGCAAGAAGAATATGTATATTTTCAAACAAAAACCTATGATGCAGGTTCAAATCCAGGCACATTAACCTTGAAAAAGAATGCTCTTTTATTTGATAAAGGCTGGCTTGATTTAAAAATGTCTCTTGAAGAAATCACTAATATTACGCTGGAAAAGAATAAAGTATCTTTTATGTATAGAGGAAGCAAAAAATCATATCTATTAATGACTCAATCTGGGAAATTCTATGAATTACTTTGTAATGCCAAGGCTGGTATCTACCCAGAAATAATAAAGATTTCCAATGAAGATAAAGAGTTAGAACAATATATTAGAAAAAACTTTAAAGGCTTTTTTGCAAAGCCAAAAGCAGTGAAATACTATATGGAAAAAACTGGTTGCAGTATGGAAGAGGCAAATGCTTATATTGACAATTTATCTCTCAGCTAAAATAACACATTTTCATTCAATACCAGAATTACATAAGCGATTACCGAAAGAGAGTGAATAAATGGATAATAATCAATTAACCGTTAAAGAAAAGAAAAAGAATTATACATGGGTTTTTGTATTAGCAGTTATACTGGTTATTGCTGCAATAATCGCAGCTGGTGCCATCTATGCCCCAAAGGCTGAAAGAAATAATACATATCAATCAATGCTTCGATATTATGATGCTGGTGATTATTCTTCGGCCAAAGAATTGCTTGAAAAGTTACCAGAAGATTATAAAGAAGTTGCGGTCTATAAACAGCAAATAAAACAGATAGAAAACTATTATTTTTTAGGCGTGGATGCTATAAGAAAGGGCGATGTTACCTCCGCACTAAACAATTTTTCCAAATTACCGGAAACGGAAGAAAGTAAAGAAATGCTAACAGATGAGAAGGTAATAACTGCAATATCAACTCTGGTTAGCAATAATTGGGTTGCTTCAGATGGAACAGGTGGAAAATATTATTCCACATTTTCTGTCGGCTATAACTCATGGGGAAAAATCAAAATTACCAACAAGGAGAAAGAAAAATATGATGGCGAGGACATGGGTACATACTCTGATTCGTTAGAACTTACTGAGCAGGATATTAGAGGGCTCATGTTTTATTGTTCACAAAGAGATTCCTTTCAAATTCTTTATGACAATGTCGGACAGAATAAATTTACAAGAAATACTGAATATGTTGATTTAACGTATTTTTTGGATAAGTAGGGAAATTCTTGTGAAGATAAATAGAATATTTCAACAAGTGAAAATTCATGCATGGTTTACAGAAAGGAGTGCATTAGTCATGGATGAGGGAAACTTTAATAGTGATGAATATGATTTAAAAGTATCAGCAATGGAACATGCAAAAAAGACCAACCGAAAAATATGGATAACAATAGTTATTATAGTCGCACTGATTATTATTTTTATTCCAATTCGAAATATAAGTAAGCACTACAAAGAAATGAAAAGAAACTTTGAAAGTGGTTATTTTTCTTCTGCTGAGTATGAACTGGAAAAAATACCGGTAATTCTAGGGAAAACACAAGAATATAAAAAAAAGTTGGCGCAAATTGAAGTTACTTATCAGTCGGGAGTGGACGCAATTAACGAAGGTGATTTGGATAAGGCTATAAATAGCTTTTCCCAGTTGCCCGACACAGCTTCACAAAAAAAACAGTTAACGGATCGAAGTTATATGGATAAAATTTGTTTATTAGTGAATAAGCAGGAGGCATGGGAAGCAACTGACGGTTATGGTGGTTCATATCGCTCCGTATTCTATTTAGAAGAGTTTAATTATGGAATCTATTTATATAATCAAGAACAGGAATATTATGATGGTGAAAGCGGGGAATTTTATTTAGATTCTGCATCCTTACGTGATAAAAATGTTTTGGAGTTTGATTGTAGAAATAGAGATTCATTTACAATAGATATAAAAAATATCACGCCCAAGTCAGTTTTGCGGACAACCGAAGCAGGAATTAGAGTAACATACAAAAATACAGCTAATTAAGTGGAGGAGATCGATATGAATCAGGAAGCATATTTAACTAATTATAGAAGAATATAAACCTCATGTGTTTGTATATATTATTGCTCATTTGTTAATAATTCTTAAATATCATACAAATCTAAAATATCTTTCGCGACGTAAGACTATTTAAAAAGAAATACTTTTATTTCCAACTTTAATTCCTTTGAATATTAATACTGTTTATACAAAATAGGATAAAGCACAGTTTTAAGACAACCATTGTGCTTTATCCTTGTCTTTTTTTATTCTTCATAAAATCAAGTTCTTTCCTTTAAACGGTTTTAATTATACGGTTTCCTTCGGATTAATCCGGATCATGTATTCGCCGATTACTCTTTTTGCGGTTTCTTCGGCATATTCTTCCGCCTCGGATAGTACATCGAAGTCTTTCGGCTCAATGTTCGGCTGTCCTTCCGCGGTAATAAAAAGTACCGTGTATCTCATACTGTTCCTCCTTTCCATAGTATTCTGGTTGCTTTTGGTGTCACCGGCCGCGTGACAAATAAAGGTTATATAAGCCCGTCTACCCTCCTTTACTAAAGTCTTTAAGAAAAATCATCTGTTTTAAGAAAAATCGTCTTCTTGAGGTAATAGTAGCATTCTGAAGGGTATGTGTCAAGTATTTATTGCAAGTATTTATTACACGCAAAACAGGCACAATAAAAAGACAGGTTTCCCTGCCCTTTTATTAGGAGAATTTTGAAAAACTATGAAAAAGATTGCTTATTCCACGCTCAATTTGTCGAAGAACGGTCCCTGATAGAAGGTCTGCACATCGCAGTACGGTCTTACCATAACCGATGTATTTCCAAGATTCGTTTCCTTGTAAATAAACCGTATAATCTCAAAGCAGTAGTAGATGGCTGCCATTCTTTGATTTCTTGCTCCGTCGCCGGTCGTCAGCGCAGACGGATTTTTTAATGCGATGCGGCTTTGCTTTGCATCCATAATTCCGATTTCATAAAACGGGCTCAAAATTCCGTTGTATTCCGGACGCTCGATATAGATATCCAAAGGATGAAGCACGTCGATATCATGGGCTACCATATACATCATGATATTTCGTAACCTTGCATCTTCCTCAAAATATTCAATTCTGCTGCCGGATAATACGGTCGTGCGGTTTGTCTGGGCAAGAAGCGCAAGCTCCTCTAAAAAGTGGTTAATGACTTCGCTACGGCTCTTATTGGGAAACTTGGTTACGCAAAGGTAACGTGTATTCTGGGTAATGGAACCCGGCTCACATTTGAACTTCTTTGCCACCTTCTCAGCGACTGCGCCGTAATCAATACGCGGTTCGCCCTTGATATATTTGCTTTCGTAGCAAAGATAAACAAATTCCGCAAGTTTCTTTGTTCCTTCCAAGCCTTCCCGGTATCCTTTTCGAACCAGGTAATCCAAAACGACTTCTCTTGTGATTTCAATCTTTCCCGACGGATCTGCTTTGCTTGATTTGCTTGTTTTGCTCGTTTTTCCGGCCATGTTATGCTCCTTTAAAATAAAATGATATGAAAATGAAAGAAACTTGGTTTTTGTATCGAAATTTATCGGTTTTTACAGGTTGCTGCAAAATAATAGAAAGCAACTCAACTTATATACAGTATAATACAATGTAATAAAAACTACAACAAAATAGCAAAAACCTATAAAAATATATAGAAATTAACATAAATTACAGGCTTGCTTTAACACGGATTCGTTCAGGATTTATTACAAATAACTACGCTACTTTAAAACTTTTCATCTTATTCTTGCAAATTTCCTACATTATGCTACAATAATACTGTATTTATTTTCTTTTTTGCTTTTAACTTGATTCTTTAACTTTTATTATTCAATTCCGGGAAGTTCCGGTTTTTTGTAATTTCCTTAACAAAAACAATCATAATGCATAGTCACGGTACGCCAATCGGTGTGCTTTTTTTATGTCATTATGTTTATATATATAATAACTTTTTAATATGAGTCAGCCTGTGCTGGCTCTTTTTTTATGCCTTGAAAGGAGGGCAAAGACATGTTGGTTCTTGATACTGGCAGAAAATTTTTAACGGATTTAAGTGCCTGTCAAAAGCTGCCTTTGGTAGCCGGTTTTGAGAAGATATACAATGCACATTCTGAAAAAACCATTGAGGAACTTAAATCCCTTCGTCCGGAAGAACTAACCGAAATTTTGGACTTTTTGGCGGATCTAAACTGCGAAAAAATTGATGTGGATCTCTTTTGGGACAGACAATCCCGGATTCCGTCAGAACTTCGTGAAATGAAACCGAAAAGGACGGAAAGGAGGTTATTCTGATGGCGAATCTCAAAATTGAAGGAAACGCGACAGACGGCTGCATTGCCAACTTTCGTGTAACCTATTATTCGGAAGATGGAGAAATCATCGTTCGCGATATGGTCGTCAGTGACGTTTGTAAACTGCTTGACGGACATTCGCACGATACCAGCAAAGGGTTCGACTTAGAACTGCCGTATGAACTGCTTGCCGACGGGATCGAACGATACCGGGTGCATGTAAATACGGATGGGGAAGTAGAATATTTCACCTTTGTAAAGATTTTACCACCGGAGAAAACCGGTTTTTTGCTATACAGCAGGATTCCGGTCGTAATTCCGCAGCCAAGAAGGCTTATTTTGTATTCTTCAAATGGAGAAATACGGATATTTGCCCTGAAGGGAAGCGGAAAATTAAAAGCAAACACCCCTCTTTACTGGTATCCGTTAGGACACGTGCAAAGAAACGGGGATGTTTGTAAGGGTAACTGTGTGATGAGGGCAAAGAATTTAAAAGAAGCCAGCGGGCGCATTAATGACTTTTTTATCGCCGGAACGGAAGGGCATTATTACCGTCCGGGCGAAACAATTAAGGAAACGATGTCCTTTGGCGATATGATGAATCGCTTGCAGGAAACAGACAAATTCCCGGAAGAATGGCTGATACCGGCAAGCGACTGGTATCACGGCGAAAAAGGAAGTCTCACCTTTTATGATGTCTGGTGAGATTTTTTTGTTACTTAGTAAATTCATAATAAGAAAAGGAGAACGCATATGAGCAGCTTATTTGAAGAATTCGGCTTCGATTTTGGCGAAGTCATTAATGAAGAAGCAGAGGAAAAGAAAGCGCCGAAGAAAGAGGTAAAGAAAGAGACAAAAAAGGCGGAAAAGAAAGCAGTGGCAAAGTCTTCCAAAAAATCCGGCAAGGATTTTGAAGCGGAAGAGAAGGTGAGTTATCCCGTAACGGTTAAAATGCCGTATAAGACTCTCGTAATCGGGGGAAATGGCGAAGGAACCGTGAAGGATATCCTTGCAGCCGTATTTAAGCAGGGATATAAGGAAATCTGTCTTTTTGCCAAAACCATCAATGATGGAATTCTCTATATCGGGGCTTGTCCGGGGACTACTCCGACAGACAGAAAAACGGCGGTGAAACTGGAAAATCCGGTAGAAATCTGTATCGGCGAGTTAAGGTGCGAATACAATGTATCCCACTTTGACGGTGAGGAAGAAGTATCGCTTGATGAGGTGGTTTCCAAATTTACCGAAAATAATCCGAAATTTTCCGGTGCGGAATGGCTTTTCGATCCCGAAGTAAACGTCATTACTCCGTTTTTAAAGGGTTTCCCTGAAAAGACAAAGGAAAAAGACGCCATTTCCCAGGGAATGGAAGCATTATCCGTATTTGGAACAAAAACCGCGCTCTCTGCGGAAAGCGAAACCGAGATTAAGGATCTTCCCGAGGAAATCGGTGAAGGAATTACCTATCATTTCGGTCAGATTGACAAAACCTTACTGGCAACCGTAAAACTTCCCGTTAGTGCATCTTCTGTAACAGTAAGAGACGAGTGGAAAGTCAATAAGGGGGCAAAGAAGGAAAAGGTAGCGGAGAAATACGTGCTGCCGTTTAAGTTATGGCTTTATAACTTCAATCAGGAGAGAGAGTTAACGGCTGCCGACTTTGGCGGCAAGGACAAAGTGACCGGGGATGAGGTGCGTGAGTATCTGAAAAACGATATCTCTGCATTTGCAGACGACGGACGCTCCTTCGACTTTATCTACTCCAAGAGCCAGAATACCCTTTCTGTCGGGATTAACTCCGGTAAGAAGGGCTGCGTCGTTTCCGCAGGATTAACCGTAATGGATGATATGTGGGAAGACGAAGACTACCTGGATGATGAGCCGATGTATATCTATCAGGTGTGTCCCATGTGCGGTAAAGAGCATCGCATTGCTTTAACCGCAAAGGAGTACATCGATTATGACACCTTTTTCGGAAGAGAACTGATTCAGAACATCTTCCCGGATATGGACCTTTTGGAACGCGAGTTCTTAAAGACCGGGTACTGCCCGAAGTGCAGCTGCCTGCTGACCGGAAGGGATGTGCCGAAAACCCGTATCGAGGAGGTGTAGATATGGATAAAGTCGCCAGGTATTTTAACCGCGCCTTCGATTTTGAAGAGCGTGACGAAGAAGCCGAAGAACTGAATGCGGGGCCTTTTAAGACGCTGCACAGTCCCGGGGAAATCGCAAATGTGATTGAAGGGAAAGTCGGAGGCTTTTATAAGTGTGGGGAAAAGGCGGTTATCAATACGGCTGCCTATCAGTTTATTGATGATGGCAGGTTTAGCAGTTTAAGACTAAATGTACCGCCTATTCCAAACGGCTTTTTGACCGCAATAGAGAACTATTTCCGACAGGATCTAAGTAAGGAAGCAATCGTGAATGTGACGTATAACAGGTTACTGAAGCGGTTCTTTTTGCGTTATCCCACGGAAGAGGAAACGAAGCGGGAGAAAAACTACATTATCTACAATTTTAAAAACTGGCTGTCTAAAGAGGAGAGTATCGTCCTTCAGATCCATTCGCACAATACCATGCCTGCGTTCTTTTCATCCACAGATGATAAAGACGAGTATTTACCGGGCTTATATGGTGTGATGGGCAATCTGGATACGGATCATCCTTCGATGACGTTCCGGTTTTCCGGAATGGGGTTGGAAAAATTGTTAACGGTAGATGAAATCTTTGCCGATAAGGAGGTGACTTCTTATGCGGTATGATGAAAGAACCGGTATAAAAACCGTGGAGGCAGGAGATCAGATTTCGGCTCTTGGAAAGACTTATACGGTAAGTAAAGTTCTCTCCCAGGAGCATTTCCCCGAATCGGGGCGTATAGCCGAATGGTGGAACGTGGAATTTTTAGACGAAAACAACTCTTACCATCACTGGAAAAATGAACTTGACGGCGGAAGAATCATTCCAAAGTCCGAATAAGAAAGAAGACGTACTGCTTCAGGCGGTGCGTTTTTTATTATGTCCGAAAGGATTTAACAACAACTAATTTTATAAAAAGAATAAGGAGACAATTACTATGGAAAAGAAGAATTTTGATGAATTTAAAAACGAAGTGGCAGCTATGATTAAGGATTATCTTCCGGAGAGATACAAAGGCGCAACCGTCGAATATAAGGACGTTGTGAAAAACAACGATACCGTATATACCGGACTGATTCTTAGAACCGGTGAGGAAGGCATTTGTCCTACCCTTTATCTGGAAAACTTCTTTAAGGCTTACACGGAGGGTGTCAAAATGGACGATATCTTAACAAGGCTTGCAGAAACTTATGCTGCTGCAGACGGTCACTACGATGAGGACGAAGTCATATCCTTAGTACTCAATTACGGGGAAGCAAAGAAACGCATCGTACCGAGACTGATCAATCGAAAGATGAACGAGCAGCGCTTAAAGGGAATGCCGCATACTCCGATTGACGGAGACCTTGCGGTATCTTATCACATTCATCTCGGAGAGTCGGAGGACGGCAATGCTTCCGTTCAAATTACGAACGAGATGTTTGAAAGATACGGAGTAACGTTAGAGACGCTTCATAAAGACGCCATGGAGAACTTAAAAACCATCACTCCGGCAACGTTTTTGCCGATCTCCACGGTTGTCTACAACATGATGGGATATTCCCCGGAAGAAATTGAAGCGATGGCAGATTTTGAAAACGAATCAATGTTCGTTTTATCAAACGAGCAGAAAGTCTTCGGGGCCGTCTGGATTTTGGATATGGAAAAAATGGCAAGCATCCGGGAACAGATCGGGGATTTTTATATTCTCCCGAGTTCCGTTCATGAAACGCTTCTTGTTAAAATATCCGGAAGCGAAGAAATGAAAGATCCTGTAGCAGAATTAAACCGGATGGTAATGGAAGTAAATGCTACCCAGGTTGCCGACGATGAAATTCTGGCAAACCATATCTACAAAGTGGACTGGGAAAAAGGAGCCATCGTTTCCCTGGAAAACGAACCGGAATGCGGCTGCACTCTTGACGAAGCCGATGGTTTAACCGGCACGGATGCGGTTGTCAACCAGGGCATATCGTTAACCGTAAAAGCATAAATTGACAAATCAAGGGGGCGTACTGCATAATGTGGTGCGTCCTTTTCATTTGCTTGGGAAACAGGGCAGGAACAAATTACGAATCATTATAAAAAGAAAGGGCCCATAAAATGGGGAAAGGTAAAAAAATGAATAAAGTGATTTTAATGGGAAGATTAGCACGTGATGTAGACGCTCGTTACACGCAGGGAGAGAATGCGATGTGTATCGCCCGATACACCCTTGCGGTAGACAGAAGAACAGGAAAGAAAGACGCTGAGCAGACGGCAGACTTTATTTCTATCGTGGCTTTTGGTAAAGCCGGTGAGTTTGCGGAAAAGTATCTCCATAAGGGTACCAAGGTGGTTGTAACCGGACGTATCCAGACCGGAAGCTATACCAATAAGGACGGACAGAAGGTATATACCACCGATGTTGTGGCAGAGGACCAGGAGTTTGCGGAAAGCAAGAAGGCGGAAGGCGCAGAAGCCGGAAATGCCGGTGGATCAGCCAATAAGACCAATGATGGCGCTCCCGACGATTTCATGTCCTTTGAGGGCAGCGAATCGGCTCTGCCGTTCTGAGTTTACAGTTAATCTTACAAATCATAAACAAAGCAGAAAGAGGTACGTTAAGTGCCTCTTTCTTTTTTGTATTTAGGAGGAAAAGCGATGTTATACATCCTGTTAACGTTTTGCATGCTCGGTGTCATTCGGTGCATCGGTATGTGCATAGTCTCTGTTTTAGAGACCGTAGAATAACGAATTTTTTAAGGAGGCTATCATGGAAGGACTTACATACTTTCTCATTTTTGTCATTTGCTTTCTTGTTTTGGCACTTGCCAATCATTTCTTTCAGTTTTTGTTTCAGACGGAAGAATTTTTCGAGCCGGAATACCCGTTCTCGGACTATCAGGCATTTATAGGATAAAGGAGGAAGATAAATATGAATAACTATTTAACGAATACGAGCATGGATTCTAAAACCATGGAGGAGATGCTTCAAAAATTCAAGAATCATACGGCAACGGTTCTTATAGACGATGAGAACTACATCATCATCAACTGGCAAAACGGTGACCTTTTGGAATACCAGGTGCGTTACGTGCTGGAAAAGAAGAGAGGTACGCTTTCCATCTCCGGTGATTTCGGTGACGGAATTGCCAAGTGGTATGGCGAAATGGAGCCGGTAAAACTGGCAAGGCTCATGAATGATGCCTATTACTTTGCCACAAAGCTTACCTGCTATACCGATTTGTATACGCAGGAAAGTGCATCAATCAAAGAAGATTTAAAGGATCTGTTTGAAGAGTTGTGGCGCGAAAATCCCGACGGTCAGATGAGAGAGGACTGGTACTCATTCGCCGGAGATATTCTTAATCTGGATCCAGAGTTACTTGAAATTTACCCGCTCGGCGCGCCTTACAGCATTACCTCTTTTGCAAGAGAGTACGGTATTGATGATGATGCGATTTCCACACTCGGTATCCGAATGGACGGCCGTGTGGCATTATGGGCGCTCGGATTTCAGATGGCGGTAGAGCAGTTAACGGACAGCACTGCCTTAACGGCTTAGGAGGGCAAAGAAATGGAACAAAATGAAGTATTAAGCGTTAAGAAGTTTGAATTAACGCAGAAGTGTAAGAATGCCTACGGGTATTCGTTATGCTTTGAAGAACCGTGCAGACCGTTTGTGTTATACGATCTGATTCGTAAGGTCTGCGAAGATTTAAAAAGAAGCCCGGACTTTTCCGATGCCACATGGTATGAATACTACAATTCCTACCGCGAATTTCTCGAAAGCTGCTATCTGGAAGAGTGGTTTGAACTGCCGTGGCAGAGAGGGTTATCCATCAATCAGGATGTCGATCTGATTCGCCGCTTCGTCACATGGTTTGGCGACTTAGGCGCTCAAATCGTCGCTCTTGATCTGGTGGCTGACTTTGAAGGAAGGGATGTTACCATCCGGCAGAACGTGCAGATGGTTTATACGGTCGGGGATATGTATTATGCTGCGCTGATCCATTCCGGGAAAACCAAAAAGTCCCTAAACGGAAAATCCGCAGAAACCAACATCCGACACGACCTTGCATCCATGGTGGTAAAAAACGCATTGGAGGAAGAATATCCGAAGATTTCCGTATGCAATATCTATCTGCAGACGGAAGCGGATAAGGAAGGTGAAGTGGGTACATTCTTTATGATAGACACCACGAAAAAAAGCCAGTTCTTCTCCGTCGGGTATGAAAATTACTACGACAAAGACGGCACCTTCCTAAAAGAGGACTTTGAAAGCGCCATCAAAGCCGCCATGGAAAAACAAATCAAAAAAGACTGTACCTTCTGCCCCTATAAGGATGTATGTCCGGACGAAACGATTTTCAGTGAATTAAAAAGAGAGCGTAAGGGAAAGGAAGAGGTCTCAAAAAAAGCCGTAGAATATACGGAAAAGCAGTCAGAAGCCATCCGCAAGGAAGGTCCGACGGCAATCATTGCCTGTCCGGGAAGCGGAAAGACGGCAACACTGGTCGGAAAGATAAAATACTTAAAGGAAGTAAGGAAAGTGGCGCCGCCGCTTATTTTAATGCTTGCGTTTACGAACGAAGCGGTAGAAACCATGAAAAAGCGTGTACTGGAATTCTGTCCGGAGTATAACTGTCCGACCATAACTACGATTAACGGGCTTGCGTTCGGTATTCTTTCCGACCATCGGAAGAGTCTGGGGCTTGCCAAAAATGAAATCTTAACCGACAACGCATTAAAAGAGATTATCTATACCCAGTTATTATCTGTCCGGCAGCTGGACCGGATAAACTTAAAGAACAGCCTTACCGGACGATACGGGTTATTAAACACTCTGATGCGGTATTACAAAGCGTATATGGAAGTCGGGGAGGAAGAATTCTTTGCTCCCGGGAAACATGCGGATTGCGGAGTACAGCTTCGTGAATTCATCCGTGATATCAACCGGGTGATTGAGGACCGTCAGTTTATTACGTTCGATGAACAGATTACACTCTGCTTAAAATTGCTGAAAGAAAATCCCGATGTGTTAAATACATACCGGAACATGTATCAGTATATCTTAGTGGACGAGTTTCAGGATGTAAACAAAGAACAGGCGGAGCTGATTTACCTGCTTGCCGCTCCGAAGAATGAGATAACGGTTGTCGGTGACGAGGACCAGAGCATCTACGGATGGAGAGGCGGCGACAGAACCATAATGCTGTCCTTCCCCAAACGATACGGGATTACGCCCATCGTCCTAAACCAGAATTTCCGTTCCCTAAGCGGACTGGCAAAGGCTGCCGATAAGGTTATTTCCCTACAGTGTGCGGAAAGAATTGCCAAAAAGGTAGATGCCAAAAAGAAATCAGATGAAAAACCGCTTTTTATCCAGAATAACGATCCGGAAACGGTAGAAAGAATTATCCATGCCCTGATAAAAGAAGGCTACCGCTATGGCGATATTGTCTTACTGGCAAGAACCAATGCGGAGCTTACTACATTCAAGGAAAAACTATCCGTTCCGTCGATTCTGGGGAAGAATTATCTAATCCAAAACCCGCTTTTTCGGTTTTTATTCAACCTTCTTTCGTATTATAAAACCGACAAAACGCGCTACTTAATCGAGTTGTTTTTCCTATTCGACTTAAAAGAGTATGCGCTTTCGTTCGGGAAGAATACGGAGATCTTGAAAAGAGCCTTAAAGCATCCGGGGGAAGAAAACAAAAAAGCCCTGCTTTATTTAGGGGAAATCATCGATGATATGAAGGATATCCTTTTAACGGCAGACACGATAAAAGACAATTTCGATTTTGTCTTTCAGTCGTTTTGCGGGATTTTGGGTATTCCTTCCGATTCACCGTTTGCCATAGCGATAAATAATCTATGCGACCTTTATCAGATAAGGGATGTGGAAGAGTTTTACAAGCGGGCAAAATCTTTACGTGACTTCGGTGATGAAACCAAGATGAATACCATGGGTGATGAAGATTCCATTCTTTTACTTACCATGCATGAGGCAAAGGGAATGGAATTTCCGGTTGTTATCGTTGTTGACGATGGAAAAACGAACTATACGGAAGATCCGGAAGGACTCAATCTCTTATATGTAAGTTTAACCAGACCGGAAAAGAAGTGCTTATTTCTCTCCAAAAGACTGCTGCCGTACTTCGGTGACGATATTTTTGAGAGAGTGGCAATCTGATTTCGAGAAAGAAGGTGGCAACGCCGCCTTCTTTTTTCATTGCAATTTACAAACAATAATCCAATAATGAAGAAAGAGAGGACACGAACATGTGTGAATTTACGAATCAATTAATCAAAATCGACGGAAAGGGGACTTTCCTTGAAGTTACCTCGGATATGATGCCGATGGGAAAGGTGCAGATGAATTTCTGTACGTATGATAATAATAACGCAATGACCTGCTGCCTTCCGTTTTATCTCGGGGAAAGCGAGTCGATTGCCCTTGCTACGGAACTCGTAAACGGGAACCTAAAGAATCGCAAAGCCGGACAAAACGCCTACTTTGAAAAGAGCGGCGGATCGAATAACATCACGGCTTTAAAGAAATGGTGTCCGTGGTTAAAAGACGGTATGCACGTGGCAAGAAGGCTTAAAATCGAAGCCTCTACGAAGTATGAGTACCTTTTCAAGGTGGAATACGGAGTAGGTCACAAGGACGGAAACTTATCCGTCATGGATAAGGTGGAGAAATACATCCAGATTCCGCTTACCTGGGAAGCGGCGGTCGCGCTCGGTCAGAAAATCTTAATGGCCTGGCAGAGTTACAATACGCTTGTCTATTTAAAGTATCCGGATAAGTTATTCCCGGATCTGCAGTGCAATCTCTTTGAGCCGGATGCTGCAAAGGAAAAGCCGAAGAAGACGGCGGATAAGCCTGTAAAAAAAGCAGAACAGGCGGAAATGACGGAAGATACTACACCGGCAACAGACCAGACCGATACCTTTTTGGTCATCGGCAAAGTGGAAAGCACAGAAATGAAGGACGGAAATTACTACTATACGGTAGCCGTTCAGTCCACAACCACGAATGAAACGGGGGATTTAGTATTTTACCCGAATCAGACGAAAAAAGTAGCGGAGCGCTTTGAAAAATGCCTGCGCTGGTTATCCGAAAACCCGGTAGGAAAATGCCGGCTTCCAATCGTTTATTCCGTGGGTGCCAAAGGCGGATACATCTTCAAAAACTTTGCTTCTTAGGAGGTAGGGTATGGAAGAGTATAAAGCAATCCTTTATTCCTTTTGTGCGCTAAACGCGCAAATGGCGAAAGCCTTCGAGGAGGCTGCCTATGGCGTCTGTCCGGAAAGGCAGTTTACAAACCGGTTAGAACGGCTTAATATAGCAAAAACTCTTCTTATTGAACAAAAAGAGAAACTCGGGCTGAAAGGAGGGATTTCCTTTTTGGAAGACTTCTCCTTCGACACGGGAAACCCACTTGAAAAACGAAATGCAGAACCCGTCTTTGGTATCAAGGACGGGTTATTCTTTGGAAACAAGGAGGAAGCCTGCGAGGTTATATTGCGGTGGCTTGACAGTTCAGAGGAAGAAATCATGGAAAATCCGTACAAATATGAGAAAGCCGTCTACTTAATGGCGCTTGTATTTGACGGAAACGATAATATCGTAAAGGAGAATATAGCATGAAGAAAAAATATCATATCGTTGTGGTGGGATGCGGTGGTACCGGCAGTGTATTTATGGAAAAGCTGACCAGATACTTAGCCTGCCGCAAAGAAAAGGACATCGGCAGTATTGTTTTAATCGACGGCGATGTAGTAGAAGAAAAGAATCTTCGAAACCAGTCGTTTATAAAAGAAGATGTCGGTCTATATAAAAGTGTCGTTTGGGAAAACATTGCCAATGCAATGTTGGAGGATCATCCGTGTCATTCCTACGGCACTTATATTGAAAATAAGGACGAATTAAAAAAGATAATAAAAAAACACAGCAAAAGTCTCTATGGCACCACCGATATCACAGTTCTAATCGGTGCATGTGATAATCACGCCTGCCGTCTGGTGATGGAGTCGTTTTTTTATGATGAGTCACCGGATTCTAAGAATCTTCTTTATTTCGATTCCGCTAATGAATTTGACACGGGAGAAACCGTGTTCGCAGCCAAGATTGAAGGACGCGTCATTTCCCCCTGCAGAAGCGCATTATTCCCGGATGTATTAAAGGGGGATTTGCGTTCGGTAAGAGAAATGTCCTGTGAAGAGTTAAACGCGGTTGCCCCGCAACATATGCTTATCAACCAGTTAGCAGCCATGCAGTTGATGATGGGCATGGTAAAGGTACTGGAGAAAGCGGAAATTCCAACCGGAGTGACCTGCTTTAATACGAATTTCTCGACACAGCATTTTCCCGCCAATCCAAGCAGAAAGGTGGGATAAATATGGCAAAAACAATTCTGGATCGAAAAATTGATGCCTGCGAAAAATTTTTGGAACAATATAAGAAGTATTACCATTTAATGCCCGGCAATTTTGAAAACAAAGGGTTGCTTCCACGACTTGTCTATCGAACAAAGATTGCCTATGTTTTGCAGTTTTTGGAACAGATGGGGCAGCAGATGAAGGTGGATCTCGATGATGTTTCTTTCGACGAAGACGGTTATGCAGAGAATTATTTCCCGGACCGCTCCAATTTCGAAGACCTTTTACAGGTTGGGGATCCGTATTATCGCATCTCATGTATGATAGATACCTGTCAGGGAGTGGCGGATGTTGCAAACGACTACGGTGACAGCGACTACACCCGTGGAAAAGAGGGTTCTGTTAATCCCGAACGGGATACCATCGTAGAATGCTTAAAATGGGATTTAAACGGAAAAAAATATAATGAAAAACGTCTGGAAGAAATAGCGGGTTGGATTTTAGGCGATTTCGGATGGGAAGGTATGGAGATATTCTTTTATGAAGAACAGGACGATATCTGGCCGTACTTTATGAGAGAATACTATGACGTGATTACCGAAAACGACATAATGAAGTGCCTTCCGAAGTCTAAAAAGAAAGATGCAAAGAAAATCCATGAACTCTTTTGTTCCGACGAATTCGTACCCGTAAATACCTGGTATGTCGCGTATGATGTAAGCAGGAAACGGCTTCCAAGGTCGGATTACATCATCGGCTTTGGAATGACTAATGATGGGTACACTGATTATTATGACTGTACAAAGACAAATTTCGTTTATGGAATACAGATGGCTTTAATGCACCTGTATTTGTTTCGGTTAGATAAAACACTTAACTTCCTGCCAAAGAAATATAAAGGTGGGGATAAGAAAATCTTTCCGAACTTTAAGTAAACAAGAGGGAAGGTGCCGTATGGCGCCTTCCCCTTTTTTCTTTTGCCAGGATGAAGAAAAATAGGGTTGAAAACTGCCATATTATGCTATAATAAGAAAATAGGGGGAGAATGTCTTCATTTTTCTATTAAGATTCTTCTAAAATAAAGCGTTATTCGACAGAGGGGCATTATGGCAGAAAATCAACTCAATGAGCTATACGAAAAATACATAGACCCGCGTATCACGGAAAAAGAATGTCTTGTGGACAGCGCTGTCGCCTCGGATTTTTTAAAGCGCCTTGTTGAACATACGCATTCTGCAAATTTTAACAGAGCCGAATACGCGAAACTGGTTCAGGAAATCTGTCTGACATATCACCTTTCCAAAGGGGTTTCCGAATTTTATCAGAATGTCGGTTTTGAAAGAAGAGGAGAAGGGGAGATTTTCTGTGATTTTGATGACGGAAAAGGAACCATTCTGCTTTTGAAGAATCGTATCATTGCCAATTCCGGTGCGGTTTTAGTTGCTTCCATCTATGTCAGCGAGGAAGCTGAAGTTCTGAGCATGGAAGATTACCATAATCTTGATCTGATGCTGAACGTCATTACTTCTTTTGTTTCCAGAAGAAGGCTCCAGAGAGTTGTAGAACAGTATATTTTCTTTGATGAAAACGGTTATCCGAATGTCCGTTATTATCTTCGTGAACTGATTCGTCTGCAGGAAAGCGGACGTTTGGGAGGAATGATAGCGGTCAATTTCGACCTTCATAATTTTGCCGTTATCAATATGGACATCGGCCGTGAAAACGGCAATGCCGTCATTCAGAATTATTTCAATATGCTTGAAGAAGTCATCGGTGATGCGGGCTGTATCTGCAGACTGGGTGGTGACAAATTCCTCTGCGTATTTTCCCCTGCAGTAAAAGATGACGTAATCCGGATTCTTTCCGGCGTTGCGGTAGCATATGACGAAAACATTGACAGAAAAGTAAAGGTTTCTGCCGCAGCCGGTGTATATGAAATTCCGGAAAATGCCGGCGTCACCAAGGATAACGTCATGGAACGAATCATGATTGCTACCAGCGTGGCAAAAAAGCAGGATGAAGGTGCCATTGTTTTCTACGATGATCAGATGAAGGAAACAAGGGAACATGTAAAATCCATTCAGCAGAAATTCCGCGAAGGTCTGGCAAAGCGTGAATTTGTGATTTACCTTCAGCCCAAGGTAGATATCGATACTCTGGAGATTATCGGTACGGAAGCGCTCTGCCGCTGGATTTACAACGGCCGTGTGGTACCTCCGAATGAGTTTATTCCGGTTTTGGAACAGACGACAGATATTTGTAATCTGGATTTTTATATACTTGATGAAGCATGCAAATCCATACGGCATTATCTGGACGAAGGCAACTCCGGGGTTCGCTGCTCCGTGAATTTTTCCAGAAAGCATTTAACCAACCCGGATCTGCTGGAAAATATTCTGAAGGTAGTGGATGAAAATAATGTCCCGCATAATCTGATCGAAATAGAGCTTACCGAAACTACCACGGATGCGCAGTTCCGTGATTTGAAGCGAATCGTAAACGGCTTAAAGGCTGCAGGAATTCGTACCGCAGTGGATGATTTCGGAATCGGTTATTCTTCGCTGAACCTGATTCGCGAAATTCCCTGGGATGTATTAAAGATTGACCGCTGCTTCGTTCCGAAGGATGAAGATGATGCGGACAGCACTACCCGTAAGATGTTCTGCCACGTAGTTGCACTGGCTCACGACATGGGACTTGAGTGCGTTGTGGAAGGCGTGGAAACTGCAAAGCAGATTGAGATTTTAAGGGAAAATCACTGCAATATCGCACAGGGATTTTATTTCGACAAACCTTTGCCCAAGGCTGAGTTTGAGGCAAGACTTACAAAGAAAAATTACAAGGACAGAGTTTAATCTGCTGTCCGGGTTTCATGAATACAAAAAGGATAATCAATATCATATCGATTATCGGACTGGCCGCGACGATTTTTTATATGTTCTGGCTCTGGAAGGAAGGCATTCTGACCGATGAGGTAGAGATGAATGAGTACATTTCCGGGCTCGGAGCGGGCGGTGTCATTGTTTTTATTATCATTCAGATTATTCAGGTCATTATCCCGATTATTCCCGGCGGCATAAGCTGCGTAGTCGGGATTTCTCTTTTTGGTATAGTTAAGGGGCTTATCTATAACTATATCGGAATCTGCATCGGTTCCGTCATCGTTTTCTTTATTGCAAGGAGATGGGGCAGACCGCTTGTCGAGAAAATGTTCAGTGAAAAGAAAATTCAAAAATACGAGGCGTGGCTTAACAAAGGCAACAAGATGACGATAGCCTTTGCGCTTTTGATTGTTTCACCGGTTGCTCCCGATGATTTTTTGTGTTATCGGTTCGGGACGATGAACATGAAATTCAAGCATTATCTGCCAATTATCCTGCTCGGGAAGCCGCTACCGATTGCAATTTACAGTCTTGGTCTGCACGCGATTCTGCGATTTTTCCTAAATTATGTCGGGTGAGAGAGCAGCAGGGTGACGAAGAATCTAA
>Ga0310691_10003209_pt1 | contig 20043 bp, 14 predicted proteins | sample 176DNAGHGlowgp2_FD_203887 | JGI IMG/M metagenome (GOLD analysis project Ga0310691, IMG submission 203887) | Sheep rumen microbial communities from Palmerston North, Manawatu-Wanganui, New Zealand - 1766 DNA GHGlow gp2 (v2) (version 2) | ecosystem: Host-associated > Mammals > Digestive system >...
GCCGTCATGGGGAAGGTCTCGCACGGCGAGCGCTTCAACCTGGGCCTTGCCACCGGCAACACGATGATCGAACTCTACGCACGGCTGGCCGAAGCGCTCAACGCCGCCCGCGCCGACCTTTCGCTGCTGTCGACCTGGAACCTCGACGAGTATTCCCTCGACGGCCGCTCACCGGTCCCGCATGACCATCCGCTCTCCTACTGGCGCTACATGCACGAAAAGCTCTTCGCGAAGTTCGACCCCACGCTCGGCTTCCGCGAGGAGAACGCGCACTTCCCCGACCCTGCCGCGCCCGACGCCTACGACCCCGCCATCGCGGCGGCGGGCGGGATCGACCTGCAGCTCCTGGGCATCGGCTTCAACGGGCACGTCGCCTTCAACGAGCCGATGCGCGAGTCGGAGATTTCGGCGGAGGCGTTCGGCAGGCTCCCCACGCGCGTCCTGCCCTTGACCCCGGAGACCATCGCCCAGAACACGGCCGTCACCGCGGGCGGTGACAGCTCCCTCGTTCCGCGCTTCGCCGCCACGATGGGGATGGCGCCCATCCTCGAATCAAAGAAGGCGCTGCTTCTCGCCTGCTTCGCGGAACAGGAGGAGCCGCTCGCCCGGATGCTCCGGGACAGGCGGCCCACGCCCGAACTGCCTGCCTCCTACCTGCTCGCCCATCCCGACTTCACGCTCGTCTGGACGGCGGACAAGATTCACCTCGAAGGGCTTGCCTGAGGACCTCCACCATGAAGAAGAGAATCGGCTTCATCGACCTCTACATCAACAACTGGCACGCCAACAACTACCCGGCATGGTTCCGCACCGCGAAGCGCGCCGACGAATTCGAGCTCGGCTACGCCTACGAGGAGACGCCGGCCCCCGGCAGTCCCTCGCTGGAAGACTGGTGCGCGAAGAACGGCATGCGTCCGGCGCACGACATCGAGACGGTGGTCGCGAATTCGGACTGCCTGTGCGTCCTGGCCCCGAACAACCCGGAGGCGCACGACCGCCTCGCCGCGCTCCCGCTCGCCGCCGGCAAGCCGCTCTACATGGACAAGACCTTCGCGCCCGACAAGGCGACCGCCGCCCGCTTCTTCGAGACCGCGCGTCGCCACGGCACGCCGCTCATGAGCACCTCCGCCCTCCGCTACGGCGAGGAGTTCGTCGCGATGAGGAAACGGTTCGGGCAAACGCGGCCGGTCCACGTGACCGCCACCGGCGGCGGCCGCAGTTTCGGGGAGTACTCGATCCACCAGATCGAGATGGTCGTCGTGGCGCTCGGCCTTGGCGCCCGCTCCGTCGTGCGTCTCCCCGGCTGCGCGACCGAGCTCTACTCCGTCCGGTACGCCGACGGCGTCCGCAGCGCCCTGCTCACCTACAACCCGAAGGCCGACTTCACGCTCACCGCCTTCGGCGAGGACCGCGTCGACGGCGCCCCCGGCGCCACGAACATGTTCCCTCACCTCATCGACGCCATGCTCGAATTCTTCGCGACGGGCGCCTCTCTCGTGCCCGAGGCCGAGACGATCGAAGTCGCCGCCATCCGCGAAGCCGCGATCAAGGCCCAGTCTGCCCCCGGCGTCGAAATCCCCGTCGCCTGACGACCCCGCGGCTCGCGGTCGAACCCGAAAACCGCTTGTCGCAGAGGTGGAGACGGGGTAGAATGTTGGCTCTTCCACAACACCGCAGAACTCCGCCGCCATGATCAGCCCCCCCACCATTTCCGGACGATGCGCGCGCGTCACGCCGGGCAACGGCGATGCGACGACCGCCATCCAGCGTGCACTGGACGACGTCTTCCTCGCGGGGGGCGGAACGGTCGTCATCGAGCCCGGCATCCATTGCGTCCGCGGGTTGCGCGTGCGCAGCAACACCACGCTGCACCTGCGCTCGGGCGCTGTCCTCGAAGCGAGCCGCGACCCGGAGGACTTCGACGTTCTCGCGAACGACGCGCTCGAGCCCGTGCCGCCCGAAGAATTCGCCCCCGGCGTCGTCTGGCAGCCGGCCGCCACGCGAAAGACGCACGACCACCTCCTCAAGTCCGCCAGCCGCTGGAACAACGCGATCATTCGCCTCTATCGCGCCCATGACGCGAAGATCATCGGCGAGCCCGGCTCCGTCATCGACGGCCGCGACAGCTACGACCCGCTTGGCGAAGAGGGCTTCCGGGGCGTCCACGGCATCGCCGCGCACGACAGCGAAAACCTCGAGCTGCGCGGCTACGAGATCCGCAACACCGGCAACTGGGCGCACTCCTTCTGGCGCTGCCGCGACATCGCCTTCTCCGGCCTCACGATCCTCGGCGGGCACGACGGCATCCACCTCTGCTCGTGCGACCGCGTCGCCATCGACCACTGCACGATGAAGACCGGCGACGACTGCGTCGCCGGCTTCGACAACGAGGACGTGACGGTCCGCGACTGCGACTTCAACACCGCCTGCAGCGCCTTCCGCTTCGGCGGGGGCCGCGTCCTCGTCGAGCGCTGCCGCGCGCACGGCCCGGGCGAATACCCGATCCGCAACACGCTGCCCCGAGCCGACCAGGTTTCCGGCGCGCACGGCGCGCCGGGCATCGGACGCCGCACGATGCTCTCGCTCTTCACCTACTACGCCGACTTCACGCTCGCCGTCCGCCACGACCCCGGCGAGATCGTCCTTCGCGACTGCTCGATCGAGAACGCGGAGCGCTTCCTGCACTACAATTTCTCCGGCAACGAGGTCTGGCAGAAGGGCCGGCCCCTTTCGTCCATTCGCTTCGAGGGGTGCGAGGCGCGCGGCATCGGCATGAGCCTCTGCGCCTACGGCGACGCGGCCCGTCCGCTCTCGCTCGCGTTCGAGCGCTGCCGCTTCGCCTTCGCGCCGACGCAGACCGAGTTCCTCCGGGCCGCGCACGTCTCGTCGCTCGCGCTGCGCGACGTGACCGTCGAGGGCGTAGACGGACCGCTCGCCCGCAGCTGGGGCGGCGTCGCCGACCCCGTTGTCGACGGTCTGTCCGGCGTCGCCGCCGACGTCGCGCCCGCCGATGCTCCCTTCCGTACGACACCGATCTGAAGCCGATGATCCTATTCAGAGAGTCCTGCCCCATGCATCCGCCCGATCAAGCTCCAACGGCCTTTGGCGTGCTCCTCTGCTGCCTTTGGCTATCCTTCCTGATCGGTTGGCTTGTTGTTCGGTCCCGCATCGTTTCCGATGCGGTTCAATGGTTCCGCCGACAGATGGCCTCGGTCCGAGTCCTCGCCATCGTCGTCTTCCTCGCCGTGGTGGCCGTCGGCGGAAACAAGGGCGGGGGCAACGGCACATACCAGATTCCGCGCCCGTCCGTGAATTCACCGGGCAGCTCATTTCAGATCCCGTCTTCATGCACCAATTGACTTTGGGTGTCCCGACTGCAACCATGGCGCAAGCGCAGCGCGACGTTTGTCTGGCCCGCGGCATACCGGCATTGAGTGGACCTGCAGGGAGCAGGACACTCGCAGAAAGATTAGGTGCCGACAATTACAACATGAACGATTTGTCCAATGGTACATGGCCCGTGACCTCTTCAAGTGCATTCAACGGTTGGCGACACGGAGATGTGAAAGCGGTAGCACTGCCGTATGTGTTCGAGGTTTTCGCCAGTATCGCTCAAGCTTCATCAGGAGAAACGGAATGAACGGCAATAAACACAAATCAATATTGCTCGTTTTTCTACTCTGTTGTTGTTCGCTTCTTGCATTCTGCCTGAAGAAATGCGACAATAACGCGATTTCCGCATCACATCATCCGCAAGCACCACTGCGTAAAACTCGAAATCCCGGCATTGGAAAAGACATAAGCGAATGCTTGTACGAGTCGGCGCTCCTAGGCGAAGACATCAACATAAACGCCCAGGAAACAGATGACAAAGAATTCGACTACTTGCTTGATGGGTTCGAGCGTGAAGGTGCGGATGCCGAGTTCTTTCTATTGGTTGTCGACGAAGACGGCAATCCATTAACAAACGCAAACATTACTGTTTCACGTACGATTGGGGATGGAGAAGAACCAAATGATTATGGTCGAACGGATGGAAGTGGTCTTTTCCATTTCAACGGCATGTCCAACTGGGCAGTTGGGTGGTGCGTAAGATGCGATGGATTTTATGAATCAAGCAGCAACATGGTTCTACGCCAATTCGCAACTGAATCTGGGTGGAAGGAACGTCGATGGTTCAAGCATCCTCCGACAATTAAAGTCACTCTAAAAAGAATGTTTCGCCCGCACACAATGCCATATAGGAACTACATGCTGACATTCCCGTCAAATTATTCTCCTATTTGCGTTGATCTTTGTTCTGGGCAAGCGTTTTGTTCTCCAAAGACCAATGCCCACTTTGACGTGTGTTTCAAATCCGACCCCATTATTTGGGAAGAGGATAATTCAACGAGAACTTTGTCCCTTGAGTTCCCTAATCCAGGTGACGGAGCAGTTTTAGTCCACCATGATGGCAACAGCATCCTACATTCCCCAAGATTTGCTCCACAAACCGGCTATGTAAACAGATGGTACAGTACTATGACGATTGGACAAGGTCGAGCGGAAAAAGAGAAGATGATTTCTTCGGAAGACTACTTACTCTTCCGAATAAGAAGTGAAATGTCGGATTCCGGAGAGGTGACAAACGCTCTCTACGGAAAGATGCGTGGCGACTGGTTTGTCAACGGTAAACAACGAATCTTGCGCTTTAAAACATGGATAAACGAGGAATGCAACGATACGAATCTGGAAGACCTGTCAGGACGCTGGTAGTTTCCCCTTATAGGGCAGGGGTTGGTGGAACGCGCCGAGGCGCTCTTCACGGGCGGCAACGAGGTCTGGCAGAAGGGCCGGCCCCTTTCGTCCATCCGCTTCGAGGGGTGCGAGGCGCGCGCCATCGGCATGAGCCTCTGCGCCTACGGCGACGCGGCCCGTCCGCTCTCGCTCTCGTTCGAGCGCTGCCGCTTCGCCTTCGCGCCGACGCAGACCGAGTTCCTCCGCGGGGCGCACGTCGCCGCGCTCGCGCTGCGCAACGTGACCGTCGAGGGCGTCGACGGACCGCTCGCCCGCAGCTGGGGCGGCGTCGCCGACCCGGCGCTCGAAAACGCCGTCGGCATCGCGCCGGAAGTCGCCGCAGCCGACGCGCCGTTCCAGACCGCCGCGATTTGACCGCCGCCGCGCTTGGTTCCGTATGGGGTTCAGCCGCGCGCCATGAGGAGGATTCCGGCGAGCGCGAGGATTAGACCGGCCGTCTGCCTTGCCGAAGGCCGTTCGCGAAGAACGATTGCGCCGTAGGCCGCGAAGCCGACGAGCGACGAGGCGAGCATCAGCGGATTGGCGAGCGAGATGCGCCCCGCGGCCGCAAGCAGGTCGAGCGCGCGCAGCTGGAACAGGAACACGGAAAGGAAATAGACCGCAGCGTATAGCGCGCAGACGCCCCGGAAGTTCCACGGTGAGGCGGGAGGCGTTTTTTCTTTCTTTGCGCCGGCGACGCGGTGCGCGGCCATTGCGGCGAATGTCCCGGCGCAGAGAAGGAGTATGCGCAAGAGCGGCGAGGGGCGCGTCTGCGCCGGCCCCATGGAGGCGAGCGCCAGGGCGCACTGGTTGGCGCCGCAGAGGAGAAAACCGGCAAGCGCGGGCAGAAACCATGATGTGGCGACGCGCGAGGGCTGGCGGCCACTGGAGCACGGTCGCCCCGCCCGCGCTTCTTCCACGGGCGGGGCGCCCGTGCTCCGTGCTCCCGCCGCGATGCCGCCTAGCACGCAGAGCGCCCCGGCGATGCCGCCAGCGGCGGGCGGCGTGTTGCCGAGCGCGATGCCCATGGCGAAGGGCAGGACGAAGCCGCTCTGGACAATCGTCCAGACGGTGCCGTTCGGGCCGCGCAGCATGGCGCGCCCCATGGCGATCATCATCGCGTAGTTGAGCGCTCCGCAGAGGAGCGTCCAGATGGCGGATGGCGCGTCGCAGCGCAGGGAGTATGCCGGCGAATGCGGCCTCATAGCCATGCCCGCCGCAATGACGGCGGCGGAGATTGCGGCGATGTAGGCGTTGCCGAGCCGCTGCTGGCGGGCGGTGCCGTAGCCGCGGCGCTCGGAGTAGCCAACGACCGCCCCCGTAACGACCCACGAAAGCCCCGTGAGTATCGCAAGCGCCACGCCCAGGCTCATTTCGCCTCCCGGACGATTTCCCAGTAGATGGTCGCGGAGCCGTCCGGCGACTGTGTGGCGAGGGTGACTTCAAGGGCGCCGCCGCGCAATGTTGCGGTTTCGCGCGCGATGCGCCTGCCGGCCGTGTCAAGGCGGTAAACGGTGAAGGCGCCGGGATTTGCGGAGTCATCCGTCCGCAGCGTCACGGCGACGGTCGCGTTTTTGGCGAGAAAGCCCCTCCCCCAGGCGGTGATTTCCTTGCGTGTGGCGTCGGAGAAGCGCGTGCCGTCGCCCTGGACGTCGGAGACCATGCAGAGCAGAATCCGCGAAGAGCGCGGAAGCGCCTCGGCGTCGAGCGACGCGGCCCAGAGCGCGGTGGGGACAACTGACGGGGGGTTCTCCCCCGCCCCCCCGACAATTTCAAAAGAGAGCGGACCTGCCTCGACGGCGCCGCCATCGGCGAATCCTCCGCAAAAGAGAGGCGTGGCGACGGCGAAAGAGCCGCGCCCGGCGTCGATGGATGGAGCCGCGCCGCATTCGGCGTCGGCGCCTTGGCCGCGCAGGAACAATGCGGCGACGGCGCGGTCGGCGGCGGCCGCCGCCGGGTCGATGGCGACGTCGAAGTATCCGGGGCCGAGCGGGCAGGCGTCCGAAAAACGGGCGGCGTCGTGCGCGTATGCGAAGCGCCAAAGCCCGTCCCAGCCGCCTTGCGCGGCAAGCGCGCCGAAAAGGATGCCGCCACAGGAGCGGTAGCGCGAAGGCCCGCAGTAGCTCCATTCGCTGGCGGTGTAGGGCTTGGCGCCGGGACTGTCCGCCCAGCCGCGCAGGAGCGCGGCGGGCTTTCCCGCGACGGCTGGGTTCGAGCCTTCGAAATGCGACGGCAGCGACCAGTGCCGGTCGGAAAAGTGCGGGTGGTCGGCGTAGATGTGATTGTCGATGTAGTCGTAGAGAGGGGTCGCCCCCTCGCCCGGGGCGTGGTTGGCTCCGTTGTTGTCGTCGGTGAGGAGCGCGCGGCAGCCGAGCGAGCGGACGAACGCCGCGCAGCGTTCAAAGGCGGCGGCGGCCGTTTCCGCGTCGGGCTTGCCTTCGTTCACCAGCGAAAGCAGCGGGGCGCCGGGCTCGTCCTTCCAGGCGCGTCCGGTGTAGGGGTTCACGTGCTCGAGGAAGGAGCGCGAGAAGGCGCACCAGTCGGCGAATGCGCCGGGGTCGCCGGACTCCACCAGCCGCTTGTAGCGGTCGGGCGGCACGGCGCCGTCGCGCCCGACGCCGATGTCACGCCAAGGCACGGGGCGCGACACGTAGAGGTCGGTGGTGAGATACAGGCCGCTTTCGATGCAGCGCGCGGCGAGGTAGTCGAGGCGGTCGTGGGCGGCAGCCCACGCCCCGTCGTGGTGGTGGATGCGCACCGAGTTGTAGCCGGAACGGACAAGGCGCTCCACTAGGGCGTCGGCGGTTTCGTGGTCGGGGTAGTTGGCGGAGAAGCAGAGATTCACGCCGTGGAAGCGGACGGCGACGCCGGGACGGCCTTCAAATTCGAAATGGTCGCCGACGGCGCGCAGCCAGCCATGCTTGCCGGCGGGGGCGTCGGCGAGGCCGAGCGCGGAGAAATCGAGCGCGGATCCGGGGATTGCGTCTTTTTTGTAGTCGAGGCGCGACCAGCCAGCCCCTTCGCGGATTTCGAAAGGCGTCGCCTCCGCGAGCGAGAGCCCGCAGGACGACGAGAGCGAAAAACGCCACTCCACGCGGTCGCCCGGCTCGAAAGACCGTGGATATAGGGACTGACCGAACCGCGTTTTCCATGCGCCGCTCCACTGGCTTTCGTCCTGGCAGTGGAACTGGACTGGAGAATCGAAAGCGATGCGCATGGAGCGCCCGCATCCGAGCGCGAACTCGCACGATGACGCCGTGCCGTCGCCCGCGCCGCCGCTGGGAAGCGTGGCGGTGCTGGCGGCGAGTGCGACGCACTGCATTTTGCAGGGGGCGAGGCAGTCAAGCGTCGCAATGCCGCGCACGGAGCCGTCCGGCTGCGGCTCCCACGATGCGCGGCCGGAGAAGAGCGGGCTGTCGCCGGAGACGCCAAGCACATTCCATGTCGCGCCAAGGCCATCGGGAAGAAACTCTCCGTCGCGGACGCGCACGGCGCCCCACCCCGGCGCGAAGCATTCAACGGAGACCGTGCCGCCTTCAAAGGAAAGGCCGCCGTTTCGCGTGGCGTAGATGGGAAAGCGGCAGTCGGACGCATTGCGCGCCGTTCCCGCGAGGGGCGGGGGGCACCGCCCCCCGCCCCCCTCCGCGGGCGAGCCGCCCGCGCTCCCGGTGACGCCCGCGCTCAAAGCGAGCGCCACCAACAACGCCCGCCTCATCTCGTCCCTCCCGGCGTGTCGCCGGAATTGTGCGTTTCAAGGCGATACGGCTGCGTCCAGGCCATCTGGACGGGCGGGTGCAGGTGTTCCCCGGGATTGGGGTAGATGGACGGTTCATCGGACTCGACTCGGGCGCGGACGTAGAGATCGTCCGACGCGAGCGTGTAGGAGGCGCGAACGGCTTCGCCCTTGCCGAATGCTACGGTTTTGACAATCGCCCCCACTTCGCCGGAGTAAATCGGGACATGGCGTTCCGGGCGCGGCGGAGCGGCGGGGATGTCAACGATACGCAGCGGCTCGACATTGGCACCGCGCTTCGTTGTGAGGAATTTCACCGTATGCGCGACGCCCTGCTTGGCGGGGACGGCGACGGAGAGCGTTCCCGCGTCCGCGTCGAACCAGATGTCTTCGAGTTCCACGCCCGATGATGCGTAGAAGTCGCCGCGCTCCATCGCCGCAAAGAGCGCGGCCGGCGCGAGCGCCTCTGCGCGGACGCCGATCCAGCCGTCGCCGAGGAATGCATGGTGACTCGTGCCGCTACCGGGGTAGTAGTGGGTGTCCTCGGTGGCGAGGCCGTAGAGTAGCGGCTCGCCGCGATGGCAGCGCGTTGCGTTCACCACGTCCCAGAGGCGGTCGTTGTAGAGCCCGTCGTGCGGGAGCGAATCAGGCGCCGGCCATTCGCCGCCGCTGTTGCACACCTCGAAGAAGCGGACATCGGGGTTGTCGATGATGTCCTGCGGAAGCACGTCGTAATACCGCCAGTGCGGATGGTTGACGAAGAAGACATGCGGCGGGTTGCCGAGCGAGGCGACAAGGGCGTCGGCTTCGTCCTTCGTCTTGCGTATGGTCCTGGAGACCGTGGTTCCGTTGACGTATTCAATGAGCCCCGACGCGGCGGCGCGGGGGATTGGGGCGTCGATGCCGACGATGTTCGCATGCGCGTCGCGCCGGACGCCCTTCGCGTCTGAAACGACGATGGTGGCTTCGTGGCCGGGAATGAGGAGGAAACGACCGGGGGCCCGGAATCGCGCCTCCGTCTCCGCGAAGGTGCGGAGGCGCACTTCCGTCTTGCCATCCTTCGTGGTTCGCCAGTCGGCATCGGGGAAGCCGGCCCGATACGCCTCGAAAACCGACGGTTCTACCGAGGACGGCGGCCAGACGCCGGGCTTTGGCACCGCCACCTCCATCCAGCGGTCGGGGTCAGAGCCGATGCGGTTGTGGTCGGTGATGGCGAGGAAATCGTAGCCGGCGTCGCGGTAGGCGGCGACGGCCTGTTCCGGGAGCGCGCGCCCGTCCGACCAGAACGTGTGCGCGTGGAGCATCCCCTTGTAGAAACGGTTTCTAGCGGACATACATGACAAAAGCGTCGGGCGTTTCGGTGCGCTCGCCCGGTTGCAGGAATTCGGAGGGCGCGAGGGCGCCGGCGCTCACGCGCAGGTCGTCGATGCGGCCCGTGAAGCCGTCGCCGACGGCGATGGCGCCATCGAGCATTGCGGCAGCGGCGTCCCAGGCGCGTCCGGCCGGCGTCGCCCGCTCGTAGTCCACGTAGAGGCGCACGGCGTCCGCGCCGGGCTGGGTGCGGTCGATGACGAGCGCGACGTGGTGCCACGCCTTCTTCCCGGCGAGCGGCGCTAGCGCCGCCGCGCCGCCGCACGAGGCCGCCAGGTGGTCGTAGGGGATGAACGAGCCGGAGAGCGCCCCGGCCGCCGCGTCCGCCGCGACGGCGAACGAGCCGACGCCCGTGCCCATGGAGAAGAGCGTCCCGGATGACGGTTCGGCGCCGAAGCAGACGAAGCACTCGACCGTCGCCTGCGTGAGGGCGGAAAGCGTCAGGTTGGTCGTCGTGGCGGACGAGGTGCCTTTGAGGTCGAGCGCCCCGTTGCGGCGCGCGACGCCGTCGGAGTCAAGCCCGCCGCCGTTCGCGAACGTCCAGTAGGCGAGCGTCGCCTTCGGCGTGTCGGGAACGATTGAGTCGAGGACGTAGGCGTCGGCGCCGAGCGCGGCGGCGGAGACGGCCACCCGCAGTATCTTCCCCTGCATCCAGTATTGCTTCACGTAGTTGGGGCTGTGCCCAAGGCAGAACGCCTGGCTGCCCATGCCGGAAATGGCCAGCGCGTCGTTGGCCGACGATGCCGTGCCATCAACGTTCAGCGTGTAGTAGGTCGTCCCGGCGTTGTTGCCGTTGGTCACGTAGCGGACGCGGTTGTAGCCGTTGACTTTCGTCCCGACGGCGACTACGGCGGGCAGTTTCCGCCATCCGCTGCCGTCGGCCTTCCGCGTCTGGCCATGGATCTTGCCGCTTGCGTCGAGATATGCGACGATACCGTTGGCCAGGGCTGGCGCCTCGCTTCCGGCGAGGAAGAAGTTCGCGCCGGTTCCGGGTGTGGCGGAGTTGTAGTCGATTTCCACCGTGAGGGCCTTCGTGCCGGTGAGGTCGAGGTTCGAGGCGGTCTTGGCCCAGTCCTTCGTGCCGCCGTTGCCGGAGAGGACGAGGCCGGTGCCGCTGGCGGGGTAGCCGCCGTCGCCGAAGACGGGGCTGCCGGCGACGGCCTCATTCTGGCAGTGCACCAGGTCGTTGCCGTTGCCGGACTGGTCATCGAGCGTCTCGCGGTCGAAGCGCCAGAGCGCGACGAGCGAGGGAGGCAGCGCCGAGCGCGCAGACAGGAACTGGTCGGGCGTCAGCGCCCCGGCCGTGATGCGCACGTCGTCGAACGAGCCGCAGTATGGGAGGTCCGCCGTGCGGCTGACCTTACCGGCGGAGCGGCGCATCATGTGCAGGACGGCATCAGCCAATGCGAACGGCCCCTGCGATGCCTCGGTGAAGTCCGTCGGCGCACGGACACCGTCGATGTAGAGGCGCACGATGTCTGCTCCTGTCCTAGACGGGTCATAGACCAGCGCGAAATGGCGCCATCTGCCGTCGTTGATCGTCCCGAACGCCGCCTCGGAGGTCTTCGCGCCGGCGAGTATGCCGGTAGCTGTGCGGAAATACGCGCTTACGGACTTGAAGCCGGTCTGGCGGAGGCAGAACGCTCCGAGGTTAGAGGAGTAGTCCGTTGTCGATTCGACAAGGTATCCGGTGAAATCGGCTCCCGATTGCGACATCGCCCAACACTCCACGGTGAGTCCGACCTTGGAGAAGGCGGAGAACGGGATCGGTTCCGCCGTCCGGCAGGTGTCGGCCCATGTGCTGTATGAGGGCGACGGTGTCCCGTCCGTCATCGGGACGCCGCTCATCGTAAGGTCGAAGCCGTTGCCGGAGGCGTCGGCGCCGCCATTGGCTCCGAAGGGCCACCAGGCGAGGACGGGGAGGGCGCCGGTATCGGCGCGCATGGCCTTGCCGGCCGAGGGGTATTTGAGGAACTGGTCGGGGGTGAGGACGCCGCGGCTGATGCGCACGTCGTCGATGCAGCCGGTGAAGAAGTTGTTACCGGAGGCGTAGTCGGAGCCGCCGCCGATGTGGAAAACATCGTTGAAGAGCGGGGGCATTGTTCCGGTCTTGCCAGTGGACTCGGAGGCCTGCACTCCGTCGATGTAGAGCAGCGTCACCGAATTGCCGTTCCTCGTGCGGTCGATCGTGTATGCGACGTGGTGCCACATTCCGTCCGCGGCGATGGAGTTGGTCGCGTCGATTTGCCAGGGGTTGTCGCCAGACGTAATCACGCGGAACTGCGACTGGAGCTTTGAGGCGCTTTTGTTGTAGTAGCAGACCACGCCACCGGCTGCGGTATGGGGGCTGGCGCTGGAGAAGAGGATGCCGAAGTCCTTGTTCACGCCAGTCATGCGCGTCCAGCACTCAAAGGTGACCTTTTCCTCGCCGGAGAGGTCGAGTGCGGAGGCGGTCGTGAGGAACTGGCTTGTGCCGTCGAGTGTGATGTAGCCGTCATCGGTTTCCGTGACGGTCGTGCTTGCGAGATCGTGGCCGTTGCCGGAGACGTCGTGGAAGCCGTTTGTGCCGAAGGGCCAGTAGGCGATGGTCTCGGTGGCGGATGCCGGGATGGCGGCGAGTGCGGCGGCGGCCGCCGCGGTTGCGAGTATGCGCGGGGCGGGTTTGTTCACGTGTTGTCCTTTGCTGTTGATGGTGAGTCATGCGTGAGGAAGATTGTGGCAATCTGCCAGGGGGCGAGGCCGGGGAGGGCGACGACGAGCTCCGGAGCGGGGCCGCGCGCGCCGGGCGCGGCGCTCGCCGTCGCGGGCGCGGCCATGCCCGGCGACTGCAGGAGGGCGGCGGCGCCGGCGGGACGGCGGACGCGCACTTCCAGCAGGCCGGTTTCGCCGATTGAGAGGTTGAGGAGCGTGACGGAATCGACGCGGCCATCTGGCAGGACGCGCGGCAGGACGCGGAGCGCCCGCAGGGCATCGACGCGCACGGGAAACGCGCCGCCCGTGGCGGCGTCGAGCGCGTCGAGGAATTCCGCGCGCTCCGGCCCGGCGGGGAATGGCCCGAATGCGGGGGCGGCGACGGTTGAGCAGGGCAGAGCCTGTGCATCAGGACTGTCCGCGCCTTCTTCCCGCGATTTGGCATCAAGGTAGTAGGCGCTGGCGCCCGGACCCGCGACGGTGACGGGGATGCCGGCGCACGCGAGGTCGAAGTCGGTCTGGTCGTAGCGGTCGAAGTCGGGCGCGGGATGCGGCCCGGTGAGGCGCGCCAGGCCGCCAAGCCGCGTCCGGCGCGTCGAGGCGGCCAGCCGCGCGAAGTATGGGCGCGCGGCGCGGAGCGTCGCCAGGAAGCGGTCGTATTCCTCGATGGGCTCGCCGCTCGTGGCCGAGAACCAGTAGAGTGAAAGCGAGTCGCAGCCGGACGCGAGTGCCAGGGCGCACTCGGTCATGATGGCGCCCGGCGTCTTTTGGATCGTCCGCCGCGGGTAGTTCTCCTCCTCGTAGCAGACGCCCCCCACGGGGACGCCGCAGTCGCGGCACCGCTCCGCCTCGCGCGCCACGGCGAGGCACTTGGCGACCATGCCGCGCGGCTCGGCCTCGGCGTAGAAGCCGTGGCCGGGGCGGATGCCGACCGGCGCCCCCGCCGCGCCGGAGAGCGCCGCCAGAAGCGGCGCATAGTCGCGCGCCGTGTAGATGCGGTCGGCGGAGACCGCCTGGTAGCCCAGCCGACACGGGATGCCGAGCGCGTCCGCCGCCTCGCGCGCCGCGGCGGCGTAGATGGCCAGCGATTCGCCGTTGAAGGCGCTCCACGCCGCGCGAATGGCGCCCGTGCTTCCGGCGCCCCAGAGCGCCGCGACGAGCGTTTCACGCGTCCAGGCACCGCCGGTCTTGGCGTTGAACGCCGCGATGCAGCGGTCGCAGAAGCAGCCATCGGGCTTGCAGACGCCCAGGCGCAGGTCGTCGTCAATCCAGTAGGATGAAGGCCGCGCCACGCGCATCACCGTCCGGGCGTATTCGCGCTCGTATGACAGGACTTCCGGCGAACGGGGGCAGAGGTAGGGAATGCGGGCGCCGTCGCGCCCCACCTGCCAGGCGTCTTCGGAAAATTGTCGTTCGCCTTCTCTCGTCCATCTGCCGTCGTGCGCCGCGCCGTGCCCCAGCGTAAGCCCCTGCTGGTAGCCCAGGGCGATGCCGTGCTCCTCGCAGAGCGGACGATAGCGCGCGAATGTCTCCACTTCCTTTTCGAGCGCGGAGGCCGTCTTGCGCGAACCTGTGGCGAACCAGAACTCGTCGCACGCCCCGGGATGGCGGCCGTGGCACTCCATCAGCCGCGCAAAAACCTCCGGCACATCGTTCACCCCCATGTCATGGCGGACCACGATGAAAGGCCAAGCCCGATTTTTGCCTGATTGTTGCATTGCGCCTTCCATTATAGGCGAATCCCCATTCAATTCACACGCAATTTTTACGGACAAAAAGCGCGATTTTTACATTTTCCTTGCGCGACGGGCGCAAAGGCGGTAGAATTGGATGGCACACTCATGAAAACGATACTCTACTTCTATCCGCAAATCACGTCCGACGTCCAGGAGATACTGGCCGGGATGCGACTCGTCACGGCGCGTGGAGGCGTTCACATCCAGGGGGTGCAGACGGAACCTTCGCGCGAAAGCGTCGAATCGCTCTCGCGGCTGTGGGAACCGCTTGGCGCAGCGGTCTATTGCGGGACGGACTGGGCAAACATCGGCGCGGAGGCGTTTGGCGGCGTCCTGGCGGCCGTCTATCTTTTCCACAACCCGGCGACGCTGCCCACCGGGGTGATGGCGGTGCGGCACGACTCGCAGGGCACGGGGCGCGCCGCCGCGCGCGAACTGCTCTCTTCCGGACGCTCCAGCTTCGCCTTTGTGCACAGCGCCGAGCCGCACTACTGGAGCGACCTGCGCGCCGCCGCGTTCGCGGAATCAATCCGCCTCCACGGATACGGGTGCCGGGTGCTGGCGCCGGCGCGCGGCGCGGGCGCCCTTGCGCCATGGCAGCGGCGGCTGCGCGAGTTCCTGGTCTCGTTGCCGAAGCCGTGCGCGCTCTTCGCGGCCAACGACGCGACGGCGGAGGAAGTCCTCGCCGCCGCGCGCCACGAGGGGATTGCCGTGCCGGACGACATTTCCGTCCTGGGCGTGGACAACGACGAAACCGTCTGCGAACGCACCGTGCCGACGCTCTCCTCCATCCAGCCGAATTTCCGGAACGCGGGGGTGCTGGCGGCGATGATGCTGCTGAAGAAGAAAGGCGCGGACGGCGGCGGAGGAGCGCCGACCATGCGCGTCGGCACCGCCGGCGACCTCGCAATCGTGCGGCGGGCCTCGACGGCGGCGCTGGCGGAGCGCGACGAAGGCGTGGCCGAGGCGCTCGACCTCATCCGGCGCGAAGCGTGCGCAGGACTGCGCGCCGAGGACGTCGCCGCGCGCCTCGGATGCACCCGGCGTGTCGCGGACTTGCGCTTCATGCGCGCCACCGGGCGCACCATCGCGGATGAAATCCGCGAGACTCGGCTTGCCGAAGTCAAGCGAATGCTGGCCGAGCGGGACATTTCGATCGGCGCCGTCTCGGATTTCTGCGGCTTCTCCTCGCCGTCCGTCCTGCGCCGCCTCTTCCGCGCGGAGACGGGGCAGTCCATGCGCCAGTGGCGCCAACAGGGCGGACTCCCCCGCCCAAAAATGGAATGTTAGCGATTCGGCCCCGCCACTTCGCCGCTGATGACGGTTTTCAGAATGCGCGCGCGGACTACCCAGCCGTCGAATGGAGTGGCGCGACCCTTGCTTGGAAAGCGCGCCGGGTTGATGGTATCCTCGACCCCAAACGCCACTGCACCCCCAAAAACTACCGCCAACCATGAATAAGTCACAGCCCTGTGAGCCCGCGCTGCCAAGCGCGGGTATCGCGCCCGCGCTGCAGCGCGCCATCGACGACTGCTCCCGGCGCGGCGGCGGCACGGTGGAGGTCCCGCCGGGCGTCCACCGCGTCGGCGGGCTTCGCCTGCGTTCCGGCGTGACGGTCGAGGGCGTCGACGGACCGCTCGCGCGCAGCTGGGGCGGCGTCGCCGACCCCGTTGTCGACGGTCTGTCCGGCGTCGCCGCCGACGTCGCGCCCGCCGATGCTCCCTTCCGTACGACACCGATCTGAAGCCGATCCGCTTGCGCGGCAGGACGCCGGCCAGGGCAAAGGCGCAAAGGCGGCGGCCGCCCGCTACCGGCGGCTCGCGCGCCAGGCGAGCGGCGAGAGGCCGGTCTCGCGGCGGAAGAGGGTCGCGAAGTGCTGGGCCGTGGCGATGCCGAGGGAGTTGGCGATGTCGCCGATGTCGCGGTCGGTGCGCTCCAGCAGCTCCTTCGCCTTCTCCATCCGGCACGAGACGACGAACTGGTGCGGCGGAAGCCCGGTGAGGCGGCGGACGCACTCCGTGAGCTTCGGGACGCTCATCGCGGCGCGGTTCGCGAGCGTTTCGAGCGGCCAGTCGGCGGCGCAGTCGCGCCGCACTTCGTCCAGAAGCGCCACGAGGCGCTCGTCGTCCGTGCCGTGGTGGCTGGCCTCGGAGGAGTCCAGCACGTCCATCAGCAGGCGCATCGCGGCCTCCCGCATGACGAGCCGCCGCTCGGAGGCGTCCCGCGGGACGTCGCGGTACAGCCGCCAGATGCGGCGGAAGCTCTGCACGAGGTCCTTGTTCGCCGGGAAGGTGATCGGGAGCGAGGAGAGGCGATCGATCAGCCACCGCGTCTCGGGAAGGGTCATGCCGGGGAAAGCCTTCCCGCGGGGCGGGAGCCGGATCCAGATCCAGGTGGTGAGGAGCCCCTTCGGCTTGGGCGCGAGCACGTGCGGGACGTTCGGCTGCAGCACCATCACCGTCCCGGGCGGGAAGGGGTAGGAGCGGTCGGCGCAGTCGATCGAGACGCCGCGCCCGCGGCGGCAGAGCAGGATCTCGACCATGCCGGGGTGGACGTGGCGGTCGGGATCGTAGCCGACGTGCGTGTAGTGCGCCTCGCCGAGCACGGGGAGGAACGGAAGGCCGTCCGCGGCAAGGTCGACCACCGTCGCCTCGCCGACGTTTTCGTACCGGGGCATGGCGAGCGCGACGCCCTCGCCGTCGCCGTCGATCCGTTTGCGCGTTCCGCCGTTCATGCGTCCCATTCTAGCAGACCGCCGCAGGGGACGCAAACCGGTCCGCCGCCGCGCGTTGTTCGCAAACTTGTATTTTTATTTTCACGAACAAACATGCGCTCCGCATGATGTACAATCGCAACATCATGCACGTCATGGCAGCACATTCCTCAAAAGGACGACGGAAATGAACAGCAGACTCTTCGCTACCACCGGTTTCCTCTCGGCATTGCTCCTCGTCGCCGCGGACGCGCGGGCCGACCTCGAACGCCGCGACTCGTCGCGGTTCGCCTACAAGTACGAGATGGTCGCCCTCCCGACGGCGGAGGATCTCGACGGCAACGGAAAGAAGGACTTCACGGGCACGGGCTCATGGTTCACTCTCGGCACGGGGGACAAGCTCGGAACCTGTTCCATGGTCATCACCGGAGGCCAGGCGCTCAAGGCCGACGCGGCAAGCGTCGACGCCGACGGCGACGTGTGGCGCGCCATGAATGCGACGGCCGGAGAAAGCGGCACGGGCTACACCGTCGAGACCCGTCTCAAGGTCACGGAGAGCACCGGTTCCATCGGCGCCTTGGTTTTAAATGCGTCGACGGGCGACTCGTCGATCAACTCCTGGCTTGTGTTCCAGACAGGAGAACTCTACTGGGGAAATGGAACGGATCGGAAGCTCATGGACATCGACGCCACGGTTTGGCACGATTACCGCATCGTGCGGGAGCCCGGTTCGCTGTTTCATTCGGTCTATGTCGACGGCGTTCTCGTCGCGGACGATCTTCCCAACGGGATTTCGGCCTCCGTGAACCGAATCTTTCTTGGCGCGGCGAACGCCAATTACAAAGGCAAGGCCGAGGTCATGTGGCTCCGCTTCGACAAGGGCGCCTACGCCCCGCCGTCCGCGGCCGACCGGCCCAAGCGCAAGGCGTCGGTCGATTTCCCGGTGAAGTTCGACCTGGACGAAGGCGACGACCGTATTTCCGCCGAGGGGACGACCGACTGCTGGAAGCTCGGAGGCTCCGGCGCGACGATTGTCAGGAACCGCACCTCCCTTTCCGTGACGACCGGCGGGAAGTCCGCCTACTGGGACACGACCGACGCCGTCTGGAAGGATCTCGTCGGCGCCGACACGCCCTACACGATCGAATTCCGCGTCAAGATCAACGGCACCACCCAGTCCGGGGCGGACCGTGCGCTCAACGTCATGGCGGGCTCCCCCGGGGCGGTCGGCAACCTCTTCCTCGGCACGAACAGCGTCCAGTGGTGCCTGAGCACGAAGGACGCCGGCACCTTCGTCACGCTCGACGACTCGGACAACACCGACAAGCCGCATCTCTTCCGCATCGCCTACGAGGGCTCGACGCGCCATGGGTTCACCGTCTGGCGCGACGGCGAGGTCCTCGGCGAACAGCTCGTCGACTGCGTCAATTTCTACAAATTCAGCGGAAACGCCCTGGGCCTCGTCCGGTTCGGAAAGGCCGGCGGCCTCAACGACGGCTCCTGGACGCTCGACTTCATCCGCTGGGATCCGGGGGCCGTCTGGGACTGGAAGAATCCGCCGGCGCCGTTCGTGCTGGTCGTCCGATAGCGTGCGGATGGAAGCCTAGGGGTCTGGGAGCCTGGAAGCCTGGAAGCCCGCGATGCGCTTCGCCATCATCGCCTTCCTCGCCGCCGCGTCCGCCGTCTGCGCGCAGGACGCGGCGCTCGTGCGCGGCACGGGGCCCGTCTTCTCCCCCGACGGCGCCCGCGTCGCCTTCCGGCGGTTCGAGGACGGCGTTTTCAAGCTCGGGGTCTTCGAGCTCGCCACGGGCGGAACGGAGTGGATCGAGGAGGGCCCCGGCAACGCGGCCTACCCCGCATGGACGCCGGACGGCGCGCTCGTCTACACCTTCGGGCACGATTCCGAAACCGCGTACGAGGCCTGGCAATCCGGATCCACGAACGGCTACGGGCTGCGCATCCGCGAACCGGACGGGACGAAGCGCGACCTCACGGGCGGCCGCTGCCGCGACTACACGCCGTGCGTCTCGCCCGACGGCCGGAGCGTCTTTTTCGTCACGACGCGCGGCGTGGCGTCGGCGAGCGCCGCCTACAACTACGCCGCCGCCCCGCGCCTGGCGCGCCTCGATCTGGGGGCGCCGGACGCCTCGGCGGGCGTTCCGCGCCGTGCCGGAAGCGTCGAGGTCCTGCTCGACGCCCCGCACGGCCACGATTCCGGCTACGTCCAGCCCGCCGTCTCGCCCGACGGCTCGCTCGTCGTCTGGGGCCAGATGCGGAGCGGCTTCGAGGGCTGGCGCATTTGCGGCACGCGCGCGGGCCGGTTCGACCTCTCCGGCGTCTGCCCCGTCACCCCCTCGTCGCTCGCCGCGCTTTCCCCGCGCTGGCATCCGGACGGGCGCACAATCTGCTTCACCGGCTTCCGCGCGGGCGATCCCGGCTGGGGCGTGTGGGTCTTCGACGTCCGCACCGGCCTCGCCAGGCGCCTCGCGACGGGCGAAAACCCGTGCTTCTCGCCCGACGGCGCCTCCCTCGCCTACGACCGCGACGGAACGGTCTTCGTCCGCCCGTTCGGACCGGAAGACGCGCCCGACGAGCGGCTTCCCGATTTCCGCGAGGAAGAGGCGCCCGGGGAAACGCTCTGGGCGACGAACGGCATCGCCTCCGAAGCCGCCGTCGACGTGGCGGGCGACGGACGCTTCGCCTTCGGGGACGACGCCGTGTTCTTCGTCCGCGCCACCGTCCGCCTCGGCGGCGGCAAGAGCGTCCGGCAGATCGTGACCGGCGAATACGCCGAGCATCCGCGCGCCTTCCAGCTCTACGCCTCGGGCGGCGAGCTGTGGTTCGTCTCGCGCGACCACGCCGGCAAGTTCTTCGCCGCGAAGGCGCCGCTTCCGGTCGGCCGGGCCGACGTCTCCGCGGTCGCCGTCCGCACGCCGTCGCGCATCCTTCTTTCCGTGGACGGCGCGCCGCCGCGCGTCGCCTTCACCGGCGGCGCGCTTCCCCTCGACACGCCGCTGCGGCTC
>Ga0310691_10003210_pt1 | contig 20033 bp, 28 predicted proteins | sample 176DNAGHGlowgp2_FD_203887 | JGI IMG/M metagenome (GOLD analysis project Ga0310691, IMG submission 203887) | Sheep rumen microbial communities from Palmerston North, Manawatu-Wanganui, New Zealand - 1766 DNA GHGlow gp2 (v2) (version 2) | ecosystem: Host-associated > Mammals > Digestive system >...
CCATAATATTATTACATTAAAAATTCTTGTATATTTCTCTTTTTATCGCCAAATTTATTTTCCCGTATATGTGCTCCATTTGACTCTTGAAATTATTGATTTGATTCTGATATTTTTCAATGGTTTCATTAGCTTTTCTAAGCCTATAAGTTAGGTGCTTATTCTGTGTCTTCAGACTTTCTACTTCTCTTTCAAGCTGTTCAACACGAAGTTTCGTTTTTTCCTCAGGCGTTAATTTTGTAATCTTGAATACAACGTGGTTGTAATCAACGCCATAGCCCTTTCCACAATCACCACAATCACAGGAATTATTGAGGCAACGTTTTCTACCGCCAGCGTTTAAATCACACGCATCACACTGGTTTACTCCCCATGATGGGTCATAATTTTGTGCAACATACGTTATTCCTTCAAACTCTAATTTATCTCCTATTCTCATTACTTTATATTTTTTTGCAAATGTAGGAAAAAAAGTTGAGATAACCAAATATTATCCCAACTTTTAACTAATTTTCACCAATCGGCATAATATGAACCAAGGTAATCGGTTGGGTCATACCAACGTCCAGTTGAATCCATTATAAGCCCCTTGTCAATTTTTGCTTGAATTTCTTCAGCAGTTTCCTCATAATATGGCGTATTAGAGCTTTCATCTGACAACTCATTGGTAGGTACATCCCCACACCCCATGCAAATATCAAAATCGCTCATAACGTTTTACCCTACACGCAAACGACTAAAGTATAATCCTTTTTACCCTTTTGGAGAAGTAGGTACTTGTCATTGATAAGGCTACTGCAATCAAATACAGCCTTTTCATCTGTAACCTTCTCTTTGTTGATAGAGAAACCGTTAGCCTTTACCAACTTACGAGCTTCAGACTTTGAAGGAACTTTATCATGCATGGTGGCTAAGTCTATTACAGTAATGCCACTGGCAAATTGTTCCTTTTGAAGCTCAACCTTTGCAACACCACTCATTGCAGCGAGTAATGATTTCTCGTCAATAGTGGAAAGTTGTTCAGCAGTACCCTTACCAAAGAGTATTTCAGAAGCTTCAACTGCCTTATTATAATCTTCCTCAGAGTGTACCAGACAAGTCATGTACTTGGCAAGTTCCTTCTGCAAGAAACGTGCTGATGGATTCTCACGGTGCTTATCAATCATTGAGTTAATTTCCTTCAATGGAATGAGAGTAAACAGTTTCATGAAACGTTCAGAATCCTCGTCAGACTGATTCAACCAGAACTGGTAGAACTCATAAGGTGACGTTTTCTCAGGGTCAAGCCATATGTTACCCTTCTCAGATTTACCGAACTTAGTACCGTCAGCCTTGGTTACTAGTGGCCATGTCAACATACAGGCATCGTCTTTACCAAGCATCTTACGTATCAGCTCAATACCAGTAGTTCCGTTTCCATACTGGTCACTGCCACCAATCTGAAGCTTACAATCATAATTCTTGTATAATTCAACAAAATCGTAACCCTGAAGCAACTGATATGTAAACTCTGTGAATGACATACCGCTACCTTCACGCTCAAGACGCTTCTTCACAGACTCCTTTGCCATCATGTAGTTAACAGTAATACACTTACCAACCTCACGTGCAAAATCGATGAAAGAGAAATTCTTCATCCAGTCATAGTTATTAACCAGGATAGCTGCCTTGGGGTCAAGGCTATCAGGATGAAGCAGTTTACTCACCTGCTTACGAATACCCTCGATATTGTGTGCAACAGTCTCTGGACTAAGCAACTTACGCTCTTCTGACTTGAACGATGGGTCACCAATGAATGCTGTAGCACCACCAAGAAGGACTATAGGTCTGTGACCATATGACTGGAGTAACTTTGCGGTAGTAAAAGCCAATAGGTGTCCTAAATGAAGACTGTCAGCAGTGGGGTCAGTACCCACATAAAAGGTAGTTGGTTTACTAAGTAACTCTTCGAGGTTGCCTGATTTACTTGCAATCAAGCCTCTTTCTTTTAATTCTAAAAGTAATGGATTCATCTTATATTATTTAATTATTTATAAACTTTCTGCATATACAAACAGTCTCTTCTTATTCAGCACAGCATTAACAATAGCTAGTCTTTGTGACTCTGATATAGTGTCTTTCCTAGCTTTCCTTTTTTGTCTGGAATTAGGATTTCCACCTCCACCATTGCCTTTATGCTTCTTATGTTTATTCTTATTGCTACTTTTTCTGAAAAACATATTCAAAACACGTATTAAGTCTTTTTTAGACACAACATCCTATATAGATTACAACCAATAAAATTTCCTGCAATCTCACCCCACCATATAAAGACCAGGTCTTTCGAAATCATTGAACTTTTACCAATGCTGGTAAGGAAATAGAATGCATCTGCAATACTGTGTGTAAAACCACACATAATGAATAGTGGAACACCGAATAACAGTGGTAGGAAATGGTTCTTACGTCCAAATTGTACTGCCGTTGTCATAATGAAGCCACAACATACAGCATTTAGCGAACACGCAATAAACCCAGCAGACTCTCTTTTAGCAGCGATGCTGCCAGCAGTTTCTACTATTTCTGGGCATATTACTTGTACAAGCATTGCCATTGTACAACACCCAATGGCATTACCTATAATAATAAAAATTAATTCTGCCCATTCGCTTGGTGTTTCTACTTTGAAAAAGCCAGCAGTTCCTGTATAGAGTTTTAATGCATAATGTACTACAGTAAGCAGACCGAAAGTGAAGAGTATTGCCCCCTCAAGTCCCCCTACTTTCATAAATGCAATACCACCAAGTGAAATGCAGATACCTGCCAAAAAAGATGACCTCAATGTCTTGAACATAATTTCTCTACTTTATTATTTTTCTGCAAAGATATAGAAAATAAACGAAAAATCAAAATATGTTAACTCTATTTAACACAAAAGAGGAAGTGTTTCACAACACCTCCCCCTCATTTAGATTATGAACATTATTACTTTATTGCCCCCACGATGGAAGCCAACAATCAAAGCTTGATGTAATTAAGAATCTCCTGTGACAGAGCCTTCATAACAACCTCCTCAGCAGTTGGCTGTCGAACCTCTCCAGTTCTCTCGTCCACAACAGCCTCCTCGTTAAGAAGCAGACTGATAACAGAACCATCGAAACCTGAGAAGAAGTAGCAACCTTCCTCGTTTGCACCGCCCTCGTAGTGGGTGTTGCCGTATCTTGCAGCACAATCCCACCAGATGAACTTCATGGAGTCAACGAACTCAGCAGGGAACACCTGCTTGAGAGTATTCTTGGAGTACTCGTAATTAGTTGGCTCAGTACGTCTATTGCTGTAGTAGCTATAGCTTACTGGGTTAAACTGCATGTCAGATACCACAAGAATGGTCTTTGGGTAATCCTCCAGAGGAATCTCTGGATGAGCCTTGCGAATCTTCACAATCTCCTCAACGATTGACTGGAAGTTTGTACCACCAGCAGGAACTGATGGAAGATTTCCAATTCTCTCGCAGAATGAATCGCCCTGCATGTCGTATGGGTGCGATACGTTATCAAACATGATAATCTTGTTGTGGAACGCACCAGTATTAAGTTCACCGAAGAAGACAGCAAGTGAGCTTGCAACGTCCTCACAGGTTACCCCATTCAGACCCTTCACCTGGGTACTCATAGAACCACTGGTATCAAGAGCACACCATACGTTCTCGGTAATCTTACCGTTTGCACGTGCCTTTTCCACAAGGCTCATGAACTGAGCGTCAAGTGTGTGCTTAACCTCTACAGGAAGACTAACGTGTCTGCCACGTGAATAAGCACTCAAACCATACTCACGAGCCTTCTTAGCAAGCTCAAATACATAACCAGTATACTTAGCAACTGGCTTGCTGAGAATCCACTTGGTGTAAGCATCCTTCAAACCGTGATTTGAAAGGAACTTGCTTGTTACCAGCAGGTTAAGAGCACGACCAGGGATATGATTCCAATTCAGCTTATCGAACTGACGTGAGCAGATAAGCTTCTGGAAGTCATGACCATTACCACTACTCTTTGTCTTGTTGTACTCCTTGTAGGACATCTGCATAAACTTTGCAAACTCCTTTGCAAGCTGATTCTTGAGCTGACGCTCTACAGTCTTACACTTCTTCTCGCTCTCAATACGAGGCATATACTTCTTTACCAGGTCAATGTGAGTCTCAGACAAGAGACCGTTGGCAATAAGTTCAAACATTGCCTCACGCTGAATTGCCTCAGTACCGTTCATTGCATCGTAAACCATGAGAGTCCAAATGTCCTTCCATGAACCTACTACTGGGATAGCCCAACAGTTTGCATAGAACACCTCAGGATGCTCCTTTGCAATCCAAAGGAAACGCTTGAATGACTCGTCACGAGCACCCTGTCCGTTCTGGACGTTGTCAGTAACATTCTCGCCATTTACCTTTACCTTACGAGTAATCATACGAAGGTAGAATGGGAAACGGAGTGCTGCCTCAGGATTCTCAGCCCAAAGCTTTGCCTGGTCTGTGAAAACCTCTGCAAGGCTACGACCTCTGTAGTTACCAGCCTTACCAAACTGGTCAACAATTGCGCTACCAGTTGTAACATTTGTCACTGCACCGTTCTCAGTCAGAGTAGTTGCCCTGAAACCAACAGCGTTGATAAACTTGTTTGTCTGTGTCTTTGTTCTTGTATTCATAACTTATTTTTCGACTTGTTTTATAATCGTAGTGCAAAGATATATATTTTTTTTGGAATATCCAAATTTATGATGACTTTTTTTAGTTAAAAAGTATTTATTGGTATATATAACGTATTATAAACAGTAAGTTAATATGGATTTCATAAGTAAGATTATAACTGAAACAATAGATAGGTTTATCATTGATGAAACAAGCTTTGTCAAACAGAAGCACGATAGAAGGAGTCATGGTAACTATGGTAAAAAGCATAGATTTGATGAGCCTAAGGACAATTTAAAAGAAAAACCATCTAAAAGTAAAAAATTCTCTGATGAAGAATATGAAAGAATTTCTCGCCTTATAAAGAAGATAAGGAAAAATCATCCAGAGCTTTCAAAAAGAGAAGCAGTACACGCTGCAATTGAGCAGTTCCTAGACCAGAAGAAAAAAGAATTTGTAAGAAGAACTAAGCTTAAAAAGGGTGGTGGTAAAGAAACATATAACAAGGTCGAATACGACGAAAAAAACAAAAAGGCATCTGCATCAGATTCAATTCAGATTGCTGACCGTATAGACCAGGATAAAACTGATATCGCTGCTGTTGCAAGAGAAGTATTTCCTGGACATACTGAACAAGGTGCTCAGTCACAACTTAGAAAGATTCTTAATGGCGAACGTCCTATGACAAGTAAAGTAGCAGCTAAGCTCGAAGACATGATGGCAAGCGGACAGGTAGCAGTTAAAGCATAACAAAATAATTGTTTTTTCATCTGTTTTAGATTTATTATTTTTAAAAAAGGGGTTACTATCGCTTAGTAACCCCTTATCTTTTACATTTCTCCAGCAAGTCTTTCAACATATTCACGATTAAGATTCTTAAGTATCGACCCTTCAAGCTGTCTCACACGCTCAGATGTAATACCAAGTTCCTCTGCTACTTCAGATAGTTCGAACTCACGCTTGATACCATTGACCTCAATGAGTCCGAATCTCATTTGTATCAGTTTCTTATCACGTGGAGATAGAACATCCAGAAGTGAAGACACGAGTGCCTTGTTATAATCTTCGTTTGACTTTTCCTCGTAGTCATTATCACTTGCGCTAGCACGATTGTAATCATAGATGTCAGCGTGATTTACTGAATCGTCGCTATCAAGATTGCCATAATCATCTACCATGCTTACATACAGTTCTGTAAGGTCATTCTTATCCTTTATACCCTTTGTAAGCTTGCTATTGACAATCTCAAGAAGTTCCTCCTGACTAGGTTCTCTCTCAAACTTCTGCATAAAGTTGTTTCTGGCTTTAGATACAATACTCCATGTCTTTGCGTTATTTGTTTTCTGCACAAGAGGAATAACTCCATGATGATATGATTCAATCTCACGCTTGATGAACCACATTGCATAACTGGCAAACTTAACACCCCTGGTGTGGTCAAATCTATCAATTGCCTGCATCAGACCGATATTAGCCTCACTAACATAATCCATAAGTGTATCAGTGTTAGCCCAGTTCTTAGCTGCTGCAACGCAAAGGCGCTGATTGGAATTGATAATTAAATCCTTAATCTCCTTTATTATGTTTTCCATCTGGGCAACCCTTTCATTGTCTCCAGCTTCCTTAGCTGTCTTCAAGTCTGACTTTGCCTCGGTCAACATTTGAAACCATTCCTTCTCGTCCTTGCGTGACATTACATCATACTGTCTAATGTCCTTGTAGAACCTTGTTGTATTATCACTGCGCAGGACGAGTCCTGTGTCTGCCTTAAGATTAATTACTAATGACATTTTAATTTTTTGTTTTTTATTGTTTGTACTATTGTTTTTTCTTGAGTATTACTGATGTTCTGTTACCTTCGTCACGTGGGGTTGTTTCTGGAACAGCAACATCATCTAACATCACTATGAATTCCAGAATCGATTTCTTATTTTCCTCACGCCTAGATAACTCACGACCCTTCATAGATAGAACTACTCTTACACGGCTTCCATCCTCCAAGAACTTTCTTGCATTGTTAGCCTTAGTTTCCAAGTCATGCTTTGCAATATTCACACTGAGCTGAATCTCTTTCAATGGTTTGGCATTCTGCTTGCTCTTTTTAGCTGCTTTTTTCATTTCATAGAGCATCTTCTCGTAGTTGCAAATTTTTAGTATTGGTATTTCCAGCCTACCTTGTATCTCGACAAGGTCTAGCTCCATTTTTTCAGCTATCTTACGTGCCTCTGCTATTGGCACAACATGACTCTCAATACCTTCTCCGACGATTCTTACGTCGCCAAAAAGTCTAATCTCCTCGTTAACTCTGAACTTGGAAGACAAATCATCCCTTTTCGGTTTCACCATGTAATTTTTTCTCTAAATCTTTTATTCTATTTCTTAATTGTTCTACTTCACGTTCCTGGAAGTCAAGCATTATTTTGGCACAAGATAATTCTCTTTCAAGCTCTTCCTTTGTGGGTGGTAGCTTGGCTTTTTCAGCAGCCTTCCTGCTATTTTCTTCCATAATTCTGATAAATCTTTCAGCATCTTCTCCTTCTAATACTGGCATTGGTTTGGTAAAATCAGTAAAAGCTAATGCTGTAGGCTCTTCATCAAAATCCTGTGCAAAATTAGGTTTTTTTTCTGAATTATCCAAATTTTCCATAGTTAAAAATAGTTAATCTGTGCAATATTCCCATATCAGGTCGGCATCATTTGCCTTGTAATGACCTGGAACAATGCCTTGAGTACACCTCTGATGAAGTAATGTCTCTATGTAGAACATGTTCTGTGACACATAGTTGTATGTGTCCAACATATATTTCTCTACATCATCTGGGTATGCTGCACCGTCTGGGTCTTCCTCAGTTCCCTTAATTGCTTTATCTCTGAACCCAAGAATTGTTGCAACATCATCAAGGATATGAGTCTGCAATGTCAGCATCACATGTTTATTGATGGTGAGGACATCATCATCATTATCCTCAACATTAAGAAATCTGACCAGCTTCAAGTGGTCCTCCGTTAAGTTTAAATGTATTATCATATTCTAATTCGAAGTTTATCAAAATAAAAAAATTTTTCCAGCTATGGTTAAACATATCTATCCTATTATTTTTCTCGAAAAAGCTTTCCCCCTTTATTCTATTAGTTGGTAAGTATTTTCTCATATAATCAAAAACGCCATACCACATTCTATCAACCATACTAAAATTACTAACGATGTGCTCTACATCACTACTAATTTTAACAGTATCTGGTCTAGAATATCTTGGAGAAGCTATCAGCATAAAGATATCAAGGAATCTATATGGTTCAAAATTACGAAAAAAATAATCTCTTATCTCATACTTTATCCCATTCTTCCTAGCCCAGTGAAGAAACAAAATCAAATTGTGTATATGTTCCTTGATTATGTACTCTGATATGCCTCTTGAGTGTTTTGCGTTTGTTATAAACATATGCAGTAGCTTAGTACCTGCGATGCCCATTTTTTCTAAATCTTTCATCCGCTTCTTTCTTCCTCTTAGCAACCATTTCGTAGTATGCTTTCCTATCCTTTGCCTTTACAGCGAGTTCTTTCTCTCTTATCTCCTTTAATTGCTCATACCTTGACTTCTGATGATAATCGTAAATTGTTAGGTTAACACTGGTCATGTTTTCCTCGAAAAGTTTGATGATTTTATCTTTTTCTCCATTCCCATCAAACCTACTACAACCCATGTATGTGGTTGCTACATTCTTACCTCTATATAAAACATTAGCTAATTTAAGACATTTTTCAAGACTTTCGTAATGCAAATAATCTTTTCTCAGGTCTGGTCTGAAGTTACCCTCACATATGAAGCATAGGCAAAATGTTGGCTCTCCATCTTTCTTGCACTCCAACAGTGTCCCAAGTTTTTCTGGGTCTCCGTATTTAGTCTCAAGGTTCTTATCATAAACGTAAGGATAATTAAGCATCACATTGAGCTGCAAGCCATTAGACATCGTACAATAGGTATTTGTAGCCAGAAGAACCACGTCGTACTCGCCAACGTGGTCAAACAGGTCTATATCCTTAATTACCTTTATCATCTTCCTTATCTTTTTCTGCCCATTCTTTCATTATTTTATTTCTATGTGAGATAAGTTTGTCCATAGAAGGTTCTTCTGGATTTTCAAATGCTTCTCTTATCTCTTGAGGCAGTTTGACTGGTATACCAAACCCACTAACTTTAACTTGGTTGTGCGTAGAACTGTTTGATGCCCACTCGTCATCCAATGTGCCTTCATCTTCTTCAATTCCATCACATTCACCATATCCCTCCCCCTCCTCTGGGTCAATTGGTCTTGGTTCTGTACTCTGGTCGTTTGATGAACACAATAGCCCACCTATCCTTTTTGCTTTTTCGTAGGCAAAACCAATTTTCTTTGATTCTTCTTCACTGACCACAACCTTACCGTTCTTCTTGATAATCTCATTCAATCTTTCAAACAGCGTAGTTTCGTCAATTTGGTCAACATAGATTCCCTGGATTACCTCCTTTACGAAGTCGAAAGTATAACCATCGGTCTTGAACACATATCTCTCAATGTCTGCCTTAATCTTCGGGTCATCAACATTCATTCCAGCATCCTTTAGCTTCATAGTGATATATGCCCTTCTCACCTCTTCGTTAGGCTTCTTATACTCTATCACAAGGTTGAACCTACTTGGTCTGCAAGTAAACCTTTTCTCAAGTATCTGAGGATAGTTAGTTGTCGCAATTGTAACTACATTGTCAAACTGTGTGTTACCATCAAGTAGTTGTAATAGCATTGCAGTATAATGGTCATCCTTTGCAAGGCGCTCAAAGTCCTCGATTATGGTAATAACCTTCCTATTTGGCTCAACGTCCCTGAATCTCTCCATGCATGAATGATATGCCGTGAGAGCACTAACATTATCAATGAATATCACAATACCATCATGCTCCTCAATAAGTTTGTTACACATAATGGTGATTAGCGATGTTTTACCATTGCCAGGTAGAGAGTATAACAAGATATTCCTCTTGTATACATTACCGAACTGCTTGTACCTATCCTCTGATTGCCAAAATCTCTTTATATCGTCCAAAATCTCAATCTGTACGTCGTTTGGAAGAACATACAGTTTTGGCATTATCAAGTCTTTCTGAGTAAAGTATGCTTTGTCGTGATACGAATCATATACAGGGTAATAGAATCCAGCAGGAAGCACGTCACGTGTTTCGCCTATAGGCTGATAATTCTTACCACTTTTCACATAACGGGTATAATGTCTTTCCTTCTCCATAATGAAATATAATGTTATTTGAAATTTTCTCGTTTGCTTAACTGTTCAAGTAGTTTCTTGTCCTCTTCGTCAAGCTTCTCAGGAAGAATGTGCTTAACAATTCCTATCATATTACCCCTAACACCACTCCTGATATTGGGCATTCCATATCCCTTGAATCTCAATTGTGTGCCATTGTATGTAAGAGGTGGTATCTTCGCAGATATTTCTTTACCATCAATTGTTTCAACGTTAATTGTACACCCTAGGATGCTCTTGGCAATTGGTACTTCCAGCTCAACAAATAAATCGTCACCAATTCTCTCAAACCTGTCATGCTGTATTTGCTCTATGTATATCAGCAAATCTCCTGCAACACCTTCACCATGAGGAGGAAAATTGCCAAGACCAGCCATTACAAGCGTCTGTCCATGTTCAGCTCCAGCAGGTATCTTAACCTCTGTCTGGTTTTCCTTCTGTACTATTCCATGACCACTACACTTACTACATGGGTTTTCTATAACGTATCCATTACCGCCACAAGTAGGACACGTTCTTGTCATACTTATATTCATGAACCCACCTCCAGCAGAAGTGAATACATTTCCAGTACCGCCACAAGATTTACAAGTCTTTCTGCGACTGTTCTCAGTCATTCCAGAACCACCACAGGTATCACAAAGTTCATGGCGTGTATACCTGAATTTCTTAGTTACGCCAGAGAACATTTCCTCTAGCGTTAGTTTGAAATTCAGTCGTATGCTTCCACCTTTTACACTTCTCTTACGCTGTTTTTCATCACCAAAGCCGAAATCGAAACCGCCCATATTAAAGTGTCTGAGTATGTCTTCCATATTCATACCACCGAAATCAGGACCACCACTGGCTCTGAAATCGAAATTTGACGCTGGGTTATCATAATCCTTACGCTTCTTTTCATCACCCAACACCTCATATGCCTCGGCTGCTTCTTTAAACTTTTCCTCAGCCTTTTTGTCGCCAGGATTCTTATCTGGATGATATTTTACAGCTATCTTTCGATATGCCCTTTTAATTTCATCCTGTGAAGCATTCTTATCAACACCTAGAATCTTGTAATAATCTTTTTTCATTAGTGCAAAGATATGTATTTTTTTCCTTATTTCCAAATAAAATGCAAAAAATCTGAGAGAGTTGTTGGGTAACCCCCTCAGATGAATGCGTAACTTATGTTTACAAACCTTGCCAAGTCTTAATTAACCTCAGTGAACTCAGCATCCTGCACGTCAGGCTGCTCCTGAGCTGGCTCAGATGCTGCTGCTTCGTCTGCTTGCTGCTGAGTTTGCTGTGACTGCTGCTGACTATACACACGCTGTGATACAGCTTGCCATGTTGTGTTGATTTCATTCTCTATGGAATCAATCTTAGATGTGTCTTTAGTCTTTATGCAGTCTTTAAGGCTATTTACAAGCCCCTCAAGCTTAGTTTTTTCCTCAGATGACAAATTGTCCTTCTGTTCCTCGATAAGCTTCTCCTGGGCGAAAACAAGACCGTCTGCCTTATTGAGTTTGTCAACTGTCTCACGCTCCTTCTTGTCAGCCTCTGCATTAGCCTCAGCCTCAGCCTTCATGCGCTCGATTTCCTCCTTTGACAGGCTACTAGAACCCTCAACACGGATTGACTGGGCTTTACCAGTACCCTTGTCTGTTGCACTTACCTCAATGATACCATTAGCGTTGATGCTAATCTTCACTGCAATCTGAGGGATACCACGTTTTGCTGGCAGGATACCAGTTAAATTGAATCTACCGATTGACTTGTTATCCTTTGCCATTGGGCGATTACCTTGCAACAGATTGATTGTAACCTCTGTCTGATTGTCTGCTGCGGTTGAGAACACCTCTTCCTTGTCGCATGGAATTGTGGTGTTAGCATCAATGAGAGTTGTCATTACGCCACCAAGTGTCTCAATACCAAGGTTCAATGGTGTAACATCAAGCAAAACAATATCTCCAACACCCTGTTCTCCACCAAGTACTGCACCCTGTATGCAAGCACCAATAGACACAGCTTCATCTGGATTTACAGCCTTAGAAGGCTCTTTCTCGAACACAGTTTTTGCAGCTTCCACTACCTTAGGGATACGTGTAGAACCACCAACGAGAATTACCTCATCAATATCACTCTTGTTAAGCTTGGACAGCTCCAAAGCCTTCTTACACAGAGCAACCAAACGGTCATACAACCCACTAGAGAGTTGCTCAAACTTAGCACGTGTCAGTTCACGCTCAAGGTGCTTAGGAACACCATTCACAGGTGCAAGGTAAGGTAGATTGATACTTGTAGATACAGATGTTGAAAGCTCAATCTTAGCCTTCTCAGCAGCCTCCTTCAAGCGCTGCATAGCCATAGCATCACCACTGATGTCAACACCCTCCTGGTTCTTGAACTCCTCAATGAGCCAGTTAACGATAACCTGGTCAAAGTCCTCACCTCCAAGGTGTGAATCACCATTGGTAGAAATAACCTCGAACACACCGCCACCAAATGACAGGATAGACACGTCAGACGTACCACCACCGATGTCATATACAACGATGTTCATGTCCTTGTTAGCCTTGTCAATACCATAAGCAAGAGCTGCTGCTGTAGGCTCGTTAATAATACGCTTTACCTCAAGTCCAGCAATCTGACCAGCTTCCATTGTAGCCTTACGCTGGTCATCATCAAAATATGCAGGAACAGTAATAACTGCTGCATTAACCTCCTGACCAAGGTAATCCTCTGCGGTCTTCTTCATCTTCTGAAGAATGGTAGCCGAAATCTCCTGTGGAGAATACTTACGTCCGTCAATGTCAACACGAGGGAATCCACCGTCATTAACAACATTGTAAGTAACACGCTCAGCCTCAGCCTTAGCCTTGTCATAACTCATACCCATAAAACGCTTTATTGCGTATACGGTATTCTTAGGATTAGTGATAGCCTGTCTACGGGCAGCATCACCTACTTTACGTTCTCCATTGGAGAAACCAACTACTGAAGGGGTTGTACGATTACCCTCACCATTAACAATAACAGTAGGCTGTCCACCCTCGAAAACGGATACGCATGAAGTTGACGTACCCAAGTCAATACCAATAATCTTACTCATACTTCTGTACTATTTTACGTTAATTATTTTATTTTCGTCCAACGTTTGTTAAGTTCGCCATCTTCGTAGTTTTTAAACGGAAGTGATGACTTACACCCGCCATCCTTAAGCGCATATTCAACTCGCTTACCACCATTCTTTCCGCAATCAGTTATCTCACAATTGAACAACTCCCTTGGCTCACCTTTCTTATTATACTCTGTAATATTTAACGAATCATCATCATTAATAACAAGCAGGTATTTAAATCCAAACTCGTTATATTCATACATTTCTCGTACCTCTTTCATGCAAATATTGTGCCAAACTATTATTTTTCATAAAAAAAATGCACCGCATTTCAATTTCGGTGCAAAGATATATAAAAAAATTGGAATAACAAAGTGTTACTCCAACTTTTTAAGTTTTTTTAATAGTATTCTATGCTATCGTCAAAGATTACTCCTCTGGCAAATAGTCATTAATAGTGTCAGTAACATACATAAGCTTAACTAGAAGCTCTCCCATAACAGCATCATCAGTAAGCATTGTGACACTATTGGTTTCAAGCGAGCCAAGGGTATCACCCTTTTCAATTCTAGCCTTTGCAATTTCAATACCCTTCTCAACATCAAATTCATCCATTGGGTGACAAATTGACAGTCCAAGTGTCAGTTTTCTCTGGAACACCTTTTTCTCAAATGTCAGTGTGCCATCAACAAATGAACCTTCCTTGTATTCAACAGGAACGTCCTCTTTGAATTCCTTGCGCATACTTCCCTGCTCAAGCTTACCCACAATTGTAACAATGTGATTCTTGCCATCACTTCCAGTTGCATTTCCGTACAAGTGGAAGTACTTAATTTTCTTGCTCATAACTATATAGTATTTAATTAATTATTTTCATTTCTGCTTCATATTCCTTGTCTCTTCTCTCAATTTCATCAAATGGAGAAACACCAGCAGGAATTTCTGTTATCTTCTCAAAACCATTTTCCTCTGTGATAATGGATTCTTTCTCTGACACACACCCCTCATATTTGTCACCATAGTCACCAGTCATCTTCTTTGTAGCTGGGTCTAAATCACCCCATTCTGCTGGGTGTGAGTTACCAATAGGTTCTACGAAATATCTTTTACCTGTAACCAGAGACTTTACTATGAATCTACCAGTTCTGTCACTGTCCTTTAAAAATCTTTTCCTATCCATTAGAATTCGTTTTTATTTATTCTGTATTTCCTTACGTAATTATCGTCCTCTATGATTTTCTTAAACATTCCATTCCATACCTGTGGAATTGGTCCTCCGTTCAAATAGAACTGCCCTCTGAAGTAGATAATTTCACTACCACTTGGGAGTGTGCCATATTGACATTCATATGGTTTAATTAATACATACTTTTCATTCATGATTCTTTTAATTTATCGCTTATCTCCTGTAATATTGGAGACATTATTCTATCGACTTCATCCCAGTTAACACAAGGTCTGTCACACCCATCACCAATTTCAACTGGAATACCAACGTTACGGTCATCTATAGAGAAAACACCCCATGCTTTAGTCACTGAATTTCCGTCCTTATCCTGTTGTGGATTCTTCCTGATACCATATAACTCAATGTTATTATCCTTTAAAATCTTCAAAGGTTCTACCAATATTGCGTCATGCCTCATGGTGTCAAGTATCCATCCAACATTGTAGTCCTTTATCCACCTCTTTATTACTTCCAAGGCTTTATAATTTACCTCCATAGTACCATCTGCCCAAGAAGAACATTTTGTAATGGTGAAATCCCAATCAACAACTACAGGTATTATCCACCTGCCATCTTTACTTTTCTCGCCATAGTCTACGATTTCTTTTATTATTCCGTCGTATCTCATATCACAACATTTAAAATATAACAATATCCCTTGCAGAAATCAAGGCTTCTGCTGCCATTTTTTTAGACTGCCTTATAGATTCTTCCATATATTTACTGAATTCCTCCATAAACTCCTTAGAAGGATTCCAAGGTTCTACCTTATCTGCAAGGTCGTAAAACGATTTACACTCTTCCATACTAAATCAATATTATATTCCTAGCATCAATCATTGCTTGTGCCTCCTCCATGCGACGCTGTATTTCAAGCTCTTCCATGTATTCATTTATTTCACGCTCAACTTCTGGTGGTAGTACGTATACCTCCTTCGTGCTATCTATAAAAGTATCTATATTTGGAAAATCCATCATGCCTATATTCTTTTTCTATTATTTAGTCTCCACGCTTCCCTATTCCTTTTCCTATTGATTACTGCCACAGGAATCCTTACAAGGTCATCTGGATATTCAGCATTACCATCAGAATATTCATTGAGTTTATACTTCTTCCAGTAAACGTGATTAAGTATTCTAAGAACACCTGAATTACACATAGTTGTATAGTCGTTTCTGTCATCGTAGTCAACGTCAATATCATTATCCCTACAATATCTCCATATGAATTCACCTACTGCTCTTGACCTACTCATTCCAGCCCTACAATGCACTAAGATAGTATCAACACCATTTTTCAGTACTTCCTCTATAAATGCAAAAGTTTTCTCTGCCAAATCCAAATGCATCGTATTGAACAAGTGACCGTTATACAGAACATCTGTTGGGCAATCATCGAAATCCAAATTCAGCACATTTGGATGGTCTTTGAAATAATGCTTGGTATCTTCTTCCTCAAGATAATACTTAAGGCATTCTGGCGTGCCAATGATTGATATAAACGCAGAATTTGTTTTTTCTACGTTTTCATCATTGAGTCCAAGACTTTTCATCTTTTCATCAAATAAATAGTGTGATAATACTATTATCTTTACCATGATGCAGTCGTTACACTGTAAGTATAAGGTGTAAACGTATAATCAGTTGTGTAATTAGTATAAGTGTATGTATTCGTTGAAGAGGTAACATACCATCCATTACTTCCATTGATTGTATATGAAGTAATCTGTGGCGGTTTTGTATTATATTTAACCTGTTTCTGTTTGCCAAACACACTTGAATTTATCTTGCAATGTTTTCTCCTCAAAAAGTAATATGCAAGCATCTTGGCATCATACTCATTGTCAGCCATAGACTTATACCTGTTAATAGCCGAATCAACCTCAATGGCTGGTATAATCTTCTTCAAATTCTCCAATCTCTTTGTCAATATTGCATCATCCCATTTCTTTTCTATGTATGATGTGTCACTCTTACCCAAACTCTCCAATATCATACTAACTAATAATTATAATCCTTCAGACTTTCTCTTAATGCTCTCATAAATTTCTTATAAACTCTATAGAAATAAGTGGAAGATATAGAACTTGCCATTACCATACCTATTAATCCGCCCAATAAAATCTTATCTCTTTTCTTCATAAAACACTCCTTAATCTTTCTGTAACATCATTTAATGGTATTAATTCGTAAGTACCATCATCCTTTAACCATACTATTCTCCTGGCTATAATATTCAAACCAATATCCTCAAGTGGTATCTGATAGCAAGATAACTGAGCTGTGTAATAACTCAATGGTTCTTCAAAATAATCGCCAAATGGAGGCAATAGCATCTTTCCGTTCTCTCTGCTGAAATCTTTCCTCAATTCCTTATTTGTCTTGAAGTCAAATATACATAGTCCACTCTTGGAATCATCATTAGGGTCTTTATAATAGAACAAAATATCAAATGTTCCACAATAATTCTGTTTTAAATTTGTAAGTTCCTTGTTCTTTCCTGTATACACCTTAGTTTCTGCAAGGACAAAATGAAGGTTTTCATTAAGTTCATCGTAGAACTTCAATATTGATTCCTCTTTCGGTCTTGTAGGTATCAACCAATTTTTATCCTTTATATATTTTGTCTTACAAGACTCTGTTATCAACTCTGGATGACCGTTTCTTAGCCAGCCTAGTGATTCTCCATATTCATGCGTCAGAGTTCCACTAGTTGTTGCTTTCAAGTTAGTAAACTTCCATTGGTCAATCCAATACTGTGCTGTTTCTCCGTGCTTCTCAGCATATCTCTCAGCCATTTCTCTCTCATTGAACGGATACTGGCAAAACCTATGTGTAACCTCTGACACTGATGGTAATTGTTCACCATTGAGGAAATACTTATGACCTTCCTCTACAAACACAAGGTCTTTAAACTCATTAAGTATCTTTGTTCTTATATCAGTAACCTCCTTTGGTTCTCCTGGTACTTTTATTATCTTTTTAGACATTAATAACTAATTTTATGCAAAGATATATAAAAAATATTAAAAATACAAATAATATGATATAAAAAAAGAGCAAGAATAATAATCTTGCCCTCTTTTTATTGTATTAAGTTCTATTTTAGCTACATGATTTCTCTGTTGCTGTAAATCCTACAGTACCACCTGTACAATTTCCACTGACATTACCACTTGTTGGTGTTATATTGTAACATTTAGGAGAATCAGTAAGGTATATATCCTTATATATTATACCGCCTTCTGTTGGGTCATTATATGATATTGCTGGGATTGAGAAGCTACCTTCCTTCTTCACATCACTAGAGCCAGACCCATATGATTTGGCAACATATACTTCTATTGTTTTACCAACTTCCCAAGTATCTTTAACGCCACATGCATCTGTCAATATATCAGCCCAATTTGTCATAGTACCATCATGTTCTATTAAACCAACGTCATATACACAATATTCAGAAAACATTGAATACCAAGTAGTACCAGTGTCCAAACAATCATTATACCAATGTTCTTTTATGAACGTTTCACTCGAACCATATTTAACAAACTCAACTTCCTGATAATCTGTATGGACATCTGAGCTAAGACCATAAATTCTGAAACGAACTTCCTTAGATTGATAAACTGGTGCTGATTGTGTAACTGTAATTGCCTTTGAGCTACATGAGCTATTGTTTATTTTAGGAGTAACTGTTGCTGTCCTATCACCACTGCCACTAGAATATTCACTAACTGATATAGTGATAGTGTCACCATTATGACTAGCCGTACACCAATCACCGCCATCACTAGTAGTAACAGATGGTTGATTTATTTCGCCAGTACAAGTGCCAGTTTTGTAACAACTTCTAGTAGTGCTACTAGAACTAGAGCCAAATGATACTGATGAGGTGTCAACACTCAAATTATCACACGTACAACCGCCAGGTGTAGCCTTTTCTTGAACAACCTCAATATTTACAACATTGCAGTCACCATAAGAAACTACAGTATGACCAGTTCTGTTTGTGTTATAATCTGAGTAACTACCAACGGTTATTGTTAAAGCGCTGTGAGAGCTATTAAAGCCAGTGGTTATCCAGCTATCACTACTTGTACAAGTTAAATCACTTAAACTACCGCTACAAGAGCCAGTCAGACTAAATGTTACTGTGTCCTCGCCTCCTCCAGAACCAAACGATACTGAACTCTTACTTGCACTGAAGTCACCACACGTACAACACCTAGTTACATCGTATGTGGATTCAGTTTCACACCCACTATCATCTACATATTTTATATACCACCTACCAGTAGTGCTAAATGTAGTACTACCATTAGTAAATTCTTCATAAGTACTACCGCCAGGAGATTTACGATACCAAATTGCCATATTTTATATTATATATTTTTTTTAATCATTATTGTTTCAGATAAATATACAAGTTTCGGAGAAATCGGAGAAATCCCCGAAACTTTTTATAATTTATTTAGGCGTTGCCGTAAAGTTTGGCGTAGGATTACATCCACCTTCTGTAGGAGTTATGGTGTAACAGCCAGAGCATGAACAGCCACCCTTCTGTGTAATCTGAGGCTTGGCATCAGCAAGAGTGCTTGCTACTACTCTATTTTGTACTACTCTTTCAGAACCATCATTACATGTAACTGCTGGTATTGTAACCTCATTACTACCGCTTGTTGTCGTAGTAGTGCCATCAGGATTGTGGACTACGCATTCCCAAGCAACATACATACTTCTCTGGCTTGACGCACCACATTCAAGTGAAACGTTGTTATATGTATAAGCAGTTCCTGCTGAACAACAAGGCGCTCCAGTAACTGTTACGTGAGGGTCACTAGGTAATGTGTTACATGTCCAAGTTACATTATATGAACCGCTTCCAGTAGTTTCTGGATGTTCAACATCTATACAAATACCCTCAGCGTTTGCTGTTTCTGTATGTGCTGTCCATGTGTAGTTAACAGTAGCTTGTAAAGCAGTACAAGCAGTAGTTACAGGTGAATATGTGTACGCAGAATATTCACCTCTACAACTACACTTCTTACATGCCTGTGTCCAGCTAACACTATAGCCATGCCATGTTGCCGCTACTTCAGTATGTGAATAATCTCCAGTCAAAGTAGAACAATCTATACTACCTACACTACCAGACGATACAAACTCACTTCTACTAGGATATGTGTGGTTTCTATTTTCTGTTACATTATCATAGTTTGTACCACAATTATCCATCCAACGGTACACATCCCATTTATGTGTTGTGTAATACCCTGTTGCTGTCCAATATCCACCAGTACAATTGAAATTAGATTGGTCTATACCAAGTCTATCATAACTATAATATTTAGTCTCTCCAGTTTTCCAATAGTAGTAGTCACCTGTAAGCGCTCCCTGTGTTATTCTAACAGAGTTACTATTCTTCCTGCTTCCTCTAAATGTGACATAAGCTGTAACATCATCATACCTAGAAGCAGCAGAAACACTTCCGTTCTTTCCAATTGTATATGTTTGGTAAGATATTGAACCATATGTAACTGGATTCCATGTTACTTCACTAGCTGATTCATCACTTACATCAGTGGTAGGTGTTGTGGCAGCAGTTTCACAATCATTTGTATGTGACTTAGTATATCTTGTATATAAATGAGAGAATGACAGACTAGAAGCTCCACTACATGATGAAATAGAAGTAGTACTTGCTGAAATGGTAAATGATTGAAACCTTGTATATTTCATA
>Ga0310691_10003212_pt1 | contig 20017 bp, 13 predicted proteins | sample 176DNAGHGlowgp2_FD_203887 | JGI IMG/M metagenome (GOLD analysis project Ga0310691, IMG submission 203887) | Sheep rumen microbial communities from Palmerston North, Manawatu-Wanganui, New Zealand - 1766 DNA GHGlow gp2 (v2) (version 2) | ecosystem: Host-associated > Mammals > Digestive system >...
CAGATGTACAGTTCGGGACTTTCTCTGCCGGAGATTGCATTACTGCTCGGTCATGAACATACAAAAACTACCGAAATCTACGCTGAAACCGATGCCGATATGGCAGCGGAGGCGTTAAAGAAAACACTTGGAGAGTCTACCACTGAAAGAATGTGGGACAGTCTCACTGAAGAAGAAAAACTCAAAGCATTAGGCTTGAAGTAGGAGGATAATTATGCCGACAAAAGTCTATACTCATCATCGTAACTGCTACTGTATTATGCCTTTTGTCGGCATAATACTTTACGAGGCATTAAAAACGGTATCGTCAAAAGGTGCGTCCTCATCATCGGAATCCGGCTCGTAGACGCCGGGAATCTCATAGGGATTGAAGTCCGGGCAGGTGTCGATATAGCGGTGCAGGCTGTTCGCCTCGATGAAATACTTTGCTGCGTTGAATTGTCAGAACACCATCTTTGATGTCGCCGAACTGCAAGCAGAGGCATTTCAGGAATGGATCCGGATTCTCCATACAATCTGTGACGGACTGCATTTGTATATTTCCAAATACCGTGATAGTTTCTCAGAGGAAGAGCAGACGCTCTGGCAAAACTCGCACTTTTTTCATATACTTTGTGATCAAGCGGGATGATCGAAGCGGAGAACTTGCCGTAGTAGCGATTGCCAGTCAGATAGTCCTTTGGGATTCTGTAATGCTGATAATAAATGCCTGCAAAGATGCCTGTCAGGATAACAGCAAGCTTTGCGCTGTGTTGATACTGCACAAATTCAAGGATATTGGTCAGTGCGCTCAGATATGAATCAGAGTTGACAACAGCCCAGACTGCCGCCTGAAAGCTCTGTTCCGGTGCCTTTACGGTACGGAAACGAGGCTTTTTATAGTAGTTCGCACGGCACACTTTCCGCAGTGTCTCAAGATGTTCTTTAAGCGTCCAAGAAAATTCGACATTCTCGGATAAGTATTTTGCAAAAATCGGCTCAATGATGCTGAAATTCTCTGCAGGGGCTGTGTGCAAAAGTGAGTGAACATACAGATAGACAAATTTCGCATACATGATCGTCCGTCTTCTGTCATCGCTGGAAATTGAACTGCCGTCTGCGGAAAGCTCCAGTCTGTGATCCAGATTGTTGCAATACGAGTATGCGTCATTCATAAATGCTTTCTCATACAAAGAATTTGAACCTTCAATCGGAACCGGCGCAAATGCGACCAAGGACTGATAATCATGTTCCCCGTATTGCAGGGAGCGATCCTCCGGCAGATTGCTCAGAAGCACCTGCTCCGCGATCAGCGCACCGATATAACCATCCATCACATCAGCAAAGTAAGTACCGTGAAACCCTTGATCTGTAATGCCAAGCTGAACCTGCCACTCCGGCCACCATCGTTCAACCAAACGGTATTTTCCTCTGTGAAAGCGGTTGTTCGGGACTGTTTTTCCGTAGTCGTCTTCGTCCTGAAACGCGCCGTGGATGCTGTCCAGTTTACAATCTGCCCATTCATCCATAAAGCGGCTCAAATTACAGTTTCCATAACGTTCTTCACACTCGAATTGCTCCTTGGTTATCCCAAGTTTCTCAGCTTCTTCCAGCGTCATTTTCTTCGGAACACCGTGAATCATAATGTATTCAATATCATCAGGATCAGGAATGATGATTGCAGCCAGCGGCGTTTCCAGCGTCCATTGAAATGAAGTATGATTTTTCAGAAAGATCTCACACTGTCTGTGCCAGAAAAAGTCAACTGAATCAAATCCGCCGTCTTTATTGCCGTTCAGATATTCCTTGATCTCCGCAATCATATCTGCAACAACAGATTTGCAGTATTCAAAAGGTGTTGTATCTTTCAGAAGATACTCATTCATCTCATCCGTGTTCTGAAAAACTTTTGTCAGTTCAATCATTTTTATCCCTCCGTAAAATACCGGTCGGCTGACTACTATGGCAGCTCCGTTACCATGCCGAATATTCAGTATCTACTTACATAGCCTTTCGGCGTTTCGGTTTAGGTAATCCCCGTTTGCTGACAATATAACAAGCTCACACAGATTGTCGGATGCGGTTTTCGTCCTTTTATGCTGACTGCATATACGCTGTAATACATCCGGCTTTTCCACCTCACTCAGTGACAGAAAAGTATTACAGTACAGCGTTTAAAACTATCTTCCGCTGTAGTCCCGACATAGACCGCTCAGACTGCCGTTCATCCAGTTTAGGATTCATCCTCATATCTGTGACTTTCACCTGCATTCAGTCGCAGTCTGATAGTTGACTGACTTATGCTTTTACCGGTATGCTATGTTCCCTGATATTTGGTTTGTCCAAATGCGGATCGACCACACCGGTGCTGATGAGCTGCGCACGCGCCGCTAGTTCGCGGACATACGCGCGCTGTTCCGGCGACGCTTCGACCTTGACGATCTCCGGCTTGCCGCCGATCAGCTCCGGGCGAGGAAGCTGTAATTTCTCCGCCGACTGAATATCCGCAAACTCCTTGTACATCGCCATGAGCTCCGGAAGATTTGCAAATTTCGCAAACGATGTTTTGAGTTTGAGCTGACCGGATGGACTCTGCTTATACGCGCAAACAACTTTGCCAAATGTCGCTGCCCAATCGTCGAAACGATCAACACCCGCCTGTTTCAAAAGATCAGGGCGCAGATACCGTGTGACAACATAAAGCTCCGTCATCGAATTGCTGACCGGCGTGCCGGTGCAATGGAGAATATGCCCCTGTCCGAGCATTTCGTTCATCCAGTCGCACTTCATCTGCATATCTTGTGCGCGACCGCTGGGACTGACCGTAACGCCTGCCACATGGTCAAACGCGCATTCTTCAAGATACTTGATAATAATAAAGTCACGGGGATCGGTGCTGTATTCTGTTACCGCCCATCTAAAATGTCAACCAGAAGTGAGCGTATTTTGTCAATGGCAGGCACTATAATTTGTCAAGGAACACTTGGACAGAAAGCAAACTGACACCCCCTCCCGGAGATGTCAGTTTCAGATATAGAAGAGCAGATGCTCCCGGCAAAATTCCGCAAGGCGCTCGGGTCGCTCCCCAGCGTAGCCCTATCCTCCTTACGGGCAAAAGCCCGTGTATCAAAACGGATCGCAGTGCATAAACCGTAGTTCTTCTCCCTGCGGATCGGATGCGGCAATTCGTATTTATCAAGTATACCAAGCATATGCACGGAAAGCTCATCGCGGGATAATTCGTAAAGTTCGTCATTCTCACAAAGATCCTGGTATTCCCGCCAGACCTCACGCTTAGCTTCACCGAGGTCAAGGCGGCGCAGCAACCAGATCATCACAATATCATAGAAATGTTCGTCATTCATTGGCTCACCCCCGTCACTTCGTTTTCAAGCACAGTGTCTACAGATTTGCTGTCAATGCAGGTCTGCTTCATCTGAGAGCCAAGCTTTTTTCTCGTTTTCTGGCTTTCTCCTTGCACTTCTATTATACCATGTTTTATCGTTTTTGTCGATACTGCGAGGGTTTTATTCGGCTTGAGGAGAGACTACTTACGCAAGGGCGGTCGTGACGAGTCTAGGGCGTGTTGACACTAAGCCTAACACGCGTCTTTTTGGCTGATTTTGCCCCGTTCGTCGTTAAAAATCCGCATATTATTTTAGTGTCAACACGCCCTAGACTGCCAAATGGCAAGAAAGCCGATGGAAAAAGGGTGTATATATTATTAGCTCGCTCCAAAGAACAGTGTATTGAGCGTGTTCAAGCCATCTGTCAGCAGAATCGGCCACATGAATACTGTCCTTTGACCGTAGCAGAGCTGTTTTACGAATGGCATCACAGTATCCTGCATCGAGTGAAGGAATCAACAGCAGCCAACTATACCATGAAAGCGGAAAAGCGTATACTGCCGGCGTTCGGTGATAAACCAGTCAGCAATGTGACAGCTAACCTTATCTATGTCGCCCGGCTCAGGCGCAAACAGAACAGCGCGATTATTCCACAACTGCCTGCTCGCTTTCAGAAATAGCGAAGACCGTTGTAAAGAGCGTATCCAAGTCATCCGATGCCGTCCAGATGCGATAATACATACTGCCGGCAGGAACCTTGATTTTGTGTTTTGCCTCATCGTCCTCATGGACATAAACGCTGCTGGTCTCCACTCTTGCAAAGGGGCTGCCGTTCAGCGTGATTTCATAAATCATATACGGGATTTTGCTGTGAAGGTCAGTTGATATGCGAATGCCGCGGTCATGGAGCAAGTCCCAAACATTCTTTCCGTCGATCTTGAACCACGACTTTGCCGAGAAGAACTCATCGTTATATGTCTGTGTCACGGGATGGCTGATCTCATACAAATTGCTCTCTCCGGTTACATGATTTCGGAATTCATAGGTTCGGGCGCCGACAATTGCCTGTTTTTTCATTTTGCCTTCAAACAGGACATTTCTTTCCGCATCTTCAATCAGGTAACCCGGTTTCAGGGAATGACCGTCAAAGCGGAAATAATACTCTGTTACACCGGAAGCATTTTTGAAATTCTCAAAAGCTTCCGCCGGAAAATGTCCGCCGCCCGGTACACTGCTGTAAAGCTCACGGCTTTTCTTGAATGCCGAAGCAGTTTTATATATTCCGAAGACCAGCGCAAGCCCGCCGGCTGCAATCATGATCGGCGCAATCAAACCGTTTAGCTTACTGTTGGTTGTCGCTTTCGGATCATCGGGATCATAATAGACTTTGATCCGCTCGCCCGTACTGTAATTGCCGCCCATATTGGAAAAGGTTGTTTCATATTCCGTTCCGTCAACGGTATATTTGACCGTGAGATCATATTGCTGTCCTTCATCCGGCTCTGTCGGGCACTCTGTAACCGATGTAATCGTTCCGCTGGTTTCCAGGTACTGATCCGTGTTAAAGCAGAGCATGATGATGCCGAACACAATCAGTATGATTCCGACCGGGACAAAAAATCTAGCCGGTCCTGTGTTTCTCATAAATCTAGCGAACTTGTTTTCAATTGCCATATTTATATCCCCCTAAATTAAGGCAGTACCAAACAGAGCCGGTACTGCCGTTATTTGAACCTACAATTATGGATCTGTTTCTATAATCAACTCAGCATTGCCTTCAGTTTTTCTCTTGCACGGGAAAGAAGGGATTTCACGGTTCCGACCGGTTTTTGCAGCATTTGCGAGATTTCGTTCACAGTCAGCCTGTTGAAATAGAACAGTTCAATCACCTCGCGGTATTCCTCGCTGAGTTTTTTGACTGCCTCTCTGACGGCCAGAATATCCTCAATGCTTGCTTCTGATGAGCCTGTAATCGTGACCGAATCAAACATATCCTCACTGACGGTGTCGATATCCTGATGGAAGGTGCGGTTTTTGAGAAAATCCTTTGCGCAGTTGACAGTAACGCGCAGCAGCCATGCCCGGCGATGCTCCTCGCTCTCAAAATGGCGGACCCTTCTGAAATAACGGAAAAACACTTCGGAATAAACATCATCGGCATCCGTGCTGTTCCGGACATAACGCATAGCGGCGCCGAAAATCATATCGCTGTAATATCGTACAATTTCCTCATCTGTCATACTGCACACCCTCCTTTCTGTGCTGCGGCATAAATCAAAATGAAGTTCTAAAAGCCCTTAAGGCAACACCGCACAAAGCCCGCCTAACGACTTGGCGGTGTTGCCTTAATACAGTATTTTACCACAACATGTCCAAAGGATGTCCAAAGAGCAATGTTGTTTTCGCGCCCTCTGTTTTTATTTCCCGGCAATCTCCCGACATACTTTTTTTGCTCGCTCCCATTGCGGTTTTTCGCATAATATGTTATAATAACTTGGGATTCTATATGAAATAAACGGGATAATCCGGATACGGAAGGATGTGAAATGATGCAGCGGTTCCTTCAGGCAAACTTCATGGCAATTATGCTGCTTTCTGCACTGGCTGTCATTATGGCCGTGAACCGGAAAAACCGGATTCCGGCCTCCGGCCTGTTCCGCACCGGCATGATCCTGATGCTGCTTTTGCTGTGCGGAGAGTATATTGAATGGCACGGTTTTGACATGGTCGCAAAACAGACTGACATTCCGGCTGCCATTCGCTGGAGGACAACAGGCAGTTTGATATGCTATATTCTCCGGCCTGCGGTTATTATGCTGGAAGTGCTGATTCTCAGCCCTTCAAAACGGATTTCTCGCCTATGTACTGTTCCGGCTGTTCTGAATGCGCTTGTGTTCATTCCGGTACTTTTCGGCAGCAGACTGGTGTTTTATATTGACGAAAACGGGCAATGGTGCGACGGACCGCTGTATCTCATCAGCTTCGCGGCAATCTTCCTCTATCTGATTCTTCTGTTCTTGTTTTCGCTGACGTATTTTACGAAAAATCAGATGAAGCGCGGCATCCTGATTCTTGTCATTATCGCACAGTCCGTCATTGTTTCGGTTTGTGAAGCGTTCAATTTTATAAGAGGATACGGCTCAGCGGTAACCGCGCTCGGAATGCTGGAATATTATGTATATCTGACGCTGGTTTTTCAGCATGACCTGCAAGTCTCACTGGCAGAGCAAAAGCTGCATACGGCACAGACCAATATCCTGCTGATGCGGAGTCAGATTCAGCCGCACTTCCTGTTCAATGCGCTCAATACGATTCGGGCGCTGTATGCAAAGGATCCAGCGCTCGGGGAACGGACACTGGAGCAGTTCAGCAGTTATCTGCGTCAGAATCTGGAATCGCTCGCGCAAACAAACCGGATTCCGGTTCAAAAGGAGCTTGCGCATACCCGTATTTATACGGATATCGAGATGCTCCGCTTCCCGAATATCCGTGTGGAGTATCAGATCGAGGACACCGGTGCGGAGATTCCGCCGCTGACCATTCAGCCTTTGGCGGAAAATGCGATCCGGCACGGTGTTCGCGGAAAAAAGAACGGTACCGTCACCATTTCGACTGACCTTCTTGCAGGAAATATGCATCGGATTACGATTCGGGATAACGGCGCGGGATTTGATCCGGCACTGCCTGAGAATACGCAGCCGCCGCATATCGGGCTGCAAAATGTCAGGGAACGCGTGGAACAGATGTGCGGCGGAACCATGACAGTACACAGCGAGATCGGGCGCGGAACAGAAATCATCCTGCTGATCCCGCACAATACTAAGGAAAAAGGAGCACCGTCATGAGAGCAGTCTGCATAGATGACGAGCCGCTGGCTGTGGAATATACGCTGAAACAGTGCGGGCAGCTTGCGGAAATTGATGAGGCAAAAGGGTTTACGGATACAGCACAGGCACTCGTATGGATTTGCAGTCATCCGACGGATATTGTCCTGCTGGATATCAATATGCCGGGAACGGACGGCATTACACTTGCGGCAAAAATCAAGCAGTATAAGCCGGAAGCTGCGATTATATTTCTGACGGCATACCGCGACTATGCCTTTGATGCCTACGCGGTGCATCCGGCAGGGTATCTGCTGAAGCCCGTGTCGCTGGAAAAGCTGGCTGCGGAGATTCGCAATGTATGCGGGACAGTTCCGGCGTCTCCTTCTGCACATATCCAGATCAATACATTCGGTAATTTTGATGTACTGGTAGACGGGAAGCCGATCAGCTTCAAGCTCTCAAAAGCAAAGGAGATCCTCGCATTTCTGGTGGATAAACAGGGCTCCGGCGTCAGGCGGGCGGAGCTGTTTGCAGCAATCTGGGAGGATGTGCTTTACGACCGGAAAATGCAGAAGCAGCTTGATGTCTATATCCGCTCGCTCCGTGACACGCTTCACGAATACGGCATTTCTGAGATTCTGGAAATGAAAAAGGGAATTCTCCGCGTTAAACCGGAGAAATTTACTTGCGACGTCTATCTCTTCTATGGCGGCGACACCTCCATGATTAACGCGTATCACGGGGAATATATGAGCGCTTACTCATGGGCAAGCGTAACAGAGAGCTTTCTTTTCTGGAAGGCACAGGCAAAACCAAATAACCGCAGCAGTGAAAATTGTTAGCGCCCACCTAATTTGTCAACCAAAAGTGAATGTAATTTGTCACGCAGGCACACGTTTTGTCAAGGTGTGGGCAGTCTATTTTGTCGGGACGCTCACCTATTTAGTCATGGCTGCAGATGCTCCTGGGAAAACAAAAGCGATAAACTCATTCTGCGCGCCGGCGCAGAATCAAAAAAGACGGTATCTTCCCGATTGTGCGAACCGGGTGGATGCCGTCTTTGCTTTTACAAGAAAAAGTGCTATAATGGAAGTAACCATATTTTAGAAAGGAAAACGATAGCCGCTTGGATGACAGAATAGATGGTCTCTAACAAAAAAAAAGCCGAGCGGCAGGGGGTCAGTCTGAACCCCTGCCGCCTTTATTGTGTTCTTTTGCCTTTGGCTTCCCGGAAACCGGCTCTGCGCCCTTCGGGAAAAGCTGCCGGGGCAATTCCCGGTTAAACCGGTTGATTGCCCGTCTGATTGCCCAGCCGGCAAGCAGAGAGCGTCCGCAGTATGCATGAAGAACCAACTGCCGCTCGTCCTCAGAGATACTCCTGTCCTCAAAAAGCAGCACAACCGGCCGGAAGATCAGACCCTTGACATAAACCGCAGCTCCCTCCGGAACGGTTTGGATCACAAGCGGCTTTCCGATCCGGCTCATGACCTTGCCTGCCTGATATACAGCTTGCGTATGATTCCGATACTTTGTTTCATACGGAACCCAGCGCTCGGTAATACCGAAGATCAGCGCCTCCTGCGCACCGTCTGCAAGGCCGACCCGCGTAATCCAGCTTTTTCCGCTGACCGCATATTTTCCGTCTTCAAGCTGTGTCAGATTGCCGAGCAGAATGTATTTGATTTCCGTGCGGTGCTCCTTCTGCCATGCCTTCAGCAGCTCTGCGGGATCCTGTTCCTGCCGTTCTTCCTGTTCGGCAGGTTCTGTATCCTCGAATTCTTCTGATTCATCTTCCATAAAATGCTCTGCCATATCAGCCCTCCGCATTTCTCAGATACCAGTTTCGCTCTGCATTCATATAGCATTCAACGCGCTGCCGGATGCCGAGTGATGCGCTTTCCAGAAGCAGGACATCCTGTTCGCTTGTGTCGCCGTTCACAGGCTCCGGTGCATTCATATTCCGGAATACAATGATACACGGTGCTTCCTCATTTTCCGGATCCGGTACAATTTGATATCGCTTTTCTGCATCGTTTTCGACGGATTCATCAACAGGCGCAGTCAGCGTCCAGTCGCCGCCTTTCGGCAGGATCACCTTGTTTTCGATCAGCAGATACGGGGCTGCGGTATCCAGTGCGCCGGCTCCGGAGGAGAATATTCGCATATTGCTGAGGTACACCGTGCGGTCAGCATCGGTATCGCCGGATACATAAACTTCCGCATCAATCTGCACGGCATCATAACGGAATCCGGCGATTTCGCCCGTCCGCGTAAAAGAAACCGTTGTAAAACCGACCGCCGCAGGAGACAGCATAACCGTTCTTTTCCCGCCTTCCTCAGCCCGGTTATCCGCCGAAGCAATGCTTGCATCCGAGAAAGAGACTGACCAGTTCAGGTCGGAGGTTTTCGAGCCGTCCAGCTCCAGCAGCAGATCATGCCCTTGCTGTGTGATATAAACCGGGTAATCCGTATCCAGAAAAAAGCCCTGCCGCTCAGACTGCGGTTCTGTTTTTTTCGGCTGCCGGAGGAGGCGCACCGTGACTGCGAACGCGATGAGAAGCATTGCCGCGCAAACCAGTGCGAGCCTCCAATGCCTTTTGATATTTCTGATAAAAGTTCTCATAATATGATTCCTGATGCCCCGCCGTTATCCGTCAGTATTTGCAGGAGTCGAAGCGGGCTGATTCTGATTGTTCTCAGGGGTTGTGGTTCCGGGAACAATGATAACCTGCTGATTGGTTCCCGAAGCGGAAGCCGCCGGAACCGTGACCGTAATCTCATTTCTGATATTGGGATTATCGAGTGAGCAAATCGTTATCCGATACAGCTCCGGCACGCTCGACTGATTGACCAGCGGTGTGAAGACGAAACCGTTTTCAATCTCCGTGCAGCGCTGCTGCGTCACATTTGCCGGTACGTTATCCACGATCCATTCGACCTGATACGCAAAGCCCTCGCCGTTGATCACATCGACCGTAACAGAAACCGGGATTCCGCCCTGTGCCATGATACCCATAGTATTTCCTGTCACTGCGCCTGCATATACAGTGCCGTTCCAGACCTGCGTCCTGAGCTGAACATTCCGCATGGAAATTGTATCCCCGGTCACGGTGAACGTTTTGTTCACCTCACGCGAGATCGGCTTGGATTCACTGCCGTGCAGCAGCGAACCGCTGATGCTTTCAATCGTCCAGGAAGTGAGCCCGGTTTCATCCAGCGGCTGAATGTGCAGCGCCGTGATTTCAACACAGTCATTCAGGAACAGCCGGACGGTTCGTTCCGTATCCGTGGCAAATCGCTTATCGTTGCCCTGAATCAGCGCACGGAGATCCGGAATGGCATAAGTATCCGGCGCCTTGTTTGTATGGACGTATTCAATCACCATTGCGACCGGCGTATCGGTTCCGGATTCCTGTGCAGCGTCGGCTTTTGCCGTTTTGAACGTCAGGCTGAGCGGTGTCAGTGCGCCGTTCCCGCCGACTGTATTTGCATAGGTCACAGGATGCTCGGTTATGGTATTGGTAAGCAGAAATGCATCCGACATACTGTATGTGTTCTCCAGCACATCGCCGCTTGTTCCGTAAGCGGATTCCTCCGCCCTCGACCGGTAGCTGTAATTGGATATCACAGCGCCCTTGACATCCGCCGTAATATTGCCGAAGCACACAATCCGGTAGCCTGTGATCTCCGTCACATACGGGATATCGAACGGGATCTCTGCCATCATGCCGGGCGAAATCTTATCAATCCCGACGTCGGTCAGATAGACATACGGTGAATAATACTGCGGACTTGCAGCGCCGTATCCGGCATCCAGACTGGATTTATATTTGAAGCAGACCGCGATATCATTGACGTTTGTTCCGCTGTCGCCCGGTCCGAACAGGGTCATCTCCTCGCTTCGTTCCCCGAACGAAATCTGCATCACCTGTTTTTTCGGGTCAAAGACTCTTGTCGAGTTGCTGGGTGCGGCTCTGAGTCCGAGCAGCGCCGAAGAATTGTTCAGCGGAATATCATAGGTCGCTACAATTACATCCTCCCGGATCTGCTCTACAAGCGCATAATCAAACGAGATTCTGCTGTTTCTGCACGTCACGCCGAGATAATTCAGCGTTTGCATATTCGGCGCTGAAATCCCGAGAAAGTAGAACATCGCATCCGGCGTTCCGCTGCCGTAGATCAGCATTGTATCCTGCTTCACCTGCATGGCTTTTGAGAACGGGAGCGAATACTGCATCGCAATTCCGACCTCGACATTCGCAATATTCCGGCTGTAAGAAGCGGGGTGCAGATATACATTCAGCCTGTCATTGGTCGAATCCGGCAGTCTGGTCACCGCGGATGTCCATGCGGTGCTTTCCTCATAGGTGATGACCGCTTCGGTAAGATCAAACTTCTGCGGAACACGCTGCCCGAACGGAAGCGTGATCATCACAGACTGTTCCTGATTCGTCTCACTGTTCAGCACCATCTGACAGAGCGGTGCGGTATCCATCGTGCGGTAATAGTCGCTTTCATTGGTACCGCTGAGCTCCAGAGTGACCATTTCCGTATCAGAGATGATCCGCGAGATGGAAAGCCCGCCGATGCACCACTTTGCGGTATTTCCGCTGCGGTTCATGACATAGAAGGTGATGGATTTGAGCGTTTTTGCATTCGCCAGCGGCGGAAGAATAAACCGGTCTGTATGTCCCGGGCGCAGCATGGTTTTGCCGTCTGTCAGCGTGCCCATGTTCGTGTAGATTTCATCTTCGGAGCCGTCGGCAGCGCCTTCAAAGAACTTCGGAGGGCGCTTGGAATAATCATACATCCGTGACACAACATCAAAACCGACCGTCTGCGGCTGGTCGTCGGTATCGAGATACACCAGTTCTGCCGCGATGCTCGCCTTGTAATCGAAATAGTTGATATCCCACGGAAGCGCCGAGATTTCGCAGAGCAGATTGACAACCCTTCTCTGATAGGAAACCGTATAGGTGCTCGCGATTTCATTGAGATAGCGGCCGTCTCTTCCGGTAACAGAGGAATCCTCTGCCTTATCGTGGAAATCAATACCGATCCAGCCGACGGTATCAATGACATACTGCATGGCTGCACCGCCGTTTGCGCGCTCGGTAATGGTAATGCTCTCAACATTCAGCTTATCAAAGACGTCGCTGTCCTCCGAGATATCCTCCGGAATGATGCGAACCGATTTCACATCGCTGTAATCGCGGTTCACGGATATCGAGAACAATTCCTCATAGCCTGCACGGAATCCGTCGGAGGAAAGCTGCTGATTCGCAAGCACAAACGCACTGGAACCGTTTTTAAACTGAAGCTGAAAATAGAAATGGTTATTGGAACCGGAGTCTCCGTTGACATTTCCTCTGTCCGGATCGTCTGCAACTTTCACTGCGATGTCATAGATTTTTCGAGAACGGATATATCCGAAATCGCGCTTGGTGTCATCATAGGACATGGAATACCGCAGGGAATTATAGTCAACCTCGCCCGAAAGAATGGTTGTGCTGACGCCGGTTGTGATCGTATAGCTGTCGCCGGGGGCGATATACAGCTTCGTGTCGATCGGGAACGGCGGCAGAACCGTATGCGTAACCGTCCGGACAATCCGGTAAGAAGAGGAAGCGGTTTCCGCCGTGAGTTTCTGCGCATAAATGCGTCTGCTGCCGATTCCGTCCAGCACCGAAACCGAAACGCCCGCAATCTGAACATCATCTGCCATACCGTCCAGAGAAACCTCCACATTGGTGATGGCAGCAACCCGGTCAAGATCCAGATCCACCGGGAATTCAATGAAGTTTCCGGGGCTTGCGCCGTACAAAAATCCGAAATTATCGGCAGCATTTGATGTTGTCGGCCAATAGCCGAGATAATTCCGCATCTGATCCGCTGCGTTATAATATCCGGTGAACTGCTGCGTACCGGCTAAATCGGTATACGCCAGACGAACCCGGATGCCGCCGGAGGAACCGGCGCCCACAACATTGTCGATTTTGACGCGAACCAGAAAGTTTCCGGGATAGCCAGTTCCTAACAGCGGTGCCGGCTGCTGATACTGGGAAAATGGGATCGTCTCCGTCGTCCCGGGATTGATCCGCTTTCCCTCCATTGAACCGGTTGTATAATATATTGTCGGATATTCCGACGAAAAGTTATAGCCATAGCTGTAACAAGGCAGTAATTCACGGGTGACAGTATCTCTGCCGTCGCCGAGATTGGACATACGGCAGGTTCCATCGTATACAGAGACACCGGCAAGCATGATGTAATCCTTGTTAAGCTGCTCCTGCACCGCAGTGTTTCCACCCTTGATGCCGCCGGTTTCACTCAGCCGGTCTCTGGCAGCCTGCCCGACATGCAGCTTTGCGGAAAGGACAGTCCTGCACTCCGGCAGACAGGCGGTAAAGGCGAGCGTATCGCCGCGCTGTGCCAGACCGATCGTTCGGACAGTGTCGCCCTGATTGAGCGATTGTCCGATGACGGAAAGCAGCACCGGCATATTCACATTGCGTGTCCAGCCGTTTGTATCCTTATATTCAATTTCGAGAGCCAGATCCTCAGCAAAGGGACCGTATGCCAGAGAATCCGCCGCAGAATCCTTGCGCAGCAGCGATTCCAGACCGCCGTACAGTGTATCGGCAAAGTCTAAGCGGAACGTGAACAGATCGGAAAACGGATCGTGTGTCTCACTCTGCCCGGTTACCTCCTCCAGCGTAAAATAAGCTGAACCTTCGCCGGCAAGCGTAATCAGGGTATCGCCGCTGACAGGCAGATTCCTGACGCCGCCGGAGTTGCTTTTCAGGCGGCAGAGATACTGCTTATCCAGCGCAAGGAAGTATTTTCCGGAATAATACCCGTACTCTCCGTAACCGCTGATTCCGGTAACACGGCTGATGGTAAGCCCCTGAACAGACCATGTACTGCCGGACAGATAAACATCCACGCTGTTGATCCTCCGGATCGCATTCTCTGTCCGGAAGAAATATTCATCGACAGACCAGGGCTGAAGCGCATTGGCGGTTGCCGTGTTTTCGTTGATCGAATAGCCGAGGCTTTTGAGCGGCGCATGGAAATCTGCTGTGCCTGTGCCCTGCATTATTTCTGTCACATACCGGTTGGTTGCTTTCAGAGAATGCACCTTCGGGAAGATATACTTCGTCTGCTTTTTGTTGTTGACATCCGTATACCGGATTGCGAAATACTCGACATGATCGCCGGGCTTGATGCCCGTCGCGGCAGTCAGCGTATACAGATACTCGCTCTCCGAAATTGCCTTTGTTCCGTGCGGATAAAATTCCTCCGGCGAAGGAGCCGGCAGCGTCGGTGCATCGTCGCCTTCCACGCCCGGCTCATCCCACGGAGCGCCTGTTGCTGCTTCGATGTCGATGCGGTTGCCGTCTTTATATATACCGATTCCGCCGATCGGCGTATCGGCAGCGGAATCCCCGGATTCCGCTGCTGCTGCGGTGTCTGTCCCGACAGCAGGGCTATCTTCTTCCCCGACGCCGAACACCGTACCGACCGGAAGCGCCGACAGCAGCAGCACAGCCGTAACAACGCCTGAAAGCCATTGCAGCCATCTTTGTTTTCTGTTTTTTTGAATGTACTTCATTTTATCTCAAACATCTCCGCCAATCCTGTCATCTCCAGAACCTCCTCCACATACGGAGCAAGGTTCGTGAGGACGAGCGTACCGCCGTTGTTTCTGACCTTGATATACAGTTTCCTCAATATGCGAATGCCTCCGCTCGAAATATATCTGAGCTCACGCATATTCAGGGTGATATTCTGAAATCTGTCTGCCACCTGCAAAAAAACATTGCCGACATCCGCTGCATTTTTGGCATCCAGTCTGCCGGAAAGGATCAGCTCTCCCTCCGTTCCTCGATTGACCAGTTTGATATCCATTGTCAGGCTCCTCTCCGTTTTCTGTTCTCCTTGACATAGTCTGCAAGTTCATCAAGGGAGACCTCCATCGTATTGACGTTAATTTCATCCATGCGCTCGCCGAGCGTCATCTCATTATAGTTGTCAAGCTGTTCGTCCAATATGGCATTGATATCGAATGACGGTATAAAGGAATCTGCAAATTTCTCACCGGAATCCAGATCGTTTCGTGTGCTGTCGTTTTCATCATCGAGGGATTCTGTTCCCGAAGCGAATACATCCGGCAGATTGTTCTGCTTCGGCAGCACGGGTTCTTCCGGTTCATCCGGTACATACGCTGCCGAAGGTGTCGTGCTTTCCGGAACCGGCTCAGGAACCGGCTGCTGCACGGCAGCACGCTGAAGCTGCTGCTGCAAGGTCATTTCCCGCCGCACTTCCTCACGGATTGTCTCAAGCAATGTGGAAATATCAATTACCGGCTGCACAGCGGATGCTGCCTGCGGAACAGGCGCCGGAGCCGCTGTCTCCGCCTCATCGTCCTCATACGATTCCTCTAAGGCTGCAAGATCTTCTTCATCCAGCAGATCCTTATAACTGAATTCCGCCGTTTCTTCCGCACGGTATGCCGCTTCTGCGCGGTCTGCCTCCTCTGCGCCGATTTCGGAGAAAGTGAAGGTCTCAGTGCTTTCTGTCTGTTCTGCTCCGAATTTCTCACTGCGCAGTCTGTCGCTGATATTCGCATCATGCTCTGCGCGGCTTTCGCCGACAAAATCCTCCCAGTTTTCTGCGCCGTCTGCACCTTCAAAGTAATGCGTTTCGTAATGCTGCATTTCAAACATTTCGACGAGTGCATCCGGAACCTCGATCTTAAAAGAGGAACGGCTTTTTGCGCTCAGAACCGTAAATGCGTGACCGCGCGGTGCGGAGATGATCTGATCCTGTTCGACTTCATTGATACCGCCTGCCTTTTCATAGAGCTTACACAGATCATCCATGTCATTTGGCGCAAGACCGAAAATGAAGCTGTACTGGCAGGCGTTGATGATCGCGGTAGATTTTCTTGCGATCTCCTCGCTGCCGACAAAGTCCTTGATGTTCTGGGTAATGACGATCTGCATACCGTTGTATTTCCGGATGCGCTTTGCGAGCTGGAACATGAAGTCAAGAGCAACCGGAAATTTGGTATCAATAAAGACATGGGCTTCGTCGATGACCACGACGATTCTGCGGTTCAGACCGTATCTGGTGTTATAATCGCGGTTTTTGATGATCTCATTGTCAATAAACTTCAGGACGAGCAGCATTTGTGCATTCGCGATTGTGGTATTGCGGTTTGCGAGCAGAGACTGGAAATTAAAGACCGTAAAGTTCTCATCTGCTGTAATAGAGGAAGGTCCGTTCCAGATGGTCGAGTTCCGTCCGCCGCTTGAGAACTTGGAAACATAGTTAATCAGCGTTTGCAGCATGGTGCGGAGATAGGTATTGTTTGTGCGCTGGAAATCCTCCAGAACCAGATCGTACAGATCGTCGAAAATCGGATAATCCTCCGGTCTGAGCTTCGAGAGATCGGTTTCCATTGTGATATTGAAATTGGTATACATACGCTCTGTCAGCGCGTTCAGATATTCCAGCGCTTCCTTGTCCACATCCGGCAGAATCTGACGGTAAAACTCTTCCAGGAACTGTAAATGTGTGGCATAGCTGTTTCCGCTTCCGGCGCTCTCGTCAGAGTCGTCGTCATCCAGCGCCGTAATGATATGGAACGGATTGAGGCGTCCGTAGGCCGCATTGCCGACATTGATAATTTTACCGTGTAAATTGTGTGCCAGATCGGTATACTCATTTTCCGGGTCGAGAATAAAAATTTTTGCGTCCTCAGAAGCCATATTGGTCAGCAGCGCCTTGGTTCCGTAGGATTTACCGGAGCCGGATTTACCGATGATGACCAAATTGGAATTGACGCGCTCGGAATCCCGCCGGAAAAAGTCGATGAACACCGGTACGCCTTCGTTTGTGCCGAGGCGAACGCCGCCCTCATCCGAAACACGCGCATAAATCCACGGATACATTGCGGCAACGGTATTGGACGGGATCCCGTGTCCCGCCTTCAGGAGCGGGTCATATCCGGAAACCTGTGAACCGATAAAGCATGAAATCTGCTCGAAATCCATGCCGTTTAGGCGCATGCCGGTCTCCTGCCATGCTCGCCTGACCGTCTTTTTCATATCCGCAATTACCGGCAGTGCGCTGTGATCTGCCGCATCGCTCCCGCTCTGCGTCGTGCGGATTGCATCATACATACTGATATAGATATTGACCGCAAGCAGCGTTTCATTATCCTGCTGCAAAGTAACTAGCAGGCGGCTGAGTGTTTCAATATGGGTTTCCAGTTCGATAATCTTGGAATCCAGGCCTGTTGCATTGAGCTGACCGCGCAGTTCCTGCAGGGAGCGGTCGATTGCGCGGATCGCCTTAGTGCGCTCCATCGGCGTCGCCTTGACAACAACCTTGGTCGCCGGTATCGACATCACGCCGGCAAGCCATGCATCCCCGACAACATTGGGATACTTTATCACACGCATCTGATGCGTCACAATGCGGTTGATCACTGCGGTTCTGTATGTAAACGAGAGTGTTTCCGGCATCGCCCATGTCACATAGTCCTTCGGGTCCAGCCTGTCGATCTCCCATTCGTCAAAATCGAGGGTGTTTGTGTATTTCAGGAAAATTGCAAGATCTCTGGCAGATTCCAGACGCCGCACAACAAGTTCACCCTGCTGCAATGCGGTCAGCGCATTTTCCGTTTCAACACGAAGCTGCTGCTTGTTAATATTAAATAAAGCAATGTAGTAGAAGGGCTGAATGACCTTCTCTTCATAGCAGATTTTGCGAAGTTCATTGATACGCTCATACTGAATCTCCACACGCGCCTTCAGTTCCTCCTCGGTGAGCATTCCTTTTTCAAAGGATTTGCGCAGTGCATCCAGTTTATCGTATTCCTTGTTCAGATAGCTGTTATACAGAATCGGACGTTCTATTTTTATGATATTAGCTGCATATTCCATCCGAAGGGAGCGCAGCACTTTTCCAAAACAGGTTTCGATTGCGGCATCCCGCCGGAACTGACTGAAAAACCGGAATTCCACCGGATCAATTTCAATGACGGTGCCGTAGTATTTTCCGCCGTACTCAATAAATCCCTCTGCAATCCCGGTGAACGGAATCATATCATTTATCGGCGCGGTCTTTTCTTTTTTCGTTTTTTTGCCAGAAGCCATTTTTTCTGAACCGGCTGTACCGGAATCGGTATGAGTTTCCTCTGCGAAAGGGGCGATCCCCTTCTTCTTTTCATAAACCTCTGCGATTTTCTTTCGGCGCAGCGCATCCTCTTTCGCGCTCTCATCATCGGAATCCGTGCGCAGCAATTCAGAATCCGTGACGTTTCGCCGGTATTTTTTCGGAATTGCCAGATACCGCAGGACGCTCAGCAATGCCAGATAATTCGGCTGGTCATCAATTCGGAACAGCAAAAAGCCGCCGAGCGTCAAAACACCCATGATGATATAGAAACGTCCCGGGAATGTGGAGAGGAGTACAAGCAGCGCCAGCAGGAGTGTCATCGCGCCGACCGCTATATCTCCGATCGTGATTCCGCGGAATAATTCAATTTTCACTTTGGTTTTTCCGGGTATCAGTCTCATTGCATCTCTCTCCTAGTAATTTGCCGTATAACAGCAATGCAGAGCACCATTGCAGAGCCTTGTGCGCCCTGCAATGGCACATCGCATTCTTGTGAATTTACTGTTGATCCCGCTGCGGCGGAGGCAGCGGCCTCTCCGGGTTATCCTCCGGATTGCCGGGATTATCCTGCTGATTCTGCATCTCATCCAGTTGACGGAACAGATCCTGAACAGCGCGGTTTGCCGGACGTCTTCCGCGTCGGTTGACGGGAGGGACCGACCCTCTGCGCCGCAGATTTCCACCGCCTTCAGGGTTTGCCGCATTTGCCTGAATGCCGCCTTCAGCAGGCTGCTCAGGGACAACATCATGACCGGCATTTTGCGGCGGATTCGGTTCTTCCTGATTGGGGATTTGCTGCTCGCCGACATTGCCGACCTGCTCAGCGCGGACACCGCCGCCATGCTGCGGGAGATTCTGTTCTGCGTTTTCGGCATTCTCAGCGCCGTTATTCGCACGCTCCGGCAGATTGCCCGGAGGATTCGGATTAAACTGCGGGGCGTTCAGCTCACGAAGCGGTTGTGCCGGTCTGACAGCATTTCTGCCCTGCTCAGCGCGGACACCGCCGCCATGCTGCGGGAGGTTCTGTTCTGCGTTTTCGGCATTCTCAGCGCCGTTATTCGCGCCCTGTCCCGGATTGCCCGGAGGATTCGGATTAAACTGCGGGGCGTTCAGCTCACGAAGCGGTTGTGCCGGTCTGACAGCATTTCTGCCCTGCTCAGCGCGGTCACCGCCGCCATGCTGCGGGAGGTTCTGTTCTGCGTTTTCGGCATTCTCAGCGCCGTTATTCGCACGCTCCGGCAGATTGCCCGGAGGATTCGGATTAAACTGCGGGGCGTTCAGCTCGCGAAGCGGTTGTGCCGGTCTGACAGCATTTCTGCCCTGCTCAGCGCGGACACCGCCGCCATGCTGCGGGAGGTTCTGTTCTGCGTTTTCGGCATTCTCAGCGCCGTTATTCGCGCCCTGTCCCGGATTGCCGAGGTTCGGATCCGGCCCGAACAGATGCGCATAGTTTCCGGCATTCCGCCGTCCCGCCTGATTCCGTCTGCGGTTGGCAGCATCTTCGGCATTGCCATTCCGCTGATTCTGCCGCTGCACGCCGCCCTCGCCGCCGTTATTCGCGCCCTGTCCCGGATTGCCCGGAGGATTCGGATTAAAATGCGGGGCGTTCGGCTCGCGAAGCGGTTGTGCCGGTCTGACAGCATTTCTGCCCTGCTCAGCGCGGACACCGCCGCC
>Ga0310691_10003213_pt1 | contig 20015 bp, 20 predicted proteins | sample 176DNAGHGlowgp2_FD_203887 | JGI IMG/M metagenome (GOLD analysis project Ga0310691, IMG submission 203887) | Sheep rumen microbial communities from Palmerston North, Manawatu-Wanganui, New Zealand - 1766 DNA GHGlow gp2 (v2) (version 2) | ecosystem: Host-associated > Mammals > Digestive system >...
AGAAATCGACAGAACTACCAGAATCGAGGCGAATACAACTCCTATGAATATCATGGGGATTCCCAGTACATAGAGACGAACAGGTTTTACAGCAGGCAGAAGAAAGCCGGAACGCTCAATGATTCCTATACTGGGAAGAAGATTGCTCCCAATGAAAAAATGGATTTGGACCATGTCGTTTCTGCAAAAGAAATTCATGATGATCCTGGTCGAGTATTGTCGGGGCTGTCTGGGGTGGAGTTGGCGAATAGTCCGGAAAACCTGAAGCCCACTAATCCGCATACCAACCGTCAGAAGAAAGCCGATTCAATGGATGATTACCTTGAAAAGCATGGCGACGAGTATTCTGAAAGTGAAAAGTCGAGAATGCGGGAGGCCGATAAAAAGGCGAGGGAGTCTCAAGAAGCCAGGATCAACATGGCGTACTATACCAGTCCTGCATTTTGGCAGGATTCCGCGATTGCTGCCGGAAAAGTAGGCGTCAAGATGGGATTAAGGCAAGCGCTAGGCTTTGTTTTTGTAGAAATATGGTTTGCTATAAAGGAAGAGTTCGAAAAAGTTGATTCTGTCCTGAATATGGATGCCGGGGAATTTTTCAATGCATTGGGCACCGCCGTAAAAAGGGGTATTGAAAACTGCAAGAAAAAATACAGGCAACTGTTGGAATCTTTTAAGGAAGGAGCCTTGGCCGGTATTTTGTCTAGTCTGACAACGACCTTGTGCAACATATTCTTCACTACGGGGAAAAATATAGTCCGCATTATTCGACAGGCATGGACGTCGATAGTCGAAGCGTTGAAGATATTGTTTATCAATCCGGACCAGTTGCCATTCGGGGACCGCATGCTGGCCTTTACCAAGGTTATTGCGACAGGTGCGAGCGTTGTCATTGGCGTGTTGGTCAACGAGGCGGTTTCTTCGACGGCGTTGGGCCAGGTACCTGTTGTTGGCGAGGTCGTTTCCGTTTTTTGCGGAGCTTTTGTAACCGGCATCATGAGCTGTACCCTGCTCTATATTCTGGATACGAATCCGCTGGTGAAAAAGCTTGTTGCCATGCTGAATTCTTTTAAATCTTCATATGACATTTATATGGAAAAATTAAAAGAAGAGGTCGCATGTCTGGAACAGTATGCTGCCGAGTTGATGCAGATAGATATCGAGTCCTTCAAAAAGGAAGTCAAGGCCTTTTCCTCTGTTTGCGAAGAAATTGGCTCTGCAACGGATGAATTTTCCCTGAATGCAATCTTGGAAAGGGCATACGAAAAAATGGGTTTCCAGAAGCCTTGGGAAAAGGCGGGATTTGATTCACTGGATGATTTTATGGCTGATAAGGATGCCGAATTAGTCTTTTGTTAAACACATCAATATAAGAAGGAGGCTATTATGCCAATACCACTGATTTTTGGAATAGGGGCTGCTGCCGCAGCTGCGCTCGGCGTCGGGGCCGGTGTCAAAGGCGGATTGAAAATGAAGGAAGCCAATGACTCCATAAAGGCGTCCGAGGCAAGAAATAAACGGAATATTGAACAAATGGAAAAACGTCAGGGACCGGCGCAGCAGGCGCTGGAATCCTTGGGACGTTCCGAGAAGGAGATTGAAAAAAGTTTTGGTGAATTTGCGAACGTCTTTGAGAAAATTAAAAATAGGCCCAAGTTTAGTGAGATTGAAGATGAAAAATTCAAGTGCCCTGAATGCGACCTGGCCAAGTTGAAGGACACGTCCATTGCCGCAGAAACTTTTATAGGAAGTGCCGGAGGCATTGGGGCCGGAGTTGCAGGCGGTGCTGCCGCTTCTTCCGGTTTGTTCGCTCTTGTTGCCGCTGCAGGGACAACGACTGGTGGCACTGCTATTGCCGGACTTTCTGGAGCTGCTGCGACAAATGCCACGTTGGCATGGATTGGTGGCGGCAGCTTGGCTGCGGGTGGTGGAGGAATGGCCCTAGGTTCTGCGCTCCTAACTGGCGCGACGGCAGGGGTTGGCCTCTTGGCTGCTGGAATCATATTCAATGTGACCGGTTCCAAGCTTGAGGACAAGGCTGCAAATATCAGAAGGCAGGTGGATAAGGCCGAAGAGCAGATAAATAAAATCATCTATTTCCTGGAGGATTTAAAGAAGGCCGCACTGGAGTATGATGCAATATTGCTCCAGGTGGATTCCCGCTACAAGGATCATCTGACACGCCTGAGGACTGTCGTTATTGATAACGGGAAAGATGATTATATGCAATTCTCGGCTGCGGAAAAATTGCTGCTGAAAAATACGGTTCTGCTGGTTGGGCTCTTGTACGAGATGTGCAAGGTCAAGTTGGTGAATCAGGCTGATTCCGAGGAAGAAGTAGGGACGGTCAATAATTCAGAAATATGGGAGAAGAGAAAAAAGGCTAATGAATTCCTAAGCACGCTCAATTAAGATATAATGCCGTTCAAATGTGACTGTTGCGGTTGCTGCTGCCGCTCCCTGAAAAAAGTCCCCGCCTTGGCGGACTTTGACAGGGGCGACGGCGTCTGCGTGCATCTGCAGGATGACAATCTCTGCGCCATATATGACCATCGTCCCGAAATCTGCAATGTGGAACTGATGTACGAAAGGTTCTTTTCTTCGGTTTATACGAGGGAAGAGTTTTTTCGGTTGAACGAGAAACAGTGCGAAACGATAAAGAGCTGGTTTTAAAAGCTTTCGGGCTATTTAATAGACTTTTTATAATAAGTCCGTAAAAATTGTCAGAAACAGGGGCCGGAAAGGCCCCGTTTGCCGTTTTTTGGCGAATTTCGCAATATGCTCTGCAAAAATATGTGATTTACATCACGTCTTGATCTTCGCCGTTTTTGGCACGCATGCCAACTTCCGTGCCGGCTTGGACCGCCCCCATTTAACTATATTTGGCGCACTATGGCACTTTGCTTAGAAACAGAACAACTGGAAACCGTCCAGCGCATCCTCTCCCTCCACTTCGAGGGCCTGGAAGTCTGGGCGTACGGCCCCCGCCTCACGGGGGTTGACTTGACTCCCGAAACGGAACTCGACCTCGCGGTCATCGCCGAGAGGCCCCTTTCCTTCGAGGCCATGACTGCCGTGGAGAAGGCGTTCGCCGAAAGCGGGCTCCCCTTCCGGGTCGATGTCATCGACTGGGTCAAGCTTCCGGAATCCATGCAGAAACAGATCAAGAAAGAGCACGACGTGGTTCAGGCTGCCGCCGAGGACTAGCGCGGTAAGGTTACGATGAATCGTCTAATTCCATTTTTCCTGGTGGCATCCCTCTGTGCGTCGGCTTTCGCGCAGGGCGAAGTCGCGAAGGCCAAGGCGCTTGTCGGCGAGGGCAAGTGCGCCGAAGCCGTTCCTCTCCTCCAGAAAGTTTCGAAGTCCAGCTTCCGCAAGCACGAGGGCGCCCAGGCGTCCGTCATCCTCACGGAATGCTACCTGCGCGAACACAAGCGCCCCGAAGCCCTCAATCTCGCGTCGAGGTTCCTCGAATACCACGTGTCCTCGGAATACCGCGAGCGCATGGAACTCGCCCGTGCTATCGTGCTTATCGAGCAGGGCTCCGTCTACGACGGTGTCGAGGCCATGCTCCGTATCCTCGCCTATTCCAAGAATCCGGCCGCCCGTAGCCACACCAAGGATGTCGCCATCCAGACGCTTGCGGCAAGCCTCCTGAACGCCGACCAGCTGCAGGCGCTTCTCGAGAAGTATCCGGTGGACAAGGACGTGGTGGGCTGGATGCAGCTCCAGATTGGCCGCGAGTGCCAGAACGCGAAGCGCTACCGTGCCGCCCGCTACTGGTACAAGAAGGTCGTGAACGGCGGTGTTGCCGAAAACCTCAGCTCTACGGCCCAGCAGGGTCTCGAATCGCTGGACGGTCTCGGTGCCGGCCAGCCGACGGTGCTCGTGCTCGCCCCGCTTTCGGGTGACTTTGCGGAATTCGGTGCCGCCGCCGTGCAGGGCGTCTACCTTGCCCACGAGAAGGCCGGCCTCCAGGGGAAGGTCCGCATCCGGATCGCCGATACCCATGCCGATGCGGGCATCGCGCTCATGCGTACGCAGCAGGCCGTGAACCAGGACAGCATTGTCGCCGTCATCGGCCCCATCATGAGCGCTCCGGCGGCGACTGTCGCCGCATGGCTCGGCAGCAACTTCCAGAATATCCCGATGCTTACCCCGACGGCTACCGACGACGGCATCGCGAAGATGGGCCCGAACATTTTCCAGGTGAACATCACCATGGACAACCTCGCCCAGAAGATTGCCGACTTTGCGACCAAGTGCCTCGACATCCGCGAGTTCGCCGTCCTGAGCCCGCTGGGCGATTACGGGTCGGCCATGTCCCAGAGCTTTACCCGCGCGGTCGAACGCCGTGGCGGAAGCGTCGTCGCCTTCGGCAGCTACGAGGAAGGGCGCCCTGATTACGCAACCGAGTTCAAGCTTCTGCGCGATGTCCGCTACAAGCAGGAAAACCGCCGCAGGAATATCGCGAGAGGAGCCTCCGACCTCGATGCCGTGAATGCGAACGAGCGTCGCAGGTACCTGGCCGATTCGACGATGAGTATTCCCGGCGTGTTCATCCCGTCGACAAACCCTGGCGATGCGGGCCTCATGGTGGGCCAGGTGGCCTACAACAAGATCAAGGGGACCATGCTCGGGACGTCCGGCTGGTATGGCCGGGAGCTCCTGATCCAGGGCAAGCATCTCGTGGACAGCACCTACTTCAGCGTGCCGGGGCTTGACCTTTCGAGCAACAAGGAAGCCTACGACAAGTTTGCCAAGGCGTTCGAGGAAAAGTGGGGCACCGCCCCTGCCGAGGACAAGGTGAGCGGACTCAGCTACGATGCCGCGCAGATCGTCTTCTCCGGCATTTTGAATAACGTCGAGAGCCTCACCAAGTATATCAATAATGCAGGATCCTTCGAAAGCGTCTATGGCGATATCAAGTTCGTGCGCGGCATGAACACCAACACCAAGGTGGTGACGGTCCGCAAGAGCAAGTTCTACGTGATGAACGGCTGCAACCTTCCCGCAGAGGCGCTCCCTTCCGACAAGAAGGAAGAGAAGAAGGACGACAAGAAGAAATAAATTAACTGCTGACCGCATGCGCTTGCGTATGCGCGAGGCAGACTCGATTGCCGAAGTTTTTTTTTAATTACCCTGCGTCGGCGTATTCGTCGTCGAAATCGAAGTTTGTTCCCGCGATGCTCGCCGCCACGAATTCGGCGGATTCCCCGCTGCGGTAATACGAGTAGAGGCTCGCGTCGTCGATGACGGAGTCGAGGGTGAAGCGGCTGACGGTGCTGAGCTCTTCCCTGATGCGGTCCTTGAAGGTCTGGAAGCCGGTGTGGAAGAGGCGGAAGGAGATGGCGGATGTTTTATGGATGAGTCTCATAATTGCCTCCATTCGATTTCGCAATTATTAATTCACGTTTCGTACCGGTCTCGTCCCCTTGTCCGACAGTTGGTGGCACGAATGTTGAAAGCTTGTGAAATTCCTGTTTTTATTATAGATTTTGATTGCGCCCCCGGACCACTCCCGCCGTTTTAATACGATTATCGTAAGATTCGCCCCGTGGCAGAAACTGCCTGTGAAACCCCATGGCGTAACGGGCTGCTGCCGGAGGTAATCTGTTGAATGTCAATAAATTACACTTTCCGTGGAATCTGCGCATGGCGCGCATTGGGCTCCGGCTCCCGCATATTCCACATTGGAATGCGATTTTTGTATCTTTGGCGTGTTATGTCCTTGCGTCCGTTGCTTGTAGCCGCTTTCCTTGCGGTATCCGCCCTTGCCGATGGCCTCTCACTTTCGCTCCCCGCTCCGCTCATGGAACTTGCGGAGAAGGCGACCGAGCGTTCCATGGCCCTGGATTACGATGGCGCCCTCTCGCTTGCGGGACAGGTGCGCGCGAAGGATGCGGGAGTCGGCTGTGTTCTCGAGAACGTGGTGCTTGTGAGCCGCTACGACGACCTGGGCGATACGCTTTCGCTACAGCGTGCGGGCGCGAACCTCGAGAAATGTTCGTCGTCGGGCCTGTGGGAGGCGCTTCGCAAGTTCGAGATTGGCTACGTGCAGAACGAGACGGGACATTCCGTGAAGGGCGCCATGACGACGCGTTCGGCCGCAAAGCTTTTCGAGGAATCCGCGGAGCTCGAAGCTCGCGCGTTCTACGCCATCTACGCCTACTACGTGGACAAGAGTTTCAGCTGGGTCCCCTTCAAGTCTGACCGCCGCGGCGAATACCTCGCCGTTCTCGATTCCGCGTCGTCATCCTCGAAGCGGTTCTGGCCGTTGTTCCTCACCTCGCTCGTGTGGATGTATTACGACAAGGGCGATTTCAACGCGGGGCTCAAGCTTTCGCTACGCGGGCTTTCCAAGGCGCCGAACCATCCGGTGCTCCTGCAGGTCAAGGCCGACATGCTCTACAAGCTCCGCCGCTACAAGGAAGCCGCCGCCATCTACGAGAAGAGTGCCGCGGATTACAGGTCGCGGACGGGCAAGTCCATCCGCTACTGGTGCGCCGTGATGAACCTCGTACGCATCTATGCCGACCAGGGCGACAGGCAGAAGATGGATGCGTGGCGCAAGGAACTTTTGGATCCGGATTTCGCAAAGTGGCGCGGCTGGATGCCCGCCTCGCTGGTCGACGATCTCGAGTCGCGCGACCTGCTCTAATGTAAAAAATGGCGCGTAAATAACTTTTTACGGCTTATTTCGGGGGGTATCTCCGTTTTTAGGAATAGAAACCCTAAAAATGGAGAAAATACATGACGCGCAAGAGGCCGTTCCGTCCTTTTTTCTTTGTCGATGGATATACCCTCAAGAAGGTGAACGAGTTCTACAGGTTCTACCATCCTTTCCATTCGCGTATCGATTTCCGTTCGCTCAAGAACTGGGCGCGCCGCGAGGCCGTGCGCCTGTTTTCGCCGCAGGAGAGCTACGCGCTGATGGAATGCCACTATTACCATCCTTACAAGGATCCGGGACGGTGCGCCAAGAGTTACGGGATGCTGTCGTTTATGCGTGAACTCCGGCACGTGGGGTTCCAGGTGCATTTCAACGAGCGTGTGATGGACGGCCTCGGGCCGAACATGGGGCTTTTCAACGATGCCCTTCTCTTTGCGGACTACGGCAGGATGGATGCCGCCGTGCTGCTCAGTACGCAGGGGGAGTTCGCACAGCTGCCCGACCGCCTGCAGATGAGGGGCATCCCCACGCTGCTCCTGGGCTGGAATTTTTCGTATCCGAAGGATGACCGCATCGTCCGCTGGAAGACGGATTCCGGGCTCATGGAAACGAGCACCTACTACGTGACGATGGACCGGGTGGCGGAACGGAACGCTCCCTATTATGCGGCTCCGGGATGCCTGTTCGGTAGCCGTGTGATTGTGCCATAAAAAAGCCCCGCGGATTGCGGGGCTTTAGTTTGTTTGTAAAATCGTGCTCGGGGGATTAGAGCTTGTCTGCCTGCTTGCGTTCCCAGTCGCTCATGAACGTCCAGGTGAGGCGGAGACCGACAAACCAGGTGTCGCCGCAGTTGTCAGTGTCGTAGGCGTAGTTCGTGAGCCTCTTGCCTTCGACTTCGAGCTCGTTATAGTCGATGTAGCGGTAGCCGCCGTAGATGCCGATGCCGAAGGGGCCGAATTCCAGGCGGAACTCGAGTTCGGCGGCAAGGGAGAGCGCCATGGTGCTGTAGTAGCGGTCGCGCATCTTTACCACGTTGGAACTGGACTGGTCCTTGATGTCGAAGATGGAGGCCATGTGGAAGTTGATGAGGTTGAAGCCGAAGCCGACCGAGGGAATCAGGTTGATGAAGGTGTTCTCGCCGAAGAGCTTCCAGCCGAACATCCAGTCGGCGCCGTAGGTGAACCACTTGACGTCGAACAGGGGCATTTTCGCGCTGTTGCCGCCATCGGAAGTGACGGTATAGGTGTCGGAGGACTTCTCAGAAATCTGGGTCGGCATGAAGTTAATGTTGAACCAGGTGAGGAACTGCTTGTACTGGGCGCCGATGTTCACGTGCAGCCCGATGTACCAGTCGTCGAATTGCGGATACGAGAACGTGCCGGAGAAGTGTTCCGTCGTGGTGGCCGAGTCGTTGGCCTTGAGCTCGTGGCCGTCGTTCCAGAAGGCTGTCGAGTTCACGTATTTCTGGAATGCGTCCAGCATGCCGCGGTAGTCACCGCCGATGGAGATGAATCCACGGATGTGGTCCTTTTCGTAGAAACCGGTTTCGGCATCTGCGAATGCGCTTGTTGAAAATGTAAGGGCGCACAGGAGGGCGACCAAGTAAACTATCTTTGTCTTCATACAAGACTCCTAAAAAGGAAATTCCGAGTTATAAAATACATTATCTTTGGCGAATGTGCAGGGAAAATTTTCATAAGATGTTAAAAATCAACGATTTACGTGCATTTTTTTGCTCGTTCCTGGGGTGCCGGTTGGGCTTCCCCCGTTTTTTTTGCCTCGGACTTCTGGTTTTGAGCGCCGCGCTCGCGGGTTGTGGGACCGGCGAACGTGATGGCGACCGGGGTGCTGTCGAAGGCGATGCCCAGGCGGCATCGGTTCCGCAGCCGAGGCCCCTGCCGCAGGCCTGCGCGGAGGCTCCGGAGTATTTCAACTCGATGAGCCGCCTGTTGCGGATGGGAAGGCTCTGCGGCGTCGACGTGACGGAAATCCGTGCCATTGTCGGCCGCGACACCGTCGTGAAGCGTTTCGTGATGCTCGATTCCGTCGAGGCCGCGGGCGACGGTTCCGACTTGCACAGGCGCCGCTTCCCCGTGGGGTGGACGGACGCGACCGTCTTGCGGCTGCCTATCCGGAAGGTGGTGGCCCTCTCCTCGACGCATATCGGTTACCTTGTCCGCCTTGGCGCTGCCGACCGCATTGTGGCTGTGGGCGAAGGCGACTATGTTGCGGACAGCGCCCTGTATGCCCGCGTGGCTTCCGGTGCGGTGGCCGAGGTCGGGAACGGCCCCTCGATTTCGCTCGAGAAGGTGGTGGCGCTTGAACCCGACCTGGTGATGACTTTTGCTACGGGCGGCAGCAACGACGACTACGAGAGGCTCGGTGCCCTCGGGCTCCCGCTGATGCTCACTTCTGAATGGCAGGAGTCCGATCCGGTGGCCAAGGCGGAATGGATTAACTTGTTCGTCAAGCTCTTTGACCTGGACGACCGCAGCAAATCGGGACTTTCGCTCTTTGGCGATATCCGCGTGGGCTACCTCATGGAGACTTTCGAGATAATGCAGTTCCTGGGACGGATGGGGGATGTCAAGGTATCGCCCGATACGCTTCCCGCATCGAGGAAGAAGGCCGCGAAGGCTCCGGGAGCGAAGCGCTGCGTGCGCGTGCTTGCGGGCATGGCTTACGGCGGCGTGTGGCATGCCCCGGGCGCGGACAGCTACACGGCGCGGCTCATCAGGGACGCGGGCGGCTGCTACCTGTGGGATTCCGAGGCGGGCAGCGAATTGCGCCTCCCGCTCGAGAAGGTGCTTGCCGTCGCGGACAGCGCCGACGTGTGGGTGAACCCCGGGATGTTCTCCTCGCCCAAGGAGATGCTCGCCGCCGAACCCCGGATTAAGAAGATCCGAGCGTTCAGGAACAGGAAGGTGTTCCAGAACGACGCCCGCAGGGGGCCGGGCGGCGGCAACGACTTCTTCGAAAGCGCCCCGACGCGCCCGGTGGAGCTCCTGTGGAACATGGCGAGGTGCTTTTACCCCGACATTCCGGCCCCAAAGAACATAAATTCGGTGGACACCACTTACAAGTGGTATAGAAATATTTATAATTTTTGATTATGATGAAGACTCCTACAGGTATTGGCGGTTGGATTGCTTCCAGCTACGAGGCGCGGGTTCCGTTCTTGCAGCAGGTGCCGCGTGAATGTGCCGACTTTTTACTTTTGAATGCCCAGATTCGCGAATATGACGCTGGCGAAATCATTATCCAGGGCGGCGTGGAAGGACAGTCCTTCTGCGTGATGCAGAGTGGGCGCGCCGAGGTGTGCGGACAGATTCTGCCCGATGGGCACTACAGCGTGCTCGCCTACATCGAGAGCGGCGCATGCTTCGCCGAGATGTCCATCCTCTGCAACGAGCTTACGAGCAATACGATTATCGCGGCCGAGGACGGCTGCACGGTGCTCCACATCCCGAAGGCCGAATTCGTGAAGTTCCTCGACAAGAACCCGAACATCATGGTGTTTTTGTACAAGGTGGTGTGCGACAGCCTCCGCGCGAAGAACAAGGCGTTCGACGAGTTCCAGCGCCTCTCGCTCCTTGCATCGGGCAAGGTGCTCCCGTTTATCGATTTCGCGCAGACCATGGAAAAGAGCCGCATCACGGGTACGGTGATTTGTGAATCCGGACAGGGCAAGGGCTTTGTCGCGTTCCAGGACGGCCGCATCTGCTGTGCCAAGTGCGGCAAACTGGCAGGGCCGGATGCGCTTGAGGAAATCCTTGCGTGGGGCGACGACTCCATGTACAAGCTCGACACGCACCTGATGCCCGAGACGACGAACATCAACCAGATGGCCGATACCACGAGCCTCATCCTGGATGCTCTTAGAAATATTGATGAAAAACAAGGCGCCCGCAAGTAGGGTGCAACACAGTGCCCGCTTTTAGGGCAAAGGAAAAAAGATGAATTACGCAGACGCAGGAGTTTCTCTGGCCAGGGCCGACGAGGCGATGGTCGGTGTCAAGAAATCCGTACGTACTACATTCAACCAGGGCGTCCTCGGCGACGTCGGCAACTTCGGCGGCCTCTTCACGCTGAACCACCTCGGAATGAAGGATCCCGTCCTCGTGAGTTCCGTCGACGGCGTGGGCACCAAGCTCAAAGTCGATATCGAGATGGGCACGCACGAACTGCCGGGCCAGGACATCGTGAACCACTGCTGCGACGATATCCTCGTGCAGGGCGCACGTCCGCTGTTCTTCTTGGACTACGTGGCTACCGGCCGCCTGGAACCGGGCGTTATGGATAAACTCGTTGCCGGTATGGCGAAGGCTTGCCGCGAGAACGACCTCGTGCTCATCGGCGGTGAAACGGCCGAAATGCCGGGCTTCTACGGCCCCGGTGACTACGATATCTCCGGCACCATCGTCGGTGTCGTGGAACGCGAGAACATCATCGATGGCAGGAAGATCAAGCCGGGTACGATTATCCTCGGCCTGCCTTCTACGGGCCTCCACACCAACGGCTACTCTCTTGCCCGCAAGGTGCTCTTCGACGTGGCCGGCTACAAGGTCGACACCATGGTCGACGGCATGGACAAGTCCATCGGCGAAGCGCTCGCGATGCCGCACAGGAGCTACTACCCGAGTCTCATCGACCTCTGCAACAAGAAGATTATCCAGGGCCTCGCCCATATCACGGGTTCGGGCTACCAGGGCAACATCCCGCGCATCCTCCCGGACAACGTCGACGTGATTATCGACCGCACCACGTGGGACCCGCCGATGATCTTCAAACTCATCCAGCAGGCCGGCTCTGTGGAGAAGGACGAGATGTACAATACCTTCAACATGGGTATGGGCATGCTCATCTTCATCGACCCGGCAGACAAGGCCGAAGTCGTTGCACACCTCGAATCCAAGGGCGAGAAGTGGACGCAGATTGGTGAAGTTGTTGCCGGCACCAAGCAGGTGAAGTTCCGCGACTAATCGCGCTTCTGCATCGTCGCTCTCACGATTCTAAATCGTCACCCTCGATATTTTATATCGTCACCCTCGCGAAGGCGAGGGTCTTTTTTTGTGGCGAAAAGTCGCACAATCCTGTGAGATGACGCACGTTCGGGCACAGTTTGGGAACATTAATATGTTCCAAATAACTTTTTTTCGTGCATGAGCGGTGCCATAAATATATTTTTAAAGTCAAAAGTGAAAAGGAGACCTATGAAAAAGAAGGTTTTGAACGTTGTGGTGGCGATGGGTGTCGCCGCTGTTTTTTCGGCATGTGGTGACGACCCTGCAGGCCCGGCTCCCGGCCCGACATCTTCGACTTCGAACGACCCGTGTGCAAATGTCACGGTTCTTTCCGATGCATGGCTTTTCAATGCGGACAAGGCTTACTTGATTTATCCGGACGGCAGGGTGACCGATGCTGCCGGGAATGTCGTCGCGCAGTTTGTCGATGGCAATGTCGTTGGCGTTGACGGTGGGCAGATTGCTACGGGTGTCGATGTCGGTGCGCTCCAGGTTTGCCAGGTGCAGCCGGTCGGTTCCAGCGCGGACGCTGTTGACCCGAACTCCAGCACAGGAGCCATTGACCCGAACTCGAGCGACGCCATGCTCCCCGGTTCCAGTGCGGGGATTGTCGATCCGAATTCGAGCGATGCCGTGAATCCCGGTTCTAGCGCGTCCGTGAACCCGAACTCGAGCGCCGAGGCCGAGAGTTCCAGCAGCGAGGAACCGTACAAGCCGATTGGCAATCCCGAAGAGGATATTAAGAACTATCCCGTGCCCACGCTCAAGAACATTCTCGGTAACGGTACCAGCGGCTGGAATACCCGCTACTGGGATGCCTGCAAGCCCCACTGCTCCCAGACCAATATGGGTGGTAAAGAAGGCACGCCAAAAAATGATACCCAGGAAGAATACGCAGCTAGCCACTACACGGCCCGCGTCTGCAACATTAACGACATTGAAATCCCCACGTTCACTTACAGCAAGGGCCTGGAACGTTACTGGATCGATATCCAGAATACTCCGAATGCGTGCCAGGAAGCGGATCCCGCATCTGGTGGCGGTTTCACCTGTACCGATATGGCTCCTGTAGCCGTGAACGACACCCTGGCATACGCCTTCGTTGCTGGCAGCGATGCTACAACCTCGTGCGGCAAGTGCTTCCACCTGCAGTATGACGGAAGCTTCAAGGATGCGGATGGCAACAATGCACCCAAGGCGACCCACAAGGCGCTCAAGGGCAAGCATATCATTGTCATGGCGTCCAACATCGGCCACGACGTGAAGCCTGGCCAGTTCGACCTCATGGTTCCGGGCGGTGGTCCGGGTATCTTCAATGCCTTGCAGCTTCAGATTACCAAGCCCGGCATTGAATGGGGCGCTACTTACGGCGGCTTCCTGACATATTGCCAGAACAACAACAAGTGCGGTTATGATGGAACGCTGGATTGCTACCAGACCTGCGTCAAGGAAATGTGCGACGCTGCCTTTGGCGACTCCAAGTATCCGAACCTGCTCCGCGGCTGCCACTGGTTTGCCGACTGGTTTATGTCTGCCGACAACCCGACCTACCAGTGGGAAGAGGTGGAATGCCCGCAGTACCTGGTCGACAAGTACGAAACGACCATCAGCACTTCCATCGAGACCAATATTCTGTACCAGTCCGACTGGTCCAAATACAAGGGCGGAGACCTTATCACGACGGACGCCTGCAGCAAGACCCCGAATGCACAGGGCGAATACTGCGACCCCGACCAGCTGGCTGCAGACAAGGCCAAGACCTACTAGTCTTTCGCTCCGTAAAGAGGTGCTATGAAACGTAAGCTGTTCAAGTCGATGCTTGTGGCCGGTGCGGTCGCCATGGTTTGCGCTTGCGGAGACGATCCGTCGTCTCCGGATAATCAGCAGCCCGGCTTCTCGAGCGCGGTAATCGACCCGACGTCCAGCGCGGTTGTCGGCCCGAACTCCAGTGGCTCCGTGAATTTCGGCTCGAGCGGTATGGAGAATCCTGGTTCGTCCGCGAATCCGGATAATCCGCTATCGAGCGGTACGGTTATTCCGGGTTCCAGTGCCGGAGTGGCTCCTGAAGGTTCCAGCAGTTCCGCGAATACGGAACCGGAACTTGACGCGAACGGTTTCCCGACTCTTGAATCTTACGGGCCTCCTCCGGCCGAATACACCAAGGACATCAGCGCTACGGCAAAACGCGGTTGGAATACCCGTTACTGGGACGCCTGCAAGCCGCACTGTTCCTGGCTTAAGGAAAGTTCGAGCGACAAGACTCGTGCCGATACTTCTTCTGACGAGGCGTACCTTGCCGAATTTGCCACTGCGCGCAACTGCAACATTCACGATGTCGAAGTCCCTACCTTTACCGTGGGTAACGTGTCAAAGGCTTGGCGCAGTTACGAAGGCACGCGCAGCGCCTGCGGCGAAGAAAAGGAAAAGGGCGTGTTCACCTGCACCGACATGGCGCCGATTGCCGTGAACGATACTCTTTCCTATGCATACGTGGCGGGCACTGCCGACAGCAAGTGCGGCAAGTGCTATCACTTGCAGTACGACGGCCACTTTAAGGATGAGTTCGAGAATAACCCGCCCAAGGCGACCCATAAGGCGCTCAAGGGAAAACACCTGGTGGTGATGGCCTCCAATATCGGTAACGATGTGGCGGGCGGTGACGCCAAGTTGCCTGCGGGCCAGTTCGACTTGATGGTCCCGGGCGGTGGCGTGGGCGCCTTTGACGCTCTCTCTACCCAGGTGAACAAGGGTGCCGGCTTTAACTGGGGCGCGGGCTTTGGCGGGTTCCTTACGGAATGCCAGAAAAACACGAACTGCGGCACCGAGGGCTCCCTGGAATGTTACCAGACGTGCGTGAAGGACATGTGCAACGCGGCCTTCGGCGATGCCGGCCTCCCGAACCTGTTGCGCGGTTGCCACTGGTTTGCTGACTGGTACATGGCTGCGGACAATCCGACCTACTACATCGAGGAAGTTGAATGCCCGCAGTACTTGATCGACCATTACATGACCCGATACAACACTTCTTTGGAAAACAACTACAGGAAGGTTGAGGACTGGTCCACTTTCAAGAAAGGCGACGTGCTTGACACACTCCATTGCTGGAAGGCGGGCGAGGCTCCCCCGGAAGAGGGCTGGGTAAATCCGAGCGCCGGTTGCGAAATTCCGTAAGCTTGAAAAAATTTGGATGAAGTCCCGTGCGTGCGCGGGGCTTTTCTGTATTCTATCCTTGTTTTTTGCTGGATTATCACTAATTGTAAATTAAGTTATTGGCAAATGGATTCTTTGACTTTATATTACGGAACATGAGAGTGTTGAAAGCTGTTGTTTGTGTATTGCTTGCCTTGAGCCTCGTGGGTTGCGCCATGAGCAGGAACCCGAACCCCATGATTCGTTATGGGGTGAATACTGGTGCTGCTTTGGCGGGTCCGGGCCTTGTCGCCTTGTGCGTGGGCGGGGCCGTGGCGGAAGAAACTGGTTCGGATTCAGAATGGGGTGAGCTTGCCTTTTGGGGAATTGCTGCCGCTGCCGGCGGTTTTGTTGTGGGCGCCGTATTGGGCGGGACGGTAGGCTTTTTCAAGTGGATGTTTAACGGGTTTAAAGACGACAATGTTGATTCGGCTTACGACTTGCCAGAAGAAATCATGCCGCTTGCTGAGTGACGTGCTCGACACGCTCCATTGCTGGAAGGCGGGCGCGGGGCTTTTTTTGGACGGATTTTCTATCTTTGTCTCCGAATTTTTTATGACCTTTGAGGAGTAGGACTATGGCATCGGAAAATGCGATTATCGAGCGTGCTGAAATGTATCTGCGGAAACTTTCTTGCGGAGTGAATCCGCTGACGGACGAGATATTGCCCGAAGGAGATTCCTGCCGCCAGGAGCGCATCTGCAAGTGTCTTGCCTACGTCGCCTCCCTGTTGCAGCAGCGCCTGAACCACGACGAGGTGGCCCCGGTGCAGGAGCTTCCGCGCAAGCAGCAGGTACCGCGTGCGCAAAAGCAGATGCCTTCGCTGAAGGAACTCGCCATCGATTCCGAGATGCTTTCGCATTACCGCTTTTTCGACTACCCTGTTTCTATCTCGCGCGTGGTGCGTAACGTGAACGAGCTCCTGCCGAGGGGCATGAATACGCTCGCCTATGCCGACGTGGCGAACTTCCTGGTACAGGAGGGAATCCTTTCGCGCCAGGAGACGGAAAACGGCAAGGAAGCGAACCTGCCGACGGCCCTCGGCGAAAGCTACGGCTTCGAGAAGGGTGAATCCGAACTCCGCGGACACCACAACATCTACACGCAGTGCTGGCAGCGCGCGCAGCAGTTTATCCTCGACAATATCCAGAAGTGTGTCGCTATCGCGAACGAACGCATCGCCCGTATGGGGGATGCTCCCGTGAAGGAACGCCCCGCCCGCAGGGAAAAGCAGAAGTTCCATCTGGATGGTGAACAGCTCGCGAAATATCCCGCCGACGAGACTGCCGTTCCCGTGAGCGAGATTGCGCGGCGCCTCAATGCGCTCCTGGAACCGGAAGGGGACATCGCGAAGATATACTACAAGACGATCCGTGACTGGTATGTGTCGGAAGGCTACCTTGAATTCAGGAACAACAGCGATGGGAAACCCGCATTCCTCCCGACCGAGAAGGGCTCCGTGGCGGGGCTCCTCGTGGAATCGAGGACGGCATACAATGGTGAAATCTACGACGTGGTCATGTACGACCAGCCGGCCCAGAGGCTCTTCCTGGATTACCTGAGTCGCGCGGGCGGCTCTATGGAATTAGCCGTAGAGGAAGCCGAGGGTGACGGCCACGGCGGTTAACAGCACAATCTGCCTTACGATGTGAAGCTCGTGGGAATTCATGGGCATAAAATACAAAGTTGACCTCCAAAAGGCCAACTCCGTAAGCAATGAATAATTTTCGGGGTGCGGAAGTGTGATTTTCCGCATGTTTTTTGCGTTTTTTAGGAATTCGGAACTTGTCGGGGCCCGAGCTTCACTTTCTGAGCGTGTTTTCCCTGCCCTTCGTGCTTGTTTTCGAAGGCGTCGTAGTACTGGGCGCTGAACCCGTGCTGGTTGGAACCGTTCTTGTGCCAACCTGCCGGGCACAGGAGCGCCGCTAACGCGGATATGGCCCGGAAAAATTTCATGGAGACTTAGTTGGTGCCGCTATTGAGTCCCTTGACGGGCACGAGGGTCTGCTTGCCGTCGGCGCCGATGACCACGGCGATGCCGGCGAGGTAGTTGATCCAATGGCGGTCTTCGAAATAGCGGAGCCCGATTTTCCTGTTGGAGATGGAGATCACGAGCGGGACGAGGAACTGGTCATGCGAGCACACGACGCTGATGCGGCTCTTTTTCGAGATGACGCCCACCAGGAAGTCGTCGACAAACTGCTTGGTACGTTCGTCCAGGTCGTAGAAGGCGTCGGCGTATTCGCCGTTGTATGCCCAGCCCGTGGTTACCATGTAGTTCATGTCGGTGCCCTGGGACTTGTATTCGTCGTACTTCGCGTTGTCCTTGATGTACCAGCTGCCGTTGAGGATGGGGTAGGCGTCGTGGACAAATTCGGTTTCTCCGCGGCCGACGGCGATGTTCTCGAGGGTTTCGCGCGTGCGGACGTATTCGGAGTGGGCGTAGTAGGCGCCTTCGGCGGATGCAATCTTTTCGCCTACGCTACGGGCCTGGTAAATGCCTACGTCGGTCAGGTGGGAGGTGCGTCCGGAACTTGCCTGCCTGTCGGCGTGACGCAGCACGAACACGACCTTGTCGTCGGCCTTCAGGGAAGCGAAAACCTTGTTGATGCTGACGAAGGTGGAACCGAAATCGGCGGCGGTCGGGTCGTAGGCGCTCTCGTCGGTATCGTAGAAGATGGGACCCGCGTAGGTGGTGTCGCAGTAGACTGCGTCGCCATTGCCGTTTTCGAGGGGCTTCACGGTGCAGGTCGTCTTGTAAGAAGGTTCATCGACGTCCGTCCCTACGGCATAGGGATCGACGGGGGTGGCTGCGGAGGATTCGGGCTGCAGTGCAACCGACGAACTGCTCTCCGTCGGGTTCTGCGTCGCGGAGTCGGAAGAGCCGGTCTGGCTATCCGGGCTGGTGGAGGATGTTTCCACGGCGGCGGAACTCTGGGGCTGGTTGCTGTCGGAACTTGTGGTCGGGGCGCTCGGCGAATCGTCGCCGCAGGCCGACAGGGAAAGCGCGAGACATGCGGTTGCTGCAAGGTAGGACAGTTTCATATGGAACCTCTCGGGTAGATCTCTACTTGTATTTACTTGGAAAAATACATAAAAAAATAAAGGAGGGGTATTTTTTCGTCCATTTTACCCTCCAAAAACCGATAAAGTGCAAAAACTGCTGAGGAACGTTATTGCGGAAAATGTCCCCTGAATCTATATTTTGAGTAAATGAAATGGTTAGGATGCATAATTGGGGGCCTCGCCCTTGCGCTGTCTGTCGCCTGCTCGGACGATATCAGTTCTATCGACCCGGATGGCGAGGGAACGCAAAATAATTGGCTGACGTTCAGCGCCATAGTAGCCTTCGATAAGCAAATCCATCATGATTCGGTAACCTTGACCCTGCTGGATTCGTCCTTGACCGAAATCCGGACATACCCGATGATTCCCAGCACCATGCTGTATTACGAATCGTACCAAACGGAGCCGCTGAGGCTGCCGAAGACGACTCCGGTTCCCTATGTCAAGATAACCTTGCATACCTCCGCCACCATCCACGGCAAAAAGGCGAAACTGCTGTTCTCGCGGTTTGCGTCGGTCGACGAATATGCGCCGGCGCTCAATATTTATACGGCGCTGGCCGCGAAACCCATAAGGCGCCTGATGCTGTCGGATTCCCTGTCTCTCGATTCCGCGACTGCGCTCGCCTACGCAGGTATCGACGATTTTTTCGGTATCGAGAATTACAACTTCGAAAGCGGGTATTTCACAAACAGCTCCGAGTATTTGCTGCCCTATGTCTACTGCCGCTACTTCATTTCGGATTCCATATTCTACAGCGATTTCCACGAGCTCGAAGACGCCATCGACAGGGGGGAATGGGGCGATACGCTTTTCCGCGTGCGCGCCGCCGACGCCTTGATGCGCTACTACGACAAGAGCGGATGGATCGGAGTCCGCGGCATTGACAGCTACGCCAACAGTTCCATCTACCCCATCGCGAACTTCCGCGAAAACGCACTCGGAATTGAATCCTGCTCCATCGAACGGAGCGGGGACACGATTGCCGTTGCGAACCGCCGGAGCGAATTCTATGACAGCGTGCTCGTATGCGACTATACAGGCAACAATATCATGAACCCCAAGATTCCCTACTGGCGGCGCATCACCCCCGACGAACGAAAATACGGGTACTGCATTAACGGCAAGGAAACCCTCATCGAAAAGGATTCGACATTCTACCTTTGCAGCGGGAACGGCTGGCAAGAAGTCAATGACATGAACACCGTGCTCAAGTCCATATACAAGGAATGCTACAGGTGGGACCAGCAAAGCATCTGCGAATTCAGGGGCACGCCCTACATCTGCAGTTCCTACCTGTATATCGATTCGACATACGCCAGCATGGGCTACACGGAAGAAAAGACAGGATACGCCTGGATGAACGATACCGCGGCCATAAACAAATACTATCCTGAAGGTATTCCGGATACGATTGTCAAGGTCGAATACAGCGAGGAACCATGAAGATGTTCCGGGCTCCATATTCCATAGCGATCCTGTTGCTTATATGCATGGCCATGATGGCCGCATGCACTACCGACACGTACTATGCGGACGATTACAGGAATTGCGACAGGGAATTCGGCCTCAAGGAAGCAGATTCCGGCGCAGTCGAAAAAGTCGCTGTCGATACCCTCCGCTCGATCGAGGGGGGATTCAACCTGGCATCCTTCCTGGAACCGGTAAAGCTCGAAATCGGCTCCCTGGACAAGGACCTGGAAAAACAGGAATCGGTCACGGCACGAATCGAGCGGAACAGGATTTCCTTTACCTACAAGGTAAAGGAGATGTTCTTCACGGAACCGTATGTGGAATTCGACCTCACCTGCAGATTCCGCGATTCGAAGGACACGACCGAGATGCAGTTCCGCTCCATCGCGAAGCTTTCTGACAAAAGCGCGAGAAACATCAACCTGTACCGACTTCTCGAAAGCGAATACCTGAAAAACCTCATACAGAAGGAGGGCGAGTCGTTTGACCTTGCGCAGAAGCATACGCACCAGGCGATTCACGATTTGCTCGACCCGGAGACGGAATTCAAATACGGTATCGGGAACGCTCCCTACGGATACGACACGCTCGAA
>Ga0310691_10003214_pt1 | contig 20009 bp, 1 predicted proteins | sample 176DNAGHGlowgp2_FD_203887 | JGI IMG/M metagenome (GOLD analysis project Ga0310691, IMG submission 203887) | Sheep rumen microbial communities from Palmerston North, Manawatu-Wanganui, New Zealand - 1766 DNA GHGlow gp2 (v2) (version 2) | ecosystem: Host-associated > Mammals > Digestive system >...
CTGCGAGAGTTACGAATGGGACGGCGAAACCTACACCCAGTCCGGAGACTTCACACGCTCGTATCACGACATACACGGGGCTGACAGCGTCGTCACCCTGCACCTGACCATCCACCACGGCACCCACAATGTGGAGACCGCGACCGCCTGCGAGAGCTTCTCCTGGCACGGCACAACCTACACCGAGAGCGGCAACTACACCTACGAATACACGAACGCCGACGGCTGCGCGAGCGTCGATACCCTCAAGCTGACGGTGAACCACCCGCAGCATTCCGCCGTCACGGAGACCGCCTACGACTCGCTCTCCTGGAACGGGATGACGTACACCGCGACGGGGGATTACACCTACATTCACCTCGACGACAACGGTTGCACACAGGTGGACACCCTGCATCTGACCGTGTACTACTCCTCTTCCAACGAATTCACCGCCACAGCCTGCGAGAGTTACGAATGGGACGGCGAAACCTACACCCAGTCCGGAGACTTCACACGCTCGTATCACGACATACACGGGGCTGACAGCGTCGTCACCCTGCACCTGACCATCCACCACGGCACCCACGATGTCGAGACCGCGACCGCCTGCGAGAGTTTCACCTGGCATGGCACAACCTTCACCACGTCGGGCACCTACACCTACGAATACACGAACGCCGACGGCTGCGAGAGCGTCGATACCCTCAAGCTGACGGTGAACCACCCGCAGCATTCCGCCGTCACGGAGACCGTTTGCGAAAGTTTCACGTGGAACGGCACAACCTACACCGCCTCCGGAAACTACACCTACGCTCACGAAGACGCGAACGGGTGTACGCAGGTGGACACGCTGCATTTGACACTGAATCACGCGGATTCAACGGAATTTGCCGAGACCATCTGCGACAGTTACGTCTGGAATGGGGAGACCTACACCCAATCCGGAGACTACACGCAGGTCTTCACCAACACCGCAGGCTGCGATTCTGTGGTGACCCTGCACCTGACGGTGAACCACGCTATGGATTCCGAGTTTTCCGTCGAATGGATGGACGATATGCCGTACACATGGAACGGACAGGAGTACACCGAATCCGGCGACTACACGCAGACGCTGCAGACCGTTGACGGATGCGACAGCTTGGTGACCCTCCACCTGACCATCGTCGTGGGCGTGGACATCTATGACGCCGCAGCAGTCTATATCGCCCCGAACCCGGCCAAGGAGGTCTGCCGCATCGTCGGTCTGGAAACCGCCCCGCTCTCCGTTGACCTCTTCGACATACGCGGCAAGCTCCTGATGCGCGCCCGCAGCACCGAGTTCGATGTAAGCACCCTGCCTTCGGGTATGTATATGGTCAAGGTGAACACCGGCGACCGCATCATCAACCTGAAACTCATCCGCCAGTAGGGCTGCTACGGCCACAACAGCAAAGCTATCTACAAGGAGGCACGTCATCCGCGCCTCTTTTTTTTCGTCATGGTATACATTACCGAAGTCCTTAATCCTTTGACCTTTAATCCTTAAGCCATAACCAATATACAACTTATCAACAATCCCCGTAATTTATCAACAATCGCATGTTGGGAAGTGAAACGTATTTCATATAATGTTTATTTTTGCAAGCTGCTTTTTGTGCAAGCATACGGTATAGGCATTAATTATAAAATCTAATATTATGAAAAAACATCTATTCTTTTTGTTTGCCGCGCTGACGCTGCTCACTGCGCCGGGCGCGATGAGGGCACAAACCACTGTGACCATCGGTAATGAAAGCTCCACGAACAGTGCGTATATTATGCCTGTCAACATGTATTACAACTACTCGCTGACACAGCAGATTTACAGGGCCAATGAGATCAATATGCCCGATGGGGGCACCATCACCTCCATCAGCTTCGAATACTTGTACTCCGAGGCATTCTCCTTAAGCGGCATCAAAGTGTTTATGAAAAACACGACGAAAGAAAGCTTTACGAACAACAACGATTGGGTGGAGGTGAGTGCGAGCGACAAGGTTTTCGAGGGCACCTTTTCCGCCTCGGGTGCAGGCTGGGTGACCCTCACCTTGAACACGCCATTCCATTACGACGGCACGAGCAATCTCCTGGTCTGCTTCTACGACCCCACCAACGGGTATCCCGGCAGCAGCTACAAATTCCGGACCACTTCCACGACCTCTGACTATCCAGGCCAGTATCTCGCATTGACATGCAACAGCGACAGCGACGTCCCGGATCCGGACGACCTCTACTCTTATTCCGGCGCCAAGGGTCTTCAAACTATTCGCAACAACATCCGTTTGACCATCAACCCCGACATCACCGAGGTTTACGTCAACGATTTCACTCTTCCTGCCTGGGGAGAGCACCCCGACTACTCCTGGAGCATACCCTCCGGCGTGAACTACTACATTGACAATAGCTCGAGTCAGTGGAAAGATGCAACCACCTCCGGCAACATCTTCTCAGGGAACGTATTCAACCAGGAGGGCCACAACTATGTTCTGACCCTCAAATTCAACAGTATATACGGCTGGCACATTTCTTCCAATGCGACGGTCTATCTGAACGGCGTTACGAACTTAATTGCCTCGACCACCCTTGACGCCGGCGGACACTTTATCGCCCAAACCATCCCTTTCTTAATGGTTCCGGGCCATGTCGTGACCATCGGTGAGGGGACAAGCTCGTCCGCCGAGACTCCCTATGCCTCTATGTGGAATTACTCCGTCACGGAACAAATCTATACTGCCAACGAGATCGGCGTTCCTAACGGCGGGACTATCTCATCCATCCGGTTCCAACGGCAATCGGCTTTCCTTGAAACAAACCATATTACCGTATATATGAAGAATGTGTCCCGCAGTTCGTTCGCAGACTTATCCGACCCCGAGACACTTCTCCCCACCGACATAGTGTACGAGGGTGATTATACTTTTACACAAGGATGGAGCAACATCGACCTTGATCTCCCGTTCCAGTATAACGGTTCCAGGAATCTGTTGGTCGCCATACACGAGGACACACCGGGGCATGGCAGCTCCGATCTTTTCTACTATTCAGACGTTCCCAACAGCGTTTTCAGGCTTCTAAGTGACTCTGGAGATCCCGACCCATACAACATTGCCTCCTCCTCGGCCAGCAAATACATCGGTCAGCGCCGTGCCAACATCCAAATCGTGTTCGCCGAGCCTTCCGTGACCGCCAACGACGGGGGCGCAACAAACGACTACGTGCCGGTTTACGGCTATTACACCGATGCCTATCTGAAGGCCGAATTTGTGACCCCCGCCTCCTCGCTTTCGGAAATCCCCAACAATGGCCTTATCACCGGTATGACATTTTACGCCTCCAATCCCCCCGCCGATTCATGGGGATCAGCCTCTTTCAAGGTCTTCCTTAAAGAGGTGAATTCCACCACCCTCAGCAACTTCACCGGCTATGACGATGCGACTGTCGTTTATGAGGGCGCTCTCCATGTCGTGGGCGACAAAATGAAAATCAATTTCACCACCCCCTACGAATACCACGGAGGCAACTTGCTCGTCGGGGTGTACAACATGGTGGAAGGCACCTACAAGAGTTGTTCTTGGCAAGGTGTGGCGGCCACCGGAGCCTCCATACAGGGTTACAGCTACAATTCGTTGGACGGAATCACTGCTACCCAACGGAACTTCCTGCCCAAGACTACTTTCTCTTATCAACGAGCCCCCGTACAAATCGGCGACGGCACTGCCACCAACACCTACCTGCCGAGCTATTCATATTATAGATATGGCCTATCTGAACAGATTTACACGGTGGACGAGATTGGCTCGGCGGGGACGATCCAAAGCGTGTCGTTCTATAACGCGGGCAACACCGAAACCCGCAGTTACGACGTGTACCTTGCGCTCACTTCCAAACAGAATTTTGAAAGTATCAGCGACTGGGAGCACGTGACCGCCTCCGACCTCGTATTCAGCGGCGACGTGGTGATGACCTCCGGCGAGTGGACTACCATCGAGCTCTCCACCCCATTCGCCTATGACGGCATCAGCAACCTCCTGCTTGTGATGGATGACAACACAGGGAGTTACACCTCTTCTCCACACATGGCCTGCCGAGTCTTCGATGCCCCAGGCCAAGCCTTGTACGACTATAACGACAACACCAACTTCGATCCGTCCACAATCACCACCACTGGCACAATGCCGAATGTGAAGAATCAGATCAAACTGGACATCGAGCCGTTTGTCTGTACCACACCCTCGGATCTGGCTGTTTCGGACATCACCGCCACTTCGGCAACGGTAAGTTGGTCCATGCTTAACAGCTACGAGTGGACCGTCAGGTACAGTACAGACCCCACCTTCGCCACCTACGAGACCGAGTGGGCCATCTCCAGTACCTGGCCACTGACGAATCTCACCCCCGAGACCACCTACTACGTGCAGGTGGAAGGCTACTGCTTCGCCATTGGAAGCAGCATGTGGAGTGATGTGGTGAGCTTCACTACTCCGGCCGGCTACTCTGACGGTGACATCATCGACTTCGAGCCGGGCAACTTCAGCCAGTACCCGTTTGACAATGATGTTTCCTACCCGTGGATTATCGTGGATGCCTCTAACGGCTGCGACAATGGCAGCGTCTACTGCATGAAGAGCGGCAACGCGGGGGAGTCCTCCTCTACCTCCACCATCGAAGCCACCCATGACTTCACCTCCGACGGTTACATCACCTTCGATGCCAAGTGCATGGGCGAGGGGCAGGACTATGACATCTGCGAATTCTACATCGACGGGGAGCTGCAGTTTTCCCACGATGAAGACATCAGCGGTTGGCAACCCTACGTTTTCATGGTCTCCCCTGGCACCCACACTTTTACGTGGTCCTACTCCAAGGACTCCTCTGTTGACCCCGATGGCGACGGTTTCTTTGTCGATAACATCGTATTCGGTGTCGGCATACCGTGCGTCCCGCCGACCGTTCTCACCGTAGCTCCCACCACAAGTTCCGCCGAGGTGAGTTGGAATGGGGCCAGCGAAAGTTTCAACGTGCGCTTTAGGAGAACCGGTTACTCCACTTGGGCGAATACGCAAACCATCCCCACCAATAGTTTCACGTTCACCTCAATCGCCCCTGGAGACTATGACATTCAAGTGGCCGCATCCTGCGACCCCGGCAACTGGATTTCCACCACTTTCTCCGTCATGGAAGTATTCTCCACCGCCAACTGGTACGGCTACGCATCCCTTCCCTTAGACGGGGAAGACTGGGAGGCCAAGTTCATCAGCTTCTCCATGCAGGATCCCGCCACCGTTGCAGCAGCCACGACCAACACGACTCCCTACACATGTGCCGCCACCTACGCCAACGGCTACGTATGGAAAATCGACTATAACACCGGTGATCTGACCAGGGCCGCGTTAGACAACACGAACAAGACCATCTCCGCCTTTGAAACGATTTCTACTGGTTTTGAAACGTATTATGTCCCTTCCCTGTCTTACAACCCCGTAGATGGGAGAATGTATTATATCAATGACCCTCGAGAGTTGCGTTCCTTTGACCCAGCAGACCCGGTCGGTACCCTCACCACAATCGGTTTCACGGACTACTTATATACGCCTCTCGCCATTAACCGCTATGGTCAAGCTTACGGTTTCCGATATGAATCGAATGAACTCTATCAGATTGACTTGAGTGATGCTTCCACCACACTGATTGGCACCACAAACACCTATGTGGAAAATCCGCAAGCCATGGCCTTTGATATGCAGACCGATGAGTTGTTCTTTGCGCACCACTATGGAATTTCAGATGTCGGATTATACAAGGTTGATCCCTCCACGGCCCATGTCTGCTTCATCGGACAGATCGGCGGTGGCAACGGCGCGATCCTTACCGCCCTGTTCTCGGGCGACAACTACGAGGTCGCCTGTCCTGCACCATCAGCCCTCACCGTCTCCAATATCGGTTCCGTCGGTGCCGGCGTGAGCTGGGAGCAGTCCGGCGACAGCGACCACTGGATTGTCCAGTGCAGTGCGAACTCCGATTTCTCCACTGCTTCCGAAGTGTCCGTGGGCTCTCCATACTGGTATATTTATAGTCTCAACCCCAACACCACCTACTATGTGCGGGTTGCCAACGACTGCGGTTCTGACGGCATTAGTTCCTGGAGCAACACGGTGACCTTCACCACCACGGAGTCGCCGTGCCTCGCACCCACGAACCTCACCGTCTCCAACGTCAGCTATAACGGTGCTGACTTGACTTGGGACCAGCCCGGTGATGGCTATGAATGGCTGATTGAGTATAGCATAAACCCAGAATTCTCCTCATCTTCCTTTGAATCCTCGTTTGACCCCTATTTGTCGCTGACCGGGCTCGACCCCATCACCACCTACTATGTGCGGGTCGCCAACGACTGCGGCACCATGGGCAACAGCGATTGGGTAACGACGAGTTTCACCACAACAGGAGGCATCATCATCGTTTCTGACATCATCGACTTCGAGCCCGGCGACTTCAGCCAGTACCCCTTCGACAACAGCTCCACCTACCCGTGGATTATCGCGGATGCCTCCAACGGCTGCGACAACGGCAGCACTTACTGTATGATGAGCGGCAACGCCGGAGTGCAGAGTTCGACTTCCACCATCGAGGCGACCTATGACTACCCCGACGCAGGCTACATCACCTTCGATGCCAAGTGCATGGGTGAGGGAACGAACTGGGATGTATGTAAGTTCTTCATTGACGGAGTGCTGCAGTTCTCTTACGGGGAGTATATGGCTGGCTGGAACCACTATTCGTACATCGTGCCCGCGGGCACCCACACCTTCACATGGTCCTACACCAAGGACAGCAGCGAGGATCCCGATGGCGACGGTTTCTTTGTCGATAACATCGAGTTCGGTATCGGCATGCCGTGTCTCACCCCACCGATCGACCTCACCGCCTACAACATCACAGACAACAGTGTTGACGTGAGCTGGACGGGATCCGGTGAAGCATACACGGTGAAATACAGGCCTGTCCTTCTCTTCGACGACTTCGAGAACGGTCTCAGCCAGTGGACCCAAATTGATGCCGACGGCGACGGCAATGGGTGGTTGCTGGGCAGCGACCTCTCAGACGATTATTTCACTCACAGCGGAACAGATCTGGTTCTTTCCAAAAGTTACGACAATACCGCAGGAGTAGCGCTCACTCCCGACAATTACCTGGTTTCTCCCCAATTCTCCTTGGGTGGCATTGTGGAGTTCTGGGCAAAACCAAGGGACTCAAGTTGGTTATCTGAGCATTTCAGCATCGCCGTCTCGACGACGGGCAACACTAACCCTGCCGACTTCCACACCGTCACTGGTGCCGAATGGACGTTTTCAGCAGGCGACTGGCAGAAATTCGTCGTTGACCTGAGCGCCTATGCCGGCGAGCAGGGTTACGTGGCCCTCCGCCACCACGACTGCACCGACCAATACTATCTTGATGTCGATGACTTCATCATCTACGCTCCAGGAGAATGGCAGACCATCGCCACCACCAGCGAAAACACCGTCATTACCGGTCTGGATCCTGAGACCAGCTACATGTTCCAAGTGCAGAGCGACTGCGGCAGCGACGGAACAAGCGAATGGAGCGAGATGATGAGTTTCACCACCACGAACGTCACCTGCCTCGCACCCACGAACCTCATCGTCACCAACGTGACCGAGAATACCGCCTCCCTGAGCTGGACGGGTCCCTCCGACGGTATTGAGTGGGATCTCTGGTACAGCACTACCTCCGACTTCGCAACCTTCGGCCACGAAATCGTGGATGCCACCACTTGGACGCTGGAGGGACTCACCGCCGGCACCACCTACTACGCACGCGTCCGCACGTTCTGCGGCACCATGGGCAACAGCGAATGGAGCAACACCGTGACCTTCACCACCACGAGCAACTCCGAACCCGAACCCCTCGTGGAAATTGGCAGCGGCGAGAGCACGAATGTTTACCTGCCGAGCTATTCATTTTATAGATATTCTCTGTCACAGCAAATTTACACGGCGGCGGAAATCGGCCAGGTCGGAACTGTTTACAGCGTATCGTTCTACAATGATGGCGCCACAAAGACCCGCACCTACGACATGTACCTCGTACATACCAATAAGACGAATTTCTCGGGAAGCTCCGACTGGGTGCCCGTGACTGCCACCGACCGAGTGTTCAGCGGCGAAATGGTGATGACCGCCGGCGAGTGGACCACCTTCGAACTCACCGCCCCGTTTACCTACAACGGCATCGACAACCTCTTGTTAGTGATGGACGACAACACGGGTTCATGGACCTCTTCGCCGCAAATGGCCTGCAAGGTTTTCGATGCGACGGAACAGGCTATCCGCATTTATAATGACGACACGAACTATAACCCTTACAATCCCAGCGAATATTCCGGCACTGTGTTGGATGTGAAGAACCAGATCCAGTTGGGATTTGTTCCGATTTACTGTCACAAGCCCACAGCTCTTACTGTCTTTAATCTTGGCATATCATCTGCCACGATAAGCTGGACGGAGATGGGTACGGCCACCGCCTGGCAGATCTGTGTCAACGGTGACGAGGACCACCTCATCAATGTGACTTCGACTAACTACACGTTTACCGGCCTCACACCTGGGACAACCTACTCTGTTAAGGTGCGCGCCAACTGCGGCGGCAGCGACGGCGTGAGTGAATGGAAAGAGGCGACGTTCACCACCTACCCGTGCGAGGTGAGTGATCTCTCCGCCATCGCGACAATCGACGGCAAGGCCAGCATAAGCTGGGACAGCCACAGCTCAAGCTTTGATTTGCGCTACAGAATCGAAGGCGGTTCCTGGACCACCGTCACGGGCATCACCGACAATAGCTACACGATTACCGGCCTTCCTGTCGGCGACTACGAAGTGGAGGTCGCCCCGGATTGCGACCCGACGAGCTTCACCGCGACCGCGTTCTCCATCATGGAGTTGCTCTCCACCGCCAACTGGTACGGCCATCCTGTTTACACTCCCGATGGACAGGATTGGTTGTACAAATATGTCAGCTTCTCTGTACAGAATCCCGCCGTTGTGACGCCTGCCACGGAAGTGTTGACAACCAATTCTAACGGTTACACTTACGCGGCCGCCCTCGTTGACGGCTACGTGTGGTGCATCACGGTCGAAGGTAATCTGGCCAGAGCGGTGTTGGACAACGACAGCAAAACCATCTCGGCTTTTGAAACGGTGGTCCCGGGATTTGAAAGCACATACTCCAGCTCCATGTCCTACAATCCCGTTGACGGCAGGCTGTACTACATTATGTATAATGACCATAAACTGAAGAGTTTCTCGCCGTCGGATGTTTCCGATGTGGTGGAAGTGGGTGAGTACAGCATTGATGCCCTCACCTTGGCCATTAACAGTGCGGGAGAAGCCTATTGTATAGAAATATCTACCGGTGACCTTTATCAGATAAATTTGAGCGATGCCTCCACCACGCTGGTCGGGAACACGGGCCTGAGTGTCGGGTATGCCCAGGATATGGCCTTTGATCTGACTACTGGCGAGTTGTTCTGGACAAGGGAAAGCTCAAGTGGTAGAGGTCTCTATTTAGTCAGCACGTCCACTGCGACTGCTATGTTCATCGGCACAATTGGTGGCGGCCAAGGTGCTGAGGTTACAGGTCTCTTTATGGGCGAGAGCACGACGATGTCCTGCCCGTTCCCCACAAGCTTGAGTGTTTCAAACGCAATTGAGACTACCGCCGTCATGAGCTGGACGGAGAACGGCACCGCCACCGCGTGGGACTACCAGATCGACACCGATCCGGCATTCCCGAACGGGGAGTTGAGTCAAGCCACTGTATCTGACAATCCTTATACACTGAGCGGACTCACTACGGGAACCACCTATTATGTGCGTGTGCGGGCGAACTGTGGTGGCGGCGAACACAGCGCCTGGAGCTCCCCAGTGAGCTTCACGGTCTATCCTTGTGAGGTGCCCGATAATGTTACGGTAGCATCATCGCCAGATGGTACCGCCATTGTGAACTGGAACGGTCACAGCGATACCTATTCGGTGAACTATAGACTTGTCGGGAGCAGCGAATGGACTACCATCCCGTCAATCCCGGACCAGACCTATACCCTCACCGGGCTCCCTGTGGGCGACTATGAGCTGTCGGTTTCTGCTGACTGTGACCCGGCAAGCTCCGTAACGACCACATTCTCCGTCATGGAGGTGCTATCCTCAGCCAACTGGTACGGTTATGGTGCATATACCGATGAAAGCTGGGTGGGCAAGTATATCAGCTTCTCCATGCAGAATCCCGGAACGGTTGTGGAAGCCTCGGCCACACTCCCCAATATGTATGCTGCCGCATACGCAGACGGCTACGTTTGGTTTATTGATGCAAATAATGACTTGTGTCGTTCTGCCCTTGACAACAGCAGCAAGACCATCAGCGATTACGAGACTATCGTGCCCGAATTTGTGACGGAGGACTTTGCCCTCGCCATGTCATACAACCCTGCGGACGGCAAATTCTATTATATTCGTGGAACGGGTAATTCCCCAAGGACACTAATGAGTTTTGATCCGGCGAATCCCACCGCCGTCACCGAAATCGGAACCTTCACCAACGCCACACAAGGCCTTGCCATTAACAATGCAGGGGAGGCCTATAGCGTGGAGAATACCACGGGCGACCTTTACCGTGTGAACCTGACCGATGCCTCCGTCACCCTTGTGGGTAATACGGGACATCCTTTGTTCTACGTGCAGGATATGGCCTTTGATCTCCAGACTGGAGAGTTATTCTGGGCGCATTATTACAATTCTTCCGACAACGCACTCTATATGGTAAATCCCGCCACGGCCGCCACAATGCTCATCGGGCATATCGGCAACGGTACTGAAGTGGACCTCACCGGCCTGTTCATGGTGGCCGACGAGACCCCCACGTGTCCCGCCCCCACGGATCTGGCGGTCGAGACCTCTCTCCCCGGGGAAGCCACGTTCAGCTGGACTTCCGGCAACGACTATAACCTGCGTCTCCGGGAGGTCGGCGGCGAGTGGATGTACTTTGATCAGGTGTCTTCACCTTATCCTGTCACCACCCTTGACGCCAACACGGATTACGAGGCGCAGGCCCAGCTTGATTGCGGCAGCGACGGCCTGAGCGATTGGGGCAACCTCGTGAGCTTCACCACACTGCCCTGTCCCGCTCCCACGAACTTGACTGTCAGTGATATAACCCTGACTTCCGCCGAGTTGAGCTGGAGCCAGAGTGGCGGCGGCTACGAGTGGAATGTCGAGTACAGCACCTCTTCCGATTTCTCCTCGTCCACCACCGAATGGGTCCTCTCCAGTTCCTATTCAATGGCCAATCTTGCACCCGGAACCACCTATTATGTGCGTGTGCAGTCCATCTGTCCTATCAGCATCCCGGGCGGTGTGAGCGATGTCGTGACCTTCACCACCGAGGAGTGCCCCGCTCCCACGAACGTGACTGTCAGCAATATCACCTCGACCACGGCCGAGATAAACTGGACCCAGTCCGGGGCCGGCTTTGAGTGGGACATTGAGTACAGCACCTCTTCGGACTTCTCCACTTACCATACAGTCTGGGCTATCGATTATCCTTGGACACTGGACAATCTTGTTCCCGAAACCACCTACTATGTACGCGTGAAGTCCGCCTGCTACGACCATATCGAGGGCGGCACAAGCGCCGCAGTGACCTTCACCACCTCGTCGGTTTCCTGTCCCGCTCCCACGAACCTCACCGTCACCAACGTGACCAAGCACTCGGCAACGGTGGACTGGACCGAGACCGGTACCGCCACCACTTGGTTCGTCGTCCTGAACAATGACCTGGACAACGCCATCGAGCTAATCGGCCACCCCTACACCCTGCTCGGCCTCACCCCCGAGACCGAATACACCGTGGCCGTCTATGCCAGCTGCGACCTTGACGTCACCAGCCCGCTGAGCACCCCGGTGACCTTCACCACCGAAGGATGCACCGCACCCAACGACCTGACCCTGGTCTCCGCGGGTGCTGTGAGTGCCTCGCTCTCCTGGGCTTCCGGCGACACCTACCGCCTGCGCTACCGCACCGCCGGCGGCGAATGGATGGATGCCACCGCCGAGGGCGTCACCTCCCCCTTCAGCCTCACCGGACTGCAAACCGGCACAACGTATGAGGTGCAGGCGCAGCGCGACTGCGGCGCCGACGGCCTCAGCCCCTGGGGCAACAGCGTGAGCTTCACCACCGAGACGTGCGGCGTGCCCACCGACCTGGAGCTCCTCTCCGTCTCCGCCAACTCCATCACCATCACCTGGGCCTCCGGACTCCCCTACAACGTGCGCTACAGAAGAACGACCGGCGAGTCAGACCTCTGGCACCAAGTGACCAACAAAATGCCCCCGTACACCATCAACGGACTGCTGCCCGGCAACACGTACCGCGTGCAGGTGCAGGACATCTGCGCCACGGGAGGCGGCACCCCCACCTTCAGCACCGCACTGGTGGTCACTACGCTGTCCTGCACCACTCCTGACGACGTGACCGTCACCGACATCACAAGCAACTCCGCCAACGCGACCTGGACCTCCGGCAGCACCTACAACCTGCGCTACCGCGAGAACGGCGGTGCGTGGACGAACGTGACGGGTGTCACTTCGCCCTACGCACTGACAGGTCTGCATCCCAACAGTCCCTACGAGCTGCAGGCGCAGAAAGACTGCGGCGCCGACGGACTGAGCTCTTGGAGCGATGTCGTGACCTTCACCACCGCCCCCAGCATCGTTCCCACCGTTGCTAACATTACCGGTAACAGCAGCGTCTGCCCGGGCAACACCACCGAGCTGACCGCCACCTCCGACGTGGAAGTCTCCTACCTCTGGAGCACCGGCGAAACCTCTCAGACCATCACCGTCGGACCGGGTGATTACTCCGTCATCGTGACTTCCACCACCGGCGATGAGCTCGCCTCCGGCATCTTCACCGTATCCCTCAAGGAGAGCTACACCACAGAGGATAACCAGAGCGTTTGCCAAAACGAGCTGCCCTACGTGTGGAACGGCGAGAGCTACTCCACCCCGGGCAACTACACCAAGACGCTCACCGCCGCCAACGGATGCGACAGTGTGGTCACCCTCCACCTGACCGTCAACTCGACCTACGCGGTGACCGACACGCGTGCCGTCTGCCCGAGCGAGCTGCCCTACACTTGGAACGGATTCACCTTCCACAGTGCCGGCACACAGCCCGTGACCCTGCAAACTGTCAACGGATGCGACTCCGTCGTGACCATGACCCTGACGCTGAACCAGACCTACAACACGCCCGTCACGGCCACCATCTGCCAGGGCGACAGCTACAGCTTCTTCGGCCAGACCTTGACTACGAGCGACACCTACACCCATACGCTGCAGACCGTCAACGGCTGTGACAGCGTCATCACCCTCACGCTGACCGTCAACCCGACCTTCGCGGGAACCGACCAACGCACCGTCTGCCCGAGCGAGCTGCCCTACACCTGGAACGGCAAAACCTTCACCGAGGCCGGCACGCAGACCGCCACCCTGCAGACTGTCAACGGCTGCGACTCCACGGTAACCATGACCCTGAATGTCTACCCAACCTACAACACGCCCGTCACGGCCACCATCTGCCAGGGCGACAGCTACAGCTTCTTCGGCCAGACCTTGACTACGGGCGACACCTACACCCATACGCTGCAGACCGTCAACGGCTGCGACAGCGTCATCACCCTCACGCTGACCGTCAACCCAACCTACGCGGTGACCGACACGCGCACCGTTTGCCCGAGCGAGCTGCCGCTCACCTGGAACGGCAAGACCTTCACCGAGGCCGGCACGCAGACCGCCACCCTGCAGACCGCCAACGGCTGCGACTCCACGGTGACCATGACCCTGCATGTCAACCCGGCCTACAATGTGCCCGTCACGGCCGCCATCTGCCAAGGCGACAGCTACAGCTTCTTTGGCCAGACCCTCACCACGGGCGGCATCTACACCCACACGCTGCAGACCGTCAACGGCTGCGACAGCGTCATCACCCTCACGCTGACCGTCAACCCAACCTACCTCATCACCGAAGAGCGCACGGTCTGCTCGGCAGGACTGCCCTACCTCTGGAACGGTGTCGTCTTCACCGGCCCAGGCACGAAGTTCGCCACGCTGCACTCGACCACTGGTTGCGACTCCGTTGTGACCATGATCCTCAACGTGGACGAGGCCTTCGAAGTCACGGTGAACCGGGCGGTTTGTGTTGACGAGCTGCCTGTCGTCTGGAACGGCAAGACCTTCAACGCCGCCGGCACGCAGACCGTCACCTTGGAAGCCTCCAACGGCTGCGACAGCATCGTGACGATGGTGGTGACCGTCAACACCCCGGTGCACCAAGCCTACACCGTCGTGGAATGCGGCTCCTACACCTGGACGAACGGCGACGGCGCGACCTACACCGCCTCCGGCACCCACACCTACAGCCACACCGATGCCAACGGCTGCACCCAGGTCGACACCCTCCACCTGACCATCCACAACCCTGTCCACACGGCAGTCACCGTCAGCGAGTGCGGCTCCTTCACTTGGAACGGACAAACCTACACGACTTCCGGCAACTACACCTACAGTCACACCGACGCCAATGGCTGCACCCAGGTCGACACCCTCCACCTGACCATCTACAATCCGGTGAACACAGCCATCACGGCGCAAGCCTGCGGTTCCTTCGTCTGGAACGGAGAGACCTACACCACCTCCGGCACCCACACCTTCAGCCACACCGATGCCCACGGTTGCACGCAGGTCGACACCCTCCATCTGACCATCTTCAACCCGGTGCACCAGGCCGTCACCGTCTCCGAGTGCGGCTCCTACACCTGGACAGCTGGCAACGGACAAACCTACACAGCCTCCGGCGACTACACCTACAGCCACCTCGACGCCAACGGGTGCACACAGGTCGACACCCTCCACCTAACCATCTTCAACCCGGTGCACCAGACCGTCACCGTCTCCGAGTGCGGTTCCTACACCTGGAACGGACAGACCTACACCGCCTCCGGCAACTACACTCACAGCCACCTCGACGCCAACGGTTGTACGCAGGTCGACACCCTCCACCTGACCATCTTCAACCCGGTGCACACGGCCGTCACCGTCAGCGAGTGCGGCTCCTACACCTGGAACGGACAGACCTACACGACTTCCGGCAACTACACCTACAGTCATCTCGACGCCAACGGCTGCACGCAGGTCGACACCCTCCACCTGACCATCTTCAACCCGGTGCATCAGGCCATCACCGTCAGCGAGTGCGGCTCCTACACTTGGGCCGCCGGTAACGGACAGACCTACACGACTTCCGGCAACTATACCTACAGTCATCTTGATGCCAACGGCTGCACGCAGGTCGATACCCTCCACCTGACCATCTTCAACCCGATGCACACGGCGGTCACCGTCAGTGCCTGCGGTTCCTACGTCTGGGCGGACGGCAATGGACAGACCTACATCACCTCGGGCGACTACACCTACAGCCATCTTGACGCCCACGGATGCACGCAGGTCGACACCCTGCATCTGACCATCCTGCACGGTTCCAGCGCAGTGATCGCCAACACCATCTGCGCCAGCGAACTGCCCTACGAGTGGAACGGTGTGACCTTCACCGAGGCCGGTATGCAGACGGCCACCATCGAAGCCGCCAACGGCTGCGACTCCGTGGTGACGATGGTGCTCATGGTCAACACTCCGGTGCACCACGCCTACACCGCTGAAGCTTGCGGTTCCTACACTTGGAACGGCACGGTCTACAGCGTCTCGGGCAACTACACCTACAGCCATCAGGATGTCAACGGATGCACGCAGGTCGACACCCTCCACCTGACCATCTTCAACCCGGTGCACCAGGCCATCACCGTCTCCGAATGCGGCTCCTACACCTGGACCTCTGGCAACGGCGTGACCTACACCGCCTCTGGCAACTACACCTACAGCCACACCGATGCCAACGGATGCACGCAGGTCGACACCCTCCACCTGACCATCCACAACCCGGTGCACCAGGCCATCACCGTCTCCGAATGCGGCTCCTACACCTGGAACGGCACAGTCTATGAGACCTCCGGCACATACACCTATAGTCATCTTGACAACAACGGTTGCACACAGGTCGACACCCTCCACCTGACCATCCACAGCCCGGTGCATCAGGCCGTCACCGTCTCCGAATGCGGCTCCTACACCTGGAACGGCACGGTCTATGAGACCTCCGGCACGTACACCTACAGTCATCTTGACAACAACGGTTGCACGCAGGTCGACACCCTCCACCTGACCATCCACAACCCGGTGCACCAGGCCGTGACCGTCACCGAGTGCGGCGACTACACGTGGAACGGACAGACCTACACGGAAAGCGGCGACTACACCTACAGCCACCTCGACAACAACGGTTGCACGCAGGTCGACACCCTCCACTTGACCATCAACCACCCGGCGGGCACGGCTGTCACCGTCACCGAATGCGCTTCCTACACGTGGACGGACGGCAACGGACAGACCTACACCGAGTCTGGCATCTACACCTACAGCCACCTTGATGTCGTCGGCTGCACGCAGGTCGACACCCTGTATCTGACCATCAACGAGCCCGAGGCCACCACCCTCACAGCGACCGTCTGCCCGGCTGCGCTGCCTTACACTTGGAACGGCGTGGTCTTCACCGCCGCCGGCACTCAGTCCGTCACGCTGACGGCTGCCAACGGCTGCGACTCCGTGGTGACCATGATCCTCACGGTGGGTGACGCCTACACAACTAACGAGACCGTTGCGGTCTGCGCCAGCGAGTTACCCTACACCTGGAACGGCGTGGTCTTCACCGCCGCTGGCACTCAGTCCGTCACGCTGACGGCTGCCAACGGCTGCGACTCCGTGGTCAACATGACCCTCACACTCCTCAGCCCGGTGACCGAGACTGTCGAAGCCTCCGCCTGCGGCAGCTACTTCTGGAACAATGCCAACTACACCGAGTCCGGCGACTACACCGCGACCTTCACCGCCGCCAACGGCTGCGACTCCATCGTCACCCTGCACCTGACCATCAACCAGTCGGTGCAGACTGAGCTCTACGAGACCGCCTGCGACAGCTACACCTGGACGGACGGCAACACCTACACCCAGAGCGACGACTACGCGATGACCCTCACCGCCGCCAACGGCTGCGACTCCATCGTGGTGCTGCACCTCACCATCCACAACTCCGCGACATCCGAGTTCTCCATTGAATGGATGGACGACACGCCGTACACGTGGAACGGACAGGAGTACACCGAATCCGGCGACTACACGCAGACGCTGCAGACCGTTGATGGCTGCGACAGCGTGGTGACCCTCCACCTGACCATCACCGTGGACGTGGACGTCTATGACGCCGCGGCAGTCTATATCGCCCCGAACCCGGCCAAGGAGGTCTGCCGCATCGTCGGTCTGGAAAGCGCCCCGCTCTCCGTTGACCTCTTCGACATGCGCGGCAAGCTCCTGATGCGCGCCCGCAGCACCGAGTTCGACGTGAGCACCCTGCCTTCGGGTATGTATATGGTCAAGGTGAACACCGGCGACCGTATCATCAACCTGAAACTCATCCGCCAATAGGCACGGACAGAAATAAAATCAAACGATTAAGCAGTAGGGCTGTTGCATGGCGACAGCCCTACATTTTGTTTACGCATCGACATTCACGACGCACCGAACCTTCTTGTAAGAAGGAAGCTGCCGGAACTGCCGGATGACCTCGCGGAGCTGTTGCTTCCGGGTCGCAAGCGTGGCGTCGCGGTTCAGCTTTATCCAAAAATCTTGAAGGTAGTAATTCTGTATGCGGGAGACCAACGGCGCGGCAGGACCCATCACGTTGCCGGCGAACACTTCGCGCAGCATCGTCTGCATCTGCATGGCGGCGGCGAGCACGGTTTCCTCCTCGGGATGCTTCAGCGTCACCTTCACCATACGAGTGACGGGCGGAAGACGGAAGAGCTGCCGCTCGGCAATCTGGCTCGTGTACATCGCGGCGAAGTCGTTGGACTCCACATACTGCAGTGCGGCGTGATTCGGCTGGTACGTCTGAATGACCACCTTGCCCGGCACCTCCTTGCGACCCGCCCTGCCGCTCACCTGCGACAAGAGTTGGAAAGCCCGCTCGAAGGCCCGGAAGTCGGGGAACGAGATAAGCGCATCGGCGTTCAGGATGCCCACCACACTCACGCGGTCGAAATCCAACCCCTTGGTCACCATCTGCGTACCCACCAATATATCGGTCTTGTGTTCTTCGAAGTCGCTGATAATCTGCTGATAGGCATTCTTCGAGCGCGTGGTGTCCGTGTCCATCCGAGCGATGCGCGCCTCGGGGAAAATCTCCGCCAGCGTATCCTCGACCTGCTCCGTGCCAAAACCCTTCATCTCGATGTCGGTGCTGTGGCAGGTCGGGCACTCTTTCGGCACTTCGATGGCGTATCCGCAGTAGTGGCACTTCAGCAGATTCGTGCGCTTATGGTAGGTCAACGTCACGTCGCAGTACTGGCACTTGGGCATCGACTCGCAGGTATGGCAGATCATACGCACTGCATAGCCGCGCCGGTTCTGGAAGAGGATGACCTGTTCCTTGCGCTCCAACGCCGCCGCCATCTGCTCGATCAGGAAGTTCGAGAAGAGACCGCGCACCTCGTTCCGGCGAGTAGCCAGGTTCATATTGACCGTGTATATATCCGGAAGATGGCTGTCGGCATAACGCTGCATCAGCTCCACAAGTCCGAACTTGTGCAGTTGCACGTTGAAGTAGGTCTCCAACGACGGGGTGGCGGTGCCCAACAACGTCTTCGCCCCGTGGATCTGCGCGAGCACCACCGCCGCATCTCGGGCGTGATAGCGCGGTGCGGGATCCATCTGCTTGTAGGAGCCGTCGTGCTCCTCGTCCACAATGACCAACCCCAGCTGCTTGTAGGGCAGCAACAAGGCAGAACGCGCCCCAAGCACAAGCTGGTACTTAGAGGTGTCGTCTTCACTGCCACCATTCAGCACACGGTTCCAGATCTCAACTCGCTCATACTCGTTGAAACGGGAGTGATAGACGCCTACCCTATCGCCGAAATACTTCCGCAACCGATTGACAATCTGTGAGGTGAGCGCGATTTCCGGCAGAAGATACAACACCTGCTTCCCTTGCTTCAACACCTCATCGATAAGCTTGATGTAGATTTCCGTCTTGCCGCTGCCGGTAACGCCGTGCAACAGGGTGACGGGATATTGCTCGAAACGCTGCTTTATTTCATGATAAGCCCGCTCCTGCGGTTCTGAAAGCGTCACTTCGCCGGCACTTTCGGCGGAGTATTCAGCCAAGCGGGAGATCACGCGCTCCTCGGAGAGCAGAATCCCCTTCTTGATGAGCGTCTGCAGGCTGTTCGGGTTGACGCTGCCGGACTTCGTGAGCGCGGTCTTGGGGATGGCCGCGTCGAAGCGGTAGCGGCCGCCCTCGCGCGTCTGCATCATGAAGGCCAGCAACGTGTCGGCCTGCTGCGAAGTGGAGGTCTTGGCGTTGAGCCCGTCAAGAATCTTCATAAACGCCGCCTCGGTGTCGTATGGTGGCGCAAGGCGTATAACAGTCTCTTTCTTAGGCTTGTAAGGATTCCGTATCTCCTCGTCGGTGATGACGGCCCGCTTATCGACCAGCGACTTGATGATGGGCATCACCTTGGCCACCTGGAGGGTTTTGCCCACCTCGGCCACGGTCATCGTCTCGCGGTGGATGAGCAACTCCACGACATTGAGTTCGTAGGGGGTGAGCACGGAGACGTCGCCGTCGAAGTCGGGGTGAATCTTGACCTTGGTCTCGCTGGCGAGCCGCAGTGCTGAAGGCAGCGCGGCAGCCATCACCTCACCGACGGTGCACATGTAGTAGTCGGCTATCCACTGCCAGAGTTTGAACTGCGCCTCCGAGATGAC
>Ga0310691_10003217_pt1 | contig 20003 bp, 18 predicted proteins | sample 176DNAGHGlowgp2_FD_203887 | JGI IMG/M metagenome (GOLD analysis project Ga0310691, IMG submission 203887) | Sheep rumen microbial communities from Palmerston North, Manawatu-Wanganui, New Zealand - 1766 DNA GHGlow gp2 (v2) (version 2) | ecosystem: Host-associated > Mammals > Digestive system >...
TTCTCAATTCTTTTATTGAATGGAATGCCAAGCGCGACCTTCCCGCCGAGGATTTCAGCCTGCTGCTGACAAACGTTTGCAGCGCACTTTCGGAACAGCTGGTGAACAACGACGAGGTTTAACAAACCGCACAACTGAAAACAGGACCGCGAACGCATCGCGGTCCTGTTTTTATTTTCCGTCCGGGAAGCTGGTGAAGCAGCCGGTTTCACGTTCCGGCGTGCCGTATTTTTCAACGCCGTCGGCAATGCTCTTCATCATAAACGCCATATTGCGCGCCAGGTTGCGCATGGTGGCGAGGCCTTCCAGGTCTTTCGCCACGTCCTCAGCCGTGAAGCCGTGCACCATATTCCAATAGTTTGCGGACGCCACCGGCATAGAGGAAATCGTAAAGTATTTATTCAGCACGTCAAAGGAGGCCGTGTTGCCGCCCCTGCGGCAGCTGACAACCGCTGCGCCAACCTTCATCTGCTTGGAAAACGGGGTGCTGTAAAACAGGCGGTCCATAAAGGAAAGCACCGTGCCGTTGGGCGAGCCGTAATAGACCGGGCTGCCGACCACGAGACCGTCCGCCGCCTCCAGCTTCGGCGCCGTTTCGTTGACAATATCATCAAACACGCAATTACCCGTTTTGCTGCAGGAATTGCAGGCGATGCAGCCGCGCACCGGCTTGTTGCCGATATGCACCAGCTCACATTCCACGCCCTCGGCTTCAAACACCGTAATCATTTCACGCAGTGCTGCCGCTGTACACCCGTTTGAACGGGGGCTGCCGTTAATCAGTAATACCTTTGCCATAACTGTTCCTTATTCTGCCAGCGGCTTGCCGGTCTGCCAGGCCTGACCGACCTTTTCACCGGTGACATAATACCCGGCCTTGAACTGGTCAAACATCAGGATGCCGGCCTTTTCCACGTCCACGCGGCCCTTTTCGTCGAGCACCTCCTCGTGGGCGGAGACGTTCACAATTTTGCCGATGATGCTGTAAACATTATCCGTTTCAATGATTTCGGCAAGCTCGCATTCCATTGTGATGGGAAATTCCTCCACAATCGGCGCCTTGACGCGGCTGCTCGGCGTAGCGGTCAGGCCGGAGCGTTCAAACTTATCCGCTACGGTATTGCCGGAGGCGATGCCGAAATAGTCCGCCTCTTTAATGGTTTTCACATCGGCAAGGCTGACGGTAAATGCCTTGTTCACCTTGATGTTCTTGACGGTTTTGTGGGTTTCCGTCAGAGCGAGCGTGATTTTATCCATATCGCAAATCATACCCCAGGCGGCATTCATCACATCCACGACGCCGTTTTCGTCGTACGTGGCAATCATCAGCACCGGCATCGGATAAACCGCCGGCTTCACACCTAAATCTTTTCTCATTGATTTTGTTCCTCCTTTGATTCATTGACGATTCCCCGTACCTTCCGCACATACAGATAAAGATACAGGAAAACAGAATATATATACAAAACAGATACCGCAATGCTGGCGTATCCGTTTTTGTAGAAAACAGCCATCAGCCCTGCGAAAGCGAGCGACAGCGCCACAATCACGGCAAAGAACTTCCGGTTGCCGCGGCAGCGGACAAGGGCATAACGTTCCGTCAGGAACAGAAACAGGAAATACGCAATCAGCGACACCACCATAAAGATGTTTTTGGGGATATCGCGCACTTCGGGATTGCGCATAAATTCCAGCGCCGCTGTAATATTATTCAGCGCCGTAATCAGAAATACGTGAATCATCATATAACGGTTGCCGGAGGTGCTCATCTCGCGGTCAATCACATTGTCGTACACAAAGCCATAGGTTAGAAACAGACCGGCCACAATCAGGAAAGCGCACAGCGAAAAGTAGATGGAATTGGGGCTGAAGCCGCCTTCAAAATACGTGGCAATGGCGATAATCATTTCGCCGAAGGTGAACACGACATAAAGCATAATCCGCTCCGTCAGATGGGAAAAATCGCCCGCCACCAGTGACTCCGTTTTTTTGCTGAACAGAGCCGCCAGCAGGCCGAACGCCATCGCAACCGGCGACAGCGGAATACCCGTCAACAGATATATCGGCAGCGACACGGCGATAATGGCAATCTGGATAAGCATAATGCCCATATTGCGTTTCAGGTGGGCCGTCACCCACGGCATCCTGCTGCCGACTTTTTTATACTTGATTAAATACTGCAGCGTCAGGTTCAGCAGAATCAACAGCCACGCGACGTTATAGCGCACATAAAAATCCTGCCACGCGGCGCGCGTGCCGTCCGCCATATAATACAGCAGATACATATTGATAAATATGGCGACATTTTCCTGCAGGCCGTTTTCGCCGTACTTGTTGATGAACAGCACCGTCATATACCATATCTGCAGAATGGTCAGCGTGGACAGCAGATAGGTCAGCATGGCCGTTGGCGCAATGAAGCCGTTTTCCACCGTGTGCAGGATGGTGTTGCTGCGGCCGAGGATATAGACAAAAATCAGGTCATATATCAGCTCGATATATTCCACTTTTTTCTCTTCTTTGTTTTTCAGGATTTCCAGCATAGAGATTCTCCGCAATCGTTTTTCAAAATATTATATCACAGCCGACCGTATCGGGCAAGATTCCGGCGCAAAAAAGCGGCGTTGCGCCATACGCAATACCGCTTTTATCGGATAACACTGTTACGGCTGTGACTCCCGCTCCTGCAGCGTCACGGCACTTGATTGGTGGGAAAGAATATCCGCCTTGGCGTCCTTGAGAGACTTATAACCCGTCACATAGCCGCCGTAACTCTTGTCCAGCGTTTCGATAATCTGGCCGGTGTACATCGTGTTGTCATACGACATCGTCGGCTCCTCCGTATCGCGGACAATCAGGTTTTTGTAATACACAACAATATAGCGCTCGGCAAAGCTGCCGTCCTTCTCCGGATACTCCGCCTTGTAGATGTCATAAAGCGTATTGCCCGTTTTGCCGTCAGTGGTAAGATACATCATACAGGGCGTCACCGTCGTCGGCGTCAGGGAGATGCCGAGGCCGTCCGTGGCCCTGTCCACCGTCATATCCGATTTATTGTGAATCATTTCCAACGCCTTGTCGCTGAGGGAATCCAATTCAGCCAGATACGTGTCCAGTCCTTCAACCTTAAAGGTCTTTTTCGTGGGAGAAAGCTTGTAGGTGCTGCTGGAGGCCGTCACCGTCACCGTTTCGCCTTCGGAAAGATAGCGGCTCGGGTCCACGGTGTAATAGATGTCCTGCGGATTGACATCTCCGTCCGGCGCCGCCTGACGAATAACCTCCGCCCTGCCTTCGCCCGTAGTGCCGGAGAATTCCACGGTGATATACGGGAACGGGTCCACCTTCGGCTGCAGCGCATTAAAGACCGCGCCGACAAAAATAAACGCAAAAATCACGCCGACAACAATCAAACCGGCCTTGATTTTGTTGAATTTTTTCTTTTTTTCCGCCTCGGCATTTGCCTGCAGAATCCCCTGCTGACGCGCATAGGCTTTTTCGCGGATACTGTCGGCATCAGAATGCTGCAGCATCACCTCGTGCCCGCAGTACGGGCAGTGCAGCAAATGGCGTTCGGTGTCCCGCTCCATATTGCCGCCGCATTTGGGGCAGGTTAAATCAATTTTTTCCACCGGCATCGGTTATCCCTCCGATTCGTTATGATAGGTCCATTATATCACGGGGATATAAAAAAGTACAGCCTTTACAGACTGTACTTTTTGATTTTTTACGGGATTGCCTCCACTGGTTATTCACATTCGCAGATGTTGCGGCGCGTCTGCAGAATGGAGGACGGTGTGACGGAAAATTCATCCAGACCCCATTCCACCAGGCGCGGAATCAGGCGTTCATCTGCCGCCGCTTCGCCGCACATACCCACCATGATACCGGCAGCCTTGGCGTTTTTGATTGTCATTTCAATCGCGCGCAGTACGGCCGGCTGGAACGTATCGTACAGATGGCTGACGTTGGCGTTGCCGCGGTCCACGGCCATCGTGTAGCCGGTGAGGTCGTTGGTGCCGATGGAGAAAAACGCAACCTCTTTGGCAAGCAGATCCGAAATCAGCGCAGCCGACGGCGTTTCAATCATCACGCCGAGCGGTGCCATACGGTAGGAAAGGCCTTCGCTTTCCAGCTCCGCCGCACATTCGTCAATCAGCGCCTTTGCCGCGCGCACCTCGTCAAGGGAGGTCACCAGCGGCAGCATAATTTTGATGTCGCCGAAGTATGCCGCACGCAGCAGCGCACGGAGCTGCTTTTTGTAAAGCTCTGTGTTCTTCAGGCAGTAGCGGATGGCACGGAAACCGAGGAACGGATTGTCCTCTTTATCAATTTTCAGGTAGTCAATCGCCTTGTCGCCGCCGATATCCAGCGTGCGGATGATGACCTCCTTGCCGTCCATCGCCTTGGCAACGGTGGAATACGCTTCAAACTGCTCCTCCTCGGTAGGCTCGTGGTCGCGGTCCATAAACAGGAATTCCGTGCGGAACAGGCCGATGCCCTCGCCGCCGTTCTGGATAACGTTCTGCGCATCCTCGGCCTTGCCGATGTTGCCGTATACCTTCTTCTTCACGCCGCTCTTCGTCACGGTCGGCTTGTTGAAGTAAACCTTGAGGCCCTCTTTTTCGTCAAGATACGCCTTCTGCTTGCCGGTGTATTCGGCAATCTCCGCTTCCGTTGGCGAAGTGAATACCTTGCCCTTGAAGCCGTCCACAATCAGCATATCGCCGTTTTCGATAATCTGCGTGGCGTTGATGACAGAAAGCGCCGCCGGAATGCCCATGGCGCGCGCAAGAATGGCGCTGTGGCTGGTCACGCCGCCCACCTCGGTAACGATGGCGCTGACGTTTTCCTTTTTAATCTGGCTTGTCATCGACGGCGTAAAGTCTTTGGCAATCAGGATGGAGCCCTTCGGCACGGACGCGATATCCACGCTTTTGACGCCGAGCAGAATACGGAGCAGGCTGTCGCGGATGTCCTTGACGTCGGACGCGCGCTGACGCATCATTTCGTCGTCCACACCGGCGAACATATCGTAAAACATCGTGCACACGGCATCCGCCGCCGCTTCGGCAACAGCGCCGCCGTCGATATTATCGTTCATCTGGGAGAGCATAAACGGGTCGGCCAGCATTGTCAGGTGACCTTCCAGAATTTCCGCCTCTTTTTCGCCGGCGCTCGCCTTAAGACTTTCCGCCATTTCCTTTGTTTCGGCGGTAAAGGCCTCCACCGCCGCCTGCAGACGTGCTTTTTCGCCGTCCGCCGTGGTGTATTTCACCGTGGAATAGTCCAGGTTGATGTCCTCAATAATGACTGCCTTGCCAATGCCGTAGCCTTGGGAAGCGCCGATACCCTGTAACATAATATCACCTCATAACGGGCGGATTGCTCCGCCCTTTTTCATTGGATTATTCCTCGCCGAAGCCGCTTTCGATGATGGAAGCCGCCTCTGCCAGCATTGCCTCTTCGTCAGCGCCGTTGCAGGCAACGGTGATTTCGCTGCCGCACTTCATGCAGGCTGCCATGATGTTCATAATGCTTTTGCCGTTGATATCCTTGCCGTTGAACTTAATCGTAATATCGGAAGAATACTTTGCCATTGCGGTAACGAATACCTGAGCGGGGCGCATATGAAAGCCCATTTTGTTAGCCAGTGTAAAAGATTTGGATACCATAATAATTACCTCTTTCTGTATTTATGCGGCTTTCTTTTCAGCCTTTTTTCTGTTTTTCTTAAGGATGGCGAGCATCAGCGCACCGGCAACAGAGCCTGCCACCAGGGAGATGATGTAACCAACCGGATGTTCCACAACCGCGAAGGTGAAGATACCGCCGTGAGGCGCCGGGCATGCGCAGTTGAACAGTGCGCAGACAGCGCCGGCCACACCGGAGCCAACCATGCAGGAAGGAATCACGCGCAGCGGGTCGGAGGCAGCGTAAGGAATCGCGCCTTCCGTGATGAAGCAGAGACCCATCAGATAGTTGACCGGGCCGCTCTTGAGCTCCTGAGCCGTCCACTTGCTCTTGTTGAACGTGGTGGAAAGAGCGATGGCAATCGGGGGAACCATACCGCCGATCATAACAGCCGCCATAATCCAGGTGTTGCCGTCGGCAATTGCCGCGGTGCCGAACACATATGCCGCCTTGTTGAACGGGCCGCCCATATCAATGGCCATCATCGCCGCAAGCACAACGGAAAGTAGAAGCTTGCTGGTGTCGCCGAGGTTGGTAAGGAAGTTGGAAAGGCCGGAATTCAGCAGGCCGACAACCGGGTTAATCAGCAGCATTACCAGGCCGATGAGAAGGGTGCCGAGCAGCGGGTAAATAAATACGGGCTTGATGCCGTCCATCGCCTTGGGCATCCAGTTGAATGCCTTCTTCAGCACATTGACAAGCAGACCGGCCACAAAACCGGCAAGCAGCGCGCCGAGGAAACCGGAAACAGCCGTGTCATCGCCTGTCGGCGTGGACAGCGTGGCGCCGGTGGTGGCAAGATAGCCGCCGACAATACCGGGCAGCAGACCGGGACGGTCCGCAATGGACATGGAAATATAACCTGCAAGAATCGGCAGCATAAACGCAAACGCCGCTTTACCGATCCAGAACACAACAGCCGCCACCGGGTTGGTGAAGCCGAAGGTGCCGCCGACATCGGCGTTACCGGCAATCGTATCAATCAGGAAGCCGAGCGCAATCAGCACACCGCCGCCGACAACGAAGGGCAGCATATGCGATACGCCGTTCATCAGGTGCTTGTAAACCTTGCGGCCGAAGCCTTCGCCGTCACCGGCAGCCTCTTCGGACGCGTCCGCGCCGTCGCTGTGGTAAACCGGCGCTTCCTTGTTCAGGATTTTGTTAATCAGCTCCTCGGGTTTGTTGATGCCGTTGGAAACAGCGGTTTTGTAAACCGGCTTGCCGTCGAAGCGCGCCATCTCCACGTTTCTGTCAACCGCACAGATAATGCCGTCGCAGTTGGCAATTTCTTCCTTGGTCAGCACATTCTTGGCGCCGCCGGAGCCGTCGGTTTCCACCTTGATGGAAACGCCCATCTTTTCAGCTGCCTGCTGCAGCGCTTCCGCTGCCATATAAGTGTGGGCAATGCCGGTGGGGCAAGCGGTAACGGCGAGTACCTGATAGCCTTCTCTCGGTGCTTCCTCCACAACCGGCTCCTCCGGATATTTCTCTGCCTCAGCCTTGTCGATGATGTCAAGATATTCCTCCGGTGTCTGCGCCGCGCGAAGCTTGCCGCAGAAAGCCGGGTCCATCAGCATCACCATCAGGCGTGACAGGATTTCCAGGTGCAGGTCGCCGTCAAGCGGCGCCGCAATCATAAACAGGATGTCAGACGGCATACCGTCCGGTGCGCCGTAATCCACGCCGCCGGGGACGGTGATGGACGCCAGACCCGGCACCTTGACGCTTTCGCTCTTGGCATGCGGCACGGCAATGCCTTCGCCGATAGCCGTGGAGCTCTGGCTCTCTCTTGCCAGAATAGCCTCTTTGTAAATCCCGGCATCGTTCAGATTGCCGGCGCGGGAGTGCAGGTCGACCATCTTGTCAATCGCTTCGTCCTTGGAGGCAACGGAAGCGTTTAACGCGATGGCATCGACTTTGAGTAAATCAATGATTCTCATAGTTTTTCCTCCTTTAATATATATCAGCTTTTGCTAATATCCAACAGTTCAAAAATGCGGTCAATATCCGCTTTTTCCGCCAGTCCTTCGGAAAAGGCTGTCGCGTTGCCGCACGCCGCGCCGAGACGCAGCGCATACGCATAATCGTCGGACGTGATGCAGCCCGCCGTAAAGCCGGCCACCATACTGTCGCCGCAGCCGACGCTGTTCACCAGCGTGCCCGTGGCGTTGCCGATTTTGCTGACGCCGCCGTTTTCATCTACCAGCATCGCGCCGTCCTTGGAGCGCGACACCAGCACGTTGCGGGCGCCCTGCTTCTGCAGCTCCCTGGCGTAGTGCTCAATCTCTTCATCCGTCTTAGTCACGACGCCGAAGAGGTCACCGAGCTCGTGATGATTGGGCTTCACAAGGAACGGTCTGTACTTGAGCACCTTGCGCAGCAAATCGCCCGTGGCATCCACCACAAACCGCACGCCGCGGCCGTCCAGCCGCTGCAGAATGCGTTCGTAAATATCCTCCGGCAGCGTTTTGGGAACAGAGCCTGCCAGCACCAGATAGTCGCCGCTCTGAATGCCGTCCAGCTTCTGCAGCAGCGCGTCAATCTCCTGCTCGCCGACAGCCGGTCCGACAGCGTTGATATCGAGCTCCGTGTCCGCCTTGATTTTGACGTTGATGCGCGTCATACCGCTTTCCATATGATTGAAATCGGTGCAGATGCCGTCCGCCTGCAGCATTTCCTCCAGCTGCCTGCCGGTGAAGCCTGCCGTAAAGCCGAGCGCCTTGTTTTCAATGCCCAGCCGCGTCAGCACCACCGAAACGTTGATGCCCTTGCCGCCGTAATACAGCGTTTCCTCCGCGGAACGGTTGATGTCGTCATAGCGAAGCGTGCCGACCTTCATCACGTAGTCCAGTGCAGGATTCAATGTGACTGTGTAAACCATTCAGACCACCTCTTTCACAACGGTTTTTTGTTTGATTTCCTCGCTCGTGCATTTGTCGCAAAGGATGCACGCGGAATCCAGCGGCGCAAAGCTGACGGCCGAAACCTTGCCGAATTTGGAGGAATCCGCCAGCACATAGCTGACGAAGCTTCGCTCGATGGCGATGGCTTTAATCATCGCCTCCTCGGTGTCCGGCGTGGTGTAGCCCTGCTTTTCGGCGATGCCGTTTGCGCCGATAAACGCTTTTGAAAAATTGTATTTCTGCAGATTGCCTGCCGCCACAATGCCGATAATCGCTTCGGTTGTGCTCTTCAGGTCACCGCCGAGCACCATCACACGGCAGCCCTTCGCGGCAAGCTCCTGCGCGTGCGCAATGCCGTTGGTGACAAACGTCGCTTTTGTATTGTCAATATACGTTGTCATTAAATAGGTTGTGGAGCCTGCGTCCAGAAATACATAGTCCTCGTCGGTAATCAGCGACGCCGCATAGGCAGCAATCTTTGATTTTTCATCAAACCGCGTCTTCACCTTTTCGGTGATATTGCCTTCGAGGTTGAGAAATTCCTGCTCCCTTACCGTCGCGCCGCCGTGCACCTTGTTGAGCTTGCCCATCTGTGACAACGCCGCAAGGTCACGCCGGACGGTGGATTCGCTGGCGTCAAACCGCTCGCAGAGCTCGCTGACGGTGACGCTTCCCCGCTCCTCCAGCAGTGACAGAATTTTTTCCCTTCTCTCTTGTGTCAACACGTGCTTTCACTGTCCTTTCACTGTCTTTATTGTATCAAAACAATCAAAATCAGTCAACAGTGAGCAGTAATTCTCGTTCAAATAGCCAATTTCAGGCAGTTTTTCTTGACGTTTTCGCCAACAAATGCGTGAATTTTGCGCGGTTTTGATTGATTTTTGATTTTCAATCATCAAACCGTTCACCGTATTCACACAAAAAAGTCGCCCTCATAGAATAACAGAGAGTGCCGGATGCGGCACATAAAGGAGTGATGGTATGCTGACAGCCGGATTGCTGCTGCCCTTTGCCGGAACAACGCTGGGCGCCGCCGCCGTATTTTTAATGAAAAGCACCGTCAATAAGACGGTGGAGCGGATACTGACGGGATTCGCGGCAGGGGTGATGACAGCCGCCTCCGTCTGGTCGCTGCTGCTGCCGTCCATTGAAACGGCTCCGGAAAGCGTGCCCGCCTTTTTGCCGGCTGCGGTGGGATTCCTTGCAGGCATTGCGTTCCTGCAGGTGCTTGACCGCCTGATTGCACGCCTGCGCAAAAGCGAAAACGGAAACGGCGGCACATCGCACAAAAACCTGCGGATGATGCTCGCTGTCACGCTGCACAATATCCCGGAGGGAATGGCGGTTGGCGTGGCGCTGGCGGCGGCGCTGGACGTGCGCTCCGGCATTTCCCCGGCCGCCGCCATGGCGCTTTCCCTGGGGATTGCCGTGCAGAATTTCCCGGAGGGCGCCATCATTTCCATGCCGCTGCAATCCGAGGGAGCAGGCAAGGGCAAGGCCTTCCTGCTCGGCACTCTTTCCGGCGCGGTGGAGCCGGTGTTCGGCGTGCTGACGCTGCTGCTCACCGGCTTTGTCGCCGCTGTGCTGCCGTATCTGCTCGCATTTGCCGCCGGCGCCATGATTTGCGTGGTCGCCGAGGAGCTGATTCCCGCATCGCAAAACGGCACCCGCAGTTCCCTCCCCACCGCCGGCCTTGCCCTCGGCTTCGTCACCATGATGGTGCTGGATGTCGCCTTCGGATGATTTACAAATTGCAAAAAATATGATATAGTAGTTAATCATTGACACAAAACAACAAGGACGGACACTACTATGAAATGGATGATGGCATCGGATATCCACGGCTCGGCGCTTTACTGCCGGCAGCTGCTGGAGGCGTTTGAAAGAGAAGGCGCTGACCGTCTGCTGCTTCTCGGCGACATCTTATACCACGGGCCGCGCAACGACCTGCCGGACGGCTATGCGCCGAAGGAGGTTATTGCCCTGCTGAATGGGCAAAAAGATTGCATTCTTTGCGTGCGGGGAAACTGCGACACAGAGGTGGACCAGATGGTGCTGGATTTCCCGATACTGGCGGATTACGCCCTGCTGGACCTCGGAAAGCGCTGCGTTTTTGCCACGCACGGCCATAAATTCTACAGGGATTGCCTGCCGCCGCTGAAGGCAGGAGACGTGCTTTTGTACGGCCACACGCACGTACCTCTTTGCGAGGAGGTTTCCGGTATTCTCTGCTGCAATCCCGGCTCCGTTTCCATCCCCAAGGAGGGCAGCGGGCGTGGCTATATGACGCTGGAAAACAACACACTGATATGGAAAACGTTGGACGGAACGGTATACAGGCAATACGATTTGTAACGTCCGTTTCTTTGTGACCGGCAGGCTGAATATCTGCATACTGCATACTGTTTACTGCTTACTGTTTACTGCTTACTGACCCGCCTGACAATTTACAAAAAATATCAAAAAACTGTTGACAAACGGATTTTGCGGTTATATAATAGGAAAAAATTAAAGGCAATGACGAAGACGGACGAATGCCACGCTTCAAAGCGAGCCGGGGACGGTGCAAGCCCGGTAAGTAATGTGTTCAGGTTCCTATCCCTTCCGAGCCGGAAATCTGAAATTCAGTAGGGTTTCCCGTATGACTGCGTTAAAGTATACGGCTTGATAGAGCCTGAGTGGCACGAAAGTGCAATTTGAGTGGTACCGCGGGTGCTGAAAATGTTTTCAATGCTCGTCTCAAAGGAAGCTTTGGGACGGGCTGTTTTTATGTCTGACAAAGTTTCCCGAATCTATCAAAAATACTTTTGATTAAAAGGAGCACAACCATGAGCGAAAACAACGTAATGACCCAGTTGTCCGAGGTTGCGGCAAGAATCAGGGGCACCCGTGAAATCATGGGCTGGTCGGCCGCCAAAATGGCCAGAAAAACCGAGGTGAGCGAAGAGCAGTACCTCGCTTACGAAAGCGGCAGCCAGGACCTGCCCTTCACCTTCATCCACAAGTGCGCGCTTGCCTTCGGCATTGAAATCACCGAGCTGCTGGAGGGCCAGGGCGCCCACCTTTCCTCCTACACCGTCACCCGTGCCGGCGCCGGCCGCGAGACCGCCAAGGAAGAGGGCATTTCCATCAAGAATCTTGCCCACGAATTCAAGCACAAGATTGCCGAGCCGTACTACGTAAAATACGATTATTCGCCGGAGCTGCAGGATAAGCCCATTCACCTCACCAAGCACAGCGGTCAGGAATTCGACCTGATTATCAGCGGCTCGCTGAAGGTGCAGGTGGGCTCCAACACGGAGGTTCTGCACGAGGGCGACTCCATTTACTATAACTCCTCCACGCCTCACGGTATGATTGCCGTGGACGGACAGGACTGCGTGTTCATCGCGGTTGTGCTGCCCGGCAAGGAGACAAAAGAAGAAAAAATCCGCGAGAGCATTGTTTCCACTCGCCCGAATGAAAAGCTCATCTGCGAGGAATTCATTGAAACGACGGAAAACGAAAAGGGCAAGCTCACCGACATCAAATTCAAGAACACCGAGCGCTTCAACTTCGGCTTTGATCTGGTGGACGCCGTGGCGGATAAATATCCGGACAAGCTGGCGATGATTCACCTTGACAAGCACAAGACCGAGCGCCGCTTCACATTCAAAAATATCAAGCAGGAATCCAACCGCACGGCCAACTATTTCACGTCCCTTGGCATCAAAAAGGGCGACAAGGTAATGCTGATTTTAAAGCGCCATTACCAGTTCTGGTTCTCCATGGTGGCGCTGCACAAAATCGGCGCTATTCCGATTCCGGCCACCAACCAGCTCAAGGCGCACGACCTTGTATACCGCTTCAACGCCGCCGGCGTAAAGGCGATTGTCTGCACGCAGGATGACGGCATTCCCGAGGCGGTTGAGGAGGCAATGGCAGAATCCCCGACGCTGGAAACCCGCATTATCGTGGGCGATGAGCGCGAGGGCTGGCACAACTTCAACAGCGAATACGCCATCTTCTCTACGCACTATCAGCGCACAGCGGATACTCCGTGCGGCGACGACACGATGTTTATGCTGTTCACCTCCGGCACAACGGGCTATCCCAAAATTGCGGAGCATTCCTATAAATACGCGCTCGGCCACTTCGTCACCGCCAAATACTGGCACTGCTGCGAGCGCGACGGGCTGCATTTCACCATTTCCGACACCGGCTGGGGCAAGGCGCTCTGGGGCAAGCTTTACGGCCAATGGCTGTGCGAGGGCGCCGTCTTTGTCTACGACTTCGACCGCTTCCACGCGGACGACCTGCTGCCGCTCTTCAAGCAGTACAACATCACCACCTTCTGCGCGCCGCCTACTATGCTGCGCCTGTTCATCAAGGAGGATTTGTCCAAGTACGATTTGTCCTCCATCCACCATATGACCACTGCCGGTGAAGCACTCAACCCCGAGGTGTTCCGCCAGTTTGAAAAGGCAACCGGTCTTTCCATTATGGAAGGCTTCGGCCAGACGGAAACCACGCTGATTATCGGCAATCTGTACGGTTCCCGCACCAAGGTAGGCTCGATGGGCAAGCCCAATCCGCAGTACGATATCGACATTGTGGACCCGGACGGCCAGAGCGTAGAGACCGGCGAGGTGGGCGAAATCGTCATCCGCATCGATAAAGAACATCCGTGCGGACTTTACAAGGGCTACTACCTCGACGAAGAAAAAACAAACGAAGCGATTTACGACGGTCTTTACCACACCGGCGACACCGCCTGGCGCGACGAGGACGGCTACTACTGGTACGTCAGCCGTATTGACGACGTTATCAAGTCCTCCGGCTACCGTATTGGCCCGTTTGAAATTGAGAGCGTGATTATGGAGCTTCCGTATGTTCTGGAATGCGGCGTTTCCGCTGCGCCGGACGACATCCGCGGCCAGGTTGTCAAGGCGAGCGTTGTGCTTGTCAAGGGCACCGAAGGCACCGAGGAGCTCAAGAAGGAAATCCAGAATTACGTCAAAAAGAACACCGCGCCGTACAAATATCCGCGTATCGTGGAATTCCGCGAATCGCTGCCCAAGACCATCAGCGGTAAAATCATCAGAAATCAGCTGTGAGAACTATGAAACGAGTGACTCTCTTTGCCGGCCATTACGGCAGCGGCAAAACGAATATCGCCGTCAATTACGCCCTGCGACTTAAGGCGGAGGGAAAGGACGTCAGGATTGCCGACCTCGATATCGTCAATCCCTACTTCCGCACCAAGGATTCCGCGGACGAGCTGGCGGCGGCAGGCATTGACCTCATCTCCCCTGCCTACGCCAATTCCAATGTGGATTTACCGGCGCTGCCGCAGGAAGTATATGGATTGGTGCAAAATCGGAAGATTTATGCTATAATGGATATCGGTGGGGATGAGCGCGGCGCGCTGGCGCTGGGCAGATACCGCCCGTATATCCTGGAAGAAAACAATTTTGAAATGGTGTTTGTTGCCAATTTTTACCGCCCGCTGACGCGTACCGCAGAGGAAGCGCTGGAGGTTATGCGGGAAATTGAGGCGGCAGGCGGCATTCCGTTTACCGCATTGGTGAACAACTCCAACCTCGGCAGCGAAACCACACCGGAGGATATCCGCAAAACGGACGCGGAAATCCGGCAGCTGGCAGAACTGACAGGGCTGCCGGTGCTGTTCACAAGTGTCAGAAAGGATTTGGCTGAGGCGTTTGCCGGAGAGAGCGTTCTGCCGCTTTCGCTTCAGAAAAAGATAATCAGTGAATAAGGAGAAAGACTATGCCGAAGGTAACCTTCAATGAGGATTTGTGCAAGGGCTGCGGACTTTGCGTCAACGCCTGCCCCAAGCAGATTCTCGAAATCAAGAAAGACATTATTAACAAGAAAGGACATTCTCCTGCCGGTATTACCGACCAGAGCAAGTGCATCGCCTGCGCGTTCTGCGCCACGATGTGCCCTGATTGCGTAATCACCGTTGAGAAGTGAGGTGAAGGGTATGAGCGAGAAAGTTTTAATGAAGGGTAACGAGGCTATTGCGGAAGCCGCCATCAGAGCAGGCTGCCGCCATTACTTCGGCTACCCCATCACACCGCAGACTGAGCTGGCTGCCTATATGGCCAAGCGTATGCCCAAAATCGGCGGTACATTCCTGCAGGCGGAAAGCGAAATTGCCGCCATCAATATGGTTTACGGCGTTGCCGGCACCGGCAAGCGCGTGATGACCTCCTCCTCTTCTCCCGGTGTTTCGCTGAAGCAGGAGGGCATCTCCTACATCGCCGGCGCAGACCTTCCGGCGCTGATTGTCAACGTACAGAGAGGCGGCCCCGGTCTCGGCGGCATCCAGCCCTCACAGAGCGACTATTTCCAGGCGACCAAGGGCGGCGGCCACGGCGACTATCACCTGATTGTGCTTGCCCCCGCTTCCGTGCAGGAAATGGCCGACCTCACCGCCAAGTGCTTTGAACTGGCGGACAAATACCGAATGCCGGCTATGCTGCTGGCCGACGGCACGATGGGCCAGATGATGGAGCCCGTGGAACTGCCGGAGGAAAGCGACGTCACCGTTGAGAAGCCGTGGGCAATGACCGGCACGAAAATGCAGAGAGAGCACAACATCATCAATTCCCTTTACCTCAAGCCCGAGGAGCTGGAGCAGAAGAACTTTGAGCGTTTTGAGCGCTATGCTGCCGTGGAAGAAAACGAGGTAATGGTGGAAGAATATATGATGGACGACGCGGAAGTGTGCGTAATGGCCTTCGGCATCGCAGCGCGTGTTTCCAAGAACGCCGTTGTGGAAGCCAGAAAGCAGGGCATCAAGGCCGGTCTGCTGCGCCCGATTACCCTCTGGCCGTTCCCGAAAAAGGAAGTAAAGGCCGCCGCGGCGCACTGCAAGGGCTTTGTTTCCGTGGAGCTTTCCATGGGGCAGATGATTGAGGATATCCGGCTTGCCAGCGAATGCAAGGTACCTGTAACGCTTTGCAACCGCGCCGGCGGTATGATTCCGTCCCCCGAGCAGGTGCTCGAATCCATTAAAAAGATTGCAGGAGGTAACGAATAATGGTTGTATTTGAAAAGCCGAAATCACTGGCAGATGTACCTCTTCACTATTGCCCGGGCTGCACGCACGGCATCGTTCACCGTCTGGTGGCGGAAGCGATTGACGAGCTGGGCATCGAAGGCAGAACCATCGGTGTTGCGCCCGTAGGCTGCGCCGTGATGGCATACGATTATTTCAACTGCGATATGGCAGAGGCCGCACACGGCAGAGCGCCGGCGGTTGCCACCGGTATCAAGAGAGCGCTTCCCGAAAACATCGTGTTTACCTATCAGGGCGACGGCGACCTCGCCTCCATCGGTATGGCGGAAACCGTTCACGCCGCTACCAGAAACGAAAATATCACGATTATCTTCATCAACAACGCGATTTACGGCATGACAGGCGGCCAGATGGCGCCCACCTCCCTGCCGGGTCAGGTCACCCAGACCTCGCCCTACGGACGTGACGTTGCCACCGCCGGCTTCCCGATTAAGGTTGCTGAGCTGCTGGCGGCGCTGGACGGTCCCGCGTATATTGAGCGCGTTGCCGTGAACAACGTCAAGCACGTCAGAGCAGCCAAGAAGGCCATTAAAAAGGCGTTTGAAAACCAGGTAGAGGGCAAGGGCTTCTCGCTGATTGAGGTGGTTTCATCCTGCCCCACTAACTGGGGTATGACGCCGCAGCAGGCGCTTGACTGGGTAGAGAGCGATATGATTCCTTACTATCCGCTCGGCGTTTACAAGGACAAGACTGCAGAGGAGGGCGAATAAAATGACGAGTAAAATTTTAATCGCCGGCTTCGGCGGACAGGGTATTCTTTTTGCCGGCAAGGTGCTGGCATACAAAGGTCTGGTGGAAGGCAAGCAGCTCAGCTGGCTGCCGTCCTACGGTCCGGAGATGCGCGGCGGCACCGCCAACTGCAACGTTATCATCAGCGACGAGCCTGTCGGCTCCCCCATCGTGGATAACCCGGACGTGCTGATTGTGATGAACCTGCCATCACTTGACAAATACGAAAACGCCGCGGAAAAGGGCGCCAAAATCTTTGTGGATTCCACGCTCATTTCCCGCAAGGTGGAACGCGACGATGTGGACGTTTACTACATCCCCGCCACCAAAATGGCGCAGGAGCTCGGCGTGCCGACGCTTGCCAATATGATTATCCTCGGCAAGGTTATCCGCGAAGCGGGCGTTGTTTCCTTTGACGGTATGGACGAGGCGCTCAGGAAGGTTGTTTCCGCCAGAAAGGCACACCTCATTGACGTCAACCTCAAGGCCATCAAAGCCGGTTACGATTACGAATAAGAAAAAAGGATGTCTCAGAAGAGGCATCCTTTTTGTTGTTTATGATACACATAATCGCTATGAAAAAAGGCATCGCTTGCGCGATGCCCTTTGTTATTCCATATGAAATACTTTGATGGCGTTTTCGGAGAGGATTTTGCGCTTGTCCTCATCGCTGTAACCGAGACCGAGGAAACGGCGCAGTTCCTCCTGCGGCTCCCACATCGGGTAGTCCGTACCGAACAGCACGCGGTCCGTGCCGTAGCGGTCAATGATTTCCCGCACCTTCTCGTCGGGCAGCCATGCAAAACTGGACGAGCAATCCACATACAAATTCGGAATACCGTGCAGCAGCTTTGACGCCTCCTCCCAGATGGACCAGCCGCCGAAATGCGCGCCGACAATGATTAAATCCGTATAGATTTCCAGAATGGGCAGCAGACGGTTGGGGTTGGAATTGTCATACCGGCTGTCGCCCGTGTGCATCAGAATCGGCAGCTTTGCCTGTTCGCACAGCTCATAGATTTTCAGGCAGCGGTAATCGTCAATTTTGAAGCCCTGGATATCCGGGTGCAGCTTGACGCCGTGCAGGCCGAGGGAGAGAATCTCCTCCACATCGCGCGCAAGGTCGTCGGAATCGGGGTGCAGCGTGCCGAGACCGGTCACAATGCCGTTGCTTTTTTCCGCCGTTTCCGCAATAAAGCGGTTGATGGAGGACACCTGCCTGGGCGTTGTCGCCACGGATTGAACAACGTATTTATCAATGCCCGCCTTCTGTCCTTCGCGTTTGAGCATTCCGACGGTGCCGTCTGCAAAGCCGTGCACATCATAAAACGTATCGGTGGCGCGCGCCGCCTTCACCGCAATTTTATCCGGATAAATATGGCAGTGCGCGTCAATGACTGTAAATTTGTTTTCCACCATTATGCCGTTACCACCTCGTCCGCCTTCTGCAGCCCGAGCAGCTTCACCGCGTCCTGGCGCATCTGGTATTTCAGAATCTTGCCGGCGGCGTTCATCGGGAAGGCTTTCATAAACTGCACGTAGCGCGGCACCTTGTGCCTTGCCATACTGGCGGCCACAAAGTCCTTCATCTCCTGCTCGGTCATCGTTTCACCCTCCTTGAGGATAACGCAGGCCATAATCTCCTCGCCGTACTGCTCGTCCGGCACGCCGATTACCTGCACGTCGCTGACCTTCGGGTTGGTGTAAATAAACTCTTCAATCTCTTTGGGATAAATATTTTCACCGCCACGGATAATCATATCCTTGAGCCTGCCGGTGATTTTGAAGTTGCCCTCCGGCGTACGGCACGCGAGGTCGCCCGTGTGCAGCCAGCCATCCTTATCAATGGCTTCGGAGGTTGCCTTGGGCATTTTGTAGTAGCCCTTCATAATGTTGTAGCCGCGGGCAAGGAACTCGCCCGTCACGTTATCCGGGCAGTCCTCCCCTGTTTCGGGGTCCACAATGCGGCATTCGATTTCCGGCATCGCGCGGCCGACGGTTGCCACACGCACCTCCAGCGGGTCGTCCGTGGAGCTCATCGTGCAGCCGGGAGACGCCTCTGTCTGGCCGTAAACGATAGTAATTTCACGCATATTCATCTTGTTGACAACGTCCTGCATCGCGGAAATCGGGCACGGGCTGCCCGCCATAATGCCGGTGCGCATATATGAGAAATCCGTTTTCGGGAAATCGGGGTGCTCCAGCATAGCGATGAACATTGTCGGCACGCCGTGGAAGGCCGTAATATGCTCGTTGTTGATGCATGCGAGCGACGGTTTCGGCGAGAAATACGGAATCGGCAGCAGCGTCCCGCCGTGCGTCATGGTGGAGGTCATCGCCAGCACCATGCCGAAGCAGTGGAACATCGGCACCTGAATCATCATTCTGTCCGCCGTGGACAAATCCATTCTGTCGCCGATGCACTTGCCGTTATTGACGATGTTATAGTGCGTCAGCATAACGCCCTTCGGGAAGCCGGTGGTGCCGGAGGTGTACTGCATATTGCAGACGTCGTCCGGTTTTACGGCAGCAGCCATGGCGTAAACCTGCTCCTTATTCACCTGGGAGGCGCGCTCCAGCGCTTCGTTCCACTCCAGGCAGCCCTTCTGACGGAAGCCGACGGTAATCACGTTTCTGAGGAACGGCAGGCGCTTGCTGTGCAGCGGTGCGCCGGGCTTGGTGCTTGCCAGCTCGGGGCAGAGCTCCGCCACAATCCGGCCGTAATGCGTATCCTTGGCGCCCTCGGTAATCACCAGCGTGTGCGTGTCCGACTGCTTGAGCAGGTATTCCGCCTCGTGAATCTTGTATGCCGTGTTCACGGTCACCAGCACGGCGCCGATTTTCACGGTTGCCCAGAACGTGATAAACCACTGCGGCACGTTGGACGCCCACACGGCAACGTGGCTGCCGGCGCGTACGCCCATTGCAATCAGCACGCGCGCAAATTCGTCCACGTCGTCGCGGAATTCGCTATACGTTCTGGTGTAATCCAGCGTGGTATATTTGAAGGCGTACTGGTCCGGGAATTCCTCCACCATACGGTCGAGCACCTCGGAGAAGGTCTTTTCAATCAGCAAATCCTTTTTCCAGACAAATTTGCCGGTGTGTGCCTTGTTGAAGTAAAGCGTTTTTTCGTTGGCGGATGTGTCGCCGAACTGCTTCATAAAGTTAACGAAATGGGAGAAAATAATCTCCATATCGTCAATTTCCTCGCACCACTGCGGGTCCCACACCAGGGAGATGAAACCGTCGAAGTTGACGGAGCGCAGGGCGAGCATCATATCCTTAATGGGCAGCTCACCCTCGCCGATTAAGCAGTATTCCGTGCCGTTTTCGGTTTTGCGGCTGTCGCTGAGCTGCACGTGCTTGACATAGGCGCCGAGGTTGGTAATGATTCTGTCGGGCGATTCGCCGACGCTCTGATAGGCGGCGCTGGCATTCCACAGCGCGGCAAGGCTGTCGCTGGCGAAATTCTCTAAAATATCACGCAGTACAGCGGTGTCGGCAAACATACCCTTCGTTTCAATCAGCACCACAACATCCTTCTTTTCGGCAAGCGGTACAATCTGCTCCAGCATTTCGGTAACGAAGGC
>Ga0310691_10003218_pt1 | contig 20000 bp, 14 predicted proteins | sample 176DNAGHGlowgp2_FD_203887 | JGI IMG/M metagenome (GOLD analysis project Ga0310691, IMG submission 203887) | Sheep rumen microbial communities from Palmerston North, Manawatu-Wanganui, New Zealand - 1766 DNA GHGlow gp2 (v2) (version 2) | ecosystem: Host-associated > Mammals > Digestive system >...
TCTCCGAAAGAAAAATTTTACAGCTTCCGTCGTCGCTCGGAAACAACCAAGCAAAGCTTGCCGTTTCACTCGCTCCTAGGAACCTTGTAAATTCTTCCATCGACGTTGTCTCTGTTTGCTCAGAACGCTTATATCCGGTAGTATATTTATTGAAGCTTGACGGTTTATTCTACCCGAAATGATATCAATCATTTCGCTTCTTGTACTACTACTTCTCTGTTTTATGTAAGACTTTCAAAGAACTCTTTCTTCTGTTTTGCCTCCGACGCTGTTTTTAGCGCGAAAGCGGATGCAAAGGTACGACAAAATTCCGAAACACCAAAACTTTTCGAGAACTTTTTTCTGAAAATATAAAAGTTTTCGCATTTCATGACAATACGAAAACTCTTACACCTTATTATTATATATTATAGAGAGCAGTTCTACACCTCTACTTACTCAAAAACTTCTTCTAATGATTCGCCTTCACCATCCTCAGCAGAAGCACCTTCGACTGGACAAGGGTTGAAGTCAGTGGGGACATCAAAGACCTCATCTTCACTATATCCCAGTGTTTTGTCTTTGTAGATAGACTGCATATAGTAAGCAAAGATCGGAAGAGCCATTGTAGCACCCTGACCCCACACCATAGAATCGAAATGAATGTCGCGGTCGTCACCGCCAACCCACACACCGCTTACAAGTCTTGGCGTCAATCCCATAAACCAAGCATCGCTATTATTATTAGTAGTACCCGTCTTACCACCAATCTGTGCTTTCAAACCATAGCGAAAGCGCAGACGGCCGCCAGTACCGCCATCGACAACAGCCCTCAGCATATAGAGCATCTTATGGGCACTCTGTTCACTAATCACCTCATTCATGCGAGGCTGGAACTGAGCCAGAACATTTCCTTCATTATCTTCTATCCTCGTCACAAACATGTGAGCAGCGCGAATGCCATGGTTGACAAAGGCCGTATAGGCGCTAACCATCTCACCAACTGTAATATCACAAGGACCAAGACAAAGCGACATTGACGGATGAATCTCAGGATTGCGAATACCATACTCATGAAGCAAGGTAACGAAAGCCTGCGGATTCAGCTTACTCATCAGATAGGCAGAAATCCAGTTGTTTGACTGCTGCAAGCCCCACTTCAGCGTAACCATATCGCCATAGCGAGCCTTACTGCCATTTCGTGGTGTCCACGGTTTACCAGCCACCATATATGTCTGCTGCACATTAGGAGCCTCATCGCAAGGCGAGAAGCCATTCTCCATAGCTAATGAGTAGAGGAAGGGTTTGATGGTAGAACCCACCTGACGACGGCCTTCCATCGCCATATCATAAGCGAAATGCGAGAAGTCCATACCACCGACATACGCCTTAACATGTCCATTCTGCGGACACATGCTCATAAAGCCCGTACGAAGGAAGGTCTTGTAATAGCGGATAGAATCAAGGGGAGTCATCACGGTATCTATCTCTCCATGATAAGAGAACACCGTCATTTCCCGTTTGGTACGGAAGGCCTGCATGATTTCATCCTCAGAAGCCCCCGAAGCCTTCATAGCCCTGTAGCGGTCACACTGACGAACAGAGCGCATCATGATATTGCTCACCTGTTCCATAGACAGGCTGCCAGAAAACGGACTTGTCTTACGGCCTTTCTTTTCCTTGGTAAAAGCAGGTTGCAAGTATTTCGCCACATGTTCATAAACGGCCTTCTCAGCGTAGGCCTGCATGCGCGAATCAATCGTAGTGTAAACCTTTAAACCATCAGTATAGACATTATATGGTTCGCCATCTTTCTTCCTATTCTTGGTACACCACCCATAAAGCGGATCATTCTCCCAGTTGAGCGAGTCAATATAGTATTTCACCATATTCCACTCAAAATAGTCATTCCTGTCAGGCTTCTTAGCCGTCATATAACGGCGCAAGAAATCACGGAAATACTGAGCGATACCATCTTTATGGTCAGCCACATGGAACTTCAAACCAAGAGGTTCTGAAGACAATTTGTCGCGCTCCGCCTCTGTCAGGAAACCCGCTTTTTCCATCTGTGACAATACCACGTTGCGACGTTCTATGCTACGTTCGGGATAGCGCACCGGATTGAAATATGATGGGTTCTTACACAATCCCACCAAAACGGCAGCCTCCGTTATCTTCAAGTCCTTGGGGTCTTTACTAAAATACGTGTTCGACGCCGTCTTGATACCCACTGCATTGTGCAGGAAGTCGAAGTAATTAAGATACATGGTCAGTATCTCATCTTTCGTATAGTTACGCTCCAACTTGACAGCAATCACCCACTCTATCGGTTTTTGCAGCATACGCTCCATCACGCTATGAGCTTTCTCAGAGTATAGCTGCTTTGCCAACTGCTGCGTGATAGTAGAACCGCCACCAGCACTCTTCTGTCCAAAGATACCGCGCTTAACGATAGCACGTCCAAGAGCGAAGAAGTCTATACCCGAATGCTCATAAAAACGTACATCCTCCGTGGCCACAAGTGCCTGTATTAATGAAGGTGGCAACTGATTGTAGTCCACCATAATACGGTTTTCACGATTATAGTTCCATGTACCCAGAATCTTACCATCGGACGAGTAAATCTGTGTGGCAAAGCGATTGATGGGATTCTGCAAATCCTCGATAGGAGGCATATACCCTACCCATCCTTTCTCAATGGCGATAAAGCCCAATGTTGCCGATAGTACTCCAAGTACCAGAAGTCCCCACAATGAGTATATGATAACCTTTTTCATCGTACAATTCTTCTTAGTTGAGTGCAAAATTACAAATTTCTTCCGAATAATCGCACGTAAATCAGAAATTATGTGTAATTTTGTGCCATCAAAACCCAAACAAGGATGGAAAAGCATGATTTTGTAACGATTGCCAACCTCACTCGTGAGAAAATTCTCTACATGATTGAGATGGCACAAGAGTTTGAACGGCACCCTAACCGCGAACTATTAAAAGGCAAAGTAGTTGCCACCTTATTTTTTGAACCATCAACCCGCACTCGCCTTAGTTTTGAGACAGCCGCCAACCGTTTAGGAGCACGTGTCATCGGCTTTGCTGACCCCAAAATCACAAGTGGTACAAAGGGCGAGACACTGAAAGACACCATCTCCATGGTTGCCAACTATGCCGATGTCATCGTGATGCGCCACTTCATCGAAGGTGCAGCCCAGTATGCCTCTGAAGTCACTAACGTGCCCATTGTCAACGCCGGTGACGGTGCCCATCAGCACCCCTCACAGTGCATGCTTGACCTCTATTCCATCTACAAGACCCAAGGGACCTTAGAAAACCTTAATATATATTTGGTGGGTGACTTGAAGTACGGCCGTACCGTTCATTCGCTTATTATGGCCATGCGCCACTTTAACCCCACCTTCCATTTTGTAGCGCCCAAGGAACTGGCTATGCCCCAGGAGTATAAGCTCTACTGCAAGGAGCACGGCATCAAGTATACCGAGCACACCGCCTTCAACGAGAAAGTCATTGCCGATGCCGACATCTTATACATGACGCGCGTACAGAAGGAGCGTTTCAGCGATCTCATGGAGTATGAGCGTGTCAAGAATGTCTATGTGCTCAACAACGACATGCTGCGCCTGGCCAAACCCAATATGAAGATTCTTCACCCGCTGCCTCGTGTCAACGAGATAGCTTACGACGTTGACGAGAACCCCCACGCCTACTACATCCAGCAGGCAGGCAACGGTCTCTTTGCCCGTGAAGCCATCTTCTGCGACGTACTGGGCATCAGCCTCGACGAAGTTAAGAACGACAAAACGATTATTGAGTGAGTTAAGAGTTAAGAGTTAAGAGTTAAGAAAAATTCGCATGAACAAGAAAGAACGCCTGGTTGCCGCCATTGAGAACGGCACCGTCATAGACCATATACCCACAAACAAGACCTATCAGGTAGCCAGTCTCTTAGGACTCTTCGACCTGAACACCCCCGTCACCATCGGCTTCAACTATCCGTCACAGAAGGTGGGTAGCAAGGGCATCATCAAGGTGTCAGACAAGTTCTTCACCGATGACGAGATATCCCGTCTCTCCGTGGTAGCACCGAAAGTCATACTCAGCATCATCCGTGACTACGAGGTCGTTGAGAAGAAGACCGTAGAGACCCCTGCCGAGATTCGCGGCATCGTGAAGTGCAACAATCCCAAATGCATCACCAACAACGAGCCGATGGCTACCCTTTTCCATGTAGACAATGGTCTGCTGACCTGCCACTACTGCGAGAAGGAGCAGGATATCAATAAGGTAGAACTCGTTTAGTCCTATTTTTTATGACTGGAACATTTGGTAAAACCATATTTTTTAGCTACTTTTGCAGCGCATTTTGAACATCCCAATCAAAAACAGTATAAACAATGGAAAGAGACAATCAGATTTTTGAGTTGATCGAGCAGGAGCACCAGCGTCAGCTGAAGGGCATCGAGCTCATCGCCAGTGAGAACTTCGTTAGCGACCAAGTCATGGAAGCCATGGGCAGCTACCTTACCAACAAGTATGCAGAAGGCTATCCTGGCCACCGCTACTACGGCGGCTGTCAGGTCGTTGACAAGGTAGAGCAGCTGGCCATCGACCGTGTATGCAAGCTGTTTGGTGCCGAGTATGCTAACGTACAGCCTCACTCTGGCGCACAAGCCAACGCAGCAGTACTGCTGGCCGTTCTGAAGCCAGGCGACTGCTTTATGGGCCTCAACCTGGATCACGGCGGTCACCTGTCACACGGTTCGCTCGTCAACACCTCGGGTATTCTCTACAAGCCCGTAGGCTATAATCTGAATAAGGAGACTGGTCGCGTCGACTACGACGAGATGGAGCGTCTGGCTCTGGAGCACAAGCCTAAGCTGATTATCGGTGGTGGTTCTGCCTACAGCCGTGAGTGGGACTACAAGCGCATGCGCGAGATTGCCGACAAGGTTGGTGCTCTGCTGATGATTGACATGGCTCACCCTGCAGGTCTGATTGCCGCCGGTCTGCTGGACAACCCTGTCAAATACGCTCACATTGTGACCTCTACCACCCACAAGACCCTGCGCGGTCCTCGTGGCGGTATTATTCTGCTGGGCAAAGATTTTGAGAATCCATGGGGCTACAAGACTCCGAAGGGTCAGGTCAAGATGATGTCACAGCTGCTGAACAGTGCCGTATTCCCAGGACAGCAGGGCGGTCCGCTCGAGCACGTCATCGCAGCCAAGGCCGTTGCCTTCGGCGAGGCACTGAAGCCCGAATTCAAGGAGTGGGCTAAGCAGGTGAAGAAGAATGCTGCCGTACTGGCTGAGGAGCTGGTAAAGCGTGGTTTCGGCATCGTTAGTGGCGGTACTGACAACCACTCTATGCTGGTAGACCTGCGCTCTAAGTATCCCGACCTGACTGGTAAGGTTGCTGAGAATGCCCTTGTCGCTGCTGACATCACTGTCAACAAGAACATGGTACCCTTCGACAGCCGCTCAGCCTTCCAGACCTCAGGCATCCGTCTCGGCACTCCTGCCATCACCACCCGTGGAGCCAAGGAGGACCTGATGATTCAGATTGCCGCTTGGATTGAGGAAGTCCTCAACGACCCTGAGAACGAGCAGGTCATCGCTAAGGTTCGTGGCGAGGTCAACGAGACGATGAAGAACTATCCTCTCTTTGCCTATTAAGAAAAATTGCATCTCACACATAAAAAAATGAGGGCGAAGCATTGCGCTCTCATTTTTTTTTCGTATCTTTGCAAACAGAACAGGGAGCTGTGCCGGTTCGATCGGGATACTCATCAAATTACATTGAAAACCGAGCTGACTCCTCTTGTCAATGGCGGGCCACAATTCTAAGCCGAAAGGTCGGTGGATTACAACGACGGAGGGTGCTCAAATCTTTTAACAAAGGAGTTTTCATCACATCACCGGGCGGCACCCTTTTCTTTTTGTGCATTCGCTAATTGATAATTGATAATAGATAGTTATGTTTTCCGGAATCATTGAGGAATTTGCTACCGTTGTAGCCATTCATAAAGACAGAGACAATATTGATTTCACACTGACATGCTCATTCGTGGGCGAGTTAAACATTGACCAGAGTGTGGCTCACAATGGTGTTTGCCTGACCGTGGTCAGCATTGACGGAGACAAGTATACGGTCACTGCCATGAAGGAGACCCTTGACCGCACCAACCTAGGACTGTTAAAGGTTGGCGACAAGGTCAACATCGAACGCTCTATGCTGATGAACGGGCGTTTGGACGGCCACATCGTACAAGGCCATGTTGACGAGACAGCCCGTTGCATCGCTATGGACGACGCTAATGGCTCCACCTATTTCACCTTTGAATACAAGGAAGACCGAGAGATGGCACGCAAGGGTTACTTCACCGTCGACAAGGGCTCCGTCACCGTCAATGGCGTCAGTCTGACAGTGTGCAATCCTACCCGCAACACCTTCCAGGTGGCCATCATCCCCTACACCATGGAGCACACCAATTTCCAGGATATCCGCATAGGCACTGTCGTCAATCTGGAGTTCGACATCCTTGGCAAATATATTGCCCGTCTGCAACAGTTGTAGACAGAACGAGCTAACCCCTTCTATCATAGTGCATCAGCCCATGGTGCGCATACCAACGAACTTCTTTGCAAAAGTGTGCAATTATTGTCTGCACACTTTTGCAAACTTTTTTTCTTGGTGGGAAAAAGAATATTTCGTAACTTTGCATCAAACAAAAACAAAGAACCGATATGATACTGACCAACCGTGAGATTTTTCTTCTCATCATCTGCACCGTATTCTACATCACCTTATTCATATTGGTGATAAAGGCAAACCTCCAGAAGATACAACTGCTGCAGAGTCGTCTTGACAACATCCATGCCATGCAGAAGATGGCTGTCATAGAACCCAGACAAGATGTCAACACTATCTTCTCGTCGCCTGTCTATTTGCACATCAAGCAATATCTGAACGAAGGTCGCAGCATCGCAGATGAAGACTGGAAAACGCTGGCAGAAGTAGTAAACGACACCTATCCAGGGTTCACAGAAAAGCTCTTCAGCCTATATCGTATGAGTGACCAAGACTACCATGTCAGCTTGCTCATCAAGATACGGCTACAGCCCAAAGACATAGCCACCCTGACGGCACATTCCAAGGAGAGCATAGCCTCAACCCGTAGCCGTCTCTACCAGAAAGTGTTCGGCAAAAAGGGCTCTACCAAGGACTGGGACGACTTTATCCTCTCGATTTAATAATAGTAACTAGTAAATTGTAAATTGTCAAATTGTAAATATTATGATTGAGTACTTCTTACAAAACATGTGGCAGGTTTGGGCAGTTATCGCTATCACCTGCTTGATTCTGGAGCTTTCGTCGGGTGATTTCTTCATCATCTGTTTCTCCATCGGAGCCGTCTTTGCCCTCATCACGGCAGCCCTCGGCTTAAGCATCTACTGGCAGATATTCATCTTCGCCATCTTCTCGTTGCTCAGCGTCATATTCGTCAGACCCGTAGCTCTACGCTATCTTCACAAGAACGATCCCAACAAACCGAGTAATGCTGATGCACTATTGGGACGCACGGGAAAAGTGACAGAAATCATCCAGGCAGGAGGCAATGGGTATGTCAAGATTGACGGCGACCTCTGGAAAGCTGTCAGCAAGTCGGACAGCGACATCCCCGTAGACACCACAGTGCGTGTCATTGGTCGCGAGAGCACAATTATTACAGTGGAAACGCTGTAACATGAAACATTAAACATTAAACATTAAACATTAAATATTAAACATTATGGACATTATGAGCTATGTATTGATTGCCATCGTAGTACTGGTCATTCTCTTCGCCAAGATGGCATTGGTAATTATCCCACAGTCAGAAACCAAGATTATCGAGCGTCTGGGCCGTTACTATGCCACGCTGAATCCAGGTATCAACATCATCATTCCCTTCATCGACCGTGCCAAGGACATCGTTGTACTCTCTCGCGGACGCTATGCCTACTCTAACTCTATCGACCTCCGTGAGCAGGTCTACGACTTCCCTTCACAGAATGTTATCACCAAGGACAACATCCAGATGGAGATCAACGCCCTGCTCTACTTCCAGATTGTCGATCCGTTCAAGGCAGTCTATGAAATCTCCAACCTGCCCAACGCCATTGAGAAGCTGACACAGACCACGCTGCGTAACATCATCGGTGAAATGGAGCTCGACGAGACGCTGACCTCTCGCGACACCATCAACACCAAGCTGCGTGCCGTCCTGGACGATGCTACTGACAAGTGGGGTGTCAAGGTGAACCGTGTTGAACTTCAGGATATCATTCCTCCCTCTACCGTGCTGAACGCTATGGAGAAGCAGATGCAGGCTGAGCGTAACAAGCGTGCACAGATTCTGACCTCTGAGGGTGAGAAGGCCGCTGAGATTCTGGCATCAGAAGGTGAGAAGACAGCTATCATCAACCGCGCCGACGCCCAGAAGCAACAGGCCATCCTGCATGCTGAAGGTGAGGCTCAGGCTCGTATCCGCAAGGCAGAGGCAGAAGCCAAGGCTATCGAACTGATTACCGAGGCTGTGGGTAAGTCTACCAATCCTGCCAACTACCTGCTGGCTCAGAAGTATATCCAGATGATGCAGGAACTGGCACAAGGCGACAAGACCAAGACGGTCTACCTGCCTTACGAGGCCACCAACTTGTTGGGAAGCATCGGAGGCATCAAGGACCTGTTCAAAAGCGAGTAACTGCCAAGCATCCCTATTTCTAAACGTTGAAATAAAGACATCATAAAAAAAGAGGCCTCGTAAGCCTCTTTTTTTTATTTCTTCAATGGAATGGTGAAACTGAATACTGAGCCTTCTCCTTCAACAGACTCTACCATAGCATCGCCGCCATTCTTGCGGGCAAAGTCCTGACAGAGCTGCAAGCCCAGTCCGGAGCCCTCCTCGCCGCCTGTGCCGTAGGTTGTCTCACCTTTCTTGAAGATGCTGCCCACACGGTCAGAAGCAATGCCCACACCATGGTCGCGTACAGAGATACGTGCAAAGTCACCTTCACGTTTGTAGAACACCTCAATGGCTTTTCCTTCTGGTGTAAACTTCACAGCGTTCGACAAGAAGTTACGGATAATGGTCTTTATCATGTCATTGTCGGCATGCACCGTCAGCTTTTCTTCCGCCGGGATATATTGCAACTGAATCTTCTTCATTTCAGCAATCATCTTGAAGATGTCTACCACACCCGGTACCACATCGTCAAGGTCGATATCCTGATAAACGACATTAAGTCGGCCAGTCTGACTCTTCGTCCACTTCAACAAGTTGTCCAGCAATTCGTGGGTCTCTTCCGACTCACGGTTAGCCTTATCCAGCAGATTAAAGATTTCCTCACCGACGACATCCGGTGATACCACATTGACAGCCAGATTCAGCACCATACGGATGCTGGCCATCGGTGAACGCAGGTCGTGGGCAATAACCGAATACATCTTATCACGGTTGCTGATGGTACGCTTCAGCTCCTCGTTCTGCTGCACGATGATGCGCTTGGCAGCCACCAGCTGTATCTGGTGCATCACACGCATGACAAGTTCCTCTTTATTGAAGGGCTTCGTCAAGAAATCGTTAGCACCTACTTGGAATCCTTTCACCAAATCACTGGGATTATTCAGTGCTGTCAGGAAGATGATAGGAATTTCCTGAGTTTCAGGATCTTTCTTCAGGATAACTGCCGTTTCAAAGCCGCTGATATCGGGCATCATCACATCAAGCAATATCAAGTCAGGCTTCTCTTTTTTAGCCTGCTCAATACACATTTTGCCATTGGAAGCTGTACACACTTGAAACTTCTCACTCGTCAAGAGAATTTTCAGCAACAGCACATTGCTAACCACATCGTCAACGATTAAGATTTTATAGTCGCTTCGATTGATTTGGGACTCAAAAGATTCGTTTAACTCCATTCTCTTAAGAACGTTTAAGGTGTTTTAAGTTGTATTCCATATGCAAAAGTAGCAAATATTTAGCATTTCGCCAAATATTTGCCCGTTTTTTTTATTCTACAGTGACCGACTTTGCCAAATTTCGGGGTTGGTCAACGTTCTTTCCCTTGCAAACAGCCACGTGATAAGCCAGCAATTGCAGTGGAATGGTAGCCACTAACGGTTCCAGACATTCCAGCACGTCAGGCAGTTCTATCACCTCATCAGCAATCTTGGCAATGGTATCGTCACCTTTAGTCACCAGAGCGATTACCCTACCCTGACGGGCCTTGATTTCCTGGATGTTTGAAAGTACCTTCTCATACATGGCGTTGTGCGTAGCGATGACCACCACAGGCATGTCCGAGTCTATCAGCGCTATAGGGCCATGCTTCATCTCTGCAGCAGGATAGCCTTCAGCGTGAATGTATGATATCTCCTTCAGTTTCAGGGCGCCCTCCAGCGCTACCGGATAGCTGTAGCCACGTCCCAGATAGAGGAAGTTATGCGCATAGGTAAACGTACGTGCCAGGTCAGCCACCTTGTCATTAGTCTTCAGCACCTCACGAATCTTCTCAGGAATCTCTCCCAGTCCTTTTACCACCTGCAGATATTCATCACGGCTGATGGTACCCTTCGCCTCACCCATAGCCAAGGCTATCATGGTGAGCACCGTAACCTGTCCTGTAAAAGCCTTCGTCGACGCCACGCCAATCTCAGGACCGACATGGATATACGTTCCTGTATCTGTAGCACGGGGAATGCTGGAACCGATAGCATTACATATGCCATAGATAAACGCTCCACGCTCTTTGGCCAGTTGTACGGCAGCCAGTGTGTCGGCAGTCTCACCACTCTGTGAGATAGCCACCACCACATCGCCCTTTCCTACTACCGGATTACGATAGCGGAACTCCGAGGCATACTCAACCTCGCAAGGTATGCGGCAGTAGGTTTCTATCAGTTGCTTGCCTATCAGTCCCGCATGCCATGAAGTACCGCAAGCCACGATGACTACCCGTTTCGCTTCCAGCATCTGGCGACGATTGTCTATAAGAGCCGACAGCGTGACGTGGTTACCCTCTACATTGACGCGTCCGCGCATGCAGTTGGTCAGACATTCCGGCTGCTCAAAGATTTCCTTCAGCATAAAGTGCGGATAACCACCCTTCTCTATCTGTCCGAGGTCAATATCCACCTTCTTCACTTTCAGGTCCTGCTCCTCGCCAAGAATACTCATCACCTTCAGCTCTTCACCCAGACGGATGACAGCAATCATACCATCTTCGAGGTACACCACCTTATCCGTATATTCAATGATAGGACTGGCGTCAGAGCCCAGGAAGAACTCGTCTTGTCCGATACCCACCACCAGCGGACTCTGTTTGCGGGCAGCAATAATCTGGCTTGGATCGCGCTTGTCGACAATAGCAATGGCGTAGGCACCTATCACCTGATAAAGAGCTACCTGCACAGCCTCCAGCAGAGACAGCTGCTTCTTGACCATGATATACTCCACCAGCTGCACCAGCACCTCAGTGTCAGTATCGCTCTGGAAGGACACCCCCTTCTCTATCAACTTCTGCTTGATGTCAGCATAGTTCTCGATAATACCGTTATGGATGATGGCCAAGTTGTGCGACTGCGAATAGTGGGGGTGAGCATTGCGCGACGAGGGCTCACCATGAGTAGCCCAGCGGGTATGTGCTATACCCACACAGCCAGTGACATCCTTATCGTTGCAGTATTCTGTTAAGTTGTCAACCTTTCCTTTTGTCTTGTAGACATTGAGTTGACCTTCATTGTTTATCAGTGCGACACCAGCAGAGTCGTATCCTCTGTATTCCAGTCTTCGCAGACCTTTTATCAGCACGGGATAAGCTTCTTTCCGTCCGATATAACCTACAATTCCACACATCTTGTTTTGTCTTTATGTTCTTTTTCGGCTGCAAAGGTAAAAAAAAATCGGCTATCCCAAGCAGAATAGCCGAATTTTTTATTAATAGAATTTGAAATATCTTCTTGCGTTATTGTAGCTGATGTCCTCCACCATTTTGCCCAGCAGTTCGCGATCGTCAGGCAACAGTCCTTTCTCCACATCGTTTCCAAGCATATTGCAGAGAATGCGACGGAAGTACTCATGGCGCGGATAGCTCAGGAAGGAACGGCTGTCGGTCAGCATACCGACGAAGCGGCTCAGCAGTCCTAATACAGAGAGTGCATTCATCTGACGCTCCATACCATCCTTTTGGTCGTTGAACCACCAGCCTGAGCCAAACTGGATCTTGCCGGGTTCGCCACCCTGGAAGTTTCCGAGCATAGTAGCTATCACCTCATTGGCGCAAGGATTCAGCGTATATAATATGGTACGCGTGAGCTTACCCTCCATATTCAACTTATTGAGGAACTTTGACATGGCCTTAGCTGTGTTGAACTCACCGATAGAGTCAAAACCAGTGTCGGCACCCAGCAGATTGAACATCTTGGTATTGTTGTTGCGGATAGCGCCATAGTGGAACTGCTGTGTCCAGTCGCTGTCAGCATCCATCTCAGCCATGATGGTCAAGAAGCAGTGCTTGTACTGACGGGTCTCCAGGGTAGAAAGCTGCTGACCGCGCATGGCCTTCTCGAAGATAGTCTCAATCTGCGACTCGGTATACTCCTCGTCATAAAACTCCTCTATACCGTGGTCACTCAGCTTACAGCCATGCTGTGCAAAGAAGTCGTGACGCTTCTTCAGGGCGTCTACCATGTCGGCAAATTTAGTGATAGAGACGCCACTCACTTGCTCCAGCTGACGAACATAGTCAGCAAACTCAGGAGCCTCGATGTTCATGGCCTTGTCTGGACGCCATGCAGGAATCATGATGGGGTCGTCGGCAGCCTTATGGCTGGCATATTCTATGTGATTGTGCAGGTCGTCTACGGGGTCGTCGGTGGTGCAGACGCATTCTACATGGTAGTGCTTCATCAGTCCACGCGCCGAGAATTCCGGCTGCTTCAGTTTTTCGTTACACTCGTCGAAAATCTCACGGGCAGTCTTTGGCGACAGCAGTTTGTCAATACCGAAAGCGGTCTTCAGCTCCAGGTGTGTCCAGTGATACAGCGGGTTGCGCAGCGTATAGGGAACGGTCTCTGCCCACTTCTCAAACTTCTCCCAGTCGGTAGTATCCTTGCCTGTGCAGTATTTCTCGTCGACACCATTGGTGCGCATAGCACGCCACTTATAGTGGTCACCACCCAGCCACAGCTCTGTGATGCTCTTGAAGCGATGGTCGTTGGCCACCATCTCAGGAATCAAGTGGCAGTGATAGTCGATAATAGGCATCTTCGATGCATGGTTATGGAACAGGTCTTGTGCTATCTCGTTGTCCAGCACGAAGTTCTTGTCATTGAATTGTTTCATAGTCTTTGTTGTTTGTCGTTTTAGTGATTATCGTAAAAGTTCTGCAAATTTAATAAAAAATTCCATACAACCGAAAAAAGTACACGATTTTTAAAGAAAAAATTACGTAAACGTTGGCGGGAAAGAAAAAATTACGTTAGACGTTGGCGGGAAAGAAAAAATTTTCGTATCTTTGCGACATGCAAAACAAAGTATTGCTTATCTATACAGGTGGAACCATCGGTATGAACCGCAATCCCCAGACGGGTGCCTTGGAGCCTTTCGACTTCGAGCATCTGTTGCAGAACGTGCCCGAACTACAGCAGTTTGACACAGCGATTGCCACCTACCAGTTCTCGCCACCTATCGACTCCAGCGACATGTCGCCCAGACGGTGGACAGAGCTGTCGCATGTCATTGCCGACCATTACGACGACTACGACGGTTTTGTCGTACTGCATGGCACAGACACCATGGCTTACACGGCCTCAGCCCTCTCTTACATGCTGGAGAATCTGACCAAACCCGTCATCTTTACGGGTTCCCAACTGCCCATCGGACAGCTACGCACCGACGGCAAGGAAAACCTCATCACCTCCATTGAGATTGCAGCTACCAAGGATGCCGACGGCCATGCCATGGTTCCTGAGGTAGGCATCTATTTCAATGGTCACCTGTTGCGTGGCAACCGCACCACCAAGCAGAGTGCTGAGGAGTTCAATGCCTTCGAGTCGTTTAACTATCCACACCTCGTCGATGCCGGCGTCAACATCGTCTACCACCGTCACCGCATGCTGCAGCCCGACTGGCAGCAGCCCATGGTGCCCCACTTCCGTCTGGACAACAATGTCATCATCTTCTCGCTGTTCCCAGGCGTACGCGAAGACCTTATCCGCCACATCATCCATACGCCCAATCTGAAGTCCATCGTCATGCGCACCTTCGGCAGTGGCAATGCGCCCCAGAACCCGTGGCTGCTCAACGCCTTGAAAGAAGGTACGCGCAATGGCAAAGTCATCGTCAACATCAGCCAGTGCATGCAGGGCAGTGTGGAGATGTGTCGCTACGATACAGGCTTCCAGCTGAAGGAAGCCGGCGTGGTCAGTGGCTACGATTCTACCGTCGAGGGCGCCGTCACCAAGCTGATGTTTCTCCAGTCGCACTATGACGACCCGGAACAAGTGCGCTACTATATGAACCGCAGCATCCGTGGCGAAATCAGCCTATAGCGGTCAGCGGTTCACCCGCTGACATCCATGATATTATTTATTCACCAAACAAATACGATTATGAAAGATTTAAAAGGAACAAAAACAGAAAAGAACCTGCAGGAAGCATTTGCAGGCGAGTCAATGGCACGTAACAAGTACAGCTACTGGGCATCCAAAGCCAAGAAGGATGGTTTCGTACAGATAGCTGCCATCTTTGAAGAGACTGCTGCCAACGAGAAGGAACATGCCAAGATGTGGTTCAAGCTCCTGGAGGGCGGCTCCATCAAGGATACTGCCAGCAATCTGGAGGCTGCTGCCGGCGGCGAGAACTTCGAGTGGACCGACATGTATGCCCGCATGGCTCGCGAGGCCCGCGAAGAGGGCTTCCCCGAGATTGCCGAGAAGTTCGAGGGTGTTGCTGCCATCGAGAAGGCTCACGAGGAGCGCTATCGCAAGCTGTTGGACAATGTCAAGAACGAGCGTGTCTTCTCTAAGGACGGCGATGTCATCTGGCAGTGCGCCAACTGCGGTCACATCGTGATTGGCAAGAAGGCTCCCGACGTATGTCCCGTCTGCGACCACCCACAGTCTTATTTCCAAGTAAAGGCAGAAAATTACTAAGCTATTTTCGCGCAATAGCGTCCAATGAAAAGATATCGAATTATAGTCCTCTTTCTTTCTGTACTTAGCTCAGTCAGTCTGTTGGCAAAGTCCAACGTGACCGAACTAAGTCCGGAAGAAAGGATATTGAGCACTCCCCACTGGGAAGATCCCAAGGTTTTCGAAGAGAACAGGCTTGCAGGCCATGCTACCTTCATTCCCTATGCCAACACCCAAGAACTGACCAGTGACTCCCGTTATTCGGAACCGTGGTTTTCCCCGTCATCCAGTAGTTTATTCCTCTCGCTCAACGGCACGTGGAAGTTCCATTTCGTCAGCGACACCCAAGAGCGTCCCGGCAGTGATTTCTTTGGTGACGATGCTGATGTAAGCAGCTGGGATAATATCACCGTGCCCTCGTGTTGGGAGATGAAGGGCTACGACAAACCCGTCTATTGCAATATCAACTATCCTTTTGAGGACAATGCGCCCAACATCAAGTTACGCTCCGAGTTCAAGGGGAAGTTGGGCGAGAATCCTGTAGGTTCCTATCGTCGCACCTTCACCCTGCCCGACGGGTGGCTTTCAAAGCGCACTGTGCTCCACTTCGATGGTGTCTATGGTGCTACCTACGTCTGGGTAAATGGTCAGTACGCAGGCTACTCACAGGGAGCCAACAACGATGCTGAATTCGATATCACGACAATGGTGCGTGCTGGCGAGAACAATATTTCCGTGCAGGTGGTGCGCTATCACGATGGTGCCTATCTGGAGGGACAGGATGCCTGGCACATGAGTGGCATTCACCGCGATGTCTACTTGTATGCTACGCCCGAGACATATATTGCCGACCACGTCATCACAGCTGACCTCGATGCCGCTACCGGCTATCATAGCGGTACACTTGACGTGCAACTGACGATGGGCACCATAGGGGTCTCCACCTATGGGTATATTGTAGAGGTGGAGCTGCTCGACAACGATGGCACAAGCATCAAGAGTGCGAAGTCTACGACTTCATTGGACAATGCCCCCATTCATCTTCAACTGACCGGCCTTACCAATCTGCGGCTCTGGTCAGCTGAAGACCCGCAGCTCTATACTGTCATCGTGCGCCAGATGGATAGCAAAGGTAAAGAGCTGATGGTGTTCTCTACCAAGTATGGTTTCCGCCACATCGAGCAGCGCGGAAATCTTGTTTACATCAATGGCCAGCGCATCTACTTCAAGGGTGTCAACACACATGACACGCACCCTGTGACAGGCCGCACCCTGGGTTACAAGACGATGGTGAAGGACATCAAGATGATGAAGCAGGCCAACATCAATACCGTACGCACCAGTCACTACCCGCGTCAGGCCAAGATGATGGCCATGTTCGACCATTACGGCATCTACGTCATGGACGAGGCCGACATCGAGAGCCACAAGGACTGGGCAGACCACGCTCCCAAGGGAACGCTTGCCAGCAGAGACGACTACCAAGGGCAATATATTGACCGCGCCACACGCATGGTGCTACGCGACCGCAACCATCCCAGCGTCATCTTCTGGTCACTGGGCAACGAGGCTGGCCTCGGTCCCAACTTGGAGGCTGCCTGCCAGGCTATGCGCCAGCTGGACAGCCGCCTTATCCACTATGAAGGTCACGCCACCTACAGTTCCTTCAACAACATCACGGATATCCATTCCAACATGTATCCTAACCTTACCGTTGTCAAGAACAATGTCAACGGCAGCTGGCCCTACTTCATCTGCGAATATGCACACGCCAAGGGTGCCGGGCTGGGCAATATGAAGGAGTTCTGGGAACTCATCGACGGTTCGTCAGCCGGTCTGGGGGCCTGCATCTGGGACTGGGTAGACCAAGGCATCTTCGACCCCGCCGACTTAAAGGACGTAGACCCTGACGACGAGAAAACATGGCCTAAGCAAAACGGCTTCTATAAATTGATGGCAGGCTACGACTTCCCCGGTCCTGACCAGAACGACGTCACAACCAGTCTGAATAATGGTGTCGTCACTGCCGATCGCAAGTGGTCGGCAGAGCTGAATGTTGCCAAGCACGTCTACCAGTATGTGGACTTCAACAGCTACGACAAGAATACGCATGAACTTACCATCACTAACCGCTACAACTTCCTGAATCTCGACCACTTCACGCTGCACTACAATGTGCTGCAGAATGGTAACATCATCGACGGCGGAGACCTCCCTCTGCCTGCTACGGCACCAGGAGAGCAGACTACCATTACACTGCCCGTCAGCGATGAGTACGACGATGCCACCGCAGAACTGCTGCTCAATGTCGAGATACAGCTGAAGGAGTCTACCGCCTGGGCAAGACCTGGCTACACCATGGCGTGGGAACAGTTTACCCTGCAAGAGCGCCCTGCCATCTTGCCTGCTGTTGCTCCTGTAGGCGAAGACGACGTGCTACGTCTCATTGAGGACGCCACTACCTATAGAATTGTGGGCACCCATGTCAGCATGACCGTCAGTAAGACGGGCATCGTGAACAACTTGAAACTGAAGGGTGAGCGAATCATCACAAGCGATGGAGCACCCGTCTACAGCAACTTTCGCTACATCTCTCACGACCCGCACGGCGAGAAAGGCAGTTCACAAGGCGCCACTACCGTCAGTTGCCAGCTGGCCGATGACCAGCAGACGGCTACCGTTACCCTGACAGCACCTGGTGACCGCTGTGCCACAACATTCGTCTACACGCTCTATGCCGCTGGTGTCGTAGACTTGCAAGCGACCTTCGTACCGCAAGACAACAGCGCCACTATGAAGGCTGGCAAGTCGCAGCTGCGACGCATCGGTCTGAAGATGAAGCTACCCGCCGAGCGCGAACAGGTGGAGTACTATGCCCAGGGCCCCTGGGAGAGTTTCGTTGACCGCCAGAGTGGCAACATTCTCGGGCGCTACCAGACTACCGTCACTGATATGTTCGAGAGTTACAGCCATCCCCAGAGTTGCGGCAACCGCATGTCACTGCGCCAGCTGAAGCTGTGGGACGATAACGAGATGGCCGAGGGAAAACTTATCATCACAACGCTCGGACAGGTTGACTTCTCGCTCATGCACTATGACGAGGAGACCTTCAAGGCAAGCAAGCTGCATCCCTGGGAACTCACTGACGGCAAGGCGGTCTATGCACACTTCGATGCCTATCAGCGGGGCATTGGCGAAGCTACTGCCAACGTGGGTGTACTCGACAAATATCTCTGTCCTACGACACCACAGACCTTCACGCTACGCTTCGAGTTGGACAATGCCCATAGCAGAAGTGTCACTCGCGGAATACTGCGTGAAGTACTGGAAGAGGCAGAGGCCATCTCGATTCCTACAGGCAACATCGGTACGGGTGCCTTCCAGTTTCCGGCAGCGCCCATCACTGCCATCCAGGAGGCTATAGCCGCCGCACAGGCTGTCTATAACAATGCCACGCAGAAGGCTGAGGTCTACCAGACTGCTGCTGACCAGCTCACGGAAGCCGTAGCAACGTACACACGCGTTAAGGACGAGTTAAACGAGCCTACTGCCGAGCGCTACAACATCTTCCTGCATGACAGCGGCGACAGCAACGACGCCTATGCTGTCACCATGAACAAGGGAACGCATCCTGAGCAGGGCAACTATGGCGCTAAGTTTCTCACCTCCGAGGCCGACGTCAACTACATTCAGGCATTCCGCATCACGAAGACTGCCGGACAGAACCGTTACACCCTCAGCTACACCACCGACGACGGTAAGACGCGCTGGCTGTGCAACGGACTGCAATGGAACCCCGAAAGCACGGACGAGCTGCTGCTGCGCGACATCCGCACCACGGACGATGAGAGTCTGGCACAGGTCTTTGAAATCCAGTATGTCAAGATGCTTGGCGACACACCTTGCTTTCTGTTGGTCAACACCGATGTAGGCGAGCCCATCGGTCACGACGATGACAACAACATCTACACGGCCAACGCTGCCACCTTTTCCTTTGCCGAGGCGCAGCAGGCCATCGTACCCGTTGCCATCGATGCCAATAGCCAGTATGCCACACGCATCTTCCCCTTCATCCCCACCCTGCCAACAGACGTGAAGGCCTACCAGTACATCGGTACAACGACGAAGGACGGAACCACCTATGTGCTGCTGGCTGAACAACAAACGCTGGCAGCCAATACTCCCTACATACTCTATGCGCCTAACGGCTGCTACAGTCAACCGCTCAAGGGTTGGGGTACTGCATCGCTGCCCACCTACACCAGTGGCAGTCTGACGGGTGTCTACCAGCCCACCACAGCACCCATCGACAGTTATGTGCTGGCGAGCGCAATGGGCAACAATGCCGTATTCTGTCAAGTCAGCAGCAACCAACACGTCATTGACAGCTACCGGGCCTACCTCATAGCACCCACAACAGCCGACTATCTCTATCTGGACAGCAGCGCGACGCATAGCTCCCTTCTCACCACGTCAGCCACAGCAGCTCACTGCACTGCTGTCTACGACTTGCAGGGACGCCGCATCGATGCTGCCTCCAAGCGTGGTCTTTACATCATCAGACTCAGCGACGGCACCACACAAGTAACACCATTAACACCATTCACCCATGTACGACCAAATTAAGAGTGATGCTCTCTTTATCATGCTGTATGGAATAGTGACGGTTACGGCCATCGTGGCCAGCTGTTACTTATGTTTCCGTCGGGGCAATGCCTTCGACGCAACCATTACCACCCCTCCACGGCTGCGCTACAGGACAGCATTGTTCTTTGCCTTCCTTGCATTGAGCCATATATGGTACATGCCGCTTTTCTTTATCACCACCG
>Ga0310691_10003219_pt1 | contig 19999 bp, 10 predicted proteins | sample 176DNAGHGlowgp2_FD_203887 | JGI IMG/M metagenome (GOLD analysis project Ga0310691, IMG submission 203887) | Sheep rumen microbial communities from Palmerston North, Manawatu-Wanganui, New Zealand - 1766 DNA GHGlow gp2 (v2) (version 2) | ecosystem: Host-associated > Mammals > Digestive system >...
AAAATTTTAAATTTAACAAAAAAATAAAAAAATCACGCATTTTTGAAACAATTACTTAAAGCCTACGATGTACTATTAAAGCACATTGCAGGCTTTCTGCTCTTTCAAAAGTGTCAAACTTGAGAATTTATATTATCCTTTAAAATAAATTATTTGTCAATAAAAAATAAAAAATTTCTCAATATTTATTGTATTTTTTTAATTTCAATATAGTATAATTATTTTTATGATATCTGTAAAAATATTAACTAATAATAAGACAAAAGACTCTATACAATCTATTTTTTCTTTAAATATGTTAAAAAATGTTACTTATATTATAATAAGTATTTATTTTTATAAGAATACAAAAAGAGCGTGTAAGTAATTTAACTTTTAAATTTCTTACACGCTACATCTTTGTTAACAAATTAAATCTTTTAGAAAAACTCTATACAAATCTTTTATTTAATCACTTTAGAAATATTTATAGCTGCCTCCATTCCAACTTGTGATAATGATGCTGACGTAAAATGAATAAAATTTCTTTTTCCTGTTGCTCTATTTGTTATAGTAGGATCTACACTGTATCTTGCTCTTAACAAAGCTTCTTCATATGATAGTTTTTTGCCATTATTACCTTTAGTAACTTTTGTATTACAATTTTTATAATCACTTTTTATAGGTACGAATCTATCATAAAAATATGATGAACCAAGAATTATATCACTTTCTTTCTTTATTATTTCTTCTTGTGCTATATGAACTCTATTTAGTTGTTCCATTGTTATATTTCCAGGTATATATGATGTTTCTACTATTGCACCTTTTTTAATTCCTAAATCTCTTTTTAAGTTTTTATGTACTGCCATATATATTTCTTTATATTTATTAGTTGAAGTATTAAACTCAGTATTGGCTTCTCCTTGAGCAATTATATATAACTTATTTCCTATTTTTAATTGTTTTTCTTTTGCTAATTTTTCAGCAGCCTTATATTTAGTTTTTAATGCCTCATACATATAACAATTACTTTTTCTTAATTTATTTCTTTTGTCTCCATGTGGTAAAATAGTTTGAATTGGTACTCCTCCTTGTGCTGCAAATACTGCTATTACTTTATGCTTAGTTAATCTATAATATGTTTGGCAAAATTGCGGAATCATATTTGTACCATGTGATTTTACCAAAGACTTGTATTTTTTAGAAGATTTTGAATAATCTATTAACCTGTTATTTTCATATACTAAATCTTCTCCATATTGTATTTTCTTTGTAGAATCTATTTCTTTAAATGAATTTGTTAAATACATATACTCATATGCAGTATTTTTTGTCTGTTTTATAGAAACAAAGTCTAAAGTTTGTCCGTTATTATTCAATATATTTTTATTTATTCCTGTCATTTTAGAATAATTCTCTACACTATTTGCTCCAGCATAAGTATATATATTATGATTATATCTTTTTTCTATAGTATTATATGCTGTACCTACCATATTAGATTGTCCTAAAAATAAAACAATATCATATATTTCTTGTTTTTGTTGATTTATTTTTTCTAATACTGTAACTTTACATGATGCCTTAAACCCATATTTATGTGTCGCAGTTATTATTGCTGTACCTTTTGCTTTTGCAGTTATTGTTATATTTCCATTTGTAGTGGTTGCATTACTTACACTTACTACATTTGCATTTGATGATTTCCAATTCACTTCTTTTGAAGTTGTATTTATTGGATTAAAATTTACGGTAAGAGTGTTCTTACTTCCCTTATTAATGCTTAAAGATTTTTTATTTAAGCTAATACTTTTTGGTGGAATATTTACTCTTATTATACATGTTGCCTTCTTTCCATTTGATGTAGTCGCTGTTATCGTTATCATTCCCGGTTTTATTCCTTTTACAACACCATTTTTATCTACTTTAGCTATATTATTGTTAGATGAACTCCATGTAATTGTTTTATTTGTTGTATTTATAGGTTGTATAGTAGCATTTAATTTTAAAGTTGTTCCTACAGGTACTGTGCAATCTGTTTGTTTTAATGTTATCCTTGTCGGTTTTACTGTTGGTTGTTTCTTTAAATTTTTTTCTGTATAAACTCCATTTTCTGTTGTTGCCATTTTTATTGTTACGTTTTTATTACTTGAATAAGTTGATGCTGTTAATTTTGTATTGCTACTTTTTAATGTTGTAACTGTTGGATCTATAACTGTTTCATCTTTATCTGTAATTTCAATTTGACATGTTTTATATACACCATTTGGTGCTTTAGCTGTGATTATTGCTATTCCCTTTTTTACACCTGTTACATTTCCTATTCCATCAACAGTTACTACTTTTGAATCTGACGACATCCATGTTACTACTTTGTTAGTAGTATTTGTTGGAGATATTGTTGCTATTAATTTTGTACTTTTACCTTCTTCTAATTTTATACTTGTTCTATCTAATGCTATTTCTGTTGCTTCCATACCTTCCCACTTATTTTCAATATATGTTTTCCAATCTGAATGTTTTTGTTCTATTGTCGGAACCGTTGAAGCAGCTATATATTCTAATTCCCTTAATGTATCTCTTGAATCTACTACTCCATCTTGATTTATATCAGCACATTTTAATTTTTCATTAACCAAAATCCAGTCCGAATGATTTTGTTTTATTTGTGGAATAGTTGATGCTGCAATATGTTCTAGTATTCTTAAAGTGTCTCTAGAATCTATTATTCCATCTCCATTTATATCTCCTATCTTTAATGTTTCAGCTGCATATTCTGTTTTTGGTATAATACAAAAAAACATAGCTATTATTAAAATTGGGATTAAAAATTTACAAATTTTATACATAATCCTTCCTCCCTCCATAATCTTTTGATATACTTATATTATACCATTTTTAGGCTTTTTTGTCAATTTTTTATGTATAATATCAGAAATTTCGTTTAAAACAAATTATCCTATCATATACAAATAATAATTGTTGTCTATTTCTCGACATAAAATGTTTTGTATAAAAGAAAAGACTATTGACAAAATATTTTTATATACTTTGTCAACAGTCTGAGGAGAAAAACAAAGCTTACTTTTCTCCTTTTTGATTGCTATTTTTTTATCAGTTATAAAATAATATGTTTAATCCTTTTTCGAATATATAATAAGTTTATCTTTAGTGTCTCTTAGCCAATCAACTAGTTGCGATTCAGTATAAATTGCATTTAATTTAACAGAAGTTTTCATATGATAGTATTTTCCATCATAATAGAATATTAATCCCGTATGTTGACCTGTCTTGCCAAATAAATTGCCTTTTTCATTACGCCATTTTGTTGTATTAGCTATGTCTGCTACTATTTTTCCTTGAGCAAGTGCCTTTTTTACTTCTTTAATATTAGCTGAAGCTCGAGATACACTTATATGATAATAATTATTAATATCTTTATTTTCATATACCGGTTTATTTTTTTTCTTTTGCTCAGGGTGAGATGATATTATTTTATTATATATTTCTTTTAACGTATAATCGGTATTGTTTAATATATTAATAGCCTCTACATATGCTCCAATCATTCCAGCATGACTTCCAACAGTACCTCCATGCCATTGTAAATAATAATGCTCTTTAGAATGAGTTTCAGCAGAAACTTTGATTGCATGTTTTAAATTAATTCCATTATTCTCAATAACAGATATATTACATTTTGCAGTCTTACCGTATATTGATGTCGCTGTTATCACTGCTGTACCTTTTGCAATAGCTTTTACTTCTCCTTTGCCATTAACCGTTGCAACACTTATATTTGATGATTTCCATGTTATTATTTTAGAAGATGTATTTGTTGGATTAAAACTTACACTAAGTTTCAAAGTATCTCCTTTATTTATCTTGGTACTTGTTTTGTTCAAACTTATGCTCTTTGCTGGAATATTTACTCTTATTATACATGTTGCTTTTTTATTATTTGATGTTTTTACTGTTATTGTTACTTTACCAGGCTTTATTCCTTTTACAACACCATTCTTGTCTACTTTAGCTATACTATTATCTGATGAACTCCATGTTAAAGTTTTATTGGTTGCATTTGTTGGCTGTACTACAGCATTTAATTGAAGACTTGTATTAACAACGATTGTACGATCTATTTGCTTTAATGTAACTGAACTAACTGCTACTGTTTTAGCCTCAGGAATTTTTACTGTTACTGTACATGTTGCCTTTTTTCCATTTGATGAGGTAGCTGTTATGATTGCGATACCATTGCTATTTCCTTTAACATTTCCTAATCCATCTACAGTTGCAACTTTTGTATTTGATGAACTCCATTTTATTATTTTATTTGTTGTATTTGATGGAACTACTGTTGCACTTATCTTTCCTGTACTTCCTTTATATATAGTCATATTTGTTTTATTTAATTTTATTCCAGTGGCTTCTATTTTCCACTTTTCTTCAATATATTTCTTCCACTCTGGATGAGTATTTCCTATTTTTTGAATTGTTGATGCAGCTATATATTCTAATTCTCTTAATGTATCTCTTGAGTCTATCACTCCATCTTCATTTATATCTGCAGCTTTTAACTTATTACCATTCAAAATCCAATCTGGATGTAAGTTATTGATTTTTTGGATAGTCGATGCTGCTATATGTTCTAATATTTTTAATGTATCTCTTGAATCTATTGCCCCATCTGCATTAATATCTCCTATTTTATATGTTTCAGCTGCATATTCTACTTTAGGTATAATGCAAAAAAACATAGCTATTGTTAAGATTGGGATTAAAAATTTACAAATTTTATTCATAATCCTTCCTCCTTCCATTATCTTTTGATACACTTATATTATACCATATTTTTACGTTTTTGTCAATTTCTTATGTCCACTAGCATACCCCTATTTACAATAAAAAATATAAAAATTATTGAATTTTAAATATAATTCTTGTATAATAGTAAAAGTAGATTTGTAACATATTTGGATTACATCGCAATCACATAAATTTTAAGAAAATTTAACCTAGTTGTTTTGGAAAAACCTTATTTTTTCCATAGCAATAAAAAACAGAAAAGGACTGAAACAATTGAAATTAATAATAACAGAAAAGCCATCAGTTGCAAGAGAATTTGCAAAGGCTTTAAAATTAAATGCAGTAAATAAAGGAAGCTATATGGAATCTGGAGAATGGATAATAACATGGTGTGTAGGTCACTTGGTAACAATGAGTTATCCTGAAAAATATGATGAAAATTTAAAATTTTGGAGGCTAGATACACTTCCCTTTATGCCAAAAGAGTATAAATATGAAGTAATAAAAAATGTTTCTAAACAATTTAACGTTGTGCAAAAATTGTTACAACGTGAAGATATTACAGAAATATATAATGCAGGAGACTCTGGGCGTGAAGGAGAATATATTCAGAGACTTGTTTTTATGATGGCAAAGCCAAATCCAAATGCAAAGATGAAAAGAGTTTGGATAGATTCACAAACAGAGGAAGAAATCTTAAGAGGAATTCGCGAAGCTAAAGATATGACAGAATATGATAGTATTTCAGATAGTGCCTATTTAAGGGCAAAAGAGGATTATTTAATAGGCATTAATTTTTCAAGACTTTTAACAATTATTTATGGAAGAAGAATGGCTTCAAAAATAAATGAGGAAAAAGCAACAATTGCTGTTGGAAGGGTTATGACATGTGTTCTTGGAATGGTTGTTTCAAGAGAAAGAGAAATAAAAAATTTTGTTAAAACAAAATATTATAAAATTTTAGGTGAATTTGGAAACGACAAAGGAAGTTTTAAAGCAGAATGGAAAGTAAATGAAAAATCAAAAATGTTTGATTCTGCAAAACTATACAATGAAAGTGGCTTCAAAAAAGAAGAAGATGCAAAACATTTTTTGTCAGACTTAGCAGGCAAAGAAGCAGTTGTTACAGAAATTAAAAAAAACAAGCAAAAAGTAAATGCACCACTTTTATTTGACCTAGGAGAACTTCAAAATGAATGCACTAAAAGGTTTAAGATTAATCCAGATGAGACTTTAGACATTATACAAAATTTATATGAGAAGAAATTACTTACATACCCAAGAACAGACGCTAAAGTGCTTTCTACTGCTATTGCAAAGGAAATAACAAAAAATTTAAATGGATTGGCAAAAGGGTATAAAGATGAAGAAGTTCAAGGCGATATAAAAAAGATGATAGATGAAAAGTATTCAACAGATTTAATAAAAACAAAATATGTAGATGACAAAAAAATTACAGACCACTATGCTATAATCCCAACAGGACAAGGATTTGAAAATTATGAATCACTCCCTGAATTGCAAAAAAAAGTATACAAAGTTATAGTAAAAAGATTTTTGGCAATTTTTTATCCACCTGCAGAATACAACAAAGTAAATGTCACAGTAAATATTGAAAATGAAACTTTTTATGCAAGTGGAAAAGTGTGTATAAATAGAGGATATTTAGATGTGCTTAAACCTGAAAAAAAAGAAGAACAATCCACAACAAATGCACAAAATGTGGAAAACTCATATGAAAACGATTCTAAAAAGAATTTAAAAAGCGAGCAAATAAAAGATAACGAAGAAAAAAATGGTGAGGAAGAAACGGAAGGAAATCTAGAAATTTTAAAAACTTTAAAAAAAAGTGAAAAACTAGGTATTAAAAATTTCGAATTAAAAGATGCAGAGACTTCACCTCCAACAAGATATAACTCAGGAAATATAATCTTAGCAATGAGAAGTGCAGGAAAGCTAATTGAAGATGAAGAGCTTCGTGAGCAAATAAAAGGAGATGGAATAGGAACAGCAGCAACACGAGGAGAAATTATAAAAAAACTAGTAAGAATTCAATATATTCAAATAAATGATAAAACAAAAGTTATAACTCCAACAATTAAAGGAGAGGCAATTTATGATATAATAAATTCATCAATGCCAGATATGCTAAATCCAGAGCTTACAGCTAGTTGGGAAAAAGGGCTTGGAATGGTTGCAAGAAAAGAAATAAAGCCAGAAGTATTTATGGAAAAACTAGAAAAATATATAAATTCAAAGTTTGATAAATTGGTAATAAGAAGGTGATTTTTTGGGACGGAGGAAAAAAAGAAGTTCCTTTTTTCCTCCGTCCCCAAAAATCACTTTGCTAAAAGTCATTTTCATTATCTAATAAAAGTAAATTAAGGAGAGAATAATGAACCAATCAATTAGAAGATTATTATTAATGATTGCTGTAACTTTAATACCTATTATTATTTTAATTATATGGATCTATAATATGGAGAATAATAATTCTGTTAAGATAAATAAATTTAATAGTCAAATTACAGAAATGTATATACAAAATAGTGATTATATATATGTAAAACAAGCAATAGATGTAAAAAATTGCATTAAAGAAATTAATAATAAAAAAGAAAAATATGAATTTAATTTTCCGATTTTAACTAAAGAAAAAGATACATTGTTTTTTAGTGATATAGAAGAGTTTAAAAGCAATATTCCTTTATTTAACAGTTTGTATTCAAAAATGTTTATTAATCAATTCACAGTAGATGGTTATCAACATAATCAATTAATAAAGGAATTTAAAGAAAACAATTATATAGTATCTTTTAGTTATAAAATAGAAGCAAAAAAAATATTGAGTTATTTTGAAAAAAAAGAAAACATTTGCATGTTTTTAGTTGGAAATAAAAATTTTCGCAAGAATAATGATTTATTTATATATTTACCTAAATATGTTCAAATAACGAATAATGATAACTATATAGAATATAAAGATAATATTTATAAAATAAACTTAAAAAGAGAAAATATAGACTATAAAGTAAACTTTAATGGTTATTTAAAAATAAATAACTTGGAAAGTCGTAAAAATAGTACAGGAGCGTATCATTCTTATTATGTATTATTAAATACTCTTGTTGTTATAACGATAATGTTGACACTATTTATTTTTTATGTATATATACTTAAAAAAACAAAAATAGAAAAAGAACAGTATAAAAGGGATACAAAAAATATTATAGAACCTATTTTAGCAGAGTCAATTATTGATGGTAAAATAGATGCAAAAAATCTAATTATGACATGTATAGTAAATTTAATATATAAAAAAAAGATTGAAAACTTAGATAATAATTCAATTAAATTAATAGATGTAAGAGATTTATCTGATATAGAAAAAGAAATACTAAAAATAGTATTTGCTACATCTTCACCAATAGAAAACTATGAAGGAAAAATAGCTAATTTATCTGATTTGGATATCATTTTTAAAGAGGAAAATCAGAAAACAATCGATATATACGATAGATTCAATAGAATAAAGAAAACAATAAAAAATCAATTGTTTGAACTTAATTTAATAAATTCAATATGGGATTTTTTGCTAAAAAGAATTAGAGAAATTTCGGGTTTAATTACGTTAAATTCACTAATTATACTATGTAATAAACCAGACAATTTATATGGTAATTTAAAAAAATTGTTTCCTATAATAATTATTATTAATATATTTGTTTATATATGTATATCAAAAAAAGAATTAATTGTACGTTTTTTGCACAACAAAGAAATATTGAGAAGAAAAAGTACGTTTTCTAATACATTGTTTTTTTATATTTCAGGTATATTGCTTGCTATAATTAATTTACATTTTATAGATATAGAAATAGTATTATGTTTATGTTTTGTAATTATAACTAATTTAATAATATTTAAATTATCTAATACATATGTTCTGACCGCAAAAGGGAAAGAAGAATATAAAAAAGCTTATATGCTTAAAAAGTATTTAATTGATTATAGCTTAATTGAACAACGTGATTTGGACGGATTAGTAATATTTGATGAATACCTAATATATGCTACTGCATTTGGAATACCAAGTAAAATCACAAGAAAAATTAGTGAAAATATGTTAAATCTAAATATAAAATTACAAGTTATAAGTAATTTTTTTGTATTGTAAAAATAAGTTAAATAAATATGTGAAGCAAATTAAAAGACAGGAAAATCCTGTCTTTTAATAATCTAGTATTTATAGAGTGAATTATTCCTCCGTCCCCAAATTCACTTTAGAAATCACAATTCTTTGGAGTTCTTGGGAATGGAATTACATCTCTTATATTTTCTATTCCTGTTATATACATAAGTAATCTTTCAAATCCAAGGCCAAATCCTGAGTGAACATTAGATCCAAATCTTCGTAAATCAAGGTACCATTGAATTTGACTAGCGTCCATATTTTTTTCTTTTATACGTTCAAGAAGTTTATCATAGTTATCTTCTCTTTGAGAACCACCCATTATTTCTCCTGAACCTGGAACTTCTAAGTCAACTGCTGCAACTGTTTTTCCATCTTCGTTTAACTTCATGTAATATGATTTAATATCTTTTGGCCAATTTTTAACAAATACTGGACCATTGAAATATTCTGTAATATATTTTTCATGTTCTTTTGCTAAATCTTCTTCATAGTCAGGTTCAAATTCCCATTTCCTGTTTGCCTTTTTTAGAATGTCGATTGCTTCTTTGTGATTGATTCTTACAAATTCAGAATCAAGTAATTTTGTAAGTTTTTCTTTCAAACCTTTTTCTATAAATTTATCACAAAATTCAATTTCTTCAGGGCATTGTTCTAATACTTTTTTTACTATATATTTTAAGCAATCTTCTTCAATATCCATTAATTCATCTAAATCACAAAATGAGATTTCTGGCTCAATCATCCAAAATTCGTTTGCATGTGTTTTTGTGTTTGAATTTTCTGAACGCAAAGTTGGACCAAATGTGTAAATTTTCCCAAAGGCTGAGGCAAATGTTTCTCCATGTAGTTGTCCAGAACCTGTAATGTATGTTTCTTTTCCGAATAAATCATCAGAAAAATCAGTTTCTCCGTCTTTATTTTTTGGAAGTTCATTTCTTAAATCCATTGTAGTTAATTTAAACATTTCTGCAGAGCCTTCGCAATCTGCACATGTAATTATAGGTGTATGAACATATACATATCCATTACTTTGAAAATATTCATGAATTGCAAATGCGGCAACACTTCTAATTCTAAATACAGCTTGGAATGTATTGGCACGTGGGCGAAGATGTGCAATTGTTCTTAAATATTCCATAGTGTGCCTTTTATTTTGCAAAGGATAATCTCTGTCACATTCACTTAAAATTTCAACATTTGTAGCTTGAATTTCAAAAGGTTGCTTAGCATTTTCTGTTATAACTAAAGTACCTGTTACTTTAATAGTTGAATATATTGAAAGCTTAGCAACTTCTTTGAAATTGTTTAATTTATCAGAAATTACAATTTGAATATTTTTAAAAAATGTTCCATCATTTAATTCGATAAATCCGAATGTTTTTGAATCTCTAAGATTTTTTACCCATCCTTCTATTGTTATTTCTTTGTTTTCTAATTCTAAATATTCTTTATATAATTCTTTAACTGAAATTTTTTGCATTGATTTCCTCCTCATATCTTGCTATGTAAGAAATTTCAATTTGCAATACATAAAAGAGATACTTAAACTCCGTATATACAAAAATAATTTTTTCTTAATAGCTATGTTCTAATTATGTGAATATTATACAAAATTATAAGCTAAAATGCAAGATTTACACAAAATTTTTTAAGTCAAAATACTTTTTTTCTTGAAAAAAAAATATAAATTTGATAAAATACTAATTAATATATAAAAATGGAAGGATTATTTATGAATATACAAAACGCTAAACAAGAATTTTTTAAATTTACAAATCAATATGATTTAACATTTCCAAAAATGAAAAGGAAATTAGAACACTCATTCAGAGTAATGGAAAATGCTAGAAATATTTCTAAAAGTCTTAATTTAAATAATGATGAAATAGAAATAGCAACTTTAATAGGTCTTTTGCATGATATAGGACATTTTGAAGAGATAAAAGAAAAAGACATTTTAAAAGAAAATACTAAAATAGATCATGGAGATTTTGGTGTAGAAATATTAAAAAACAATAACTATATACGAAAATATATTGAAGAAAATGAGTATGACAACATAATTTTAAAAGCAATAAAAAATCATAATAAATTTAAAATAGAAGATGGACTTTCTAATAAAGAACTACTGTTTTCAAAAATTATTAGAGATGCAGATAAATTAGATATTTTTTATGAGGGAGCAGAAATGTTTTGGACACAAGCTGAACAAGTACAAGAAATCAATAATTCTAAAGTTTCAGATACTGTAATGCAGAATTTTTCTAAACATGTTTATTTTGACAGAAAACACTTAAAAACAAAAGCAGATAGTATAATACATTTTATTTCTCTTATTTATGATATTAATTTTAAATATGATTTTGAAATTATAAAAAAAGAAAACTATATAAATAAAATATTAAATAAGTTTACATTTAAAGATGAAACTACTTCAAAACAAATAAGTCATGTACTTGATATTACAACTCAATATATAGAAAACATCTTATAAATTCAAAAATCGACTATGATTATATTTTCATAGTCGATTTTCAATTTCTTATATTGCATTTATTTTGTTGTATATAATTTTTACATATTTCTAAAATATCCCTTTAAACTTAATATTAAAAACTTGATAATTTTTTTTCGGCGTATAAATAATACTTTGTATTTGAAGACACCCCTTCAAATATTGCAATAAGTTTACCTGAAACACCTACCGTTGTCCAAATAAATGTTGGATTTTTAATATATTTTTTATCAGTACTTACACAACTATTAGTACTATACCAAAGATATGAATCTATATGTGATAATACTTTAGGTCCACCAACATTAGCTAAACTAACTTTATATGTAGGCATTGTGTTCTTCTTGTTTCTTTCACCTTTTATTACATATTTCACAATATGTACATTGCATGATACTTGATCTATTACTTTACCTTTAGAATTTTTTAATATTGCTTTAATAGTAGCATTTCCTACTTGATTACCTGTCACTAATATTTTTTCAGAAACAATTTTACCTCGTGCAGTTATAGAAAATTTGGTTCCTTTAGGTGCATTTGGAAAGATTAAATCTAAGCCCAATCTTGTATTAGTTGTAATATACAAACTGTTATATCTTTTCTTTATTTTTTTATCATTGTTAGTCTTGTTATTATTATTGTTATTATTATTATTGTTATTATTTTTTGAGCTTTCAAGTTTAATGGAAGCACCTAAATTTACTTTTAATTTTGAAGAAGTATTTTTTTCTATAAATAGTGCATTCATGTAAATATTTTTGCTATTGTCTTTTATAGTAGGATTACTTTTTTTGTACTCATCCAATATACCAGAACTTGTAGCAATTGCAAACCATTGATATTGTAATTCTATATCTTTTGGTAAAACCTCGTCTATATTTTTACCATTTAATTGCATTTTTAATTTATTTTTACCATTTGAAGTATATTTAACAATTTTTGTATTTACTACATGCACATAACATTTTTTAGTATCTACTAAAGAATTATTACTCTTTTTCATAATTTTCGCAATAATTTCAACATAACCAGCTTTTTGTGCTGTTATTTCTCCCTTATCGTTAACAGTTGCTATTTTTTCATCATTCGAATTCCAATTAACATAATATTTATTAGTGTCAATATTTTGCACTTTATTATTAAATTTTAAATTTTTAGAAATCCATAATACTGTTTTTGCTAATTCAAAATTTGATGAACTAGTTGTATTATTATTTGACGTATTTCCATTATTAGATTTACTTGAAGTACTTGATTCCTTCTTATTAACTGTTATATAGCATGTTGAAGTTTTTCCATATTTATGTGTAGCAGTTATTGTTGCTGTTCCTTCTGATTTGGCTGTTATTACAACAGTGCCATTGATGGTTTTTGTGCTACCTACACTTACAACATTTGAATTTGATGAAGTCCAATTTACTTCTTTTGAGGTTGTATTTGTAGGATTAAAGTTTACAATTAGTTTTAAAGTATTTCCTATATTCATTGTTGCATTAGTCTTATTTAAACTAATACTCTTTGGAGGAATATTTACTCTTATAATACAGGTTGCCTTTTTTCCATTTGATGTTGTAGCGGTTATAGTCACAACTCCAGGTTTTACTCCATAAACTAATCCAGAAGCAGATACTTTTGCGATTTGATTATTTGACGAACTCCATTGTATAGATTTATTATCTGCATTTGTCGGCGTTATCATAGCATTTAACTGTAATGATGTACCTACAGCAATTGTTCTGTCATTTTGCTTTAAGGTAATAGAATTGACTACTATTGGATTTACAGTAACTTTACATGTTCCCTTTTTGCCATTTGATGTTGTAGCTGTTATAATTGCAATACCCTTACTTTTTCCTGTTACATTTCCTAATCCATCTACAGTTGCAACTTTTATATTAGATGAACTCCATTTTATTATTTTATCTGATGTGTCTGCTGGAACTATAGTTGCGTTAATCTTTCCTATTTTTCCTATATAAATAGTCATATTCGTTTTATCTAATTTTATTCCAGCGACGCCTACTGTCCATTTGGTTTCGATATAAGTTTTCCATTCCGGATGTTCTTCAGCTATCTTAGGTATTGTTGATGCTGCGATATATTCTAATTCTCTTAGTGTATCTCTTGAATCTATAACTCCATCTTCATTTATGTCTGCAGCTTTTAACTGATTGCCATTCAAAATCCAATCAGGATGTAAGTTATTGATTTTTTGGATAGTCGATGCTGCGATATGTTTTAATAATCTTAATGTATCTCTTGAATCTATTGCACCATCTCCACTAATATCTCCTATTTTATATGTTTCAACTGCATACTCTTTTTTAGGTATAATACAAAAAAACATAATTATTATTAAAATTATAACTAAAAATTTACAAATTTTATTCATAAACTTTCCTCCTTCCATAATCTTTTGATACACTTATATTATACTACTTTTAACAGTTTTTGTCAATTTTTTATGTTTATTCCTCTTATGTAATAAATAGCAACAAAAAAAGGAATGAGCCCTGTACAATACAGAGTTCATTCCCAAACAGTCTAGTACAAAAAAATATTCAATTTTCGGAGTTCAGTATATTCTTTTATCTTGTCTATTTATTTTCTAATTAAAGCTAAATGACATTACAAAATCTGTTCCTTCTTTTAGTTGCATAATAATATTCATACTAATTTCATTATTTTTTTGCTTTGTTAAATCTGTCAACTTTATCGTATACGAATACGTATTACTCCCCAAATCTTTGTAATCTACAAAATTTATGATATTATATTTGAACAGTCTATTTTTCATAATACTATCAAAATTATCTTTGCTTTTTAATTTATTCATTCTAAATTGCTCATCTAAAACATTATATGATGTTTGATAATCTTGTCTATTTATCATCTGAAAAAATTTATCAATATTCATTTGCACCTTTTGTTGACTGTTTGAATTCTCATAAGTTGTTTTAAATTTTTCTTCCTCTATAGTATATGTATCTAGTTTTATAGTAAAATCTAATATTGACTTTGCATCAAATATATACAAATTTTCATATTGATCTTTTATAACATATTGAGTGATTCCATTATTATTATTCACTAGATATTTCTGAACTGTAGAACTCTGTAATTCATTATAATTGTCTTTAATATATTTTCTATATGTTTCAATATTCCCAAATCTTTTATTTCTATATTCTTCACTCATTTTATTATATAAATAATCTATATCATATAATGTATAATACTTGGTTAAATTGAAATATTCTTTCGCCATATCAAGTTCTGATTTTTCTTCAGTATAAAAACCATTATATTGAAAATCTTCTATTTCTTCATTCTCGAATATTCTCAATGATTTTCCTTCTTCTACACTTATTCCTTTACTTTCCATGTATTCTTGTGGAATTATTAAAAATCTTTCGTTCAACTCATCTAAAACAGCAATTAATTTATAATTATTCTTTATTATCTGACCATTAGTTGGATTTATTATAATTCCCTCTACAATATAAGCATTTATATTTGTTTTTTGTATATATTCTTTTTGATTAATAGTTTGTTTTGATACATAAATATTATCAATTCTAATAATACAATCTGGTAATCCTAGTTTTTCTATAATATTATTATTATTTATTCCAAGATCATTAATAACAAATTCCGGAATCAAACTTTTTATTTGCGTAAAACTAATTTGTCTTTGATAGTCATTTAAACCATCCATATTATATATCTCTGTAGCATACTGTTTATATTTTTCTATACATTCTTTTACATAAAAGTATTGTCTATTTGTGTCAATTTTATGTATCATATTTTCCTGTTCAAATACTTCCTTAACTGCTTCTTTATTTTCTATTTTATTTGAATATTCATCTTTATTCTGTTGCTTTATAAAAAGCAACAGAATAATAATTATACTTATAATAGCAAATAATAGTATTATTATCAATTTTTTTATTTTATTCACAAACTTTCCTCCATAAATTTATTTTCCAAGAACATTTACCATTCCTCCATTATTACTTGCACCCATAGTTTGACTCCATGTATATGGTGTATTAGAATCATAATATTTTCCAGATTCTACTATATAGTATCCTCTATTATCTTTTTTATAACATAATATATAATGCCCAACTGCATCATTATATATGCCACTATATGATATACTGAACATACATACCTTTCCTTGATCTAATGCTTCATCTATTTTTGATTTGTTACTCTTATTTATAACTTCAAGTGTTAAGTTATATTTATTTGCTATTGCTCTAGACGCATTAGTTCCCTCTGCTTCATAAGCAGTTGCAATTCCTTTTGAATTTAGATAATCTACTATTTCTGGTGGTTCAACTGTTCTACCTGTTAGTCCAGAAACAGCCATTGCAAGTGCACATGCTCCACAGCCTGCTTCTCCTATAGTATCCGGACCATATCTTTTAGATGCCCATCTACTATCTGACTGATAATATCTAGGGAAAGCTCCTGATGTTCCATAAGAAGCTGGTCGTTTTTTTCCTTTATATTTATTATACAATCGTTCAGCTGATTTAACTCTTTCTTGTATTTGTGATTCATTATCATTTGATTTTTCAAATTCATTATGAAATCTTACAGCAGCCTCACTAACTGTAGTTGACTTTTGCCACGTAGTACAATAATTTTCGATTTCTTTTAACAAGAATTTTATTTGTGTTTCTTCTTTATCAATTCCTGTTCCTTCTTGTTTTGCTAGATCATATAACCCTGCTTTTCTGCCACTAGATGTCCATTGCGCTAATCCATATCCAGCTTGATCATTTTTAAATTTATCTCTTGAATATGAACCATTATTAACTGCTGCTGTATATGATTCATCTGATCCTAATGCATTTTCATAAGAATTTTGAAGATTATTTGCTTTAAACCCAGATTCTTCTGCAAAATTACCCATCGCTCCTGCAGCTGCTATTTCTGAATATTTTTCTGATAAAGTATACCATACTTTCTCCTCAAATGAATTTCCATATATAGAAGATAATGAACTATTATTTGCATCCTTAAAATCTGCTAAATTATATACATTAAAATTATATGTTGTAACCCCATCAATTGCTTTACCTGTAGCTCTGTAAATCAAATACTTTGTCAAATCAACCATATTGACAGTGTTCTCATTACTTTCCAGTATTTCAAATAACCAATCTTTCGTGCTTAATATATTACTTCTTGCCTTATAACGTTTATTAAATACATCAACAAATTTTCCTTCTCCGTCTATATCTTCTGTATATTTTTCAGGTTTGCCTGTATAACTTGATTTTACAGTTGTAACTTCTGTTGTTATTTTTTTAGTAGTTGCTTCAATATCTATAGTTTGTTTTTCATTCCCAGCAACTTCACTACTAGTAACTGTTGTAGGTGTTACCCTTTCAGAATTCATTCTATTTTTTGCATTTTCTTTTATTTTATTAAGTAAATTTGAATTTGTTATTTTATTTTCTGTTTCTCCCTCAACTTTAGGCATATCTATTTTCTCTGTAGATTTTGAATTATCAGTTTTTTTGCCATTATATTCGTATTCTTTTTCATATTTTACGCACCATGTATCTGCTAAAGTTAATACAACATCTAATGTATTTACTTTATTAACAGTAGTTGTTACTTTTTTATATGTAGATGTTACCGTATCCCTTCCAGAACCATTTTTTGTTGTAGTAAAGGTAATTGGTGTAGATGGTAAGAAAATACCTGGAGTTTGTTGATTACTTGGAACATCCATACATTCCATTTTTATATCAGCACTTCCTTCATAAATATACTTTTGATTATAAGTCTCTGTTGACTTTGTTGTTGTTTCTTCTAGATTATCATGTATTGTAATTTCAATTTTACTATTTCTAACTAAATCTGCTAAGTCAAATGTATATTCTTTGTCTTGACTTATTAGTAACATTGCCCATAAGTAATTAAATGGCATCCTATATTGTGCTATAGCTTTTTGATACGGTATTGTTTTTGTGCTCATACTATGATTGTGTTCATTTCTGTTTTCACTTGAATCTGAAGAATTTACAACCTCACTATTTTCTTGCCATGTTGCAACTTTAACTATATAATTTCCTGAATTTGTATTATTATTGTTACTGCTTTGGGTTGTTCCTAAAGAATTTGTAGTATAGTTTAGAACTTTTTCTATTCCTCTAGGTAATACTAACCATAAATTTCCATTATTATCCCCAAATGCAGATTCTACCTCTTTTGAACCTGTATGAACTTCTCCTATTTTGTGTTCTTCAACTTTTTTTCCATCTAATGTATATGTCCAAACCCTATATTTTGAAGATGAATCCTTAGGTCCACTATCTGCAATGTATATACACTGTCCATCAGTACCTATTCCTTGTGCTCCACAATTTATATGGTAGTCTTCTAATTTTACTTCGTTATCTTTAACATATTTATTTTCGTTTTCACGATAACTCATAAAAATAAACTTTCCATCTTTTAGTCCTACAAGTTGTTTTTTTGATGGTACATATGTTAACTTATTGCAATAATCTGACATTTTTGTATGTCCTACAATTTCTTTTGTATTATTATTTATTTGTAATAAATTTCCTTGTTTTGAGCTTACTGGTTTTAGAACCATATTTCTATCACTATCATAGGCAACACCGTCCATATGTCCACCTTCTGAACCTATTTCTACACTTGTTTCATATTTACCGGTTTCCATATTAAACCATGCTATTCTTCCACCTTTACTTGAAGACTCAATACTTCCATAATTTTTATTTTGCGCACAAATCACATACTTTCCATCAAAACATGCTGATTGAACTGCTCTATATGTTCTATTACTTCCTTCTGGTTTCGGCATATTTTGTTGTGTTTTAATTATAGTGCTTTTTTCTGTATTGAAAACATCATTATTATATGTCCTTGAAGAATTACTAGAATTACCATCTACAAATCTTCGTATTGTTAAAATTTTAGTATAAGCAGCATTGCTTCCATGTTTACAATCTTCTTGCTCATTTGCTTCATGAATTATTCCACCATGTCCATCATAAAAAGCAACATGTCCATCATAACAAATAACATCTCCTGCTTGTGCTTTATCTAAACTTTCAACTTTTGTTCCTTTAGTTCTAAAGCCATAATCAGGAACGTATGCAAAATCAATAATTCCAAGCTTTGTTAAAACAGCCCATACAAATCCTGAACAATCTGCACCTGTTGTAAGTGATTTTCCTCCCCATACATAAGGTAATTTACCTACATATTTTTCTGCCTCATCAACAATTGCCTGACCAGATTTAGATGAACTAGAACTTGTATTAGTTACATTAGATGATGAAGTTGATGTTGAATTTTTAGAACTATGATAAATTCCAGTTTCAGGGTCAAAATATGCTTTTGGATCTTGTGGTAATGCTGTAAAATGAAATATTTTTTGAACCGCACTATTTGAAATACTCGCAATATTTATTCCGATGGCCTTTAGTGCTATGAACTCTCTTTTCATTTCCTAAATATATAGAAACATGGCAACGTCCATCACTACCTTTTCTCCATGTAATATCACCTGGTGAAGCTTTAGACAAATCACTTCCTATTTCCACCGTTCCAGGTGCACCATTCTCCCACTTTTTAGGACTAATAAGTTTATTCATCAACCCATATTTATTATTTACCCAATATACAAAAGCTCCACAATCTGTTTTACCACCTTCTTTTAATGGATCATTTGCTCCAGATTTCCATGATAGTTTTCCAACCCATGAACACGCATATTTAAGAAGATCTTGTACTTTTGAGCTATCACCTGTTGTAGTTGTATTTGTATTCTCTGTAGTTGAAGGCATAGGAGAATAATTATTTTCCCAATCCACAGGATGTGCTTTATAATTTTCAACTTTTGTAACTTTATAAGGCATTACAAGCCATAAATTTCCTTCTTTATCACAAAAACAATCCTCAACTTCACTGGCGGTTCTAGGAAAACTATCTCCAATTTTATGTTCTTCTATCAAATTTCCTTTAAAATCGTATACCCATACCCTAAACTTATCTTTTTTTGATGAGTCATTCGTGCTATCTAAAAAATATATAACTTGTCCGTCTGTTGACATACCTTGCAATGGAAAATTAAATGAACCTGACAATGGTACTGTTTCATCTTCTTTATATTTATTTTCACTTGGATCATATGTCATAAAAGTAAGTTTTTTACTATTATATCCTATTAATTGTTTAGTAGTAGCTGAATAAGTTATTACATGAAAATAACGTGGAATTGTTACATACTTTGTACTCATCATTTGTTTTGTTTCGTTATCTATTTGAATAAGTCTTTTATTTCCTACACTTGTAACCAAAACAACATTTCTGTCACAGTCATATGTTTGTCCTGTCATATGCTGTCCTTCACTTCCGATTGTTACATAATTAGGTAAAACACTTCCTGTTTCTATATCTACCCAAAAAACTCTTCCTCCATTATGTCCATGTTTACC
>Ga0310691_10003220_pt1 | contig 19999 bp, 23 predicted proteins | sample 176DNAGHGlowgp2_FD_203887 | JGI IMG/M metagenome (GOLD analysis project Ga0310691, IMG submission 203887) | Sheep rumen microbial communities from Palmerston North, Manawatu-Wanganui, New Zealand - 1766 DNA GHGlow gp2 (v2) (version 2) | ecosystem: Host-associated > Mammals > Digestive system >...
CGCGGACAACCCCGCGAAGGTCAAGCGGATCGGCCAGAAGACGGTCCGGTTGCTGTGGATCCCTGCCCGGGAGCTGAACGGGCCGAAGGCAGAGGTGCAGCAGATGAACATGACACAGGTCGGGAACGATGTGCTGCCCGACGAGTTCAAGTAAACCACAGGGGAAGCAAAAGCCAGGCGCGGACCCTGCGGACATATTAAGGACAGGAGGAAACAAAGATGACGATGCTGGCAACCAAGACGGAGACCAGGGCGCTGACCCTGGCGGACTATGAAGCGCGGATCCATCTGTACAAGGAACAGATCGGGACGGGCTACATCGGGATCGGGCGGACACTGCTGGAAGCTAAGGAGGCGAAGGTGGTGCCGCATGGACAGTGGGAGGCCTGGGTGACGGAGACCACCGGGCTGACCCCGCGGCAGGCGCAGCGGTGTATGCAGGCGGCCACGGAGATCAAGGACGGGAGCGCCATGGCGCGGCTGGAGATGAGCAAGGCCCTGATGCTGCTGGGCTCCGGACTGGACGAGGAAGCCCGGGAGGAGATCGCCGGGAAGGCTGTCGAGGAAGGAGCCACGGTGAAAGACCTGCGGGAACAGCTGAAGCAGGCGAAGCTGAAGCTGGTGCAGGAGACCGGCGCGGCCACGGAAATCCGGGAAGCGCTGAAGAAATCGGAAGAGGAGAAGGACACCCTGGTCCAGCAGATCCGGGCCCGGGAGAGCGCCTACCAGGTGCATCTGGATGAAGCGCGGGAGGACGCCTACAAGCGCGGCGAGATGGCCGGCAGCGCGGACGCCGCGGCGCAGATCCGGCAGCTGAAGAACAACCTGGAGAGCAACCGGCAGCAGCGCCAGAGCCTGAAGGACCAGCTGGACGGTGAGCGAGAAGCGACCGGAAAGAAGATCTTCGGGCTGCAGAACGAGCTGAACAAGCAGAAACAGTACGCCGAGGACCTGCGGAAGGAACTGGAAGAGAAGCAGGCTGCGGCCGTGCCGGCGGACTTTGCAAAGGATCGGGAGCTGCTGCTGGCGGCAGCTGAGGAAGCCGAGCGCCGGGCAGCGGACGCCGAGGCGGAGCTGGAAGCACTGAAGGCCGGTGGAGCCGGACAGCCGGATCCGGTCTGGAAGGTGCTGAAGCTGGCAGCGGACCGGTTCATGACGGACTGCGAAGCCATGCCGACGAACCCGGCCGCGCTGATCAGTGACGAGCGGCGGATCCGGGCGAATGTGAACTGGATCGGCAGCTGGGTGGACATGATGCGGAAGGCGCTGGATGCGGCCGTGCTGGCAGAGGGGGCGGTGGAATGAATCAGCAGGAAATGATCACCGTCGGAAAGCAGGTACCGATCGGCAGCGGGCCGGAGGCAATGGAGGATTTGATGGCAGTGCTGCCGCTGAGCAAGGTGCCGGCGCTGCAGAAAAACGTGGAACAGATGGGACGGTACCTGATGCAGATGGGCCAGCTGGTGGCGCAGATGCAGCGGCGGATGGATGAGATGGAAGCCAGGCAGACCCAGGTGACGATCAGCCACGAGGACGTGAAGCAGCTGATGGCGCGGATCCGCTGGCGGGCGGACGAGCTGTGCGGGAAGTATAACCTGGCAGACCGTGAGAGCCCGAAGAAGTTTCGGGCAGCCATGAAGCGGGATGTCCTACGGCGGTGGGGCGTGAAAGACCTGCACGACCTGCCGGACGCGGTGCTGCCGGCGGTGGAGAAGGCACTGGACAGCTGGACGGACATCCGGCTGATCATGGAGAGGCGGGTGAGCACATGAGCAGGATCCGCGGGCAAATGGCGCCGGAATACTACAACGCGCTGCGCAAAGCCGACGCCTTTCCGCTAACGGAAGACGAAAAGCGCCGGAGGGCGCTGGAGTTCCAGGCAAAGATTCAGAGGAACGTTACACAGGGAAGCGGACAGGCGGGCGCCGGTGTAATACCGGCACCCGGGACCCTTCCTTCAGCAGCGAAGGGCGTGCGGGCCGGGGCGGAAGCCCCTCCGGATTGGCAAAAAATCGCGAGTTCTTCCGCGGCGGCCCGCGCCCCCCAAGCCAGGGCCGCGACGCGCGCGAAAGAGCCGGATCCGGGGATCCCGGAGCGGCTGAAGACGAAACCGAACCGGAAGGAGAACGAGTTCATGCTGAACCTGATGATCCTGCGGAACACGCTGCGGACGAACGCGCCCAGCTGCCGGGAGCGTGCCAGGCTGGCCGGAAAGTGGGTGTGGCGGGACATCCGGCTGATGCTGACCCTTGTGGACCGGATCCAGGGTGCGATGCTGACGACTATGCCGGAGAGCCGGGACGAATACTACAGCGCCTACGCCAAGCACGGGCACTACGAGCTGCACATTGACGGGCCGATCCGGACGGCGCGGCACATCCTGATGACGGACAAGCACGCGGCCGCCCTGGCGGAAGCGGCGATGAAGAGCGAGTGCATCCTGTGCATGAGGGAAGGCAGCGAGATCGGCCGGTGCGAGCTGCGGGAGGCTCTGCTGGAATCGGCGGCGCCGTCGGCCATCGGGGACGGGGACAGCCTGTTCCGGAAATGTGAATACAGGGACGCCGCGGGCGCCCTGGTACAAGGAAAGGACGTGAGTATATGAACCAGCACACGATCATCGGGAACCTGACGCGGGATCCGGAGACGGGCACCACCCAGGGCGGGGTGAACTGGTGCCGCTTTACGGTGGCGGTCCGGAAGAAGCGGCCAAAGGAAGGCGAGAAAGACGCGGACTACATCCAGGTGACAGCCTGGCGCGGCCTGGGCGACACGTGCGCGAAATACCTGGCGAAGGGGCGAAAGGTGTGCGTGATCGGCGAGCCGAAGGCGGGCGCCTGGATCGGGAAGGACGGAACCGCGAAGGGGCAGATCGAGATCACTGCGGACGAAGTGGAGTTCCTGAGCAACGGAGGCGGCGGACGGAACGAGCCGACGGACGCGGACGCGCCGCCGGCGCCGGAAGAGCGGGATCCGGAAACCGGATACACACAGGTGGATCCGGAAGATCAACCCTTCTGAGGAGGTGGCTGGAGTGAACGACGGAAAGAACTGCCGGAACTGCGGGGCGCCGCTGGATGAAAACGGGGACTGCGAATACTGCGGAACAAAAAGCCCGCGGAATTATGAGAGCAGCATAGAGATCACGGCAGACAGCATCCGGCTGTGCGTTGGTGGCCGCAAGGCATACCCGCCGCAGGTTACAAACGGAACATGACAAAAACGGGGAGGCCTGAACATGAAAGCGATGATCATTCTGAATAGGTGCCGGGCAGCGAAGAGCGACATCGGCCGGCTGCAGCAGCGGATCGACCAGTGGCGTGACGTGCTGACCAGCTTGAGCGCGCCCCAGGCCGACCCCAACGGCGGCAGCCGGGGAACCGGCGACAAGGACAAGACCGGGAAGATCCTGGCGGACATCGACGCCCTGGAGCGGGAGATCGCGGCCAGGCGGGAGGCATACGAGGCGGAAAGAGTGAGCGCCTGCGCGCTGATGGACATGGTGCCGGACCTGGAAGGCCGGGTGCTGTACGACTACTACGTGAAGCGCTGGGACACGCCGGAAATCGCCAGGAAAGAGAAGTACACGGCCGGCTATGTGCGCAAGACAAAACGGAACGCGGAGCAGCTGCTGGAGATGCTTGATCCGGACCGGGTGCGCGGCACGCTGCCGGCGTGGTACCTGAGAGAGAAGGGAGGGAAAGAGCCGTGAAGATGAGAGCCGGAAGAAACTACCAGGAGGAAAAGGAACAGGGGCCGGACTGCTGCACCTGCATCCTCCGGAATGGGTGCGAGCGGTACGCAGAAAACAGCTATTGCACCCGGTGGCAGAGCCGGGAGCCGGAACCGAAAGGACCGGATCCGAACAAGCTGTGGGAGCGCGGAGAAGAGGTCGCATTCTGACAGGAGCGGAGCCAGGACAGGGGCTCCGCTTTTTTGCGCGTTAATATAGGAAGAATGGAACACCGAGGAGCGCGGATGGAACACGTGGCCACGTGTGGGAACGTGGGTTCTACACGTGGGAACGTGTGCTCACCTGTGGGCACGTGTGGCCACACGTGGGAACAGGTTCCCACCTGTATAACCCTTGAAGGAACGCGCAACCCGTGATAGAGTTCAAGCTGCCAAAGTGGGGCGGACGGGTGAGAACACCCGGCCGCCTTTTCCTTTGCCGGCGGCGGCAGACCTGTCCCTGCGCCGCCGTTATTCTTTCCAGAAAAGGGGAAGTGGATGGACTACAAAGAGAGCGATCCCTTCTACCACCGGAAGGAGTGGAAGCGGATCCGGGCGATGGCCCTGCAGCGGGACTGCGGGATGTGCCAGGACTGCATGGACAGGATGAAGAGCGAGACCGGGTTCCGGCCGCACCGGGCGACGATGGTGCACCACATCATCCCGCGCAGCGAGCGGCCGGATCTGGAGCTGCAGCTGAACAACCTGATCAGCCTGTGCGCGGACTGCCACGAAAAGCGGCACCCGGAGAAGCGCAGCAAGATCAAAAGAAAGACGATGGAAAGAGAGAAGGCCCACTCAATGAGAGTGGTCAAGGTGTAACCAGGACAGGAGGACAGGACAGGATGAACAGCGCACTGAAGCGGGAACACTTCAAAAAGATCACGGATCCGATCGCGCGGCGGATGTATAACCGGCTGTGCGACGCCTGCGAAAAGCGGGAGGATGGGATGACGGATCCGGACCAGATGCTGGTGGCGGACGCGGCCTACGCGGAGCAGCTGAAGCAGCTGCTGATCCAGGACGTGGAAGAGCGGGGGATCGGCCAGGAGCGCCGGAACGGCCGGCAGGTTTACTGGCAAGAGAATAAAAGCCCGGCCCAGATCCGGGCGATCAGCGAGCAGCAGCGGAAGCACCTGGCGGAGCTGAAGCTGACGCCGGCAAAACGGCACGCGGCGGCCGTGCAGATTGATGACGACTTCGACAGCTTCCCTGACTGAGGGCAGGACGGCAGGAGCAGCCCTCCGGACGTCCGGACGGGCAACTGCACCCCGGAAGCGCGGAAGGCCTAAAAAGGCCCCTCAAACGCCGCAAAACGAGGGGACGATGCAGAGCACGGCGGTGACGCGGTGCTACGAGTACGTGGACGACGTGCTGAGCGGGCGGATCCGCGCCTGCGAGAAGGTGCGGATGGCCTGCCAGCGGTTCCGGAACGACCTGGAGCGGTCCGCGACGGATCCCGGCTGGCCGTGGGTATTCGACGAACACAAAGCCGCGCGGCCGACTGACTTCATGGAGCGGTTCCTGGTGCCGACCAAGGGCGACTACGACCGCATGGAGCTGATGGGCTGGCAGTGCTTTGTCGAGGCCAACATCTACGGCTGGGTGGACAGGGTGACGGGGTTGAGACGGTTCCGGGAGAGCCTGATCATCGTGGGTACCGGCAACGGCAAGAGCACGATCATGGCCGGCAACGCCACCTTCCTGGCCTGCAAGGACGGGGAACGGGGCGCGGACATCTACCTGCTGGCGAACAGCAAGGACCAGGCCGGCGTCGTGTTCAGAGAGTGCAGCGGGCAGATCAAGGCGAGCCCGGCGCTGGCGCGGCGGTTCCGTCCGCTGCGGGACGGCATCTACTACGACAAGATGAACGCCACGATCCGGCACCGGTCCAGCGACAGCAAGCGCCTGGATGGCCTGAACCCGCACGGGGCGATCTTTGACGAGATCCACGAATACCGGGACTTTAAGCTGATCAACGTTATCAAGATGAAAAACGTCAAGCGGAAGCAGCCGGTGATCATCTACATCACGACGATGGGCGATGTCATCGACGGGCCGCTGGCGTACTACTACGACCTGTTCACGGACGCGATGAGCGGGAAGCTGCTGCCGGAGGTTGGAGACCGGATGTTCGCGTTTATTGCGGAGCTGGATCCGGAGGACGACATCGAGGACACCAGCTGCTGGATCAAGGCGAACCCGGGACTGGGGACGGTGCTGCAGCTGGACGACCTGATCCGGGAGTGGAACCGGGTGAAGTTGATCCCCAGCGAGCGGGCGAACTTCATCTGCAAGCAGCTGAACATCATGGTGAACGCCGACGACATGGCCTTCGTGCAGCCGGAGGTGCTGAAGCGCAACCAGGGCAGCTATCCGGAGGAGAACCTGGAGGGCCGGCGGTGCTACGGCGGGTTCGACCTAAGCAACCGGGAGGACTTCACGGGCGCGGCCCTGGAGTTCCCGCTGGACGACGGGCGGATCTTTGTGAAGCTGCACAGCTGGGTGCCGCAGCGGAAGGTGGACCTGGACCAGGAGAAGATCGACTACTACGGCCTGCAGATGAAGGGCTACCTGACGATCGTGCCGGGGGAATATGTGCAGCAGGAAGACATCCACGCCTGGTTTGTGGAGCAGTCGAAGAAGTACGAGATCGTGACGATCGGCTACGACCCGGCGAACGCCACGCGGCTGCGGCAGATGCTGGAGGTCGGCGGGAAGGACTACCAGGCCTTTGATATGCAGGTGGTCCGGCAGGGGCCGATCACCCTGAACGACCCGATGAAGGACATCAAGGAGCTGCTTCTGGCGGGCCAGGTGGTGAGCAACAACGACCCGATGCTGGCCTGGTACACGGATAACGTGCGGATCAGCGGCGAGCGGCGGCACCTGGACAAGGAAAACTGGATGCCGACAAAGCGGAACAAATACCGGAAGATCGACGGCTTCATGGCCTGGCTGGACGCGCACTGCATCCGGATGCAGAAGCAGCCGGCGGGCCAGGAATACATTCCGCCGAATATCCGGGTGGTGGAATTAGGCAGGAGGAGAAGGTGACGAGATGAAGTGGCCATTCCAGAGAGGACACAAGGCGCAGGCGAGGGACAAACCCGGGATCGTGCGCCGGCGTGAGCTGAAGATGATCACCCGGCCGCGGGCGGACCGGACCATGGAAGGCAACGAGGCGATCTACGCCGCGATCAGCCGGATCAGCAACACGATCGCGTCCATGCCGATGCACCTGTACAAGGGGTTCAAGATCCAGGAAGACCACCCGCTGGAGCGGCTGGTGAGCCTGGAGCCACACCCGAACTTCAGCGCCTTCAGCTGGAAACAGACCATGGAAGCACTGAAAAACAGCGAGGGCACAGCCTACGCGCTGCGGGTGCTGAACAACCTGGGGCAGCTGATGCGGCTGGACATCCTGAACCCGACGCGGGTGACCCCGAAGAAGGATGAGGACGGGAACATCTGGTACAGCGTGATGATGGACGATGGCAAAGAAGCACTGGCGCCCGGGTTCCTGATCCTGTGCATCAAGCATATGAGCGCCAACGGGATCCGCGGGATCCGGCCGATCGACGTGCTGCGGAAGAGCCTGGACTATGACACCCAGGTGAAGGAAATGAGCCTCGACCAGCTGGAGGGCGTGAACCACGGCGTGGCGCTGACCATCCCCAACGTGGGCCTGAGCCAGCAGCAGAAGGATGAAGCCGTGGACCGGTTCCTGGAGACCTACGAAAAGAGCGGTCGGAGCGTGGTGATCCTGGAAGGCGGCATGACCGCCACAAACTTCAGCGCCAGCGCGGTGGACAGCCAGCTGCTGGACGTGGAGCGGATCACCCGGAACCGGGTGGCCACGGTGTACAACCTGCCGCCGCACCTGCTGGGCGACTACACGGACGCAGCGCCCGGCGGCGTGGAGCAGGAAATGATGGAATACCTGGTGCTGACGATCACACCGATCGTGCAGCAGTGGGAGGAAGAGTTCAACCGGAAAGTGCTGACGCCGCAGGAATACGCGGAAGGGTACCGCTTCCGGTTCGATACGGCGAGCCTGACCCGCGCAGACGTGAAAACCACCGCGGAGCGGAACCAGATGGCCATCCGCGGCGGCTGGCGCAAGCCGAACGAGGTGCGCGCGGAGCTGGGACTTCCGCCGGATCCGGTGGGCGACCTGCTGATGAGCAGCCGGGACCTGATCCCGCTGCGGATCGCGGTGGAGCATCCGGAGCTGCTGCTGGGCGGACAGACCGGCGGCGATCAAGGGGGAAAGGAGGAGCAGTCTGAATGACATTCTGGAACCTGAAGAACGACGCCGAGACGCCGGAAGACGGTGTGCTGGACATCGACGGCGAGATCGTGGCCGAGAAAGGCTGGTTTACCGGCCCGGATGCGGTGGTGGCCAAAGACTTCCGGAAGGCACTGAAGGGCGTGCGGAACGTGACCGTGCACATCAACAGCCCCGGCGGGGACGTGATGGCCGGCGCGGAGATCTACAGCGCGCTGCGGGAGCACAGCCTGAACGGCGAGGGCACCGTGACCGTGATCGTGACCGCCCTGGCGGCCAGCGCGGCCAGCATCATCGCCATGGCCGGGGACCGGATCCTGATGCACCCGGTGGCCTACATGATGATCCATAACCCGTGGACCATCGCCATGGGCGACGCCAAGGAGCTGCGGAAGACCGCGAAGACCCTGGACGTGATCAGCGAGGGTCTGATCAGCGCCTATGAGACCCGGACCGGGAAAGACCGTGACGAGCTGAAGAGGATGCTGGAGAACGAGACCTGGATGAGCGCCGGGACGTGCGTGGAGGAAGGCTTCGCGGACGGAATCTACGGGGCGGAAGCGGGAGCGGCGGCCAGCCTGGTGCGGCCGACCATGATGAGCGCGAAGGCCCACGGCGTGCAGGAGATCATCTCCCGGATCCGCGCAGCGGAACCGGAGGAGGATCCGGAAGAGGATCCGAAGGATCAGCCGGAAGATCCGGAAAAGGATCCGGAGGAAGATCCGGAAGAAGATCCCGAGAAGGAAGAAGAGGCGAAGAAGCGCGCGGAGATCGTGAAGCGCGCGGAGATCGCGCAGCGGGCGGGGATCGCCGCCTGCATCACCTACTGAAGAAAGGCGTCAACGTTGACGCCTTTTCGTTTTGCAGACCAACAAAAACGAGGAGGAACAAAGAAATGAATCTGCAGGAAATCATGAACCAGATCACCACCCTGGGCGGCCAGATCCGCCAGGCGAACGCGCAGCTGGCCAAGGACGCTATGAACAGCGCCGTGTCCATCGAGGACATCGAGAAGCAGCAGGGCGCCATCGCCGACATGCAGAAGCGCATGAACGCGCTGCAGGCCAGCTACGACGCCATGAAGGGCGACAAGCAGGCCAACCTGGTCCCCGCCACTCCCGCCGAGCCCAAGAGTCGGAAGGAAATGCGGGCCAGCAACGAGTACGCTCGCGCCTTCTGCTACGCCATCCGGAACGGCATCAGCCCCCGGAAGGGCCGCGCGGATGAGCGCTGCAAGATCCTGTACGACGCCATGACCGAAGGCGGCGGCGATCCTGCCGGCGAGGATGGCGGCTTCCTGGTGCCCGTGGACATCGACAACACGATCCGCGAGCTGCGCCGCGAGCTGAACCCCCTGGCCGAGCTGTTCAACACCGAGACCGTGACTGCCCCGACCGGCTGGCGCGTGATCGACACCGCACCCAGCTCCGCCATGCCGAGCATCGACGAGATGGGCACCGTGGCCAACAACAGCGACCAGCCCCTGTTTGGCAAGGTTACCTACGCGCTGGCCAAGTACGGCCTGCGGATCCCGATCAGCAACGAGCTGATGAACGACGAGGCCGCCAACCTGATGGCCTACCTGGGCCGCTGGTTCGCGAAGAAGCTGATCCTGACCGAGAACAGCCTGCTGATCGCCGCACTGGGCACCCCCAGCACCGCGCTGACCAGCAGCGGCGTCGAGGCGGACGCCGCGATCAAGAAGATCCTGAACAAGACGCTGGATCCCGCGATCAGCGCTTCCGCTGTGATCCTGACCAACCAGACCGGCTTCGACTGCCTGGACCAGCTGGTGGACCTGAGCGGCCGCGGCCTGCTGCAGCCTGATCCCACCAACGCGACCATGATGAAGATGTTCGGCCGCAGGGTGGTGGCCGTGAGCGACGCGCAGCTGCCCAACCTGAGCACCGACACCTACGCGCCGTTCTACATCGGCGACATGAAGGAGTTCGCGACCCTGTTCAGCAAGGACGGCTTCGAAGTGGCCAGCACCGACGTCGGCGGCGACGCCTGGGCGAAGGACAGCACGGAAGTGCGCGGCATCGCCCGCCTGTGCGTGAGCAAGTTCGACACCGCGGCTGTGGTGGCCCGGAAGCTGGCCCTTTCCTAATTAGGAAAAGGTGAAGGGATCCAGGGGGCTTTCCGATCGCCCCCTGGATCCCTTCGGCCCCTGATTTTCAGGGGAGTGATCGGCAAAATAAAACAGGAGGGAAAGAGCATGGGATACAAGAGCAGAGCCGCTGCGATGACCGCGCTGGCCGCCGAGATCGGCGCAACCCCCAGCGTGAAGGAACTGCCGGACGTGACGGTCGAGGATGAAGGCGACGTGCTGAAGGTGAACGCCGAAGGCAAGTGGGGCAAGGGATCCTTTGAGAAGGAACTGCCCGACGTGGAAGCGTCGGATGTCGGCAAGGTGCTGACGGTGGACGACAGCGGCCAGTGGGTCGCTGCGACACCCGCTTCCTAAGCGGATGAACGGGGCGACGGCGCAGAGGCACGGCACCTGCGAGCTGTGCGGAGGACACAACCGGGAGCTGCGGATCCTGGTGATCGGTGACTTCATCGGCTGGGCCTGCGAGATCTGCAGGCGGCAGCTGCGGGAGTGCCAGCCCAGGATCTGGTGCAGCGCCGGCGAGGAAACGGAGCCGGGAGAGTGATCTGCGCCAGGCCCCGGTATAAAGACAAGGAGTGAGACCATGGCCGAAAATAACAACATCATAGACATGGTGCGCCGGTTTGCCGGAGCGGATCCGGCAGCGGAGGACACCGTGCTGGAGATGTGCTACCGCGCGGCCGTGGCATGGTACGAGGAAGCCGGAGTGCCGGAAAACCAGACGAACGACCTGTGGAAGTTCTGGGTGTGCAACCTGGCGGCCTGGATGTACGACAACCGCGGGAACGCGGACCCGAACGCGGCCGTGCCGATCTACATTGTCACGAGCGTGCACCAGCTGCGGAAGCCGGCCAACACGGCCGGAACCGGTACGAGCGGTACGGAGCAGAGCGAAGAAACGCAGACCGGAATGGAGCAAACCGAAGAGACACAGACGCAGCAGGAGGCAGGTGAAGGCACGTGAGCAGGACGATCAAAGCCGGAGATCTTCGGCACCTGATCACGCTGCTGGAACCGGTGGCCAGCATGGTCAACAACCGGCGGAAGGTGACCTGGACGGAGCACAGCGACGTGCCCGCCGGAAAGCGGGACGTGAGCAGCCGGGAATTTTTCCAGGCGCAGGCCTACCACGCCGAGGACGTGATCACCTTCACGATCCGCTGGCGCAGCGACGTGACCAGCAGCTGGCGCGTGCAGCACGGGGCGGCGACCTATGACATCATCGAAGTGAACCACCTGGGCTATATGCGCGACTATATGCAGCTGAAATGCAAGGAAGCGAAGGGGGGCGGCGCGTGATGGGATACCCTGATCTGAGCTTCCCGGAAAGCCCTGACGCGATCGACGACCTGATCGCGGCACTGAACGAAGCGGTGGGCGACGTGCTGACCTTTGAACGGGATGTGCTGGACGTGGAACGCCCGGAAGACTGGGGCGCGGTGGAGCTGGTGGACACGGTGAACGAATACGCGGACGGCCGGATCATCGACCAGATGTACATCGTGGACATCTGGGCCAGCGTGGGCGACAGGAGCAGCCAGTGGCTGCGGGAGATCGAGAGCGTGCTGGCCGGCTTCGGCGACAAGCTGCGGTACAGCCTGACCGAACGGGCCTACCTGCATGACCTGAAAAAGGTCCTGTGGCGGTGGCGCGGGGAGCTGTGGAGCCTGGCGGCCGAGCCGGTACCGGACGAGCTGCCCTTCACGGATCCGGAAGAGGATCCGGAAGATCCGGACACCTGGCCGGAAGAAGACCCGGAGGAGGGCTGAGCATGGCCAGGATGATGGTGGACGGCACGGAGTTTATCAGCGAGAAGCTGAGCGGGCGCAGCCGGGAGATGATCAAAAGCATCACGCTGGCCGGGGCAGCTGCCGCGGAGAAGCGGATGCGGGAGAACACCCAGCAGCGGCGCCACGTGCGCACCGGCGACATGCTGGGTTCCATCGGCAACAACGGGTACCGGGAATGGTACGGCGGCGGCAGCACGGAAGTCTATCCCCAGGAGAGCGACCGGAAGGGCGTGCGGAACGCGACGAAGGCCTATGTGATCAACTACGGCCGGGGCGGCGTGAAGCGCAACGGCGGAAAGATGGGCGACAAGTTCATCACCGCCGACGAAAAGAACACGGAAGAGGCGGTCTATCAGGCCATGCAGGCTGAGAGCGACCGGCTGATCGAAGAAATCGACAAGGAGTGAGGAAACCATGGCGAAGAGAACCTGCAAGGGCCTGACCTACGCCAAGTACGCCAGCGGCGGAAACGGCAGCGCGGTTGTCTACACCGGAGGCAAGGCCAAAGTGGACTACCTGTGCAAGGTGGATCTGAGCGAAACCCGCGACAATCAGAAGGAACACGCCGACGGGCACCAGATCGACAGCAGCAACCGGCTGACGGCTGTCCAGGTGCTGCTGGAGCTGGCCAACAATGACCCGGACATCAAAAAGGACATCCTGGGCCATAAGGCGACCAGCACCGAAAACGAAATGGACGTGACAGGTGGTGACGCGCCTTTTGTGGGCGTTGGTTACATCCTGTGCAACCGGTTCAAGGGCGTGGAGACCTACGAAGGCTATTGGGTATGGAAGGTCCAGTTCAGCAGCGAAGGCGTCAGCAGCAGCACCGAAAAGGAAAACGTGCAGTGGGAGCACGAGAACATCAAGGGCGACGCCGAAGGCGTCATCCTGACCGATGGCGGTGATGTGTTCTACTACAGGCATATCGACCTGCAGTCCACAGAGGCTGCAGTGCGTACCTGGCTGAACACGCTGGCCGGTATAACCGGGACCTGATCTGTCAACTGATCCATGAAAGGCCGGAGGGCTGCGGCCTTCCGGCCTTTTTCAAATGACTGAAGAACTGAAAACAGGAGGACAGGAAAGATGGCAAAAATCAAGATTGACGGCCGGACCTTCGACCTGGTGATGAGCATCTACGCGATGGGCCAGATCGAGGACGAGTTCGGCGACCTGAAGCAGGCGCTGGAAAAATTCAGGAAAGGCAGCCGGGACGTCAAGATCATCCGGAGCATGTTCCGGATCCTGGCGAACGCCGGGCAGCACAAGGCAAAACAGCCGGAAGACGTAACCGGCGACGAGATCAACGACATGAACCTGGCGGGGCTGGAGAAGCTGAGCCTGACGATGCGGGCGGCGATGGACGAGGCGATGAAGGCCGAAACCGTGGACGGCGGCCTGGCTGACGACGAAGAATACGACGTTTATGCTGCAGAACTGGAGAAACAGCGAAAAAACGTACTGACCGGCGTGGGATCCGCGTCCGTGAATACTACGGATACGCCCTGATCGCCGGGATTAAAAACGAAGATGCGGAAGACATGACGCCGGGATGGATCCTGGACATGTTCATGATCAGACTGAAATATGACGCAAAGCTGTCAGGCGCGAAGCTGGAGCGAAAAGCGGTAGGTGGTTAAGAATGGCCAAAGAGATCAAGCAAAAGATCGTTCTGGAGGGCGAGAAGGAATACAGCGCGGCGCTCAAGGAAGCCAACCGGAACCTGAAGACGCTGCGGAGCGAGCTGAAGGCGGAGACCGCGGAACTGGGCCGGAACGCGACGGAGCAGCAGAAGGCCGAGGCGAAGGCCAAATCCCTGCAGAAGCAGATCGCCGAGCAGGAAAAGGTGGTCAAGACCTACGAGAAAGCCCTGGAAGAGGTCCGGCAGAAGTACGGGGACAACGAGGACGCCATCGCCAGCTTGGAACAGAAGCTGAACAACGCCCGGACCAGCCTGGCAAACATGAAGAACGACCTGGAAGGCGTGGGCGAGAGCTTCCAGGGGATCAACACGGACGCCGCGGCGGCCACGGTGGCCACAAAGAGCGTGGCGGACGCCCTGGGCCAGATCGGCAGCGCCGGGAGCACGGTGAGCGGCACCATCGAGGATATCTTCACCGGGATGGTCGACACGGTGCGGGATGCGCTGAGCGAGATCTGGAGCATGGTCGTAGAGACTGCAACCAGGGCGAACCAGTGGACGGACATCGCCGGATACTGGAACACCAACCCGCAGACCATCCAGCAGTGGTATCGCGCCACGGAATCCGTCGGAGAGGGCGGGTTTACGGACCTTCAGAACGCCGTGACAAAGCTGGCCATGGGTGACCATGACAAGATCAAAGAACTGACGGGCGTAAGCTGGGTCGGGGACATGGACGAGTGGCAGTACAGCATGGACGTGCTGAGCAGCATCGCCAGCATGGGGCATCAGCAGCGGAACAGCGCGTTGGAGGCGCTGTTTGGTGAGAAGAAGGCCACGAAGGTCATGGATCTGCTGAACGACTGGACTATTATCCAGGGCAAACTCAGCGAGTTCAACGGGAACGAATCCGGCTATGGCATGACGGATGAGCAACTGGAAAGCATGGATAGCCTGTACGTCCAAATTGAGACGATCGACCAGAAATGGGACGCGCTGAAGGACAAGGTGGCGGCGGGCCTGGGCGTAGCCAGCATGGAACTGCTGGTGAACGTGGAGGGCGTGCTGGACGGGATCGCGGACTTCATGAAGGCCGAGAACGAGGGCGAGAAGCAAGCCGCCCTGGAAAAGATCCGGACGAACATGGAGGCCTTCTTCCGGAAGCTAGGCGAGATCGTGAACGACTGCATCGGGATCCTGAACGATGTGGGGCAGGACCTGCAGAAAAGCGACGACCCGGTGACGAAGGCGATCGGCGACATCCTGGTGGGGCTGACCGATGCGCTGAACTGGATGGTGGAACACCAGAACGAGGTGAAAACGGCTTTTGAGACAATCTTCGGGATTTGGCTGCTGGGGAAACTGGCCGCGGTGGCGGGCAGCCTGGGCAGCATCGTGATGCAGATCGAGGCGATCAAGGCCTTCAAGGGCCTTGGCGCGGTGGAAAGTGCGGCGGCTGCGGCGAGCGCTGGCAGCGCGCAGGGCGGCGCATGGGCGAGCTCGTTCTGGGCGGCGGCAAAGGTGGCCGCGCCGGCGCTGGCCTTCCTGTACACGCTGTTTGAGAACGCGCTGACGGAGCAGGGGAACGACGACCTGTGGGACAGCGAGGGAAACCCGACGGCGCTGGGCGCGGAGCTGGGGATCGGCCAGACGAAGGAAGAGGCGCAGGCCGAGTGGTTGCAGAGCGAGGAAGGACAAAACAGCATCTGGGGCGGCAAGGGCGACCGGATCGAGGAAGCCGGGATCATCAACCGCAACCAGTACGCCAGGCTGAATACCCTGTGGAGAGCCTACAGCGGGCTGGAAACAAACAGCACGAGCCAGGAAGAGCTTCTGGAAAGAGCCCGGAGGGAGTTTGAGGGCCAGGAGGAGCTGCTGGACAGCTACCTACAGAAAATATACGAACTGCGCAACAGCGGAAGCAGGCCGGACGACCTGCCGCTGGACTGGTTCGGCGTATACCCAGAGGTGGAGGAGTACGAGGATCTGACGCCAACCTACGACGCGGCGGATCGGGAGCAGGCGGTGCAGGACTGGTGGGACGCCTGGCGGAACGCGGCGAACGGGGACGACACCTGGGACGAGGAGGGCAGCGCCTTCGCCTGGATGCAGGAGGTGTTCGGGGACGACTTCGGGAACGTGTGGGACGGCATCATCGCGAAGCTGGACGAGATGGGCGAGAAACAGCTGAAGATGGAGGACATCCCGCAGAGCTGGTGGCTGAACGGTGACCAGTGGAGCAACACCGGAAGTCAGCAGGAGGGGATCACCAGCGGTGACCTGGCGAACTTCAACAGCCTGCCCGGGCAGATCCAGAAGGCCGCCAAAGAAGGCACGGCGGCCGGCGTGAGCGGGATCAAGGTGACGATGGACGGGGCGACCGTCGGGCGGCTGGTGGCGCCCTATGTGAGCCAGATCATCGCGAGGGACATTAGCTAAAGAACGGGGGACAAAGCCATGAGACTGACGCGGAGAGCGGCGCTGAACGGCGTGCAGCTGGACGAGATCGACAGCCGGATCCTGATCCAGGGGATCGAGCCGGCGGCCGGGAAGGACCAGCTGAACACTGTGAGCCTGTGGGGCGGCGTCGGCAGCCGCGTGACCGGAGAACACCGGGACAGCCTGGACATCGTGGTGAAGTTCAGCCTGGACATCAAGCAGGGGAACTATACGGAGCGCAGCGCGGTATTTGAGAAGATCGCGGCGTGGGCCATGGGCGGCGGGTGGCTGACCGTGAGCCAGAAGCCGGAGCGCCGGATCCGGGTGATCTGCGCGCAGCTGCCGGCGGAAGGCGACCCGCTGGAGTGGACGAACCGCTACAGCATCACCTTCCGGGCCCACGGGGTGCCCTACTGGCAGCAGGAAACGGCCGGGATGCTGCGGGTGACCGGCGAAAGCAGCTTCACGCGGTCCTTCGGCGTGGGCGGTACCCGGGAGACCGTGATGGAGGCCAGCTTCAAGAACACCAGCGGCTTCACGGTGAACCGGGTGGACATCACCTGCGGCGGGAGCCATATCTACCTGCGGAGCCTGGGACTGGCGAACGGCGAGACGCTGAGCATCGACCACGTGGACGACGGGCGCCGCTGCGTGCTGCGGATCCAGATCCAGGGGACGGGCGGAACCTGGCGCAGCGCGATGGACAAGCGCACCGCGGACAGCAGCGACGACCTGAAGGTGAACCCGGGGATCATCAGTGTGACGCTGTACGCCACGGGGATCGGGACACTGCTGCTGAGCTGCGCGGGGAGGTTTGCATAAGATGCTGCGAGTATTGAACGGGCACAGCCTGGAGACAAAGGCACTGCTGTACCCGGAGAGCATGGGGCTGAACCTGAGCGAGCGGGACAGCACGGCGACGCCGACGGCCGGGACCGGCCCGGAGGTGCCGAAGCTGAAGACCGGCGACTGGGTGCAGGACATGGATGAGCCCGGCGCCGGGATCGTGTGGCGGGTGCGAACAGAGGACACCCAATACAACACAGAGACAATCACCTACACGCTGGAGCACATGATCAACAGCCTGGCGGACCGGATCCTGCCGGACGAGGTGAAGGCGGACGACATGGGCGGAAGCGGGGGCAGCTGCACGGCGAAGCAGGCGGCGCAGTACATCCTGGGGCAGCAGAGCGACTGGGTGCTGGGGGACTTTGAGTTTAACGTGAGCAACCCCTACCGCTTCAGCGGGGAGACGCTGAAGGCGGCGCTGGAGACGGTGACGAACAGCCTGGAGGACCCGGTGTGGGAGTACGACTTCACGGTGTACCCCTTCCGGCTGCATGTCCGGCAGCTGAGCGACACAGTGGACAGCGAGCTGCGGGAAGACCGGAACCTGACGACGCTGAAGTACACGGTTGACCGGACGCGGATGTATACCCGGTTTTACCCTGTGGGGAAAAACAACCTGAAGCCGGACGGGAAATACGTAAGCCGGAACGAAGACATCTACGGCCGGGTAGACAAGACGGAGACCGACCAGAGCAAGGATACACAGGAGAAGCTGGTAGCCTGGGCAAACGAGCGGCTTGACAGGCACGCGGAGCCGCTGGTGACGGTGACGATCAGCGGGCTGGACCTGAGCGCGGGGACGGGCGAGCCCCTGGACAAAATGACTGTCTGCCACAAGTGCCGGGTGCCACTGCCGGCCTACAGCACAACGATCATCGAAAAGGTGACGAAGCTGAGCTGGCGGGACAAAATCAAGGACAAGGAAAGCGTGACGGTTACCCTGGCGAACGCGCTGGCAGACATCCAGAGCATCATCAAGGAGGAAAAGAGCCGCAGCGGCGGCGGGGGCCGGACCGCTGCGGAGATGAACTACGGGATCGAGACGACCATCGGCAACGTGGAGAGCGGGCTGTATACCCGGATCACCCAGACAGCCTACGAGATCCGCCAGGAGGCGCACGACGAGAGCAGGAGCCTGCGGAGCATTATCAGCCAGACCGCGGAAAGCATCCGGCTGATCGTGGAGAACGACGTGGGCAGCCTCCGGAGCCAGATCATCCAGACGGCGGAAAGTATCCGGCTGGAGGTAAGCAACGAGGCGGCGAGCCTGCGGTCGAGCATCACGCAGACGGCGGAAAGCATCCGGATGGAAGTGGCCAACGAGGCCAGCAGCCTGCGGTCGAGCATTACGCAGACGGCGGAAAGCATCCGGATGGAAGTGGCCGACGAGGCCAGAAGCATCCGCAGCCAGATCGTGCAGACGGCCAGCAGCATCCGGATGGAAGTGTCCGGGGTGGCGGACAGCACCGGGCACGTGACGGCGGCGAGCATCGCCCTGGCGATTAACGACGCCGGGCAAGGCGTGGCCACGATCAACGCGAACAAGATTTACCTGCTGGGGCAGACAATCGCGGACCAGATCACGGCGGACTACATCGCGACCAAGATTGCCACGCTGAGCAGTCTGACGGTCAGCTCCATCGCCTGCTCCGGCACGATCGGCGCGAACGAGCTGCAGGTGGGCACGCTGAAGTTCCGAAGCAGCAGCGGCTCCGGGTACAGCTTCAGCGACCTGAAGGACCTGTTCGTGACCAGCGTGGAAGTATCCGGGCCGGTAAACAACGTGTACACGCTGAAATACTACACGGCAAACAACACCACGGGCACCAGCGGCGGAACTTTTAGCCGGGCCGTTTCATCGTTCACGGGCACATGGAGCGGCAACCACTACCAGGTGACGGTCAGCCCGCAGAATCAAACCGGCGGCGATACCTATCTGTTTACCAGCGCGGACGACTGGACAGACGAACACAAGAAAACGGTCCATGTGTACTACTTCTCCGGAGGCAATCCCGTTGACGTGCTGACACCGGTGATCGACGCCGGAAGCGTCTACACGGAAGGATTTGAGGCCGGAGAGGGGCAATTCACCAGGCAGACGATCACGCTGCAGGGCAGCCAGACGAGCGACATTATCATCCAGGGCGCAGCGGCGACCACCACGACGGTGACGCTGCAGGGCAGCCAGACGGCGAGTCTGACGCTCCAGGGAGAAGCGCAGACGGTATACGAGGAGGTCAGCAGCGGCGGGACAGTGTACTACACCGCCGGAACAGCCAAGACGTATTACGATGCCGGAACCGCCGGGACATACTATGACGCCGGAACAGCCGTGACGGTTTACCCCGGAAACGGCGGGTCATTTACGCCACAAGGGAGCGCCGGACCAAGGCTGAAGGACGACGGATCTGCACGTCATTACGATGTAAACGGCAATCTGATAGGTAATCACCATTGGTATCATGTAGTTTCATCTGGCGGAACACAATACTACAATGCCGGCAGCGGCACAAAATACGCGCGCGGAACCGGATACAGCATCACGCCGATCGGCACCGCCCACACCATCACGCCAGTCGGAGCCGGCCACGTTGTCACGCCGATCGGCAGCACGTCAAAGCGCCTGAATGCCGTGACACGGTACAAGGCCGGCACGAACGTCGGGAAGCTGTACAACGCCGGATCGGTGGCGACCTACTACCCGGCGACGGCGACCCTGTACAAGGCCGGCACGAACATCGGGAAGCTGTACAACGCGGGAACGATCAGCACGGACTACTACACCAAAGCATAACAAGGACAGGAGGACGGGAACCATGGAAGGACAGATGAACAAGGAACAGGTGATCCAGGCGACGATCGGAGTGCTGAGCGAGATCAGCGTGCCGGTGCGGCTGAAGGCGCAGATCGCGGACCCGATCGACGGGGCGATCAACAACCTGGCGATCGTGCTGCAGATGATCCAGGTGGAGAAGGACGCGAACGCGCAGCGCCAGAAGGAAGAGCCGGAGACCATCGAGCGGGAGATCGGCAGCGAGGAAGAGGAGATGCCGGGAGAAGAGAAGCAGACCGGCCCGGTTGAGCTGAGGCCCGAGGACGTGGGATGCCCGGAAGAGGAGGCAGCAGAGGATGGACGGTAA
>Ga0310691_10003221_pt1 | contig 19998 bp, 15 predicted proteins | sample 176DNAGHGlowgp2_FD_203887 | JGI IMG/M metagenome (GOLD analysis project Ga0310691, IMG submission 203887) | Sheep rumen microbial communities from Palmerston North, Manawatu-Wanganui, New Zealand - 1766 DNA GHGlow gp2 (v2) (version 2) | ecosystem: Host-associated > Mammals > Digestive system >...
TCCGCCGCGGGCGGCATCGTGAGGATCTATCCCTATGGCGCGCTGACGAAGGACGAGCGGGGGGAGGAGCCCGCGGATCTGGCCGGGATGGCCGGGCGGGTGATCGCCTTTTCCGACGACGGCCGCGGCGTGCAGAGCGAGAGCATGATGCGCGCGCTGATGACCGAATGCGCCCGGCTGGGAAAGATCCTCGCGGCGCACTGCGAGGACAATTCCCTGCTTCGGGGCGGATACATCCACGACGGCGCCTGGTGCGCGGCCCACGGGCACCGGGGCATCTGCTCCGAAAGCGAGTGGGGGCCGATCCGGCGGGACCTGCGCCTGGCGAAGGAAACCGGCTGCGCCTACCACGTCTGCCACATCAGCTGCCGGGAAAGCGTGGAGCTGATCCGGCAGGCCAGGCGGGAGGGCGTCAACGTCAGCTGCGAGACGGCGCCGCATTACCTGCTGCTGGATGAGAACGATCTCCAGGAGGATGGACGCTTCCGGATGAACCCGCCCATCCGCGCGCGGGAGGATCGGGAGGCGCTGGTGGAGGGGCTGCTGGACGGAACGATCGATATGATCGCGACGGATCACGCGCCCCACAGCGCCGAGGAGAAAAGCCGCGGGCTCAGCGGCAGCGCCTTCGGCGTCGTGGGGCTGGAAACGGCCTTCCCGACGCTGTATACCGGGCTGGTCCGGACCGGGGTGATGTCCCTGGAGACGCTGGTGGAGAAGATGGCGGTTGCGCCGCGGGAACGCTTCGGCATCCCGCTGGAAGAGAAGGACTGGTGCGAATGGGATCTGAACCGGGAGACGGTGATTGATCCGGCGGAGTTTCAATCCATGGGGAAGGCGACGCCCTTCGCCGGGCGGACCGTCCGGGGGCGGTGCCTGCGGACGGTTTGCGGCGGACGGGTTACCTGGCAGGAAGACGGACAGGCGTAAGGCGCAGAGAAGGAGGACGGAGTCATGGCGAAACGGACGGATATCAAAAAGGTGCTGATTATCGGCAGCGGCCCGATCGTGATCGGGCAGGCGGCGGAGTTCGACTACGCGGGAACCCAGGCCTGTCTGGCGCTGAAGGAGGAGGGGTACGAGGTCATTCTCTGCAACTCCAATCCCGCCACGATCATGACGGACACGTCGATCGCGGACAAGGTCTATATGGAGCCCCTGACGCTGGAATACATCGCGCGGATTCTCCGCTTTGAGCGGCCGGACGCCATCGTGCCCGGCATCGGCGGGCAGACGGGCCTCAATCTGGCCATGCAGCTGGAGCGCAAGGGCGTGCTGAAGGAATGCGGCGTGGAGCTGCTGGGAACGCCGAGCCGGAGCATCGAGCGGGCGGAGGACCGGGAGCTGTTCAAGGAAATGTGCCAGTCCATCGGGGAGCCGGTGATTCCCAGCGAGATTACCTACAGCCTGGAGGAGGCCCGGGCGGCCGCGGAGCGGATCGGCTACCCGGTGGTGCTGCGCCCGGCCTTTACCCTGGGCGGCACCGGCGGGGGATTCGCCAACAATCCCGCGGAGCTGGAGGAGATCGGAACCAACGCGTTCCGGCTCAGCCCCGTGCATCAGGTGCTGATCGAGAAGAGCGTCCGGGGCTATAAGGAGATCGAGTTCGAGGTCATGCGGGACAGCCAGGACCACGCGATTACGATCTGCGGCATGGAGAACGTGGATCCCGTGGGCGTGCATACCGGCGACAGCATCGTCGTGGCGCCGATTCTGAGCCTGAACGACCATGATCTGAAGATGCTCAACGACAGCGCCATCCGGATCATCCGGGAGCTGGGCATCGAGGGCGGGTGCAACGTGCAGTTTGCGCTGAACCCGAATTCCAGCGAATACTATCTGATCGAGGTCAATCCCCGGGTCAGCCGCTCCTCGGCGCTGGCCAGCAAGGCCAGCGGCTATCCCATTGCCCGGGTGACGGCGAAGATCGCCCTGGGCATGGCGCTGGAGGAGATTCCGGTGGCCGGCGGCACCGCCGCCATGGAGCCCAGCCTGGATTACATTGTCGCCAAGTTCCCGCGCTTCCCCTTCGATAAGTTTGCCAGCGCGCCGAACACCCTGGGGACCCAGATGAAGGCCACGGGCGAGGTGATGGGCATCGGCAGCAACCTGGAGGAATGCACCCTCAAGAGCGTGCGGTCCCTGGAGACCGGCGTGGTTCACCTGCGGATGGATAAGTTCGACCGGGAGGAAACCGACCGCCTGAAGGAATACGTAACGGAATTCCGCTCCGACGGGATTTTCGCGGTGGCCGAGCTGCTGCGCCGCGGCGTGAGCGTGGCGGAGCTGCATGAGCTGACCGGAATTACGGAGCTGTTCCTGGAGAGCTTCCGGTCCATCACGGAGATGGAGAAGAAGCTGGCGGCCGGCCCCGGCTCCGCGGAGCTCCTGCGCGAAGCGAAGAAGATGGGCTTCTCCGACCGGGAGATCGCCCGGCAGTGGGGCGTGACGGAGGCGGAGGTCCGCGCGGTGCGGCAGAAGGAAGGGATTCACCCGGTTTTCCGCATGGTGGACACCCTGCACACCGGGAAGTACATCGCCTATCTGTATTCCAGCTATTCCGGAAAGAATGATTCCCGGCTGACGGAAAAGAAGAAGATCGTGGTGCTCGGCGCCGGCCCGATCCGCATCGGGCAGGGCGTGGAATTCGACTACAGCACCGTGCACGCGGTGCAGACCATCGGCCGGGCGGGGTATGAGTCCATCATCATCAACAACAACCCCGAGACCGTGTCCACCGACTACACCACCGCGGACAAGCTGTATTTCGAGCCCCTGACCCCCGAGGACGTGATGGAAATCATCGAATTCGAGAAGCCGGAGGGCGTGATCGCGACCCTGGGCGGACAGACGGCCATCAACCTGGCCGAGCCGCTGATGGAGCGCGGCGTCCGGCTGATCGGCACCGACTGCGACGCCATCGAGCGGGCGGAGAACCGGGACAGCTTTGAGAAAATTCTGGTGGAGCTGAACATTCCCCAGCCCGAGGGACGGGCCGTGACCCGGATCGAGGACGGCGTGCGGGCGGCCGGGGAGATCGGGTATCCGGTGCTGGTCCGGCCCAGCTTTGTGCTGGGCGGACGGGCCATGCAGATCGTTTCCACCGAGGAGCAGCTGCGCCATTACCTGAAGACCGCCGTGGAGATCGACGCGGACAAGCCCGTGCTGGTGGACCGCTATATCCGCGGCAAGGAGGTGGAGGTGGACGCCATCTGCGACGGGCGGGACGTGTTTGTGCCCGGGATCATGGAGCTGGTGGAACGCACCGGCATCCATTCCGGCGACTCCATTTCCGTGTATCCGACCTTCTCCATCAGCAACCGGGTCAAGGGCATTATTCTCCAGTACGCGAAGAAGCTGGGCCTGGGCATCGGGATCGTCGGGCTGTACAATATCCAGTTCATCGTGGACGCGGAGGAACGGGTGTACATCATCGAGGTGAATCCCCGCTCCAGCCGGACCGTGCCCTTCCTGAGCAAGGCCACCGGCTATTCCCTGGCGGATATCGCCACCGAGGTGATTCTCGGAAAGAGCCTGAAGGAGCAGGGGATCTTCGACCTGTATCCCCCGGAGCGGAAGCGGCACTACGTCAAGGTGCCCGTCTTCTCCTTCAACAAGATCCGGGGTCTGGACGCGTACCTGAGCCCCGAGATGAAATCCACCGGCGAGGCCATCGGCTATGACGACAAGCTGAACCGGGCGCTGTTCAAGGCGCTGCAGGCCGCCGGCACCCATCTGCAGAACTACGGCACCGTCTTCGCCACCATCGCCGACCGGGACAAGGAGGAGGCGCTGCCCCTGATCCGCCGGTTCTATCAGCTGGGCTTCAATATCGAGGCGACCTCCGGGACGGCCCGGTTCCTGAAGGAGCACGGCATCCGCACCCATGTGCTGCGGAAGATCAGCGAGGGGAGCCAGGAGATTCCCGACAGCATCCGGCAGGGCCATATCGCGTATATTCTCAACACCCGGGAGGTGGGCGCGGTGGATCCGGAGAGCGACGGCCTGCAGATCCGCCGCTGCGCCACCGAAAACAACGCGACGATCTTTACCAGCCTGGATACCGTTCGGGTCCTGCTGGACGTGCTGGAGGAAACCACCCTCCGTATTTCCACCATCGACGCGGAGCCGGCGGTCCGCTGAGGACGCCGGTCCGCCGGGGAGAAACAGGATGAAGGAAAGCAATTTTACCGTATTGAGCAATGAGCCCGCGGCCCGGCAGGTGTTCCGGATGGTGCTGCGGGGGGACGTCTCCGACATCACCCGGCCGGGGCAGTTCGTGAACCTGCGGCTGGAGGGGCTGTTCCTGCGCCGGCCGATTTCCGTGTGCGACCGGGAAGGGGACCGGCTGACGCTGATCTACAAAACGGTGGGCCGGGGCACGGAGCAGATGAGCCGCCTCGCCCCCGGGACGGAAATCAATCTGCTGACGGGGCTGGGCAACGGGTACGACCTGGCGCCCGCCGGGGACCGGCCGCTGCTGCTGGGCGGCGGCGTGGGCGTTCCGCCGCTCTACGGGCTCGCGAAGGAGCTGCGGGCCGCGGGAAAGGCGGTAACCGCCGTGCTGGGCTTCAACACCCGGGAGGAGGTTTTCGGCGAGGAGGCCTTCCGGGCGCTGGGATGCGACACCCGGGTGACGACCGTGGACGGGAGCGCCGGGATCCGGGGCTTTGTGACGGACGCGATGCCGGCGGACTACAGCTATTTTTACACCTGCGGGCCGATGCCCATGCTGCGGGCGGTGTACCGGGCGTCGAAAACCGGCGGGCAGTTCAGCTTTGAGGAACGGATGGGCTGCGGCTTCGGCGCCTGCATGGGCTGCAGCATCCGGACGAAGAACGGAACGAAGCGGATCTGCCGGGAGGGGCCCGTGCTGACAAAGGAGGAGATCGTGTGGGAAGACTGAGCGTGACCCTGTGCGGACAGGAGCTGGACAACCCGGTGATTCCCGCCAGCGGCACCTTCGGGTTCGGGTATGAGTTCGCGCAGTGGTACGATATCAACCGCCTGGGCACCTTCTCCTTCAAGGGAACGACCCGGGAGCCAAGGTTCGGGAATCCCACGCCGCGGATCGCGGAGTGTCCGGCGGGGATGATCAACGCCGTGGGGCTGCAGAATCCCGGGGTGGACCGGGTGATCGCCGAGGAGCTGCCGAAGCTGCGGCAGGTGTTTCACAAAAAGGTGATGGCCAACGTCAGCGGCTTCGGGGTGGAGGAATACGCGGAAACCTGCGCCCGGCTGGACCGGGAGGAGCAGGTGGGCTGGCTGGAGGTCAACATCTCCTGCCCCAACGTGCACGGCGGGGGCATGAGCTTCGGCACCCAGGCCCGGGCCGCGGCGGAGGTGACCCGGGCCGTGAAGCGGGTGACGACCAAGCCGGTGATCATGAAGCTGAGCCCGAACGTGACCGACATTACGGAGATCGCCCGGGCCTGCGAGGAGGCCGGGGCGGACGGGCTGAGCCTGATCAACACCCTGCAGGGGATGCGGATCGACCTGCGCACCCGGCGCCCCGTGCTGGCCAACGTCATGGGCGGCGTCAGCGGCCCGGCGGTCTTTCCCGTGGCGCTGCGGATGGTCTGGCAGGTATGCCGCGCGGTGCGGATTCCGGTGATCGGCATGGGCGGCGTTACGACGGCGGAGGACGTGCTGGAGATGATGATGGCCGGGGCCGCGGCGGTGGAGGTGGGGGCCGCGAATCTGACGGATCCCCTCGCCTGCGCGCGGATTCTGGACACGCTTGAGGCGGCCATGGACCGCTACGGCATCCGGGAGCTGCGGGAGCTGGGACAATAAGGAAAGGAGAAACACGCATGGGAAAGGATGTTATTGTTGCCTGTGATTTCGCCGGCGCGGCGGAAACCTTCGCGTTTCTGGACCGGTTTTCGGGGCGGAAGCCCTTCGTCAAGATCGGGATGGAGCTGTTCTATGCCGAGGGGCCGGAGATCGTCCGGCAGATCCGCCGGCGCGGGCACCGGATTTTCCTGGATCTGAAGCTGCACGATATTCCGAACACGGTGAAGAAAACCATGAGCGTGCTGCGGGATCTGGACGTGGATCTGGTCAACCTGCACGCCGCCGGCACCCGGCGGATGATGGAGGCGGCCCTGGAGGGGCTGACCCGTCCCGACGGCACCCGGCCGATGCTGATCGCCGTGACCCAGCTGACCAGCACCGATCAGACGGCCATGGAGGAGGATCTGTGGATCCGGGAGCCCCTGGAGCTGGTGGTGCTGCACTACGCGCGCAACGCCCGGGACGCCGGACTGGACGGCGTGGTGTGCTCCCCGCTGGAGGCTGCGAAGGTGCACGAGGCGTGCGGCGCGGGATTCCTGACCGTGACGCCCGGGGTGCGCTTCGCCGATCCCGGCCGGGCGCCGGATGATCAGAAGCGCGTGATGACCCCCGCGGAGGCGAAGCGGGTGGGCAGCGACTATATCGTGGTGGGCCGGCCCATTACCGCGGCGGAGGATCCCGTGGCGGCGTATGAGCGGTGCCTGCGGGAATTCTGCGGCTGAGGAGCGCCGGGGGACGAAGAAACGGAGGAGCGAAGAGAATGACCAGACAGGAAATCAGCGTACAGACGGCCCGGGACCTGCTGAAGATCCGGGCGGTGTTTTTCCGGCCGGAGGAGCCCTTCACCTGGGCCAGCGGCATCAAGAGCCCGGTGTACTGCGACAACCGGCTGACCCTGACGGACGTGGCGGTCCGGACCCATGTGGAGGAGGGCCTGGCGGCGGTGATCCGGGCGGAATATCCGGAGGCGGAGGTGCTGATGGGAACCTCCACGGCGGGCATCGCCCACGCCGCGATTACGGGGCACCTGATGGGTCTGCCCATGGGCTACGTCCGGTCCGGCGCCAAGGATCACGGCCGGCAGAACCAGATTGAGGGCCGGCTGGAGAAGGGGCAGAAGGTCGTGGTGGTGGAGGATCTGATCTCCACCGGCGGAAGCGTGCTGGAGGTGGTGGACGTGCTGCGGGAGGCCGGCGCGCAGGTGCTGGGCATCGTCAGCATCTTTACCTACGGCATGCGCAAGGGCCTGGAGCGGCTGGCCGCGGCCGGGGTGCGCAACGAAAGCCTGACGGATTTTGACGTGATTGCCGCCGAGGCGGCGAAGCAGGGGTATATCCGGCCGGAGGACGTGGCGAGACTGATCGCCTTCCGGAACAATCCCTCGGATGAATCCTGGATCCGGGGCTGAGGACGGGAAGACCGCGGAGGAACGGAAAGGAGCGGAGTATGAGAAGCGTGATTGACGTGCCGGATCTGAGCCTGGAGGAGCTGGAGGAGCTGATGGATACCGCGGAGGACATTCTCGCGCATCCGGAGCGCTACAGCGAACGGTGCCGGGGAAAGAAGCTGGCGACGCTGTTTTTTGAGCCCAGCACGCGGACGCGCCTGAGCTTTGAGGCGGCCATGTATGAGCTGGGCGGGAACGTGATCAGCGTGCCGGACGCCGGATCCAGCTCCGCCGCCAAGGGGGAGAGCGTCGCGGATACGGCGAAGGTCGTGTCCTGCTACGCGGACATCATCGCCATGCGCCATCCCAAGGAGGGCGCGGCCCGGGTGGCCGCCATGAACGCGGGCGTGCCCGTGATCAACGCCGGGGACGGGGGCCACTGCCATCCCACCCAGACCCTGGCGGATCTGCTGACGATCCGGCGGGAGAAGGGAAGACTTTCCGGGATGACCGTGGGGGTCTGCGGCGACCTGAAGTTCGGCCGCACGGTGCATTCCCTGATCGCCGCCCTGAGCCGCTACGAGGGAATGAAATTCGTGCTGATCAGCCCCGAGGAGCTGAAGCTGCCCAGCTACGTCAAGAGCGAAACCCTCAAGGCCCGGGAGATTCCCTACGTGCAGACCACCGATCTGGAAAGCGTGATCGGGGAGCTGGATATTCTGTACATGACGCGGGTGCAGCGGGAACGCTTTTTCAACGAGGAGGATTACCTGCGCCTGAAGGACAGCTATATCCTGACGCCGGAGAAGCTGAAGAAGGCCAAGAGCGACCTGTGCGTGATGCATCCCCTGCCCCGGGTGAACGAAATCTCCGTGGCGGTGGACCGGGATCCGCGGGCCTGCTACTTCAAGCAGGTGATGTACGGGAAAATCATGCGCATGGCGCTGATCCTGAAGCTGCTCTTCGGGGAGGAAGGAAAGGGGGACGCCCAATGAACGTGGATTCCATTCAGAACGGCATCGTCATCGACCATATTGCCGCCGGCGCGGGCATGAAGCTCTATGAGCTGCTGGGGCTGGGCCGGGCGGAGACCCCCGTGGCGATCATGATGAACGTGAGCTCCGGCAAGCTGGGAAAGAAGGATATTATCAAGATCGACGGGGAAATTCCGGTGAATTTCGACGCCATCGGCTACGTGGATCCCGGCGCGACGGTGAACGTGATCCGGGACGGAAAGCTGATCGAAAAGAAGCGGATCGGGCTGCCGAAGCGGCTGGTGAACGTGATCCGGTGCAAAAATCCCCGGTGCATTTCCACCTGCGAGCAGGAGCTGGATCAGGTGTTTGCCCTGACGGACGAAGCGGCCCGGGAATACCGCTGCGTGTACTGCGAAACCCGGGCGGCGGTGCTGTGAACGCGGCCTCCGAAGAGGGCCGCCCCGCGGGCGGCCGCGGAGACTCCCCCCGCCGCAGGCGGCCGCCGGAAGGGAAGGCGGAGGAACCAGTCAAAAATACCCGAACGTTTCAAAACAAATGTTCGGGTATTCCCAATTAAATGCGAATATTCAGCATGTAGTCAATTGACAATGTTCGCAAAATAAGGTATAGTCGGAATGCTTCGGAAGGAGCGGAAGGAGAACGCGGATGAAGAAGGTCGGCATCATCATGGGAAGCGACAGCGATCTGCCGGTGGTCCGGAAGGCGGCGGATCAGCTGACCGCGCTGGGCATTCCCTTTGAGGCGCATGTATACTCGGCGCACCGTACCCCGGAGGAGGCGCGGCAGTTTGCCCTGACCGCCCGGGAAAAGGGCTTCGGGGTGATCATCGCCGCCGCGGGCATGGCGGCGCATCTGGCCGGCGCCCTGGCGGCGAACACGACCCTGCCGGTGATCGGCATTCCCTGCGCGGGGCCGGGGCTGGACGGGCTGGACGCGCTTCTGTCCACGGTGCAGATGCCCTCGGGCATTCCCGTGGCGACGGTGGCGGTCGGCGGCGGAGCGAACGCGGCGCTGCTGGCGGCACAGATCCTGGCGCTGGAGGATCCGGCGCTGACGGAGCGCCTGGAGGCGAAGCGGAGGAAGGACGCGGAGGCCGTGCGGGCGAAGGACGCGGGGATCGCGGAGCGCCTGACGGGCGCGTAAGACGGAATCCGGATTTCCGTCAAGGAAGGAGTGACCATCCATGGGCGGTTTCTTTGGCATTACGTCCCGGAAGGACTGCATGCTGGACGTGTTCTTCGGGGTGGACTATCACAGCCACCTGGGAACCCGGCGGGCGGGGCTGGCCGCGTGGGATCCGAAGGTGGGGCTGCAGCGGAAAATTCACAACATTGAGAACGCGCCGTTCCGGACGAAATTTGAGCATATCTTTGAGGAAATGAAGGGAACGTCGGCCATCGGCTGCATTTCGGACAGCGATCCTCAGCCGCTGCTGATCCGGTCCGCGCTGGGGACCTACGCGATCTGCATGACCGGGGTCATCAACAACGCGGACGCCCTGATCGACCAGTATCTGTCCTTTTCCGGCGGGCATTTCGACGCGATGACCGGCGGGAGGATCAATCAGACGGAGCTGCTCAGCGCCCTGATCAATCAGAAGAGCAATTTCACCGAGGGCATCCGCTTCGCGCAGCACGTGATCGAGGGCACGGCGTCCATCCTGATCCTGCGGGACGACGGGAGCCTGATCGCCGCCCGGGACCGGCTGGGCCGTCTGCCGGTCCGGATCGGAAAAAGCGACGACGGGTACGCGGTGTCCTTTGAATCCTTCGCGTATCAGAAGCTGGGATATGAGGACGTCCGGGAGCTGGGCCCCGGGGAGACCGTGGAGCTGCGGACGGACGGGATGACGGTGCTGACGGAGCCCGGGAAGGAAAAGCGGATCTGCTCCTTCCTCTGGAGCTATTACGGATATCCCACGTCGACCTATGAGGGCGTGAACGTGGAGGCGATGCGCTACCGCAACGGGGCGATTCTCGCGGAAAACGACATCGGCGCCGGCCGGTCCCAGGAGATCGACTATGTGGGCGGGGTGCCGGATTCCGGCACGCCCCACGCCATCGGGTACGCCAACCGAAGCGGGAAGCCGTTCGCGCGGGCCTTCATCAAATACACCCCCACCTGGAGCCGCAGCTTTATGCCCGCGGCGCAGAAGGACCGGGACAAGATCGCGAAGATGAAGCAGATTCCCGTGCGGGAGCTGATCGAGAAAAAGAACCTGCTGTTTGTGGACGATTCCATCGTCCGGGGAACGCAGCTGCGGGAGACCGTCGAGTTTCTGTACGCCAGCGGGGCCGCCAGCGTGCATATGCGCAGCGCGTGCCCGCCGATCATGTACGCCTGCAGGTACCTGAACTTTTCCCGCTCCAATTCCGACATGGAGCTGATCGCCCGGCGGGTGATCGTGGAGCTGGAGGGAGAGGAAGGCCTGGAGCATCTGGACGAGTATGCCGACGGCGCCACGGAGCGCGGACGCCGGATGCGGGAGGCGATCTGCGAGAAGTTCCACTTCGCCTCGCTGGAATTCCAGAGCCTGGAGGGGGTCGTGCGCGCCATCGGCCTGCCGGAATGTGAACTGTGCACCTACTGCTGGAACGGGAAAGGATAATGAGAATGAGCAACGAACAATCCAGATCGGACGCCTACGCCGCGGCGGGCGTGGATATTACGGCGGGATACCGGGCGGTAGAGCTGATGAAAAAACACATCCGGCGGACGGAGATCCCCGGGGTCTGCTCGGACGTGGGCGGCTTCGGCGGGCTGTTTGAGCCGGATCTGACGGGAATGACCCGGCCGGTCCTGGTGTCCGGCACCGACGGCGTGGGCACCAAGCTGCGCATCGCCTTCCTGATGGACCGGCATGACACGGTGGGCATCGACTGCGTCGCCATGTGCGTCAACGACATTATCTGCTGCGGGGCGCGGCCCCTGTTCTTCCTCGATTACATCGCCTGCGGGAAGAACGTGCCGGAGCGGATCGAGCAGATCGTCCGGGGCGTGTGCGAGGGCTGCGTCCAGGCCGGCGCGGCGCTGATCGGCGGGGAAACCGCGGAGATGCCCGGCTTCTATCCCGAGGACGAGTACGATCTGGCGGGATATGCCACGGGGCTGGTGGACCGGTCCAGGATTCTGGACAAAACCACCATGGCGCCCGGGGACGTCGTGATTGCCCTGCCGTCCTCCGGCGTGCATTCCAACGGCTTCAGCCTGGTGCGGAAGGTGCTGGACGTGGAGCACGCGGATCTGAAGACGCCGCTGAGCGAGCTGGGCGGCCGGAGCCTGGGGGACACGCTGCTGGAGCCCACCCGGATCTATGTCCGGCCGGTGCTGGCGCTGCTGGAGCGGGTGCCCGTGAAGGGCATCAGCCATATTACCGGCGGGGGCTTCTACGAAAACATCCCGCGCAGCCTTCCGGAGGGACTGTGCGCCCGGATCGAGCGCGCGGCCGTGCGGACGCCGGCGATCTTTGACCTGATCGCGAAGCGCGGCGGGATTTCGGAACGGGATATGTTCAACACCTTCAACATGGGCGTCGGGATGACCCTGGTGGTGCCGGCGGACCGGGAGGCGGAGGCGCTGGACATCCTGCGGGAGAACGGGGAGGACGCTTACCGGATCGGCACCGTGGTGACCGGGGAGCGGCCCATCGAGATCATCTGAACCCATTTCCGGTCTCAGGGTTTCAGAACGGCGGCCGCATCCGCGGCCGCGCACGCCGCCCGGACGCGGCGGATCTCCGCCCGGGACGCGGGCGGAAACGGGAGGAAAAAGCATGAACAAAATCCGGATTGCGGTGCTGGTATCCGGCGGCGGAACGAACCTGCAGGCGATGCTGGACGCGGAGCGCCGCCGGGAGCTGGAATCGGGACAGATCGTCCTGACCGTCAGCGACCGGCCCGGCGCCTATGCCCTGGAGCGGGCCCGGCAGGCCGGCGTGCCGGCGCTGGAGATCGGCCGGAAGGCCTGCGGATCCCGGGAGGCGTTCGAGGAGCGGCTGCGGGCGGCGCTGGCGGAGGCCGGGGCCGAGCTGATTGTGCTGGCGGGATTCCTGAGCATCCTGAGCCCGGAATTCACCCGGGACTGGGACCGCCGGATCATCAACATTCATCCGAGCCTGATTCCCAGCTTCTGCGGCGCGGGCTTTTACGGGCTGAAGGTGCATGAGGCGGCGCTGGCGCGGGGCGTGAAGGTCACCGGGGCGACGGTGCATTATGTGAACGAGATCCCCGACGGCGGAGAGATCATCGCCCAGAAGGCGGTGGAGGTGCTGCCGGGGGATACGCCCGAGGCGCTGCAGCGCCGGGTGATGGAGCAGGCGGAATGGATCCTGCTGCCCCGGGCGGTGGAAACGGTCTGCCGCGAGCGGATCGAACGGATTCCCTGAGCGGGATCGGAGCGGGAGGAAAGCGGTCCGCCGGAGCGGACCGGAGAGCGAAAAGGAGGAAGCATCATGGACGTATACGCCATTCATACGCCGGAGGAGCTGATTGCCGGCAACACCTATCCGGGACGGGGCATCATCGTGGGGATGACGCCGGACGGAACCCGGGCGGCGGCGGCTTATTTTATCATGGGCCGCAGCGAAAACAGCCGCAACCGGATCTTTACCGAGCGGGACGGGGCGGTTTACACGGAGCCCTTCGACCCGAGCCGGGTTCAGGATCCCTCGCTGATTATCTATGCCGCGATCCGGCAGCGGGACAACTGCCTGATCGTGACCAACGGCGATCAGACGGACACGGTCTACAGCGGGCTCGGACAGGGACTGAGCTTTTCCCAGGCGCTGGAGCGCCGCGCCTTTGAGCCGGACGGCCCGAACTTTACGCCCCGGATCAGCGCGCTGCTGACCTTCGGAGACGGAAGCTTCCGGTACGAGATGAGCATTCTCAAGAGCGCGGACGCCGGCGGCACCGCCTGCAACCGCTATACCTTCTCCTACGCGCCGCTGCCCGGCCTCGGGCACTTCCTGCACACCTACGTGGAGGACGGAACGCCGATTCCCACCTTCCAGGGCGAGCCGGAACGCATTGCGGTGTGCGACGATCCGGGCGAGATGGCGGACCGGCTCTGGACGTCGCTCAACGCCAACAACCGCATCAGCCTCTACGTCCGCTATGTGGACCTGAAGACCGGAAAGACCGAGAACCGGCTGATCAACAAATATGTCCGGCCGCTTTGATCAACAGCAGGGAGGATGCATCATGAAGGAATTTGAACTGAAGTACGGCTGCAACCCGAATCAGAAGCCCGCGAAAATCTACATGCGCGACGGCGGCGATCTGCCGATCGAGATCCTCGGCGGACGGCCCGGCTATATTAATTTCCTGGACGCCTTCAACAGCTGGCAGCTGGTGAAGGAGCTGAAGGAGGCGCTGGGACTGCCGGCGGCAACCTCCTTCAAGCATGTGAGCCCCACCTCGGCCGCGGTGGGCATTCCCCTCTCTCCCGCGCTGAAGCGGGCCTGCTTTGTGGACGACGCGGAGGGGCTGGAGGATTCCCCGCTGGCCTGCGCCTACGCCCGGGCCCGGGGAACGGACCGGATGTGCTCCTTCGGCGACTGGGTCGCCCTGAGCGACGTGTGCGACGTGACCACGGCGAAGCTGATCCGCCGGGAGGTGTCCGACGGCATCATCGCGCCCGGGTATACCCCGGAGGCGCTGGAGATCCTGCGGGAGAAGCGGAAGGGGAACTACAATATCGTGCGGATCGATCCCGCATATGTGCCGGAGCCCCAGGAGCGCAAGCAGGTGTTCGGGATTACCTTCGAGCAGGGACGGAATGAATTCCGGGTGGACCGGAACCTGCTGAGCGAAATCGTGACGAAGAGCCGGGAGCTGCCCGAAAGCGCCGCGCGGGACCTGATCGTGTCGCTGATCACGCTGAAGTACACCCAGTCCAACTCCGTGTGCTACGCGGTGGACGGACAGGCCATCGGCGTGGGCGCCGGACAGCAGAGCCGCATTCACTGCACCCGCCTGGCGGGGAGCAAGGCGGACACCTGGTTCCTGCGGCAGGAGGAAAAGGTGCTGAACCTGCCCTTCCGGCCCGACCTGGGCCGCCCCGACCGGGACAACGTGGTGGACGGCTATATCAACCAGAACGAGGAGGACGTGTGCGCCGAGGGGATCTGGCAGAAGTACTTTACCCGCCGGCCGGAGCCCTTCACCCGGGAGGAGCAGCGGGCCTGCCTGGACCGGCGGGACGGGGTCGCCCTGGGCTCTGACGCCTTCTTCCCCTTCAGCGACAATATCGAGCGGGCGCGCCGCAGCGGCGTCCGCTATATCGCCGAGCCCGGCGGCTCCATCCGGGACGACGCGGTCATCGAGTGCTGCGACAAGTACGGCATGACGATGTGCTTTACGCATATGCGGCTGTTCCATCATTAAGAAACGGAGAGACGGATATGAAAATCATGGTGATCGGCGGCGGCGGGCGGGAGCACGCCATCATCCGGAAGCTGCGGGAAAACCCGGAGGCGGAGGAAATCTGGGCGCTGCCCGGGAACGGCGGCATCGCGGCGGATGCCCGGTGCGTGAACATCGGCGCGAAGGATCTGGCGGGAATCACGGCCTTTGCGAAGGAGAAGGGGATCGATTACGCCGTGGTGGCGCCGGACGATCCGCTGGTGCTGGGGTGCGTGGACGCGCTGGAGGCGGTCGGGGTGCCCTGCTTCGGTCCGCGGAAGAACGCCGCGGTCATCGAGGGCAGCAAGGTTTTCGCCAAGGAGCTGATGAAAAAATACGGGATTCCGACGGCGGCCTACGCCGTGTTTGACAGCGCGGAGGATGCGCTGGCCTACCTGGAAACCGCGCCGCTGCCCGCCGTGATCAAGGCCGACGGCCTGGCCCTGGGGAAGGGCGTGCTGATTGCCCAGACCCGCGGCGAGGCCTTTGACGCCGTGCGGGAGATCATGCAGGACCGGAAGTTCGGCGCCAGCGGGGACCGGATCGTGATCGAGGAGTTCCTGGAGGGCCCCGAGGTCAGCGTGCTGAGCTTTACCGACGGGGAGACCGTGGTGCCCATGGTGTCCAGCATGGATCACAAGCGCGCCGGGGACGGGGATACGGGCCTGAACACCGGCGGCATGGGCACGGTGGCCCCCAATCCCTACTATACGCCCGAGGTGGCGCGGCAGTGCATGGAGACCATCTTCCTGCCCACGATCCGCGCCATGAAGGCGGAAGGACGGGAGTTCCGGGGCTGCCTGTATTTCGGCCTGATGATCACGAAGGACGGGCCGAAGGTGATCGAGTACAACTGCCGCTTCGGGGATCCGGAGACGCAGGTGGTGCTGCCGCTGCTGGAAAGCGATCTGCTGACCGTCATGCGGGCGGTGACCGAGGGCCGGCTGAAGGACACGGAGGTCCGGTTCCGGGAGGGACACGCCTGCTGTGTGGTGCTGGCCTCGGCGGGCTATCCCCTGGCCTACGGGAAGGGATATGAGATCACGATTCCCGAGGACGTCCGGCCGCATACCTTCGTGGCCGGGGCGGCGGAGCGGGACGGAAAGCTGGTGACCTCCGGCGGACGGGTGCTGGGCGTCACCGCCGTGGCGGATACCCTGCGGGAAGCCGTGGAGGAGGCCTATGCCCGGGCGGACCGGGTGACGTTTGAAAACCGGTTCATGCGGCGGGACATCGGCGCCCGGGCGCTGGCGCGGGAAGAAGCCTGAAATCGATCGGCGGGAGAGAAAAGCATGGTCAATCGGATATATGTGGAAAAGAAGCCGGGGCTGGATCACGAGGCGCGTACGCTGCTGCGGGAGGCCCGGGAGCTGCTGGGCATCGGGGAGCTGGAGCGGGTGCGCCTGCTGAACCGCTACGACGTGGAGGGCATCAGCGGGGAGCTGTTTGCCCGGGCGGTGAAAACGGTTTTTTCCGAGCCGCAGCTGGACGACGTGACGGAGGAGCCGGACTGGGACGGCGCGGACGTGTTTGCCGTGGAATATCTGCCGGGGCAGTTTGACCAGCGGGCGGACTCCGCGGCCCAGTGCATTCAGATCCTTTCCCGGGGCGAACGCCCGCTGATCCGCAGCGCGAAGGTGTACGCCCTCTACGGCGCGCTGACGGACGCCCAGCGGAAGGAGATCCGCCGGTACGTGATCAATCCGGTGGAGGCCCGGGAGGCGTCGGCGGAAAAGCCGGAGACCCTGAAGACCGATTATGCCGTTCCCACGGAGGTGGCGGTGCTTCACGGCTTCCGGACGATGGAGCGGGACGCGCTCGCCGCCTTTGTGCGGGAGTACGGCCTGGCGATGGACACGGACGATATTGCCTTCTGCCGGGATTATTTCCGGGAGGAGGGACGGGATCCCACGATCACGGAGATCCGGATGCTGGACACCTACTGGAGCGATCACTGCCGGCACACGACCTTCCTGACCCGGATCGACGGCGTCACGTTTGAGGATCCGCTGCTGGAGGGCGCCTGGAAGGACTATCTCGCCCTCCGGCAGGAGCTGGGGCGCACCGCGCCGGTGTGCCTGATGGATCTGGCGACCATCGCCGCCCGGGCGCTGAAGGCGCGGGGACAGCTGCCGAAGCTGGACGAGAGCGACGAAATCAACGCCTGCACGGTCAAAATCGAGGTGGAGGCCGACGGCAGGAAGGAGCCCTGGCTGCTGCTGTTCAAGAATGAAACCCACAATCATCCGACGGAGATCGAGCCCTTCGGCGGCGCGGCGACCTGCATCGGCGGCGCCATCCGGGATCCGCTGAGCGGGCGGGCCTACGTCTACGGCGCCATGCGCGTGACCGGCGCGGCGGATCCGACCGTGCCGGTATCCGAGACGATTCCCGGCAAGCTGCCCCAGCGCAAGCTGGTGACCACGGCGGCGGCCGGCTATTCCTCCTACGGCAACCAGATCGGCCTGGCGACGGGGATCGTGGACGAGATCTACCATCCCGGATACGCGGCCAAGCGCATGGAGATCGGCGCGGTGATTGCCGCGGCGCCGGCGGAGAACGTGCGCCGGGAGACGCCCGCGCCCGGGGACGTGGTGATCCTGCTGGGCGGCCGGACCGGCCGGGACGGCATCGGGGGCGCCACCGGCTCCTCCAAGGCGCACAACGCTCATTCCGTGGAGGAATGCGGCGCGGAGGTGCAGAAGGGCAACGCGCCGGAGGAACGGAAGCTGCAGCGGCTGTTCCGCAATCCGGCGGCGACGCGGCTGATCAAGCGGTGCAACGACTTCGGCGCGGGCGGCGTCAGCGTGGCCATCGGCGAGCTGGCGGACGGCCTGGACATCGACCTGAACGCCGTACCGAAGAAATACGAGGGCCTGGACGGAACGGAGCTGGCCATTTCGGAAAGCCAGGAGCGCATGGCCGTGGTTGTGGCCCGGGAGGACGCGGACGCCTTCCTGCGCCTGGCGGAGGAGGAAAACCTGCAGGCCACGCCCGTGGCGGCGGTGAAGGCGGAGCCCCGCCTGACGATGCGGTGGAACGGAAAGACCATCGTGGACGTCCGCCGGGATTTCCTGAATTCCAACGGCGCCGAAAAGCATATCCGCATCGCGCCGGCAAAGCCGGAGAAATATGGAAGCGCGCCCGCGGGAGGGTTCCGGGATCTGTATGGGAGCCTGGCGAAGGACCTGAATTTCTGCAGCCGCCGCGGGCTCAGCGAGCGCTTCGACTCCACGATCGGCGCGGGCAGCGTGCTGATGCCCTTCGGCGGAAAGCGGCAGCTGACGCCGGTGCAGGCCATGGTGCAGAAGATTTCCATGGAATCGAAGCATACGGACGACTGCTCCCTGATGGCCTGGGGGTACAATCCCCGGATCGCGGAAAAGAGCCCCTACCACGGCGCGTATCTCGCGGTGGTGGAATCGGTGTGCCGGCTGATTGCCACCGGCGCGTCCTTTGAGGATGTGTATCTGACCTTCCAGGAATATTTTGCCAAGCCCGGCACGGACGGACGCCGCTGGGGACAGCCGCTGGCCGCGCTGCTGGGCGCCTTCCGGGCCCAGATGGACCTGGGGATCGCCGCCATCGGCGGGAAGGATTCCATGAGCGGATCCTTTGAAAAGCTGGACGTTCCGCCGACGCTGGTGTCCTTCGCGGTGACGACGGGCAAAACAGGGGAGATTGTTTCGCCGGAGTTCAAGCAGGCCGGCCGCCGGGTGGCGGTGCTGAGCCCGGAGACGGATGAAAACGGCCTGCCGAAGCCGGAATCCCTGAAGGCCGTGCTGGCCCGGGTGCATGAGCTGACGGCGTCGGGACGCGCGGCCGCCTGCTGCACGCCCGGTGCGGGCGGGATCGCCGAGGCGGTGATGAAGATGGGCTTCGGCAACGGAATCGGCCTGACCTATGCCGACGACTGGACGACGGAGGAGCTCTTCACGCCCTGCTGCGGAAGCTTCCTCCTGGAGATGGCGGAGGATACCGGGGAGGGCCGGACGCTGGGCCGGACCACCGCGGAGGAATGCCTGCGGCTGGGCGGGGAAGCGGTTTCCCTGCCGGAGCTGCTGACCGCCTACGAGGACCGGCTGGAGGGGGTCTACGCCTGCAATATTCCGACGCCGCCGGATCCCGTGGAAACCCTTTCCCGGGAGGAGACCCCGGCGGAGGAGCGGAGGGCGCCGGCGGTGCGGACGGCCCGTCCGCGGGTGCTGATCCCCGCCTTCCCCGGAACCAACTGCGAGTATGACAGCGCCCGGGCGGTCAACGATGCCGGAGCCGAGGCGAAGATCATCGTCATCAACAACCTGACCGCGGACGGCATCGCCCGGAGCGTGGAGCGTTTTGCCCGGGAGATCGGGGAATCCCAGATGATCTTTATTCCCGGCGGCTTCAGCGGCGGAGACGAGCCGGACGGCAGCGGCAAGTTCATTACCGCGTTTTTCCGCAGCGAGGCGGTCCGGGCCGGCGTGACGGAGCTGCTGGAGAAGCGGGACGGCCTGATGTGCGGCATCTGCAACGGCTTCCAGGCGCTGATCAAGCTGGGGCTTGTCCCCTACGGCAAAATCATCGAGACGGACGAGCACTGCCCGACCCTGACCTTCAACACCATCGGACGGCATCAGAGCCGGCTGGTGCGGACCCGGGTGGTCAGCAACCGCAGTCCCTTCCTGGCCCTGACCCATGTGGGGGACGTGTACACCGTGCCCATCAGCCACGGCGAGGGCCGGTTCCTGGCGGAGGAGGGCCTGATCCGGCAGCTGGCGGAGAACGGCCAGATCGCCACCCAGTACGTGGATGACGAAGGACGCGCCACCCTGGACGTGCATTACAATCCCAACGGCTCCCTCTGCGCGGTGGAGGGCATTACCAGCCCGGACGGAAGGGTCTTCGGCAAGATGGGCCACAGCGAGCGCATCGGCGCCGGTCTCTACCGCAACGTACCCGGCGTCTACGACATCCGGATGTTTGAGGCCGCGGTCCGGTACTTCAGGGGATAAGCCCCGTGATTTGAGGAACAGGAGAAAAAATGACACATTTATCCGATATCGAAATTGCCCAGCAGTGCGAAATGCAGCCCATCACGGAGATTGCCCGGAAGGCGGGCGTGGAGGAAAAATATCTGGAGCAGTACGGCCGCTGGAAGGCCAAGGTGGATCCGGCCCTGCTGCAGGAAACGGATCGGAAACAGGGAAAGCTGGTGCTGGTGACCGCCATGACGCCCACCCCGGCCGGGGAGGGAAAGACCACCACCACCATCGGGCTGGCTGACGGCCTGCGCCGGATCGGGAAAAAAGCGGTGGTGGCGCTGCGGGAGCCCTCCCTGGGCCCGGTGTTCGGGATCAAGGGCGGCGCCGCCGGCGGCGGATACGCGCAGGTGGTGCCCATGGAGGATATCAACCTGCATTTTACCGGGGAT
>Ga0310691_10003224_pt1 | contig 19981 bp, 17 predicted proteins | sample 176DNAGHGlowgp2_FD_203887 | JGI IMG/M metagenome (GOLD analysis project Ga0310691, IMG submission 203887) | Sheep rumen microbial communities from Palmerston North, Manawatu-Wanganui, New Zealand - 1766 DNA GHGlow gp2 (v2) (version 2) | ecosystem: Host-associated > Mammals > Digestive system >...
CCATGCGGTAAAGCTTGTCCGCCCCCACCTCGTTTGCAATCTTTGCAAACACGATATTGGAAGACTGCACCATGGCCTGGGTCATGTTCATGTCACCGTACACGTGAGAATCCCTGATGGGAGCCGATCTCGGGTTCCAGCTCCAGCTCTTGCCCTCGTTCGCAAACACCTTTTCCGGGTCCACCACATTATTCTCAAGAGCGGCAGCGGCGGTAACCACCTTGAAGGTGGAGCCGGGCTCATAAGACATGGAGACAATCTCGTTCTTCGCCACACGGCCGATTCCCTGGGTCTTGGAATTGGGATCGAACGTAGGGTAACTGGCCATGGCCAGGATTTCACCGGTGTAGGGATCAACCACCACGGCAGAGGCACTGGTGGCGCTGTATTTCGTCACGCCATCCTTCAGGCCCTTTTCCACCAGTTCCTGCATGTTCTTGTCAATCGTCAGCACCAGGTTCTTGCCCGGCACCGCCTCCGCCAGGTTTTCGGAACGGGAATACACTTCACGGCGGTGGGCGTCCTGCACACTCACCCGGAACCCTTCGTTTCCGCTCAGGCGTTCGTCAAACACGCGTTCCACGCCCATGACGCCATGACCGTTAAAGTCCAGCTTGCCAATCACCTGGGAGGCAAGTTTTCCTTGCAAGAACACGCGGCTGTAATCCAGGGCCTTGTTGGCGGTATCCCTGAAGTTGTCCGCCAGAACCACCCCGTTACGGTCCATAATCTGGCCCCGTTCGGCATAGATGTTCTTGGAACGGGTCACCAGGCTCATGGTCTTCTTCTGGTACACTTCCCGGTTCAGCACCTGGATGTTGAAGGTCTGCAAGGTCAGCACCACCACCAGGGACAGCACTATCCATTTCAGGAATCCGAGCGGTTCAAGAGGGAATCTATTCACCTTTACCCTCCAGAACCATAATCTTCTGCGGGACCTCGTACAGCCCGAGCCCTGCGCTATCGGCAAAGTCGGACAGGCGTTCCAGCGAAGACATCTGGTTAATCTTCAGTTCCAGCAAGAGCGCGTCGCGCTGCAAGAAGGTCACCTGCCTCTCGAGCATGCGGGACTGGCCGTAAAGGCTGTTCAGGCGGTTCTGCAAGTACAGCGGAAGCATTAGGAGCAGGGCTCCCAAAAGCACAACGCAAAAGACGATTATAAAAATCGACCTGTTGGTTGCCGCCACCTTGAATTTCTCAGTTCCGCTCATACCCTCTCGTAAATCCTAAGCTTCGCAGAGCGAGCCCTGCTGTTCCTTGCAATCTCCTGTTCCGTAGGCAGAATCGGCTTGCGATTCACCTTCTTCAAACGCTGGTGGTTCCCGCCGCACACGCACACCGGCAAGTTCTCCGGGCAGATGCAGGCCTTCTCGAACCGTGCCGCAGTTTCCTTCACGCATCGGTCCTCCACCGAGTGGTAGCTCATCACCACCAGGCGGCCGCCCACCTTCAGGCAATCCACCGCGGCACTCAGGCTATCTTCAATTTCTTTCAGTTCGCCGTTCACTTCCATGCGCACCGCCTGGAAAACACGGGCCAGCAGGCCGTTCACTTCCCGCCGCTTGTCGGGGAACACCGATTCCACCACAGCCTTCACGTCACTCGGCAAAATTTCGCGACCCTCGGCCGTAACCGCAGAAGCCATCTCCACAAGGCGGGTAGAAAGCTTGAAAGCCCTGTCCATGTCGGCATTCTTCCGGAGCACCGCGGCCAGGTCATCGGCACTCACTGACTTCAGCCATTCCTGGGCAGAAACACCTTCGCGACGGTCCATGCGCAAATCCAGCGGGTTGTTGCCTACGAAGGTGAACCCGCGGCTGGAATCGTCCACCTGGTGGCTGCTGATTCCCAGGTCGTAAAGGATTCCGTCCAGAGTGTTCGGGGCGATTTCGTTCTTCAGTTCACCGAACCGCACCGGATGCACAACGAACTTGCACTTTACACCCGCAAGGCGCCTGGTGGCAAAAGCAACCGCTTCTTCGTCACGGTCAAAGGCGTGAAGCGTTCCGCTCTCTTTTAGTTTGTTTGCAATTCCGAAGGAATGTCCGCCACCGCCCAGGGTGCAGTCGCCGTATGTGCCGTCCGGCCTGATGCGGAGTCCGTCAAGGCACTCGGCAAGCATCACCGGGTCGTGATAAAATTCATTTGTCTGTAATTTGGGTTGACGCAGGTCAGCGTTTTGCATCGTCGCCCTCCGTCAAGCTTTCACCATAGAACGCGGCATCGAATGCAGCAACATCTTCGGTTGTCTGCAATCCATACTTGGCATTGAAGCGTTCTGGATTCCATAGTTCGAGAGTCTTACCGCTTGCCTGCACATAAAGGACTTCGCCCTTCAGCTCAGCATACTCCAACAAGGTCTTCGGGAGCAAAATACGGTTTTGACCATCCAATTCCACTACCGTGGGGCAGAGGCCTCTGCGAACTAGGTCAGCTTGACGGCGGTCGGACCTCGAGTCCAGGTCCGCCATGAATTTCTCGTATTCTGGCAAGGTATAAAACCGTAGGGTCCGAGCCGGGCCACGGGTGACCACGAACTTCTCCCCATCGGACGGCACCAGCTGACGACGGAATTCCCTGGGGAAGGAGGACCTTCCCTTTCCGTCGATAGCCGTTTGGGCCTGACCTATGAATAACGATGAATTCATTCTAGTTTACACACAGATTTGGGTTAATCTACCACAACACAGTACAAATATACCACTTTCTACCACTCCGGCAACAAAAATTATGGTTTTCTTACAAAATCCACCCCAAAAAGAACGACCGGACCATCAGGTCCGGCCACTTTTTAGTGAACATTTGTATATTAACACAGGGCTTGCGCCCACCCTTTCCGCTCCACTATATTATTATAAAGGGGGAAGCCTCCCCCTGATTGCAGCCTTGCTTCGTCGAATTACGCCCCGCCTCCTTTCTCGTCGTCCTCGCGCAGGCGAGGATCCACTATCACCTTGGCGGGGACTTCTCTCCCTCAGCAAGTCTTCCATCACCCCTTCCCCTAGGGGGACACCCCCTAAAACCCCCGACCCGCAGAAACCTAATCTGCGTTGTCACCTTGTAATGCCCGACTTTCTTTTTTTCCCTGAATCTTCTGCGATTCCTTCAACACTTCGTCCAACGTAAAATCTTCCTGCGTAAAGAAGAACGTATTCTTGCCCAAATCCTTGAGCGAAGCGCCAAAGTGGTAAGCCGTATCGTCGATGAAAAGGAATCGATCGTGCATTCCGTAACTTGGCAAGACTTGCATCGGGCTGTCGGGATATTGTTCGTTGTAAGTTGCCAGGTCTAACTCGAGAACCTTACTCTTGTCGTAGGTGTAAATAGTCACGGAAACGCCTTTTCCCGCTTGAGCATCATCGTCAAGGTTTTCTCGTTTACATATCTATCGACCAGCACAATTCTCTTTTTGGCTTGGCGAATGAGGTTGCAGACAAATACATAGGCATCGAACTCCTGGTTGTTATAAAATAAACCCTTAGATTTGAGCTCGCCACGGTCCATTGCCTCGAAAAGAGAATCTATTTTATGGTCGTGATCTAAGAGACGAGCATCTTGCTCCAAATCCTTCGCTTCGACATTAGAAAGGCGATTGATGATTCCGCCATTTTGATATAAATACTGCCGCATGGCGACAAACGCATCCATGATTGCGATGGATACATTCACGGCAACCTTGCTTTTCAGGACGGATGAAAGCATGGCAAAGCCCTGTTCTGTAAAAACATAGGGCTTAAACCTGTCTCCGCCCCAACTTGAAATCACATTTTGTGATTTCAAGTTGTCTAATTCACTTTTTTTTCAATTGGAAACAATATCTGTCAGGGAAACGTTCTATATTTCGCTTGACGGCCTGATTTATCGCCCTAGTTTCAACACCGTATAACGTTGCGATATCGCGGTCAAGCAGCACCTGCTTGCCACGAACAATTTGAATCATTTTTTCGACACCCGACTCCACGAGCGGGTTTGGTACGGAATTATCCGTTTTTTCGGTCTTTTTAGCCATCTTCTACTCCAATCCGCCTACAAGCAAAAAAAGGCGGGGTAAAGTGTTCTCGATACAAATATACATTTCGCGAACGTCATATTATGACAATTTGAGAAAAAGGTCGCGTTTTTTTTACAGCCCCATCTCCTTCACTTCCTTAATCAAGAAGTTTTCCAATTGTTCCCGGTCAGGAAGCTGCAACTTGTATGTTGAGACAAACAACTTCTCGTCCATGCCGTTTAATACATACTGGACCATTTTCGGTCCTTTTTCCGTACAGAGTAAAATCCCGATCGGGGGATTGTCCCCGTCCGCCATCTCGCAATCCTTGAAATAAGAGATGTAGGCATTCAGTTGAGCAGCGTGTTCAATGCGGAATTTGCCAACCTTCAACTCCACGATTACATTGCAGTGCAGCAGACGGTTATAAAGCACCAAATCGATAAAATAATACTCGTCATCTATGATAATGCGCTTTTGCCGAGCCTCGAAGCAGAACCCTTTGCCCATCTCCAACAGGAACTCCTGCAAATGGTCCATGATAGCCAGCTCCAATTCGGTTTCGGAGAACGCATCCTTGGCATCCAGGTCTAAAAAGTCGAGAGTATACGCGTCCTTGACCGACAAGACTGCATTAACGTCGCCTTTTTCCACCCTTTGCAGCAACAGTTCCGGCTTTTTGCTGATTCCGCTCCTGAAATAGAGTTTCGTGTCGATTTGCCGACGAAGTTCTCGCACGCTCCATGTGCCTTTGATACATTCAAGTTCATAGAAGAACCTCTCCATAGGGTCGTCAATGGTCATTATTTCTTTAATATGCGAGAATGAAAGCCGAGTGACAAGCAATTCCGGCGGCGTTTCGAATTTGCGAGACACTGTCTCGCAAATTGCCTCCCTGATTTTTTTCTTAATAACAACCAAATTTTCGGGAAAATAGTCTATTCCCTGCAATTTGTGCGACACTGTCGCACAAATCTGTGGATATTTCACGTAAAACATCCTGCATGCGTTCAACAACTGACGGTCAAGCCCCTTGATGGACAGTTCGTCGGCCAAATTTTGCAATAACCGAGCCCCGTATTTAGCGCGGTCGCACCCCTCTTGCTCATATTCAACTATATAGCAGCCGATAGCCCAATTTCGTATAGTCAGAAGCTGGTTTACGGCACCCTTGGCTACGGAACTTGTCGCATTATGGACGTCTTTTACCCGTTCCGCAAGGATTTCAAAAGTTGTTCCGTCGGCCTTACCGATAGGCGGTACACGCTTATTCATCTTCTACTCCAATCCGCCTACAAGCAAAAAAAAGCGGGGGTAAAGTGTTCTCGATGCAAATATACATTCCTCGTATGTCATATTATGACAATTGCCGATTTTCACGGAAATTTTGGCAATTTTGGGAAAATTCGACCCCTGCAGGCGGTTGAATTCTGCATCGACATCTTGCAACGCCTAGTTTTCTTTTTCTGCCTGAATCCTCTGCGATTCCTTCAGCACTTCGTCCAACGTGAAATCTTCCTGCGTAAAGAAGAAGGTGTTCTTTTGAAAAACGATTGACGAGGCCTCCGTTACCCATCATAAGGTGACGCAGTTGCACGAAAGCCCGCATAATGGCGATGTTGACCTTGATTGCAGACTCACTTTTTAGAACCGAAGATAGCATCGCTACGCCTTGTTCGGTGAAAGCTAAAGAACGGTATTTCGTGTGCTTTCCCTTTAAATTTTGCCCCTTTTTTTCTAAGGTCGCATTTTGCGACCTTAGAAGTTGCGATTCCTCTAAAGAGAGTTGTATGCAAAAATCTTCGGGAAAACGCTCAATATTGCGCTTTACCTGCTCATTTATACGCTTCGTTTCCACCCCGTAAAGCGTCGCCAGATCGCGGTCAAGCAGCACTTGCTTGCCTCGAATGACTCGAATCATCTTTCCGATGCCCGACCTTTCCAATGGATTCAGGGCGACATGCTCAATGTCTTTCATCATCAACTCCTTTGGCGTACAAGCAAAAAAACACCAAAAACTATACACTTGTGCACTAAATATAACTACTGAAATCCCGATTGTCAATAGGTCCGGGCAATTTTTGAATTTTTTTGAGGGGAAAGCCTTCCCCTCGCTCGCACTTCGTTGCTCGCTACCCCTTCTAGCAGGGACTTCCTTCAACAATTTCTCATCATCCCCGCGAAGGCGGGGATCCACCATCATTTTAGCGGGGATTGGCACCGAAAGTGCGAGGATTTAGACCCAAAATACGGGGATTATTATTGAAAAGACGGGGATTGGATATTATATTTATAGATATGGCGAAAAAAAAGTTTGAAATCGATTTCGAAAACTATGTGCGCAATGCTCCCCCCTCCAAGAGGGAAAAGTCTTCGGCGTGGACTGCTGCGATTGGCTTGCAGCAAGTCGATGGTTTGACACCGTCGAAATATCTTTTTGAGACTGCTCGACGCAATATCGAGGGCGACATCACCATCGACGATGCGCAAGAGCTCATCAATAGTTATTACGAGTCGAAGGTCTCGCGAGCCAATGATTCCGATGACACGGAAGAGGCAGACAAGGTTGCGAGTCGCATCGCGAAAATTCTGAGCGAAAGGGCCTTCAGTTTTTCGCCCTCGTATTTGATAGCCATTCACGGGAAGCTCTTCCAGGGAATCTACAAGTTTGCAGGCCGCCTGCGCAATTACGACATTACCAAAAAGGAGTGGGTGCTGAACGGCGATACCGTGATGTACGGCGCTGCGTTCGAACTCCGAATGGCGCTGGATTACGACTTTGAACAGGAACGCGAGTTCAACTACAAAGGCCTCAACATGGATCAGATTGTCGAGCATCTGGCAAACTTTGTATCGCGTTTATGGCAAATACACGCCTTTGGCGAAGGGAATACCAGGACCACTGCCGTTTTCATGATAAAGTACCTTCGTTCCCTGGGTTTCAAGGTGGACAACAAGATTTTTGCAGACAATTCCTGGTACTTCAGAAACGCCCTCGTCCGTGCGAATTACAGGAACCTGCCCAAGGGAATTTCTCGAGAGCCCGTTTTCTTGGAGAATTTTTTCCGCAACATGCTCATGGGCGAACACCACGAAATGAAGAACCGCTACCTGCATGTGAACTACAGGGGGAAAGCGGACGCACGTTCTAGCCATGACGGCATCACCGTTGAAAACGCGAAACTCAACGCCCCCACAAAGAAAAAGCTTTTCGCAATCATTCAGGGAGCCAGTGGCGAAGTATTCGGAGCATCCAAGGTTATGGAACTAACCGGCTGCAAACCGACCGCAGCCACCTCGCTTATCAAGAAGCTGCTGACGCTTGAAATTATCGAGCCTGTTACAGGATGTGGCAAGGGTAAGTATCGGGTGAAGGGATAGGTAGCTTCAGGCGACAAATTACGCTCTCGCGAATTCCACTCTAAACAGCGGCACCCAGGTTTCTTGCCCGTCTTCAGATGTCCAGCGAACAACTTGCGAAAGAATTGCCTTTTGTGGAACAAGGATATTCTTTGCCAGGCTTTTCACAAGGCCGCCAGTAAAATCCTTTGCGAACCATGCCCAATAAAGTGAACCTTGTTTTATACAGTAGTTTCCTGTTTTGGGATGAAGTTCTACGGAAAGGGATGTTCCTATCGATTCTTTTTCTAACACCTGTTGTAACTTTTCAACAAAAACATCGCTAGAATCACCTTTTTTCAGATACTGTCCCAAAGCCATGTCACCGAGTCCCGTTTCGATATGCAAAACCTTCGGAATGTCTACATTGTTAATTTTGCCTTGCTTGACAAAATGACTTAGCCATTCTTGAGGCAACATTTTCTCAGCACCGATAATGGTTAGCGACTTCTTTGCACGTGTTGCCGCGACATAAAGCAGACGATAATTTTCTTGTGCTATTTTCTCGTCGGCATCTTTCAACGCCCACGAACCTAGCGCAAGGATTACATTATCCCATTCAAGTCCTTTTGCGCTATGCATTGTCCCTATAGAAACCGCACCCATGTTTTTCGTAGCAAAGTCGCTATACGACACTTCGCTCAAATACTGGTTGAAATCCCCTAATGTGATTTCGTCTTCGCCGCAAGCCGTTTCGGTCTCTATAAAATCATTTACTAATGCATCTAGCAATTCAAAAGAACTTTCTGTTTTATGGTTTGTTTTGTAATCGTCTGCAAGTCGCCTGAATTCTTTTGCACTCCACGGGAATTTACCTACGCGCGGGTCCTCCTGGAGTATTTTGCTGAATCCTAAAATTTCTCGCGTTTTCTCAATGGGGCATTTGTCCTTGTCTCGCCCCTTAAGAAGACGATATGGAACATTCTTTTCCTCTAATTTAGCAGCAGCCAAAAAGGCTTCCGCGTTATCCCTCGTCAAAATACAATAGGACTCTGTTGAATTTGATAAAAATCTTTTTGCCAGAATTTCTGCTGCAGCAAAAGCTGCTGTAGCCTTGTCGCTTTCTTCATAGAATGCTAGTGACGCCTTGTCTTGTTTTAATGCAAATTGTTGCGAACCTTCTTTTACTCGTTCTGTCATCAAATCAAGTAATTTTGCATTCGCTCGTACAAGTCCGGCGACAGAGCGGTAATTTGTCGTTAAGTAGAATTTTTCTGTATTCGGGAATTCATCAGCGAATTTCTGGAAATATTGAGAAGAGCTTCCTCGGAATGCGAAAATACTTTGGTCATCATCGCCAACGACGATAACGCGGGGATCCTTTTCTCCTAAATCATAAAGAGCTCGTAATAGGCGATATTCCCCTGCAGACAGATCTTGGAATTCATCAACAAGAATGACTCCGGGGGCTCCCACGCCAACATCTTCTCCGGATTCAAGAAGTTCAGCCGCCTTAGAAACAACATCGTCGGCATTTTCGAGAGCTTTCTTATTTCCCTGCACTCCGAGTATAGAGAACGCAAGCGAATGGAATGTGGTAATGACTACTTTAGCCGCTAATGGCCCCGCCAAATCAAATAGTCGTTTTCTAAGTTCTCGACATGCCGCGCGTGTGTATGTCAGGCACAAGATAGAATCAGGTTTTGCCTCTTCTATCCACAAGAGCGAAGCGACTTTATGGACAAGCAAATGTGTTTTTCCCGAACCGGGACCAGCTCCTACCAGAATATGTTTCTTGCGACTTTTTATAACTTTGCGTTGTTCGTCATTGACTTTTTCAATTTTTCGCTTTAAGTCATCGGACACAGAATCCATCTGGGCAACACCCTGCATGTACTTCAAACGGAAATCTGCAATATCCATTACAAAATAATCATCTAGTAACTGCTGAGCCATTTGCTCATTGGTAAGCATCATCTTAGCGTATTCACCAACAATGTGAATAGCTTCAGCCTTATGCTTATAATGAGCATTAAGCATTTCAAAGTCTTTTGGAGTAAAACTACGTTGCTTTGCTTCTGGATTTAATTCCATGACAAGTCCGGTGTAGAAAACGACAAGGCCATGGTCCAGTGTAATGGATCCAACTAAATGCAAGAAGAGAAGGGCATACTCCAGTTGCTTTTGCATCTCAATACGGCCAACAGCTTTCTCGCCGTACATTTTTCTCATTAAACTATTTAAGGAGAACCAGACGATATTTCCATTTTTATGAGCTTGTTCCTTTTGCATATCCGTCAATGCATCAATGGCCTTGTCAAATATCTGCCATTGCTTCTTGAGGTTTTCCTTGACGCTTTCAGGAGGAACAAGAAATTCTATCTGATAAACCTGATGTCCCGCTTCTACTAAATGGATTTCAGCGACACTTTCGTGGGCCCAATAACGCAGAATGCCACGAAAAATGAAAAGATTCCGTCTGGATGTAGAAGCGCCGATGGAATCATCTCTTTGGTTTAACCGGGAATTGAGCTTGGTCATATCTATGACAAAGCGGTCATTAACGCCCTTGCCTTCGCATGCTTTCAGCAGTTCTTCCTGCAATTCAGATGCTGCTTTTAAGAGTGAGCGTGGAGTGTCGTTACCCTTTCTCTGTAATCTAGCGCTCCAGTCGTCTTCCTCGTTCAAAAGATTGAGCGTTCTCAATAGCCGCAGTCCATCATTTGCCTGTTCGCGCGTCAGACCCAAATTTACAGTAAGTTCGTCAAGAGCGCATTCCGGAGAACGGGTCCATCGTTTGCTGATGATATGATGTATTATGCGATATGCAATATTTTCAACAGAATTAGTGATTTCTATCTTGTCTGAACCGATTCTTTCTCGGGCTTCTTCTGCAGAATCAACCGAAATAGATGAACCATACATCTGAGTTCTATTTCGTTTGCGCTTCAGGAATCCTTGCTCTTCCAAAACAAGTATGGCGAGTTTGACTTTTGTCGTATTGACACTGGCGTCAGTTTCTTTTTCTGTCCATCCGCATAAATCGGCAATTTCAAGAGCCGACATGATAATGCGATTCTGGTTGCCAGCCGTTTTTTTCAAAACCTTCCAGACGGCTGAAATTTCTTGTGCAGAAAGCTTGGATTGCTGGAGAATTTGAAAGTTCGTGTCAAGATCTTTAGGATTGAAAAGCGCTATACAGCTGGCCTGCAATTTAGGGTCGCGACCCGCACGTCCTGCTTCTTGCACGTAATTTTCTAGCGTACTTGAAATTTCGTAATGCGCAACTAGTTCTACGTTATCTTTGTCGACACCCATTCCGAAAGCCGTAGTCGCCACCATGGTATCCACTTCGCCATTCTGGAATTGGTCCTGAATGGCCATTTTCTTTTCGGATTCCATTTTACCGTTATAGCAGGCGCTAGCGAAACCACGATTGTACAATTCCTCGGCTAAAGATTCCGTCGTTTTCACCTTGGATGCATATATGATTTTTGGACCGCTATATTCGCGAAGAACATTTACTAACTGTTTGCGCCGTTCGTTGGGAGATTCCGAAGATTCGATAACCTTATACGTCAGGTTTGTACGCTTTGCTGGGCTAATGAATTTTACTAGTTCAAGATTTAGGCGTTCCTTAAAATATCCACAGATATCGTCAACAACGGATTGTTTTGCGGTTGCCGTAAAACAGCTTACAGAAATTGGAGATTCAAGATTCTTTTCCCTTTGAAGGTCTCTCAAAAAGTCTGCCAAATAAAGATAATCGACTCTAAAATCGTGCCCCCAGCCGCTAAAACAATGAGCCTCATCTACAACGATACGTTCTACTCGACGATGCTTCAGCAAATTGAATGTCGTATTTGAACGCAGCGATTCTGGGGAAATGTAGAGGATGTTCTTTTCGCCGTTGCTGACTTTCTCAATAACATCTTTTCTTTCTGCGGGAGAAAGCATGGAATTTATATAGGCAGCATCTCCGATTTGCCTTCGTTTTTCCAAAACATCAACTTGGTCCTTCATCAAGGCGACAATCGGCGAAATCACGACTGTCAATGCGCCTACTTGGGTGCCCGCAATCAAGGCTGGCAATTGAAAAGTCATCGATTTCCCGCCACCCGTCGGAAAAACCGCCAATAAGGATTCCCCACGCATCGCTGACTCAACAACCTGTTGTTGAAGAGGAATCTTTTCCCCGTTAAAAGAGCGAAAACTATCGAAGCCAAACCATTTTTTTAATTGCTTAGTCGAACTTAATTGTTCGGAACAGTATGGACATTGGTGGTCTCCGCAAGGAACAAGACGTCTGCGATGCAGAATATTTTCAAGATGCGGATATTGATAGCGTACCCAATAAGGCACATAATCGCTAGGGCCTTCTTCATGGAACAATGTTAGGAGAAAACACCATTCAGCACGGTACGCTTTCCATTCATTCTGAAAATCTTGACGCAAGCAAATAGCCTTTTCGTAATTAGAAGTAAACCAGCGCTGTATTTCCGCTATTTTTAGGCGTAGCTTTAGCGTATTAGGGACATCGACCAGTTCAAAAAAAGGGGCAAAACCAGGCTCGTTTTTTAAAAACTGGAAGAGAAGATATTGAAGTTGCCACGGATAACTTCCCCATTTTTCAATGCAGTCTTCTAGCAATTTTTTGCAGAGTCTTGCATCTTCCAGCGGATCAGACGGGTCGTCTTCATTGTGAAGGTATTCTTTGCGCAATTTATGATACGGTTTGCGAGGGAATAACAATGAGGACAGCATCAAGGTGTCAAGCGCCTTGACGTTCGGAAAATCGATAGAGAAGTATTGCCGGAGTATCGGGGCGTCATGACGCAGTACATTGTGCCCGACAATAAACTTTGCTTTTGAAGCAGCCGATTCTAATTTGGCGGGATTCTTATCGCGAACATATTCTTCGCCCAATATGAAACCATATTCCCGAACTTTCTGTGTTTCGGGATTATATTCCAAATCAAAAAATAAGAACTTGCTAAAATCGGGCATCCACCTGAAATATAAATGAATTTAGGCATAAAAGGCGCCATTTTAGCGAGAATTGTTAAAAATTTTGAAGTTTTTGCCCCACTCTATCCACAATAGGCTTGAAATACACCTTGATTTGCTCAACAACCTTGTCGAAGGTCACTTGCACCATAGCATTTTTCTTCTTCACGAAAGCATTCCATCTTTTAACGCGTTCTTCATCCGTTGCGAAAGAATCTTCGAAGACGACTATGTCATTGAACGTAGTCCTTCGGTTTTGGAATGTCTGGACAATGGCCTCTTGCAGCAATTCAGCATCAATTTTTTCGCTCTGCAAAATCACGTAGATATCGTAGAAGTCCTTGAAGCGGCTATTCGCATAACCCAACGAAACTATCGCTTCAAATTTTTCTGCAAGCACGGATTCAATGGAATAGCCGTAAATCAGCGGACACTCCATATCCAGCAATACAGGGAAAGACATTTCTTTTTTCGAAGGAATGATTACATCACCAAATCCAATATCAATAGACACGGGGAGTCGCGTGTTTCCAAGTAAAGCTGTGATACTGATGTTTGTGCCTAGATATTCGTCTTGCTTTTTTATTTCGCGAGCCTTGAGCGACGCCAAATCAAATACAAGTCCGTCATCCGCTGGGATAGAAAATATCTCACCGAAAATCGAAAGAAGCGATTCCAACGTCCCGCTAATTTTGTCAGCCCGAAGGTCTATATCCGATGTAGAACGAGGGTAGTCCTTCCCGTAGAGAGCATAAAGAAAAATGCCTCCTTTGAGCGTGAAGTTTTCTCTATACTTTGACTTCCCAATTCTGAACAAGGCCCGTTCCAGTCCATAGACAGTAAGCAGTTCCTGATACAGCCTGAAATTCGTCTTGGCGACTTTCTTCAGTTTATCCTTTATCGACTGGACATTCATACGAGAACCTCCAGGTAAGTCTTCAGGATTTTCAGGCACGAAAGTTTTCCTGCATAGCGATAGAGTTTATTTATGTTCCGGTCTTGCCTTGCAAGGTAATTGGTCAGGATTTCCTTGGTTTCTTCGATCCCCACCTTGTTCCGGTTAGAGATGATGTCCACAACAGTTTTTTCTATGTCATAGATTTTGAAAGTGTTCTTGTTTTCGTTGATTATGCGTACGCCAAGGCCGTGCCGCCTGTCCGAGAAATAATGCAGCGAAAGTCTTTGCGATTCTGGCTGCGAAGAAAGTTTTGTCTTTGGCGGAACCGCGACATCGATGGCATCGGGACGGAAGGTCGTCAGACCATAGTAAACGGCAGCGCTCAGAAGGCACACCACCCCCTGGGGCGCAAATGCCTGAACGTAGTAGAAATCGTTTATGTCACCGGCAAAGTCCGCATTTTCGTAATACGACTTATTGAGCCGGAAAAGTTTGCCCTGTTCGACCATTTTCGTTATTTGGTAATACGAAAATCCCTGCTTTTGGAGTTCCTCGCTCGAAAAGACAAGTTTTTGGTCGGATGGAACATTCTTTTGTGCCATACCGTAAATATACCTTTTTGACGGCAGAATTTCAACAAAATACGGAAAAAGTTTAGATATTCCGTATTTCATTGAAAAATTATCAAGAAAACGACTACAATTTTGAATATTTGTAGTTGTTTTGTACAGGTTTGAAAATCTATTTTCCATATTTCACTCCACCTCCACCAAAAAGTCTTCCCGTTTTAGGCCATATTCTGCGTAGGGTTTCTCGTCTGGGTAGCCCACGGGATTGCACAGCAGCAGGTGTTTTTTGCCAAGCGGGTCGGTGTATTCGCGCTTGATGGCGGTGTGCGTATGTCCTGCCTGCCAGATGCTTCCGTTGTCCATCTTTTCGAGGTATTTTGCTCCGTGGAAATAGAAAAAGTTTGAGCAGGGGTCTTGCCGGTACCGTTCCGCCATTTCGAATTCCAGCGGCAGAAAGTGCGACATCATGATTTTGGGGCGTTGTGCAGTAAGTTCGCGGAACACGATGTCGTAATGCCGCCAGAGTTTGTCGGCGTTGTTCTGCATGTATTTCCAGTGACGAGCGTCGAACCAGCGTGTCGCCCACAGGATTTTGTTCGCAATTTCAGATGCGGCGGGCGAATGCTTGTACTTGAAATCGCACATGCCCATGCAGCCCGCAACGCCTTCTGCTATGCGGTTTTCAAGCAACTGAATGTTCGGGATTTTTCCAGCCTCGGCAAGGAAGTACTTTATTTTACTTTCAGATGTAGCAAATTCCTTGTCCGCTCCGAAGCGCCCCAGATATTCGGTGATGATGTCGTGGTTTCCGAGGCACACATAAACCGCACTGTATTTTTCGGCAATGAACTTCAGGAATTCTACGTAGGTGAAGCAATTGTTCGCAATATCGCCTGCGATGCAGCAGGCATCCGCCGGTAAAAAGTTGCGTTCGAAGAAGACTTGAAAATGTTCGCGCAACACGTCCACGATGCGGGTCACCGGCGCATAGAAATCGACATGCAAGTCGCTGATAAAGTAGTAGGTCATGGTCTAAATCTATACTCACTGTTTTTGCGTGTCAAGGGGTAAACCGCGAGTCTTTTTTGTGATACGGAACTTTTGCGTTAGGGATTGTCACCCGACAGGGCGGAGACTACAGGCTCCGGGAGCGTAGCGAGTAAAGCCCGACCCGCGCGTGCGCGGGGAACGCCTTGTAAAATTTTCTTTCACCCCTAGCCAAGATTCTGAATACTAGGTACATTACTGCCAGACGCGTTTCTCTGTCGAATGGAGAAATGCGTTTTTTTTCTGAGTTTTCGGAATAGATGGGACGCCTATAACAATCAACTGCCCGCAATTTGCGGCAAAATGGAGGCTAATATGGTGAAAAATAAAGAGAACGTCCCTGCAAAAGCGGTGGAATCGTTGTTCAACAAGGTGTCGAACTTGATTGAGCAGGCCCGCGTGCGTGTGGCTGCGGCAACGAATGTCGCCGAGGTTTACACGAAGTACCAGATTGGGCGATATATTGTGAATATGGGGATGGGTGGTCCTACTCGAATACCCAAAATCTCACGCTAAGTTGGAGCCATTATCAGGTCCTCATGCGCATCAAGAATGCCGACGAGCGGCGCTTTTACGAAATTGAGGCCAAGTGAACTCGCGGGGGCGATAAAAAATCACGTTAGCCCTTATTCACCCGTCTGTTCACCTGATACGGTGGCCCGTCAAATCGAAACGCATTCCGTTCTTTTCGACAAAGAGCATGCCGCCCTGTTTGCGGAGTCGCGGAGCCACCGCCTCGGGTGAAACAGCTGGCAAAATTTTGCGGAGTCCCATAGTCCCTTCGCCGAACCTGATCCAGTCCACATTCACATAGCTACCGGCAATGGCGAGTTTCAAAACATGTTCGCCTGCAGCAAGGTCCACCGTGCCAATATCGATTTCTTTGTACACATTCCAGGTCGTGTCAATCTTTTCGAAAGCAACCGTATCGCCAATTGCCTCGTCATCGACAAGGAGCAGGATTTTCGAGGTTTCAGAAGCCGTGGCCACGTTTACGGAAACGTTGTATTGACCATCGGAAGCGACCTTCACGCTGTATTCCAGCCACTCGTCCACCTCGGTATAGCCAACCGCATAGCCCTTGCAGGCAACACTGCCGCAAGTCGCATCTTCAAGGGGAACCACATCCACGGCATCTTCGCGATAAGACTTGCCCTTGTTTGCGGCGTCCCTATCGTAAAAAGTGAAACGGTTTCCGCCCTTGTCATAGTTTTCGGCTTCTATGACCCCCGGAATCGCAGCGGGTTCACCGCCAAAAGCCTCCCGCACCAGCGGAGTCGTCTCGACCGTATCGGCCCAGGCCATTTTCATCCGGTCAACACCCGACTGGTTCACGATTTCGAGCTTGATGTTCGCCCCTTCGCCGGTGCGCTTGGTCATGCTGTACCAGTCACCATCGCGAAGCCCCGGCCAGTAAAAGCTGCCCATTTCCCATTCGCGCAGCTGGTCCGACATGCCGCGGATATAGGCCATAAAGTAGTTGGTCGGAGTGGAGTTGTAGTCCATGTAGTCGTAATGCACGCCGTTCTTGTCGCCGGGGCTCATGGCGCCGCCCCATTCCGTACACACCGTGCGATCAATGTACTTGCCCACCTTGCCCTTGAAGCTGTCTTTCCAGCCCTGTTCGGTGGTAATACTCATGTTCCAGAATGTGTATTCGTGTACCGCGAAAAGACAACCTTCGAAGCGGGGGTCGTCGGCAATGTCGGGCACGTTCCAGGCAAGGCCAGATCCATCTAGCAGAATATGGTCGCGGGGCACATTCGGGAACTTTTCCAGCCATTCGGCATAAAGGTCGCGCAGTTCCGTTTTGCTGTACATGTGCGGTTCGTTAAAGACTTCAAAATACGCATTCGGGTGGTCGCCGTACTTTTCGACAACCTTTGCCCACATGCTCCACCAGTCATTCATGTTCTTGGGGCCTGCAGGTTGTGCCGGGCCCCAGTAGCCCATCACCACGCGCCCCTTAGAAAGAGCCATGTCGATAACGCCCGTGTAGGTATCCCAAAACTTGGAAACCGTGGGTTCGTTTACCGGGATGCGTACGCTGTTGGTGCCGAACAATTCCTGGAACAGCCCGATAACGCGATCCGCCACTACGGAGGCCGACTGGTAATTGTCCGAAAGGTTCATGCCCGAAAGCACCAGCACGTCAGACACGAAATTGTCGCGCTTGTCGGCCCAGTTGACCCCGCGGAACTGACTCGTCACCGCAAAAGAATTCACTGCCGAAATAGCCGTTGCCGCCAAAACGGAACAGGCAACCCGCCTAATGTTTAGTTTGAACATCATTGGACACCTTCAATCCCATTAATTCCATCTAGATACAAATTACCTTATGGAGGGCAAGAAAAGAACCCCTAAAAAAGATTTACTATGGACATTATGTCAACGGGAAAAGTGTTTTACTATTTTTACAATATGCGCTTATCCAAGAACATTTTTCCGGCCCTGTGCCTTGCGGGCGCCACTTTTGTGAACCTCGCTACTGCCGCAGATCCTTTCTATTCCCCGTTCCAGAAAGACGCCTACCTCACCTCCTCCTTCGGCGAGAACCGCGGCACCCGCTACCACGCCGGCGTGGACTACTCCACCCTCATGGAAGAAGGCTGGGTCATCTACGCTCCCGAAAACGGCAAGGTCGAAGAAATCCGGGTCTCCCCCTTCTTTTACGGCAAGGTGATGTTCTTCAAGGGCGAAAGCGGCAAGACCTGGGTCTTTGCCCACCAGAGCAGTTTCGGCAAGCTGGACAGCCTCTATATCGCAGAGCAGTTCAGCAAAAAGAGCAACGACGTCATCTTGAAACCGAATGCCCCCTACAAGAAGGGCGACACCCTGACATTTTCTGGAAGCACCGGCATCGGTAACCCCCACCTGCACCTGGAAATCCGCCAGGGCAAGAACAACGTGATTTCTCCCTGCAGAAACGGGGTCTATTGCGGCGACACCCTGGACCCCCAGATTTTCGGCATAGCTGTGTGGCAAAAAGACGACATGGCCGTCACTGGCCCCGAAGCTCTGGACAAGGGCTGCGTGGAATACCCGGGCTGGAAAAAGGAGAAGGCCTACCTGGCGATAAAGATTGCCGACTACAGCCGCCATCCCAAAGAGAATCCCATGTCTATCCGCAGGCTCACCCTGTGGGAGGGCAAGAAGAAGGCCTACGAAAAAATCCAGGACACCCTGACCTACGGCAACATGCTGAAAATTCGCACGGAACTGCTGTGGGCCGAAGAGGCGGATACCGCCGGGGACTGGCACTTTGTAGATGCCGCCCTGAAGGCTGGCTCCAAGTACCGAGTAGAAGTAGAAGACTTGGTGGGCCGAAAAACTTCACGGGAATTCACCTTCCAGGATTCCTGTGCGGCAAACTCCCCAGTATTGCAAAAGCAGGTGCAGGAATCTCCCCTGTACAGTTTCATGAGCCGGAGTATGCTGGACCTTGCCCTCTGCGACAAGGGCCAAAAGTTCTCGGTGATGGACAGCTCCAAGAACATCCTCGACGAGGACCTGTGCAAAGCGTTCCCCCACCGGGGAACCTCTCTCGGGAAAATCGTCCAGAAGTTCCCCAAGGCCAGGTTCATCGGGCATAAGGCAGGGACCATCGCCATGCACGCCGTGCACCAAAACGAAAAGACCATGCAGTGGAATACGACCCTGGACAGCATGGCCATTTCCCAGAAGATTACCAAGCTCCGTAGCGCCTTCGGCAACGAAACCCAGGTGCTGGCCGTCACTAAGACCCACACCGACAGCCTGGACTTTTACGAGTTCCACCCCAAGGGTCTGCACTTTACGGGCAGCTGGGAAGTCTGCCTGGACCCCGGCAAGGAATCCGCGCCGCTCTACTGGCTGGGCGAGACCAGCCGCCGCTGGTTTATCTTTAGCAAGCAAGAGGGCACAAGCAAGCGCTGTGCCCAGGTGAACGAACTCCGGGACCTTGCAAACATCCTGAACAAGACCGCACCCACCCTGGGCACGCCCTACTGGGGCAAGTCCTTTATCTTGGGCAAGGAACAGGACGTGCTGCGCATCCCGACCCTGTTCCGCTACGACGGATTCGAGAACGGCAACTCCATACAGACCACCGTGAACGGCAACTGGATTCCTACCGAATACGATTCCGAACCCCGCGAAATCGTGCTGGACGAGCGCCGCCTCAAAAAAGGCGACAAGCTCCACATCCAGCTAGAGGACGAAGCCCACAACAAGGCGGAATACGACGTGGTAGTACCGAAATTTTAATTCGGAGTTCGGATTTCAGAATTCAGAATTATTATAATTCCTAACTCCGAAATCCGAATTCATAACTTCAAGCCATGCGTCTCTCGTTTACAAAATTCATCTTCACGATGGCCCTGGCCTGTTCCGGAGCCTTTGCCCAGGAACTGTGTCCGCATTTTCTTTTGGACAAGGACCTGATTGTAAACGTAGAAGGCAGGTTCGTAAACGAGGCCAAGAGCCGCGCCAGCATGGACATCCAGTGGCGGCACCATCCGGAGGCCCTGGACACTTTCTACGTGAGTTTCCCAAACGCCAAGCCCTTCCGTTTTATTACCGCGGGGGCCTACCGCTACATGGAATTCGAGAACCCGAAAGTCAAGCGGCAGCTGGGGCTACACCACCTACGGGAGACCATCGGCAATACCCCCCTCAGGCTAGACGACCTGGAGCTCCTCGCCAACGGGGCGTTTCTCTGCAAGGACACTACGGAGCAGCCCGCCACCGTCCTCTCGACCGCACTTTCCAACATGTGGTGGTCCATGTCAGTCAACCGGCTAGAAGAACCGGACAGCGTCTCCATGAGGGGTGCCTACAAAGAAAGCAGGCTTTTTAGAATCGGGCAGTGGAAGGACTTTTCGGGAACGAGGCTCCCGACCTTGATCAAGCTTACAAGCGAAAAATACCGGGGCGACCTCTGGGTGCGTTCCGCCTACACCGCCGAGGCCCTGAAAGAAGACCCCATAAAGTCCCGCTACAAGAACGGGTTCAACGGTCTATTTCGAAAGGTCCCGGGAGAGGGGAAACGGAAAATACCCCTCATACTCAAGCTGAACCAGGAACTCCTGCGCAACTGAGCCGTCGTAGAACCTGGACTTGTGCCGTTTCCAGCCGCCGAACTGCAGCGTG
>Ga0310691_10003229_pt1 | contig 19939 bp, 17 predicted proteins | sample 176DNAGHGlowgp2_FD_203887 | JGI IMG/M metagenome (GOLD analysis project Ga0310691, IMG submission 203887) | Sheep rumen microbial communities from Palmerston North, Manawatu-Wanganui, New Zealand - 1766 DNA GHGlow gp2 (v2) (version 2) | ecosystem: Host-associated > Mammals > Digestive system >...
ACACAGGAGATAGTGTTCACACGTGGTACAACCGAGGCCATCAATTTAGTGGCATCCTCTTTCTGCCAACAAGAGATGCAGGCAGGTGACGAAGTGATTATAAGTACGATGGAGCATCATAGCAACATCGTTCCCTGGCAACTGCAAGCAGAGCGTAAAGGGATTGTGGTCAAGGTGATACCAATGACAGACGATGGCGTACTGCTAATGGATGCATTCAAACAACTCTTTACTACAAAAACCAAGTTGGTGAGTGTGGCACATGTGAGCAATGTGCTGGGAACTATCAACCCTGTTGCCGATATCATCCGTATCGCTCACGAACATGGTGTGCCTGCACTTGTTGATGGCGCACAAAGCGTTCCCCACATGCCTGTAGATGTTCAAGCACTTGATGCCGACTTCTACTGCTTCTCGGGTCACAAGGTTTATGGCCCAACTGGCATCGGTGTCCTTTATGGCAAGCGTGAGTGGTTAGACCGTCTTCCACCCTATCAAGGAGGTGGAGAGATGATTGGCACCGTTAGTTTTGATCATACCACCTTCAACCATTTGCCTTATAAGTTTGAGGCAGGAACTCCTAACTATGTTGGTGTCACTGGCTTAGCTACTGCAATCGACTATGTGAGTTCCATCGGTATGAAGGAGATAGCTGCCTATGAGGCAGATCTCACACAATATGCATTGGAGCAAATGTCACAGATTGAAGGAATCAGGATTTTTGGGCCAAAGGAACACAGAGGTAGTGTTATCTCCTTCTTGGTGGGCAACATCCATCATCTTGACATGGGCACCTTACTTGACCGCTTGGGCCTAGCCGTTCGTACTGGTCACCACTGTGCAGAGCCATTAATGCACCGTTTGGGTATTGAAGGTACCTTGCGTGCTTCCTTTGGCATATACAATACACATGAGGAAGTAGATAAACTCGTTGCGGGTATTCGCAGAGTGGCATCTATGTTCTAACATTCAGCATTGTTTAAAGAAGATTATTCACTTAAATATTCATCATGGAAGTAATTCAGAGCTTTACCATCGACCATACCAGACTAAAGCCCGGTATTTATGTTTCGAGACAGGACAAGGGTTTCACAACATTCGATCTCCGCATCACGGAGCCCAATAAAGAACCAGCAGTTACGCCTTCTGCCATGCATAGCATTGAGCACCTTATGGCTACATGGTTCCGCAACTCTTCAGCCAAGGATGATGTAGTATATGTGGGTCCTATGGGTTGTCTTACAGGTATGTATATCGTGATGACAGGTCAATATACCGTAGAAGATATGCGTCAACTTACCATCAAGTGCCTAGAATGGATACTCACCCAAGACGAAGTACCTGCCACCACTCCTGAAACATGCGGTAATTATCTGCTGCACGACCTGCCTATGTGCAAATGGGAAAGCAAGCGATACTTGCATCGCTTAAAAGAAGATTTCCATAGCGAATATGCTAAGTTGCAAGTCATTTTGAACGATGGCAAACAATTTGCTGATGCCTGAAACAAGATACAGTCTGCTTATCTTGCCATTATACTTTCAACAAACGATTTGGTCACAGCAAACGAATGTTCAGCCATTGTGTTCCAAAAGTCGTGATACTGACTGGCATTGGTATCTCTTAATGGTATGTCGCTGATAACGCGAAAAGAGATGAATGGGATCTTGTTGATATAACAGGTTTGTGCGATAGCACAACTCTCCATATCCACTGCCTTAGCTTTGGGGAAGTGGCCGATAATCTCGCACATTTTTTCACGAGAATCCACAAACCAGTCGCCCGTGACAATCAGTCCTGCATGCACCTTCACCCCACAATTCAAACTCAATGCTTTTTGCAGCAACCAGGGCGAAGGCTCAAAAGACGATGGCATGCCTTGCACCTGCCCGTACTTAGTACTATTGTCAATGGCAGTTCCACAATAAACATCGTGATAAGACAGTTCTGAACTCACTATTACATCCTGCACATTGATGTCATCTCCATTGCCACCTGCACAACCACTGGAGATAATCACATCAGGATGAAATTCACTTATCATGCGTTGTGCACCCAAAGCTGCATTCACTTTACCTATGCCACACTTCTGCACCATCACATCCATCCCTTCAAATAGCTGTTTCAGTTGGCGCAGTTCCTTATCCATTGCAACAATAATACCTACTTTCATAAACTAAATTTGAAAATTTTTGGGTACGGAATTATCTGTAGACAAACACACCTCTGCCGAAAATTTCATGCCATATTCTATCAACTGATTCCATTGATCCTCTGACAAGGAAGGCAGATCATCGTGCTTAATGTCCAGTTTCATCAGGCCATATACTATTCCTGCATTGAAATTATCACCAGCACCAACTGTACTTACAGGATCTAATAGCGGAACTGCATAAGCTTTGCTAAAATTACCAGTAAGTAGTCGCACATCCTTTGCCCCAGCTGTATAAACGAAATTCTTGCAATAAAAACTTATCTTATCCTTATAGATTTTTTCAACATCGTTCAGCTCATACAGACACATGAAATCTTCTTCTGAACCACGTACTATATCTGCATACTCTAGGTTTTCCAAGATATGTGGCGCCACTTTCATGACATCATTCTTGTGTGGAAAACGATAGTTTAAGTCATACATCACTATTGCTTTATTGTCTTTAGCTTTCTGAAGCAATTCTACCACCTTATGACGCAAAGAAGGATCCACTGCATAGAAAGAGCCCAACAGCACCACGTCATTTTCCTCTACTTCAGGTAACTCTACCATTAGTCTGCACTCGGGATATTGCTTGTAAAAGCTGTATTGTGCATCATTATTATCATTGAGGAATGCCAACGAAATAGGCGACTTGATTTCGGCATACACATCCAAATACTGAGGCGATACATCATTATCAATCATATAGTGTTGTATCATTTCCCCTACATGATCCTTACCTACCTCACTCACAAAATCCACCTTTATCCCCATTCGTGATAAGGATATGATGCTATTAAATACTGATCCTCCTGGAACTGCCGCCCAAGGCTGATTATTTTTGAAGATAATATCTAATATCGTTTCGCCAATACCTATTACTTTTCGCATATCTTTTTTTGTATCTCTCGCGATTTCTTTCCTAAATAGCCTCCATGATGACGCTTAGCATAGTCATCTATGGTATATTTCGTACGTTTCATGGTCTCCACCACTAAGATATCTCCTATTACAGTCATCACAGTTGTACTAGTTGTAGGTGTCATACCTAAAGGGCACACTTCTTGTGGATTACCAGTGCTCAAACATACGTCGGCCTCTTTAGCTAGTGGACTATCAGGATTGCCAGTAATGACAATGGTTTTCACCTCTGGATTAAGATTATGCGACAAAGCCGTAAGTTCTACAATCTCACGTGTCTTACCTGAGTTAGATATCAATAATAGCAAGTCGTTTTCTTGTAATATACCTAAATCGCCATGCTGAGCCTCGCTAGGATGCAAGAAGACAGCAGGTATACCAGTAGAACAAAAAGTAGTAGCAATATTCAAAGCTATCTGCCCTGCTTTACCCATGCCAGATGTCACCAACTTTCCTTTGCGAACATGCACTTGCTCTACAATCAAATTAACAGCCTCGACAAAACTATCTGTCAGAGGAATATTCAGAATGGCTTCGGCTTCTTTGCGTAACAAATTCTGAAAGGAAGTCAATGTTTCTTTCTCCATAATCTATTTTTTTGTAAAGATAGTGCAAAGCAAACTTATAAACAAAGATTTCTTTGTTTTTACGCTCAGTTTATGCTATTTTTGCGGCCTAATGAATTTTTACATGGAAACAGAGCGCTACTTCACCCATAGCCTGGGAAACGGATTACGGATCATTCTTCAGCAAACCACCTCTCAGGTGGCCTATTGTGGTTATGCCATCAATGCAGGAACACGCGACGAGGACCTTAATACGCCAGGGATGGCACATTTCATCGAACACATGCTGTTCAAGGGTACAACCCATCGTAAGGCATGGCACATTCTCAACCGTATGGAGCATGTGGGCGGCGACCTAAATGCTTTCACCAACAAGGAGGAGACAGTGGTGTATTGCTCTTTCATGAGACAGGACTTCAGCCGAGCAGCCGAATTGCTTACAGATTTAGTATTCCATTCTATATTTCCAGAGCATGAGATGGAAAAAGAATGTGAGGTCATTATCGATGAAATAAAGATGTATGAAGATTCACCTGCAGATCTTATTTTCGATGACTTCGAAGATCTTATCTATCCAGGTCACCCTTTGGGGCGCAATATTTTAGGAAAAGCCGACAGTCTGCGCAGTTATGGTAAATTGCATGCAGATGACTTCTTCCGACGCTTCTACAAACCTGATAACATGGTTTTTTTTGTATTGGGCAATTATTCCATCGGACAAGTAGTCAGGGAATTGGAGAAACGCACTTCTGACATCTCAACAACCCCTGTTGTCATGCAACGTCAGCAGCCAATGAGTTGCACAGCAAAGCGATTAAATGTCAACAAACACTCCCATCAAGCACATGTCATGATAGGTGGGCATGCTTATGACGGCAGAAGTACCAAAAGAGTAGCACTCAACCTTATCAACAACATTATAGGCGGACCAGGCATGAATAGCCGTCTAAACATTGCATTACGTGAGCATCGTGGATTGGTGTATGAGATTGAATCCAATTATACCCCTTATACTGACATCGGCACCTTCTCCATCTATTTTGGTTGCGACCACGAAGACGTGGAGCATTGCATCGAACTGGTGTTTAAGGAACTGAAGCTACTGCGTGACCAATATCTCAGCGACAGTCAGATGCGAGCTGCCAAGAAGCAACTCATCGGACAGATTGGTGTCAGCTCCGATAACAATGAAAACAATGCTTTGGGCATGGCCAAGACTTTCCTTCATTACAACCGCTTCGTCACCAGTATAGAAGCTTTCAGAAACATAGAGCTACTTACTGCCGAATTACTACAGGAAGTAGCTCAAGAAATCTTAGCGCCGCAGAATCTTTCCGTTCTTTGCTATAATTAGAATTTGTTGTATAATAAGGAAATTATTTAGTGCTTCTGTCAATTGCTTTCTTCAGTTTGCCCACAGCTTGTTCCAGCGACTCAGTTGGTTCAATAATATTATAGTCTTCCCAGAAATTCTTGTCATAGAAATCCATTACTTTATCTGACAATACATCGCTGTTGTGGAACGATTCCTTATACGATACCCATTCCAAAGGCTGATCCACGCGGTTGGTCACCACCATCTCCGACACTACCGTATAATTAGTAGCAAAAAGTCTCCTCTTCCAGTCGCAACGGAATTTAAATTCAGCCCTTATGTAGTTTAAGTAATAGCGTCCCCCTTGATAGCGATAAGTCACCAAATAACTCAAATCCTGCGCACGGAAACGCATCGAAGCCGGTTTCTTTCTCAACATCTGCCTCGTCACCTTCTGCGGGTCACTCATGTCCATTGAAAACTCAATCCTACTGATACCCAAGTTCTCACGATCAATATAGATAGTACCCACATATAGCGGGAAATCTAGCATCACAGGTTTAGGTTTAAAGCTGATGGCGTATTGCACACGATCGTCTATCGTTACATAGTCCTTGAAAGCATAATCATACATCTCCTGGTATTCAGGCTCTAGCAGAATGTCGGGGTTCTTCACAGCATCCACATACGTGGCCAGATTAGGTCCCCCCTCCAACTTCACACTTAGTGTGTCCTTCAAATCAGGACTTGTAACACTACGGCTTTTGGTGATACGTACTCTGTCTCTGCCTGTGCCTTGCGTATAGCTAGTCTTAAATGCCTCTGTCACTGCCTCTGAGATGGTGATATATCTATTGCGTTTTTGCACCGTCTCTCTATAGAATAAATAGTTGAGTGTTGGTACAGGGCTATAGTTCTGTTTCACTTTCCACATTGCCTCCTCCACCAACAAGCGTGCATTTACAGGACTAACAACGATTTCGTTCAGTTTAAAGGAACTTTGCGAAAGGAAATATTCGTTGTTTGTACTGGCAAGTCTGTCTACTTCCACTTGATTGGAGCTATAGCCTAAGTAAGAAAATTGTATATATACCTTTGACCCTGGATCTTTAAACTTCAAGGTAAATGCTCCGTCAGAGTTGGTAACGGTTCCAATGTTCGTGCCAGGCACATACACATTCACATATTCCAATTTGCGATGTGACTTCTGATCCTTCACCACACCACTTACGGTAATCATGTTCTCATTCATCCGCTCAGTGATGGCCTGGGCCATAGCGGTAGTGACACAGCCTGCCAGCAAGAGGCAAGCCATCCAGATTCTTAACTGTGTATGTATGATTGATTTCATCTTTGTGTAGTTTTGTAGTTATACTTTTGCAAATATATAAGAAAAAAACGAAAGATAATCATCAATGATGATGCCTTTTTTTCGTTTTGACGCATAAAGCGCCCCTATTCAACCCTCTTTTACCCTTTCTTTGTCAGTCTCAGACGACTAAACTCACAGCCACAATACTGTTGATTATAGAAACCATACTCTTTCAAAAGTTGATTACGCCTTTCCTGCAAGCCACCCTTGCGCCAGTTTTGCTCCCAGAAAGTCACTCCCTCTACTTGCTCAGAAGCCCATCTACCTGCTTCGTTAATCTGCTCCAAGCTCTTCCACCGCGAGGATGCTAATGTGGTAGTAAATATAGTAAAACCATGCTCAAGCGCATAGCGGGCCGTCTGCAGCAAACGCATTTTGAAACATTGCAGGCAACGCCTCCCTCGCTCAGGTTCATTTTCCATTCCGCACACACCCTCTTTCCATCCATCATAGTTGTAATCGGCATCCACAAATGACAAACCTTGACTTGTCACGAAGCGCTTTGCCTCGGCTTTACGGGTTTCATATTCCTCAAAAGGATAGATGTTGGGATTATAATAATAAACAGTAGGGTGTATACCATTGGCCACCATACATTCTATGATAGCAGAGGAACAAGGGGCGCAACAACTATGCAGCAACACCTTATCATCCTTATTTGGCGTTTCAATCTTCAACATTATTTATCGACTGCTTCAGCAGCAACAAGCTCTCAGGGCCGAGATTAAACAGCAAATCAACAATACTCAAGTTCGGTATGAAACCCAGTTTCTCTTGAAACACTTGATAGTAAGGTACCACCTTAAACACCTCATCCTCCATAGCATAGTCGCGTTTGGGATGAATTACCTCTCGCAAGTCCAATGCCCCATTGCCCACCTCCTTGATATATTCAGAAGTCCTCTTCACGCAAGGCTGCATATCAATCAGTCCACAAATCATCTCCTGTAATGCCTCATTGAAATCCATCAGGAAGTCATATCTCTTTTCATAGAAAGGCAAGAAATCATCACGATAGTACTCAAAGTAAGGCGTATTTCCGTAGGCCGACTCCAAGGCATATAGATGCAAATGCCGCCAATTGCCATGATCGCTAATACGAATGTCTTTCGTTGGACATTTCGGAGAGTCAGGCTTTATCGTCGGCACCGTCAAGTCTACTTTGCCCGATGGCCCCGCTATAATACACCTGTTACGGTAGGTCTGCTTCAAATAGTGGTCATGCTGCTCCACCCATACCTTATCGGTTACCAGCATGTGCGCATAATATTCAATAGGGGCCAGATAGGCCGTTGTCAAGTAAACTACTTCCATCACTTGATGTTGTCCACCCACTTAAACAACCGACTCCAACGAATCTTACCGTCCAACCAGTCACGGTCTTTGTCGAGTGACAACCAAATCAATACTGGCTTGCCCACCACATGGTCCTCAGGCACAAAGCCCCAGTAGCGTGAGTCTGCACTCTTATGGCGGTTATCACCCATCATCCAGTAATAATCCATCTGGAAGGTATATTCGTTAGTTCTCTCCCCATTTATATAGATGCCATCATCTTTGCGCTCCAATCGATTACCTTCGTACGCCACGATGCAACGCTCATAAATCGGCAGATTATCTTCGTTTAGAGTGATGGTAACCCCCTTCTTGGGTATCCATATCGGGCCATAATTGTTTCGATTCCACTTCGTATAGAGATTAAGTGGATAGAGGTCACCTATAAAATTCTCGCGCTCAGGTTCCATCACTATTTTGCTCACCAACTTCTTGTTGCCCTGTAGGGTAGCGAGCATCTTCTTTGTCAGCGGCAGATTGTAGGTGGGTGCTAGCCTTCCATTGGACATGCGCGTATTTAGTCCCATGCTCAGTAATTCATTTTCCCAAGAAGTGTCGCTTCCCATTTCCCAACGGTCTTCCTCGCTGATGCCCAGTTCCTTGAACATATCATCGGTAATCACTGGTCCGGTAGTCTGCACGAAATAGTTTAACTGCATGTTCTCAGGGTCTTCTATCTGCTGACCATTCAGCCATACATGCGTGTCAATGATTTGCAGTGTATCACCTGGTAAACCCACACAACGCTTCACATAGTTCTCTCTACGATCCACTGGTCTCACAATCACCTCACCATAGATGCGAGGATTACCTTTTATCATTTTACTGCCTTCTGCATAGAAGATATCATAGGCTGTACGTTGCTGTTCACGCGTCAGTGATTCCATATCTACTCGCTCACCATAACGACGTTTGCCTTCAGCGTATGCCAACGAGTAAAAATCGGTTTGTTGGTAGTTTAATGCCACCGTGTCACCTGCAGGGAAATTAAACACTACTATATCGTTTAACTTTAACTTCTGCCACCCTGGTGCACGCTTGTATTTCCATTGTGGCCAATCTATATACGACTTCATATTTGTGCCAGGTATAGTGTGCTGTGTCAGCGGCAGTGACAACGGTGTATTAGGCACACGTGGGCCATAGCTGGCCTTGCTCACAAACAGATAGTCGCCCACTAACAGACTTTTCTCTAAGCTTGATGAAGGTATCTGGTAGTTCTGGAAGATGTACAGGTTAACGAAATATACAGCTACCAAGGCAAACACAATTGCATCAACCCAACTCATAATCCATCGCCCTGTGTCGCTTTTCCAATTGTGCCAGAAGCCCCAAGGTATGATTTTGGTGATATAGGCGTCAAAGATAAAAGGTACCACAATCAGTCCCCACCAACTTTTTATCCATAATAGAAATAACAGATACAGCAGCATTATGATGCTCATCATCAGCCATTGTCTTTTCGTTGCGTCTTTTATTCTCTGCATAATTGTCACTTAAAAACCGTAAACATCCTTATAGTAATCTTGTATGGTCAGCAAACCCTGCTGGCTCTTCGCCCATTCTGCGGCCAACACTGCACCTAGTGCAAAGCCTTTGCGATTATGCGCATCGTGTGTAATCGTAATAAGGTCGGCTTCAGAGTCATAACGAACAGTATGTATGCCAGGAACTTCGCCTCGTCTAATATGGTCCACCCTCAACAACTGCTTGTCAGTCGTTTCTTCAGACCATGCCTTTTTGCGATCTATATTGTCCACAATATCTTCAGCCAGCGTAATAGCCGTGCCACTTGGATGGTCTAACTTGTGCACATGATGCGTTTCCTCTAACTCCACGTCATACTGGGGAAACTGATTCATCACTTTGGACAAGAATTTATTCACAGCTGTGAAAATGCCTACACCTATCGAAAAATTAGAAGCCCACAGAAGTGTCTTCCCTTCTTCCTGGCATGCTTTGCGCACATCATCACCATGTTCTTTCATCCATCCCGTGCTGCCACTCACTACCTTTACACCCTGCTCCCATGACTTCAGGTAGTTGCCGTAAGCAGCTTGAGGGGCAGTAAACTCGATTGCCACATCGGCACTTCTGAAAGCATCAGAATCAAAGTCCTGCTGGTTATCTATGTCAATCACGCACACTATCTCGTGTCCACGTTCCTTGGCTATCTGTTCTATCATTTTGCCCATTTTGCCATAGCCTATCAACGCAATTTTCATAAATATCAGTGTTGTTTATAAATTAGTAATCGTTTTATTTGGTGCAAAGATAATCTTTTTCTTACATTTGCCATCAAATTAAAGCATTCTTAACAATGGAACAACTATTACATTTCACTTGGAAGCATAAAATTTTCCCCTTAGAGGGTCTCAAAACAACCACAGGTGATACTGTTGAAGTGATTGACACAGGGCTATCAAATCACCATGCAGGCCCCGATTTCTTCAATGCTAAATTAAAAATCAATGGAGTGCTATGGGTGGGTAATGTGGAAATTCACGAAAAAGCTAGCGATTGGTTTAACCATGGCCACCACCAAAACCCTACTTATTCCAATGTCATCTTGCATGTTGTAGGTGAGGCTGATGCAGAAGTTGTACGCTTCGGATCATCACAAAGAATACCCCAACTACTGCTGAAATGTCCCGATGAGATTAAGCGTAAGTATGCATTACTGTTACGCACTGATAGCTATCCTGCCTGCTATACAATTCTGCGCGACATTCCCAAACTTACCATCCATAGCTGGCTTTCTGCTTTACAAGCTGAACGTTTCGATCAGAAGGCTAAAGCCATTAACGAACGACTGCGACTTTGCAATGGTCATTGGGAACAGGTTTTGTTTATCACCTTAGCACGCAATTTTGGTTTCGGTCTCAATGGTGACGCCTTTGAGACATGGGCAAGGCGCATAGATTTATCAGCAGTAGGAAAACACCGAGACGACAACCTGCAAGTAGAAGCCATCTTTTTTGGAATGGCTGGTTTGTTAGAACAGTCAATCGATGACTCCTATTACCAGCATATGCAGAAAGAATACCACTATCTGAGCCATAAATTCAACTTTCAATCTCCGTTGCAAGAAGGAGCATGGAAACTACTACGAATACGTCCGCAAGCCTTTCCACACACTAAGATTGCCCAATTGGCATTTCTTTATCAACACCAAGAGGCGCTGTTTTCCAAAGTTATAGAGACAAAAGATGTAGAAACTGCCAAGTCGCTGTTGCAAACATCTACCTCTAACTATTGGAAGAATCACTATGTGTTTGGCAAAGAAACAGCAATGAATGAGAAAACGTTGAGTAACAACTCTCTAGACCTACTTCTTATCAATACCGTCATTCCCGTCCTTCTAGCATATGGCAAACACAAGGGCAACGATGCACTATGCTATCGTGCATCTGAATTTCTGGAACAACTGAAACCTGAAAACAATTACATCATCCGCCAATGGGAACGATTTGGAATCCTCGCAGACAATGCTGCTGATTCTCAAGCTTTGATACAACTCCGTAAAGAGTACTGTGACAAGCACGACTGCCTCCGCTGTCGTATTGGGTATCAGTATCTAAAAGAATGGAAGGGTAAATAATACTAGTTAATACGCAGATTAATTATCGTTATGTTCCTAATATAAATAAAAGTAAGGTTAGCTATTATTATGGAAATAAAGAAAATATTGCCTTACTCTTCATATAGTAAAAAGGGCTTCCTTTCTTCCTTGAATCGCTGGACATCGGATTGCCAACGAGCACGTATCTCCTCAGCACTACTACCCTGCTCTATCATGGTACGTACCCAAGAAACACCGATGAGTTTCTCGAAGAAGTCGGTAAAGAACTTATCACCTATAGACAAATCTTTATAGGCATCGATAACATAGCTGAGGTCAATGCCTTTATTGACTATCTCATCGGTGCTTAGATTACTTAAATCGACACCCTGACAGAGCTTACCCTTCAAAGGGGGATTCTTGGCACCCGAACGGCTCTCGGGGGTGAATGTAAAACTACGATGCTTCATCCCTGGATGACCATAAACCTGGAATGGATAGTCGGTGCCCCGACCAACACTTACAGGTGTCGCCTCAAAAAAACACAGTGAAGGATAAAGATAAATAGAGCGCAAGTTGGGAAGATTAGGTGATGGCGGTACTTGAATGTCTGTGAGTGTGTGATGGGTATAATACAAACAAGGCACTACCTGTAATTTACAAGCAGCCTTGGTTCCTAACCAACCCTTACCAACTACCATTTGCGCCAATTCACCCAGCGTCAAACCATGTAGCACAGGGATAGGCAACCAACCTACTCCACTCTTATACTTCATATCTAAAATAGGGCCATCCACTAAATGACCATTAGGGTTAGGGCGATCGAGAATGACGACCTGCTTACCAGACTCGGCACAGGCAGTCATCAAACGACACATAGTTATATAATAAGTATAGAAACGCAAACCCACATCCTGAATATCGACCAACAGCACATCAAACTTACTCATGGACGCCGCAGAAGGACGGTTGTTGCCTCCATCGTAAAGTGAAAGGATAGGAATACCTGTCTGAGCATCAACAGAACTAGACACATGCTCACCTGCGTCTGCTGTTCCACGAAAGCCATGCTCAGGTGAGAATACGGCTGAAACGCTATGGCCGTCACGCAAAAGCTTATCAACCAGATGCTCTCCTGAAGGCAGCAATGCCGTATGATTGCCAAAGACTGCCACACGCTTTCCTTGCAACAGGGGATAATAAAGTTCAGTGCGAGCATCGCCAGTAATAACAGCACTATCTGACTCTTCTACAACAGATAGTTTTACCGATGCAGATTCAATTTGGGGATTACGAGCCTTGCAACTGACACACCCAAGCAGGCCAACCATTAAAAGAATATAAGTCGTCTTCATGATAGCATTGTTTGAGAGCAAAGATAGTATAAAAAAAACTGTTTACAAATGTCATTAGTTTTTTTTAGAATATTGAGTATGGCATACTTGAGTTATGGTTTGCATGGTAGAAATAAACGATATCGAGAAATAGGAAACTATGAAATTAACTGCATCTAACCATCAGACAAATAGGAATGGTTGCTATTTCCCTATATCAATTATGGTTTTTTAAGAATGTGTTTTATACATTTTTTGAGGGATTTATAGTAAAGATATAGGAAAAAATACTACCTTTGCAAAAAATCATAGTTGTACCCCTCATGAGGTTAATAGTAGAAACAGGATCGTTCACAGAATGGGTTATCATTGATAATAACAAAGTGGTTGCCACAGCCAACACGGATATGGTTAATCCATTTTCTCAATCACGCAGAGAAATCAGCAGGTTAATTAGACTCACCCTGCCTGATATTTTCTTTCACAAAAAATACGAAAAAGTGTTCTACTATGGTTCGGGATGTAGCACTGAGCTACGGAAAAAAAAGGTAGAGGCATCTCTAACCACCCAATTCAAAGCACATGTAACAGTAGAGTCCACCTTACTAGCTGCAGCCAGAGGTCTTTTACAAGACAATGCAGGTATAGCCTGCGTATTGGGTAACCGATCAGGATCATGCCACTACGACGGTTCCAATATCACAGCACAAGTATTGTCTGGTGGCTACTTATTAGGAGATGAAGGTAGTTCTATCGTGCTAGGGCGTATGTTTTTAGCAGACGTAGTGAAGAATATGACCCCATCAGAACTAAGTATAGATTTCTACCAACATTTCAGTGTGAGTGCAAATAACTTGCAAGATTTCGTGTATGAGATGAAGGAGCCCGACATGTTCTTGGCAGAAGTGGCAATATACTTGAAAGAGCATAAAGAGCACCCTTATATGAGGAGCCTGGTAGGAAGAAATTTCAAAGAGTTTTTTGAGCGCTGTATCTTGCAGTATGACTATAAGAATCTTCCTATTTGCGCGGTTGGGCACATGGCGCACGATTTTAATGATTTACTGGAAGAAGTGGCAATGATATATGGCGCTCATCTGGTTAAATCAATGAATGTGACGCCGATGAAAGGGCTAGTAGATTATCATCTAAAACACCCAGAGATTTAATTGACATCCTATATATAATTAAGGGCTGCATTTCTGCAGCCCTTTTTGCTGAACTTGGTTAATTATCGCCTCTTCGTAATGATGAGAGCTATCATTTAGATGCTTGCCAAAGTCGTAAAAAATAGGGAACAGTAATATATCACAGAGCTTTCTCATTAATAAGATACTCGGCAATCTGCACAGCATTAAGGGCTGCGCCTTTCTTTATCTGATCACCTACAATCCAGAAGGCAAGACCATTGTCATTAGCCAAATCTTTGCGTATACGACCTATATACACAGGATCCTTGCCCGCCAAGAAAAGAGGCATCGGGTATTTCTTCTCTGCCGGGTTATCCTCAATGACCAATCCCTCTGCCTTTGCAAAAGCAGCTTTAGCTTCTTCCACAGAGACAGGTCTCTCAGTTTCTACCCAAATAGCCTCAGAATGAGAACGTAAAGAAGGAACGCGAACGCAAGTAGCGCTTACGCGGACATCCGAATGCATAATCTTGCGTGTTTCGTTATACATCTTCATCTCCTCCTTTGTATAATCGTTTTCAGTAAACACATCTACCTGAGGTATCAAGTTGAAGGCCAATTGATATTGGAAACGTTCAACAGTTACCGGTTCTCCTGCTAATACTTGACGATATTGCTCATAAAGTTCTTTCATGGCAGCTGCACCAGCACCACTAGCAGCTTGATAGGTAGACACATGCACACGTTGGATATGTGAGATCTCCTCAATTGGCTTTAACGCCACCACCATCTGAATGGTTGTACAATTAGGGTTTGCGATAATGCCACGGGGACGCACTTTTGCATCAGGGGCATTCACTTCTGGCACTACTAAAGGCACATCAGCATCCATGCGAAAAGCACTGGAATTATCAATCATTACAGCACCATACTTAGTAATGGTTTCAGCATACTCTTTAGAGGTACTAGCACCAGCAGAAGTAAAGGCAATATCCACACCCTTGAAATCGTCATTATGTTGCAAAAGCTTAACTTCTATCTCTTTACCTCGAAACATATATTTACTACCCGCACTACGAGATGAGCCAAAGAGTAGTAGTTCGTCAATAGGAAAATTTCTCTCTTCGAGCACACGCAGGAACTCTTGCCCTACAGCTCCACTTGCTCCAACAATTGCTACTTTCATAATTCTCTCTTCTCTTTTATAATTAGTATTAGTATGGAGGGCAAAGATAGTTGTTTTTTACATATCCGCCAAGTTTGATGATACTTTTTAAGCTAAAGAGCAAAGAAACTACCTCCATACTCAGTGGTATTAATAATAGCATTGGAATAGAATGCCTGCCATAGGTGATAGGAATAATTGCCATCGGTTGCTCTGAAGTCTCCTATCGGTTGCTCTAATATCTCCAATAAGTAGTGCCAGTATCTGCTATGGGTCACCGCAGTATCTGTTATACCCCTATAGTAATATCTCCTTTCCATCGCAACTGACGTTCCGTCACCCCATAGCAGATACTAGAACGATGGGTGATAGATATTTGAGTTACATTTGCCTAATAATACATATATTTTCTCCTCCCAAAGTGATGTCTAAGACTTTCGGGAATTTTTTATAAAGAAAAACTACAAATAGTTCGAAACTTTTTTGTTATTTTGTATGCAGAAAGTGACAGAGACAGATGACGGAGTGGATTAACCAATACATAACTTTCCCAATCACCGATCCGACATGGATCTTTTTGCTCGTGCTGGTAATGATTCTGTTCGCTCCTATCGTACTTGACAAATTGCGCATCCCCCATATAATCGGTATGATTATTGCTGGCTTGTTGATAGGCGAACATGGTTTCAATATCTTGGCTCGTGACAGCAGTTTCGAACTGTTTGGCAAGGTAGGCTTGTATTACATCATGTTTCTTGCGGGTCTTGAAATGAATATGAATGACTTTAAAGAGAACAAATACAAAGCTTTAACATTGGGTTTGCTTTGCTTCACCATACCTATCATCACAGGTTTTTTCGTCAATCTCAGCCTGTTACACTATGGAGTAGCAACTTCTGTCTTGTTGGCCAGTATGTATGCTTCTAATACCCAGGTTTCATATCCTATCGTGATAAAATACGGTGTGTCTAACCAGCGAAGCGTAAGTATAGCGGTAGGAGGTACAGCAGTAACAGACTCTTTGACCTTACTGGTACTGGCAGTGGTAGCAGGTATGTATAAAGGAAATACTGATGGAACGTATTTGCTGCTGTTGCTTGGCAAAGTTATTTTGATAGGAGCAATCGTCATTGTGTTTTTCCCTCGCATTGCACGCTGGTTCTTTAGAAGGTATGATGAAGTAGTAACACAATATATCTTTGTGTTGGCATTAGTGTTTTTAGCTGCTGCACTAATGGAACTTGCAGGCATGGAAGGTATTTTAGGCGCCTTTCTTACAGGCTTAGTTTTGAACAGGATGATTCCGCATGTTTCACCACTTATGGGACATCTAGAGTTTGTCGGCAACGCCTTATTTATTCCTTATTTCCTGATAGGCGTGGGCATGCTTATTAACCTGCATGTATTATTTGGGAGTTTAAACGCTATAGAAGTAGCTGCAGTGATGATTTGTGTTGCACTGGCAGGTAAGTGGATAGCTTCATTCGCCGTACAAATAATTTTTGGGTTGAAAGGCATAGAACGAAGATTAATATACGGGCTAAGTACTGCTCAGGCCGCAGCTACATTAGCTGCTGTGATGGTAGGCTATAACATCATTTTGCCCGATGGGAACAGACTGCTGAACGAGGATGTGCTTAATGGTACTATACTGCTGATTTTAGTAACATGCATTGTGAGTTCTCTGGTAACAGACAAGGCAGCTAGACAGATTGCCATAAGCGAAACTCAACCAGATGAACACCTGCAACGTACTACAGAAAAAATATTGATACCAGTAGCTTATCTGGACACAATAGACTACCTAATGGAGCTAGCTCTTATGATAAGAAGTACCAAGTTTGAGGATAATATTTTAGCACTACACGTGATGACTGATGCAGGTACTGAGCATAGTGAAATGAAGGGTAGACTATGCCTAGACAAGGCAGCCAAGGCTGCGGCAGGTGCTAACGTAAAGTTAGTACAACTAAGCCGCTATGACGTAAATATATCATCTGGCATTATTCATACAGCTAAGGAGCAAGATGTATCGTGTCTGGTTGTGGGGTTGCATCGCAAGGTTAATATCATGGACTCATTTTATGGGAAAGTAACTGAGAATATACTTAAAAGCGTACATCGTGAGGTGATAGTGGCCAAGTTTCTCATGCCACTCAATACAATTAGGCGCATTGTAGTAGCAGTTCCTCCGAAAGCGGAATATGAAGCCGGTTTTCAGAAATGGTTGCGCAACTGTTGTCGTATGGGAGCCGCTTTAGGATGCAGGGTACATTTCTTTGCTAACGAAAAGACCACGGGCTATATACAAAGTTTCTTAGCTTCAAAATATAAACAGACTCGCACAGACTTCTCCAGCTTGGAGAGATGGGACGACCTACTATTGCTGACAGGTTATGTGAGCTACGATCATTTGTTAGTGATAGTGAGTGCTAGAAGAGGTTCAATCTCTTATAATCCATTGTTCGAAGAACTGCCCAAGCAGATTAATACATACTTTAATAATAGCAGTCTGATGCTGGTATTCCCCGACCAGATAGGCGACGAGGTGAAAGAAACCATTACCTTCTCAAAACCTATTAGCAGCAATGACGTTCAGTTGTATGAGAAGATTGGGGCATGGATTTACAAATGGCTTAAAAAACAACTGTGATGATTCAAGTAGAGAATATAGAAAAGAGTTTTGGCTCCCTTCAGGTGTTGCGTGGTATCAGTCTCAATATCAACAAAGGCGAAGTGATAAGTATTGTAGGTCCCAGCGGTGCGGGTAAAACCACTCTGCTTCAAATCATGGGAACCTTAGATACGCCCGATGCAGGGAAAGTACTCATAAATGGTATGAATGTCCTCCAATTAAAAGAAAAGGAACTATCAGCTTTTAGGAACCAACATATTGGCTTTGTGTTTCAATTTCACCAACTACTGCCTGAGTTTACAGCTATAGAAAATGTAATGATGCCTGCTCTAATAGCAGGTAAAAACAAGCTGGATGCTCACCAGAAAGCTTTTGAACTTTTGTCATTCATGGGTTTACAAAACAGGAGTGACCATAAGCCAAATGAACTTTCAGGAGGAGAGAAACAACGTGTAGCTGTAGCACGAGCTTTGGTAAACCACCCCGATGTAGTGTTAGCTGATGAGCCCTCCGGCAGTTTGGATAGTTTGAACAAAACAGAATTGCATCAACTATTTTTTGAGTTAAGAAATCGTTTGAACCAGACTTTTGTAATTGTAACACATGATGAAAGCTTGGCCAAAATGACTGATAGAACGATTCATCTTAAGGATGGTATGATAATACAAGCCTAAGGTTAAATATCTATTCAAAACTAAGATAATGAGCTATTCGCTCTAGATCTGTTTCCTTAAACTCCTCATATAGCACAAGTGGTTTGAGAGACTGTAGGTTGCCATGCTTACGTCGATGTTCAACTATTGCTTTTGCTTGATAAAAATTAATATAAGGATGATTACGCAGACGATCTACACTGCTCTTGTTTACAGGAATTTTTTGTATATCTGCCTCATCAATGCTGAACCAAGATAAAAGTTGACTCGCATCCAGATTAATCTCACGAAGTTGTTCAACCTTATAAAAACCGCCTAACCGGTTTCGATAATTCACTATCATCCGAGCAATGCCACTACCTATGCCTGGAATTTTCTTCAGTTCGGTAGTGTCTGCTTTATTCAAATCGACCAAAGTGCCAGGTTCATATTTTTCTACTCGTTCATAGCGAGGCAATGTATCTATGAGCAGTGAACTCACTGTATCCTTTGCCACACGAATAGGTCTTTCACTTTGACGACGTGATGTTGTAAAACGTTGAGATTGATTACGACGAGAGTACTGTACACCATTTCGTTGGTAATTATTGTGACGAGAGCGATGAGATGCAAGGCTATCTCGCCGTTGTATGGAATCAGCAAAAGCTTGTAGGGCTAACTCATCATCGGGAGAAGTTATAGGCCGATATTTTCGCTCATAGACAATAGTGACACCAATAGTTAGCATTATGAGAGCAAGCAAAACAATAATGGCACGCTTTTCTTCTGGTTGATAGAAATGATAATCTTTTAAAAACTGCCACATAAAGGAAAAACTACAATACACCCAACTCGTTGATAAACACAAAGCCAATGCCTATTGGTGCAATAAATCGCAAAATGAAAACAATTGCCTTATATAGATATATAGGTAAATGACCACCACTGTTGAGCTCATCATGCAGGATTTTCTTGTCAAGATACCAGCCTGTAAAGATAGAAATAAAGAAACCACCTATTGGCAACATCAATTTGGCGGTGACAAAGTCGAAAATATCGAACAGTGTCATGCCAAAAAGGGTATATTCCTTACCTATGCCTAAAGACAAAGCACAAATAATACCAATAAAGCCACATATTGAGGTGACCAACCAAGCTGCCTTGCGACGACTCATTTTGAACTCTTCATGCAGATAAACAGTCACGACCTCATGCATAGAGATGGTAGAAGTAAGAGCAGCTAAGGCCAACAAAAGATAAAAAGCAGTGCTGAGTATATAGGTGAGCCAGGGCAAACCTGCAAAGGCCCGAGTGAGTACATTTGGTAAGGTTATAAATACCAAACTGGGACCTGCATCAGGCTGAATACCTACAGAAAAGGCAGCAGGGAAAATAATAAGGCCAGCTAAGATTGCTACCAAACTATCTATGGTAGCTACATTGATTGCAGTCTTTGTTAGGTTGGTATCACTTTGAAAGTAAGAGGCATAGGTACAGAGACAACCCATGCCAAGGCTTAACGAATAAAACGTCTGTCCCATTGCAGAAAGCAACACTCCAGGATTGACCTTATTGAAATCAGGCATGAGTAAAAATTCCAATCCAGGGCCAGAACCAGGTAGCAGGACAGAACAGAAGGCCATTATGATAAGCAGAATGAATAGCACTGGCATAAGAATTTTGGCAGAACGTTCAATACCTTGCTGAACTCCTTTGACAATAATATAATGTGTAGCAAACATAAATAAAATCAACCACAAAACAGAGCGCCATGG
>Ga0310691_10003230_pt1 | contig 19932 bp, 39 predicted proteins | sample 176DNAGHGlowgp2_FD_203887 | JGI IMG/M metagenome (GOLD analysis project Ga0310691, IMG submission 203887) | Sheep rumen microbial communities from Palmerston North, Manawatu-Wanganui, New Zealand - 1766 DNA GHGlow gp2 (v2) (version 2) | ecosystem: Host-associated > Mammals > Digestive system >...
TTGTTTGATGGTGCAAATATACGGAAAAAAGTTGGAACAGCCAAATATTATCCCAACTTTTAAACTATTTTAACACTTTGTCGCTTTTGCTTTGGCAAACGTCCACTATGTTTGACATCGTGACGTTTTTGCTCCCTAACAAGCGTCCATCGGCAGCGAATTTGCTTATTGTGACGCAATAAGTCCATTGGTCTAAACCATCTTTCAAGATGTTTTTTACCTCTTCCCATGACGTGACATTCCTTATGATGCCGCTATCTCGTTGTTGCTTACGTAGGGTGAGTATGTATTCCATGTTTCAAGAAAGCTCTGGGTATGACGAATAAAGGTGTTCAATGGCAATTTCCCTTTTGTCTTTTTCTGTCAAGAATTGCCAAAGTATTGAACGCAATGCCTTTGTGTCGAGTTCATTGATGTTCCTACATTGATGGATTGTGTCGATGCAGAATACAGAGTTCCCATTTTTGCAAAGGCTCTTGATTGTGCGCTGCTCATTGGTTTTGAACGAGTGTCCTACCTCTACCATAGCACTGACACACTTTTTGAGTTTGATTGTGCCTTTTGCTCTCGCATCGACCTTTTGTTTGATGCGTTTTAACGTTTCTTGTCTTGAAATCATACCTTCGTCCTTTTAGTGGAAAAATGCCCCTCTATAACCCAAGAATTTTGTTCGTGGTAACTTCGAGGGGGTCAAGCCATGTTGTCGTCGAAACTAATTGCGCGAGACTTGCGAGGCAATGAAGTTGGTTTTAATTATGTGTCCTATATTTATGCGTCTTATGAGTGTCTATATATATATTCCTATATGGGTCGGTCTCTAATCATGCTGAATGAATCTTATTATATTATATAAATTAAAAGACTAAAAAATAATAATGTTTATTAGGGCGGTGGGCGTTCCATTACTTCTTCTTTATTTGTTAAACTTACTAATTATCTATTCGATGATGCAAATATACGGAATTATTTTCTAACTTCCAAACCCTTTAATATATTTTAACAATTTTGCTTTAAATGTTAAAATGGTATAATTGTCTTTGTCAAATCATGTAAATTCCGTATATTTGCACAACAAAGTATTTCTTGAAAACAAATTATAAAGAATGATATATGATAGTAACATCAATTCCGCAACATTTTGACGAGGTGATATGGATGAAGAACCCATTCAGACCATTGTTTTGTTGCGAGGATGGAAGAAAAAAACAAATGAACATTGTAATAAATTAGGCATTAAGACTATGAAAGAAGGACATTTGAAGATGGCAAGGCTGTTATATAGGCCAACGCCAAAGGTTGAAGCCATCGTGCTCGAATTGTGTGACTTGTTTGATAGACCTCTTTTGAATGGTGTTGTCATAACGTCATTGTCGTTCAAGAAGGGTGCCCTTAACATCGGAGGACTGATGGTCAAGGAAGTTGTAAGGGGTGGGCAGCATTGTGGGGTAGAGGTGCATTGGTGGCCAAACCATGCAATAAGTACCAAGAGTGACCCGTTTTGCAGTGCCTTCTCATTAAGATATAACTCTCTTCAAAAACTTTACCGAGAGGTTGAAAAAGTAATTGTGGCAATGCAGCCGAAATAAATATCATTCCTTGAATGAATAATAAGAATCCCCATTGTGTTAAGCAATGGGGATTTATACTATCTTGTACTTATTTAAGTCTAACGAAATGGTATAAAAAACCTCAGGGCGGTGCCCATCATCTTTAAGAAGCACCGCCCATAATCATCATTTGTGCATTAAGAGTTTCTAATAGAAAAAATGATTTTGTTGGAATTGTTGGATTTGAACCAACGAAGTTTCGTAAGAAACACATCAAGCACGAACTTGATGCCGATTTGTCCACATCGTCATTGCTGACGTTCTCCTCTCGAAAATTCCAAATGTTGAGTGAGGTGGATTTGAACCACCGAAGCCGCCGTAGCGACACATTAAGCACGAACTTAATACCCATTTGTCCACATCGTCATTGCTGACGTTCTCCTCTGGAATCACTCAAAACTCTTTCATTGTTGCGGCGGATGGAATCGAACCAACGACCTCAAGGTTATGAGCCTTGCGAGCTACCGCTGCTCCACGCCACAATCTGTAAAAGGTCTTCACTTTTTGGCGTGGTTACTTTTGCACTCGTTAGTGGTTACTTTTTTACAAGACCTTTATTGTGTTTTTATCGTTTCAAAGACATTGCAAAGATATGGAAAATATTTGAACCACCCAAATATTTCTTAATCTTTTAACTCCTTTTAACAATCCACATATTCAATCAACGTGAATATGTGTGTTACGATTGCAGAATACAAAAGCGGATTAAATTCCAATAGGCTATGCAAGGTGATAGAGAATGTATCATCCTCTTTATCTATGAACCAACACTCAAGACCCTTGTCACTTGTTTCAACTTTCAGTAGGCTCACATCATACCCTATACCATCAATGTCAAGACCATTGGTGAAAATGGATGGCAACTTAGGAGTTATCTCAAATGCAGTGCCGTTGTACTCGCCAAATGCAATCACCGCAGCCAAACAGAGAATTTCTGTCATTCTGATATTTCTTTCTCCTTTATTCATCTTCTTCTAAAATTTCTGTAATTTCAGCGTCAATCGCACTAAGTTCACTTGATACATGGTCAAGCATGTCAAGAATGACACAATTTACTTCACGGCATTGCGCTTTACGGATAATGCCTTGTACGTTGTGCGCAAGGTCTATTACTTCTTCTCTCGTCAGTTCAAGACCTTTTGTTCCTACTCTCGTTAAATTTGCCATATCTTTATCTCTTTTTGTTTTACAATGCAAATATACGGAAAAAAGTTGGAATAGCCAAACGTTATTCCAACTTTTTTTTTAATATCTATAAAGATTTTCCATTCTGTTATTGCTTATGTTGCCATCATAGTGCCCAACACGATTGCCCTTGACCTTAAAAGAGGTGTTGTAATCGAGGTTATGTGTGGGAGGTTCGCCATCTTTGAGACACCAATGGTTATAGACAATCTGCGAAATGGTATATTGTTCGTGGAAGAACTTACTGCGATATAGGAATACGGTCTCTTGTTTGTGATTCCATCGTGGTGCTCTCGGTTTAAGAACTTTCTTCGTTCTAATGTTTCTGATTCTCCCCATATTTGACACCTCATAGATGGGTGCAAATGAAATTGGTTTCCACTTTTCCATAAAATTATCTCTTAAATTCCTTGTAGTTTACTCATAGTTATCTTCCCACCAATCTTTAATATCTATATCAGCGCCAAGATATGTGCCTAAATCGTTTTTATCTTCTTCGCTCAAAGAACTGCAATTCAATATTGCATCATCAATGGCGTTGCACAAGTCGTGTGCATCAATGATGTTTTTGTAGTAATCATCATATTCGCCATTAACCTCCCCATCAATTTCAATACCATTATTCGTTGCAACAACATCAAGTTCTTCCACAGATGTGTTGCCGATGTAAAAACTGAAATCTTTTAAATCTGTAAACTTCATAATCTTATCTCCTATTTGTTTTGTGGTGCTGCTTAATCATTTTATTCATATCCACTCACAACAATGAAACGATGATTGGTTTCACTTGTGTATTCATTAAAAGACAATTCAACGCCATTTTTATGCACATCATACATATCACCCAAAAAATCGTCAATGGTTGCCCACGCAGCCATACCGAGACCATCAATGCCCCATTCAAGCCACATTTTTCTAATAAATGAATCACGACAATTAACCAATAATTCAGTCTCTTTTTTTGGCGACATATCAATTTCAATCGTCGCAACCAAATCAGTTTTGATATTCAAATCCTCGAAATTGGTCTCAATGTGTAATAGTTTCTTCTTCATTCTCCTTTTTGTTTTATTGTGATGCAAATATACGGAAATATTTTGAATTGGCCAAACAACAATCCATTTTTTTTTCTTAATATCTATAAAGATTTTCCATATCCTATTTTGTTAAAAAACGTTCATACCTAAACTTCTGTGAATAGAGCTCGTAGAATGACCTAAACAACTTATCAGTAGGTGTTTTTACGAGCGCAACTTTTGAGATTGTGCCTAAAAAATCATCAATGCAAGCATCAATGTCAAGATGTTTATAATCTTTTGCATTTTCAATGGTAAGCCTTAAAGTGGCGTCTAAATGCTCTTTGGCATACTTCTTGAAATCCTCTTTACTTAATTCTCTTTTCATATCTTTACTCTCCTTTTAATTGTTGTTTGATGGTGCAAATATACGGAAAAAATCTGAATTAGCAAAACCAATTCAGATTTTTAACCCATTTTAACAAATGTGCAATGCTTCTCGCCAAGATTGTTTAATCATAATCGCCACAAGTCATGTACGTCTCAAAAATACATTCAGCGGTCAGTTGGTTTCTTGTCTGTTCGTCTGCCACATTGTCGAGAATGCCGCCATAAGGCGATAGATACTCGCCCAACTCGTCCGCATCGTAATCGTTTACGTTAATCTCGTCTTGATACCAATCCTTAATGGTGGTCTTGTCGTTCAAAGTGTCAAGCAAGTTCTTTGAGTGTTCCTTGCCCTCCATGTCCTTGATTTGAATATACTCAAAAGTATGGGTGTCAATCACGCGGCAGAACTGACCTTCATCTGGGTCTGTGTTCGTCCATTCATTCACATCAAAGTGAATAGTTCCGTCTGAATTGAATTTGTTGTTGAACATCATAATCTTAATGGTCTATTTGTGAATTATATTCACTTCGGTAAATGCCTTGTTCCCTCTCACGTCTGTACTGCTCTTCTAACCACTTGCTTTGTGGTGATTGATAAGCATGGTCTCCAAATTGACTATTCATAATATTATTTAACGTTTTTTAAGCAAATGCCATGTTTATAATCACTCTGGTTTCGCTTCCACATTGAACTCTGAACACTTGTACTTTGTGCCTTTTGGCTCAACTCCACTACCCATCCAAAGGTAACTTCCACATAGCGTTAAGTTTGCGCTTCTTTGGTGTTGTAGCGACACAACTTCCATCATAAGCCCCACGCTTCTCTTATTAGTGAGGTAGCCAACCCCACACGTACCTTATTCCACTCCACTTATAGCGAGAGCCTTGAAATGTCTCATTGCTTCGTCCAACGTCATTCTGCGAGGTGCGGTAACTTTTTTGTTCCCATCACTTGTAAAGATGTTAAACTCCGTGAACTTCATTCTTGTTCTTACTTCTTCGTTATACATAATCTAATCTCCTTTTGTTTTATTGTGATGCAAATATACGGAATTATTTTGAATTGACAAAGAGAAAAGGGGATTTTATCAATCCCCTTAACAAAATTTAATCATTCTCATAGAAAATAGCGTGTGTTGCATCAAATAAAAGGTAGTAGTGGCCATTTCCACAATTTCTGTACTCCTCACTATACCAACCTCGTGGATAATCGTTATCTGCAAACAATATTTCTAAACTATTGTCATATCCGTTAGTCCAACGTTTGCTATAGTCTTTTTTGTCTTTGATAGCCTTTTCTACTTCTGCACTTTCATGTTGTCTGTCATATTTATGCCATGCGATAGACTTCCAACAATTCTTGCGATAGAAACTCTCAAAGACTTGATATGTGCTACACCATGCGTATTTCTGCCCCTCTTCACGCTGACAATAGAAATTCTCATAACTGCCTTTTTCCATGTCCTTACAGAAATCTTCAATATCAACGTTTTCAAGAAAATACTCAATTTCTTTCTTAATGCTTGGCCAAAAGCCACTCTGCGTAAGGTATTTAACTGCGTCTTTGGCTCTTCTCCTTACAAGGCTTACTTTGTCCGTTCCCTTGCGTTCCACAAGTTTAAGTGTTGCCCAATCTTCATAATGGTCTCTCCAAGATGTCAGTTCATGCCCATAGCGTCTTTTACCTTTGCCGACGATGTAAATGCAGCCATACATATTCCATAAACGGACAATTTTTGAACCGCCATTGATAAGGTTTACACGATACTTCTTTGTAAACTCACTCGTCACGATTTGTCTGATTTCTTCTAATCTCATATCTTTGTCTCCTTTTCTTTTATCGTGATGCAAATATACGGAAAAAATCTGAATTAGCGAAACCAATTCAGATTTTTTTAACATATTTTAGTTATTCCACAAGTTCTTTTTCAATAATGGTAATATCCTCATAGTAATCATCGGATGGGTCGTCAATGAAGAATCTATCATCACTTTCCTCGATTACCATATCGCTCATATCATCATCACTAAGGTTGCTGAAATGATGGCTCTCGTTCAAAATGGTGTTTTTTTCGTCTTGCAACACTTTCCTTGCTGTTTCGAGGCTTCCGCATGGAACAGAGTTCACAATGATTTCACCATCCACATTACTCTCTTGTTGCACAAGCCAAATCTTTAACGGCTCTTTCTCCGTAATTCTCATCAATTCTTGTACCATATCAGTAGGATAGGACAGATTTCTGTTTTGCGACACCATCTCATCGTAAGAATGTAGGTGTTTAAGTAACTCCTTTTTTTCCATAATGCTATTCTCCTTTTAATTCTTATTTCTTTTGTCGCTGCAAATATACGGAAATATTTTGAATTGACAAAATTAAAGGGAGTGTTTTTCACCCCCTTTAACAAGTTTTACCAATCTTCTATAAACCTTACATTTACGGTTGTATCTTTTACCCCTTGACTTGCAAGGTAATCACCAATCACCTTTGCCAAACCTTCTTCAAACCTCTTTGGGTCTTTGATGCGCTTGCACTCCGTTTCAGTCATAACCTCAAACTTCTCGCGGAATTTGAAGGTTTTCCTTACCAACTCAATGTAACCCTCATAGTCGCCACGCGCAAGCAAACCGCTCTCGGAGTGGAAATTTGCATCCGTAAGTCTATCCTCAATAAGGATTTTCATGCGTTTGTCAGCCTTTTGGTGGTCTTTAAGCAACTTCATAAGGCTATCATAGCCATAAGCCCAAGAACACTTTCTATTGGGTTTGTAAACGTATTTCTCCCTTTCTTCTGCGGTGAAAAAGAGGGTATCATCCTTGATGAACCTATCGATGCGCTCCTTGCACTCGCTGATATTGCTTGCCCACGTGCCATAGTGCTGCGATGGCCTTTTCTCGTTGCCCACTTTGCAGAAATCGAAATGTACCATTTTACTCTTTGGCCAATCAGAGTAACGTGATGGGTCGAAGATACTGCGCTCATACTCAATATCCGTTACCTTGATAATGCGATAGCCATTATAAATGTCTAACGGCTCTCTACTTGTCTTGTGACCACTTCTTACACTCATATTCTTTACTCCTTTTAGTTATTAAACTTATTTTCTCACAATCTCAATCTTCAATTATCTTTGCCGACACACAATCACCCCCATCGTCAAGAATACCTTCTGCCGCAAGCCATACGCAAAGACCAAATAGTTCTTCGGTGGTGTCTGTTTCCTCATATTCTAAACCATATTCATTCAGAATTGTTACAAAGTCATTCCTTGAACGGCTTTTCATTTGGCTTTTGACGTACTCTTGTTTACAGACTTCGTCCAAATCTGCATCGCAGATTCCCTCGTGATAGCACTTCTTTGCATCTTCCATCGTCAAAGCAATCGTAAGGGGGTGCTCGTTTGATAAATTTATCTCATACTTTTTCATTTTGTTTGTCTTTTAGTTTATTGTTTTGATGGTGCAAATATACGGAAAATAGGTCAAATGACCAAACCATTTAACCTATTTTAACCATTTCCCTATTTGATTTGTTTCTTCAATAGTTCGCCCTCTGTCGTGTCCACAAAGACGAGTTCTTTCTTCGCCCTTGTAATTGCCACATATTTCAAGTTGTTTTCTTGAACGAGTTGCCAATCAAGTTGCCCTTTCCAAGTAAGAGGCAGTTTGCTCGGTAGGATGATAAGCACCCTATCTGCTTCAAGTCCTTTGCTTTTGTGCGCGGTTGAAAGCATGACTGCGTTTTCCACCCTATCATCTGTAAACATCTTGTCGATGTATGATTTTAGGTGTTTCGTGTCCCTAATGGAATACAAGCATATATTCTCGATGCACTTGCATCTGTCCTCCAAGTTAATGTATTTGCTTGCGTTCTTTGCATCTTCTACGGAACACTTCCGCTCACTACGTATTAGGGCAATCATTTTTTCCTTCTCCGCTTCGAGGTATTCCAATACTTCCGTGATATTGTCGCTATTTGCGTTTTCAACGAGGTTTTTCAACCCTTGCGCAATATCTTTGCCCTTGACTACGGCGGTAATACCCTTTTCTATCAGTTTCATGCACAAGGCAACAAGCGGCGCACTCGTGCGGCACAAAACCATGTCATTCGGCCTAAACAAGTCACAAGTTATGGAATCAACCCTTGTTATCACCCCTTTTATGGCATCTTTATGTGCCTCAATGTGCGGCACTATCTCCTTTGCAAGTTCAACCATATTTTTCCCACATCTGTAATTAACGGATAATGGTAATTCGATTGTGTTGGGTATGTTTGCAATCTTGTCAAATGAGTTGCAGTCCGCTCCCGCAAAGCCATTGATGGCTTGATTTCTGTCACCCACAGCGATGAAACGCCCACCTTTGGCGGCACATAGCATCAGTTCCCTTTGAGCCGTGTTCAAGTCTTGACACTCGTCGATGAAAACATACTTGAACGTTGGTATGTGCTTCTTATGGAACAATGGGAGCACAATCATATCAACATAGTCGATTATTAGATTTCTCTGCATTGTATAGGCATCAGCAAGCAAGATGTTGCACACACTTACCTCGTCATAAAGGGTCACGATGTTGTGTTCATCACACAAATCTCGCAACTTTTTCACCTCTCCATGCTGGATAAGGTTCACCCTTGCAAGGTCAAAGAGACGTTGCACATTGAAACAGAAACCATACACCTTTGCTTGTGGCGTATCGTTGGAAATAAGGCTTGACAAAGAGAAAATGTTGTCCTTGACATACTTAATATACTTCCAACTATCGACCTTGATATATTGTTTGTATTGTGGATGGTTGTATATGCTTTTCAACACTTCAAAACCAAAGGCGTGAAGCGTTGATACATCTGCATAGCCTTTTAGTTTTGTCTTTAACTCGTCCGCAATCAACTTGTTGAAAGCAAGAAACTTCACGTCATGTTCGCCAAGCCTAAGACGTTTACAAGCCGAAACAATGGTGGTGGTTTTGCCACTTCCCGCAACGGCGTTGATGGCAATGTTCTCCTTGCGAGTTTCAACCGCCTTGAAAATGTTCAGTTGATACCTCGAATATTCTATTTTCCTTAATCCCATAGTGCAAATATACGGAAAAAAGTTGGAATAGCCAAACACTATTCCAACCATTTAACCTATATTAACTTTAAGAATGACAATAACCTATTTCAAGTTATCATAAATTTCCCAATATTTTACTAATTTTTGTTCGCCAGAAACCATATTTTTAAGCGTAACTGAATCATTTTTAAATTCTTCATCACCTACTATTGCAGCAAAATCATAATTTTCTGCATTTTTCATTCGCTCTTTAAATGGTTTATCACAATCAAAATCATTACTAAACTCCAAGCGATAATCGCCAGTATAATTAGCTATTTCCATGCAAGCCTTACTTGCATATCTTTCGTTAAGATAAATTACAATTAAACTTTTCATGTTCATTGTTATTTTTGACCAAGTTCTATTCACTACAAAAGATTATGAGTTTTTTTCAAGAATTTGTCTGAAAAACAATGGGCATCGGCCACTTTGTCTGAATGTGCCAACCATCTTCAAGAAGTTTTTCTTCACATAGTTTGAGAGAATATCGTTCACATTTTCAGTAAAGTTAAACTCCTTGATAACAATGGTGTTTGTTCGTGACTCTCGCGCCGAAGATATGGAACGGCGTATGATTTTGCCTTGCCAATGTAGAGAATACTTCTCCCTCAAAATGAGTTCAACGATGTCAAATACTGAACGCCTACCATTTGGGTTAAGATAGCACACACACATTTGGTAATGCTCCAACAAGGTAGCCTTTTTAGTGTATTCCTCAAACAATTTAGTTGTCGTTTTCTTTATAGTTCCCATGATGCAAATATACGGAATTTTTTTCAATTAGCCAAATGAAAATACTTGAATTTATCCTTGAAGTCTTACTAATCTGACGCTCCTCAACACATCAAGGATAGTCAGTTGATTGTCTTGGCAGTGCAACACTTTCAGCGCGGTGTCCTTCGATACATCAAGCGAAGAAAGTTGATTGTTGTCGCAGTACAAATATTTCAGTGCAGTATTTTTCGACACATCGAGCGCGGTCAGTTGGTTATTGGAGCAGGACAAATATTTCAGCGCGGTGTTTTTCGAGACATCGAGCGCGGTCAGTTGGTTGTCATCGCACGACAATTGTATCAGCGCAGTATTTTTCGACACATCTAACGAGGTCAGGTTGTTGCCGCCGCAATGCAACTCTGTCAGCGCTGTGCTTCCCGACACATTGAGCAAGGTCAGTTGGTTGTAACCGCAGGACAAATATGTCAGCGCGGTGTTTTTCGACACATCGAGCGCGGTCAGTTGGTTATTGGAGCAGGACAAATATTTCAGCGCGGTGTTTTTCGAGACATCGAGCGCGGTCAGTTGGTTGTTATCGCAGTCCAACAATGTCAGCGCGGTGAAATGTTCGATACCATTCAAGTTGGAGATTCTTGAGTGTGAGACATCCAACATATCGGTCCTTTGAATCGTTTCCTCAGTGATTTCATCATCCTCGTCAATGTCAAGAATCTCTGCTAATGCAGCACGGAAGTTCGCATCTGGGAAGTTCTCCTCGTCAAGATACAATTTTTCGTTGTTAGCCATTGGCACTTCCTCGAAGTAAAATTCGTAGTCACCCAAATAGCCGCATTGTCCATGCACAAGAGCATTTGAAACCTCCCAAACTTCTTCAATATTGTCGTTTGCTTCGACTTCAAACGTTTTCACCAAAACGTCGTTCAAGGTGTCCATCCACTTGTTTTTCTCTCCCAAAGAACACTTCGAGAAATCCACGTTACCATCGATGGCAATGAGCAGACCCTTTGTATTGTCGCTCCCATCGGTATAACAAAGAACTTTCATTTTTTTCTCCATAATCTTTTATCCTTTTATGTTTAACTCATTGCAAATTTACGGAAATTGTTTCAAATAACCAAATCCTTTAAACTATTTTAACACTATAAGGATTGGTCATTCTTCTTATTTTCTAATAGCCAACAGACCATTTCAAATGCTGCATCAATTTGTGTTTCACAATGTTTAGTGCAATGTGATTTTCCATTATCATAACAAAACCACAAACCATACTCTTTTGCTAAACCCGCTTTATCATCAAGCAAGTTCATCAAAGCAGAAAGACTCCAAGCAGGAACGTCAGAGGTGTCCAACTCTTCATCTTTATTGTTCCAAACAGCAAGTCTTTCCCCATCTGCCCAGAACATATCAGCAGTTTTAACATCAATCCCTAACTCTATAAGTTTCTTGGATTGTTCAGGAGAAGTACAAGTTTTATTCATATTGTTCTAAATGTAAGTTTCTACCAAGATACATTGGAAAGAGGATTCCTCCTGTTATTAAACATCCAAAAAATACTCCAAATACATTTTTTCCTTCAACTTTTGCAATAGCATAAACAGCACCAAAACAAAATAATGCGGCAAATATCCAATAAAATATTAGTAAATACATCATAATCAATTTATTTAAGTTTACTACTTGCTTCTAATCCTTTCTTATAAGCATCTTCAGGGTTTACTTCAAATGGTTTGTCTCCAAAAATAGGGTGACTACATTGATATGTCTCGTAGATAATGTCACAAACTTCTTGATTATAATATCCAGCAAAATATCCAAAATTCGCCTTAGCTATTCTTTCTGCTTCATTTAACGAATTAACTTCATCGTTATCTTCAAGAATGTATTTAATATATTCTTTAAAGAAATCTAAAGCTTCTTCTTTATCTTCTTTTGCTAATTGGAGAGCCTTATTAAAAACTTCTCCCATTGTGTTTAATTCTTTACCCTTGTACTCCATAAAAACTATTCTTCAACTATCTAAAATACCTATATACAAAACAACCGAAAAGGAATACAAAAACAAGTAGGGTTGCACCTAATTTGATGCTAACAGAGAACATATACACAAAAAACACAATTAGCCACAAGCAAGCAACTATAAGCCCCAAATCTAAATTTTGTAAAAACTTTTCCATAACTTGATAATATAACTTTTTGAATCCACTGCAAATATACGGAAAATATTTCAAATGGCCAAATTCTTTAACTCGTTTTAACGCAAAAAAATTTCGTGCGTTTGACAAAAGACAAACACACGAAACCAACAATGAAAAACTAAAAGATTATGAAAAGTATTAGATTAACTTTCTTCAAATCCGAAGGCAAAGAAATAATAGTCCTCTTGCACTCTCGATAAAATCTCATCGTCCTCGACCCCATCGAAGGCATAGGCCATTTCGTTTCTCAATGCTTCCGTTGGGTTGTTGTAGGAGGAACAATCTATTTTCATCACGGAGAAATCGTCCTCATAGCCTTCGTCGGCCACCCATTCCTCCAAGTCTTTTTGTGTGAGGTTCTCTACAAGTTCCTTTCGGTAAGCACCCCTATCAAGTAAATAAATAGCCTTATCCATATTTACATTATGTTTAAAAGATTCATACTAAACCATTACCAAGCGACAAAAATCATCCAATCACTTTTCTTGTCGCACTCTTTGAGGTAATGCTGCATCACGTCAATAACTTGTTCTGCGCTGCAATCCATATCTTTCAAGGCTTCGGAAATCTCTTCTTTGTCGCAGCCATCAACATCTTCGCCTTTTGAGTAGCGTTTCAAGTTTGCAAGAGCGGCCTTAAACTCACTTTTCTTGCACTCAAAGCGGTCAAAGTTATAACTATCTTCATCGTAATTGTGACACACGCAACCACAAACAGAAAGCGCATAAGCAAATTTATCACTGCCCCAATTAAATGCTTCTGTGCCGCCAAACTCTTCTTGTCTCGACACAACATGAACCCATTTTCCCATAATTTTCTCCTTTTTTTTTGTTTGTTTATTTTTCTCGATGCAAATATACGGAATATTTTTGAAGTGACCAAAGGTTTTAACTTTTTTTTTAATTCCGTTGTTGGTTTCACACAACCGACACCTTGTAACCCAAATCATCTACGGCGGTCTTAATTGCATTGATACGCGCCGTGGTGGAAGCGTTGCTATAACCGCAGTTATCCAACTTACAAGTCTTGTTATTGTGGTCGATTACACCAATCACATTGCCATAATATGCAACTCTTGTGATGTTTTGGTCTGTGAGCACTACGACATTGCTGCCACCCCAATTCTTTTTGCTGCGTACAGCATCGATAATCTTATTCTGATAATCTCTCATAATGTTTTTGTTTTAATTGTTGTTTGATGATGCAAATATACGGAATATTTTTGAAGTGACCAAAGATTTTAACTTTTTTTTATCCCCTTAACCAATTTCTTCTGTTATGTTGTCAAGAGTTTCAACCATATCGTTGGCATCAAACCCTTCTACAAGCGCACCCAAATCATAGATTAAACTGACAAGTTTGCCATAAGCCTTCCAACCCTCTTTGCTTAATCTCTCATTCTTTTTGAATGGCGTTTTGCATCCAAAATGCTTCTGCAAAATCCCTTCTAATGTTACCATAGTTTTCTCCTTCTTTTGTTTTTAATTGTTGTTTGATGGTGCAAATATACGGAATATTTTTGAATTGGCCAAACAAAAAGACCATAAATGTTAGGTTTTTAACATACCTTAGCATTTATGGTCGGCGAAAAAAATAAAAAAGGAGATTAAGAAATATTATTCAATCTTGACAAAGACAACATTCACGCCATCGGCGCAAGGTCTCCATGTAATTGTGCCAACAAACGAATAATCATCGAACCCAAATGAAACCTTATCGTGGGTCTCGTCCATCTTTTCCAACTTAAACCCTTGAATTGGAGGAATAATGGTGATGGTTTCGCTGCCATGCGCTTTGGCACACAAAGTTTTTAAGACCACATCTTCGTCACGCTTCATAAAGACAACGTTGCGAAAACTATTATTTATCGAACACTTGTAACTTTCTGCTATTGACATACAACACTATTATTCTTTTATTCTACTAATATATTCCTTGATTCCATCCCTCTCTTTGGGGTCGGAAAGTATGTCGGCAACCACAATTCCAACACACAAAACAATAAAAAGAGCAAACATCACTTCTCAATTTTTGTTATAGTTCCCTTGTCACCATCAATGAGATAACCTACTTCTTTGGCAATGATGGGGAAAAACACCTCGTCGAGATACGTGCCTTGACTATAAGCGGAGGGATAGAGCATAATGCGCTCGAATATTTCACCCCAATAGGCGATAATTATGCCTTTGATGTTCTTCTTTTCCACGATAGAGCCATCAGTGTGGAAGAACCATTGAACAAAACGAGTTCCATTTCCTTTCATATCATGAATGGCGTTCAACTTACTTCCGAATAAGTGATTTTCCAACCACTCACAATCGTCTTTATCCAAAAGGTCAAAGATAATGCTATCTTCGCCATAGATTCCGCTTTCCTCAATAAAAGTGTTCCACAATTTGACAAGCCTATCTTCTGACAGCCTATCAATCGTAGCAAGAAGTGTCTTACGCTCGATTGGATTCATGTTCTTAATTATCATCTTTTCGCAGAACATGGAAACATTGTCACCATGAACCTTGAAGAACGCCACGATTTCCTCGTCAGTCGGTTTTGTGCTGAATGTGATTTCATCGAGTTTTTTCTTGAACTTCTCCAATGGTGTCATTAGGCAACGGAACATTCCCTCGTGCTCAATGTAATCGACCATGAAATCCTCAAAATGAAAGCCATAATCGTTGATATATGCGCTTATCTGCTCGTGACTCGGCGCGTCAATCCCATTTTTCTTACAAGATTCAATAATGTTTGTGGCGAAAGTAATCACCTTATGGGCAAAGCCAATCAAATCCTTTTCCTTTTCTACCATATTCATATCTTTTTCTCCTTCCTATTTGTTTAACCATTGTTTTCGTCAAGTCCGATAACGTAGTCCTCAATATAGCCACTCATATTGTTGGCCAATTCTTGTGCAGACGCACCATTAACCTCGATGCCACTTCCACCGCAATTATCGGAAATCCATGCACCATAACCGCCTTCGGTTTTATACAACTCAATCTGAATATTCATAGTTCTAATCCCCTTCCTATCTTTTTAATATATGAATGTGTAAGTTGCCACCTCAACGTCAAGGCCATTTTCCTTGATGTAGTCTCTTTCGACGTCCATATCTATTGCATACTCGTTCCCTTTGAAGTTCTTTTCAAACTTATCGAATATCCAACGCTTCACATCATACACATATTCACGTACAAGACCCCATTCATGATTACCCTTTACACGCAAGACCAACTTTGTCTTTTTTTGTCCATACTCGTCGATGATAGGTGTCTTTGATACCTTTTTCACATCAACAGAACCATAACCCATGAAATGCTTAACTCTCATAATTTTTTCTCCTTTTATTTATTGTTTGATGATGCAAATATACGGAATTACCAACTAACAGCCAAATTCCTTAACTTATTTTAAGAAATGAGTTCTTCTATTGTGGTGAAATCTTCCTTGTGATAGCAGTTATCAGAATTGAAACATTTTTCATAACTGCCGTTATCCAACCATTCAGAAAGCATAATAGTTTCGATGCGATTATCGTCCGTGAATTTTACAAACAAATCATAGGTTCTTTCCTCAATGTTGAAAATGGCCAAATACGTTCTATCACGAGCGCTCTCGCAGTCAAGATAGTGTCTATTGACCTTGATGTCAAACACTCTCATGGTTTTCAATGGCGTACCTCCTAATACCGCTTCACTATTGATAGCAATGGTGGCGTAAACTCCGCAAGGGGCAATGTCCTCCCTCTTGTCTGTGTCATGGTATAGAATATGTTCAACCACTTTTTTATCCGTAGTAACTCCGTAGCAGACGTTTTCACTACCACTTCTCACTTCTGTTTGAACTACTCTTAATTTAGCCTCTACCATAATTTTCTCTCCTTTTATTAGTTTATTGTGATGCAAATATACGGAAAAACTTTGAACTAACCAAAGAAAAGGAAGTCTTTTAACCCCTTTTAACCTTTTTAGAATTTGTGGAAACCTTTATCCTTGTCTCCTACTTTCCACACACCATCTTCAAAAAGGTAGTCATATTGCCCATAGATTTCACCATATACCTTATCAAAGGTGCCTTGTATCGGCTTGATGTATCGCCATCTGCTACCATTTCTATTGGCATAATGGCGAACATATCCGTTTGAAATTCCGCTGCAAAACCCACCAACAATTAGGTTAAGTGCCGTTTCGTAGTCGTTGAAATACTTTTTAAGGGTCTCACCGACACCATCTTCCACATAGCCATCCCAATGGCAGTAAATACCAATGTAGTCGCCTTTCAGCGTTACCATCCTACAAACATCTTTACCTCGTTGGTCAAGCCATACTTTCCCCTTGTCATCTTTTTCTATCCACTCGCCAAACGGAATTGGCAGTTTGGACAAGTCAAACTTCATTTTGCGCCCCACGTCCTTTTTGCGGACTTTAAGGATGATTCTTGATGGTGTACTCATAATCTTTAATCTTTTATTTATTGTTTGATGGTGCAAATATACGGAAAAAATCTGAATTGACCAAAAGAAAAAGCCCAAATGTCAGGTTTTTTAGATTTCCTTAACATTTGGGACAAAAAAGGAGAAAAGAATAGTGAAAAAAATTTGACAAGGGGGTGAGGGGGTTTGATTTCTTGTGTGAGCAATCCTTATCCTCTCTTTGCGATGGCTACTTAATACCCCATACGACCTCGTTGGTTTCAGTGTCAAGGATAAACTTTGCATTGTCGTACTCTGCTGAAATCTGAGCCATCTGCAAATCATCTTTCTTGTCAATCACTTCATCGTTATGGTCATAGACTTCATACCTTGCTCCAATCTGCCAATCAATCACCAACCAACCATAGGTATCTGAAAGAAAGTCATTGATTGCATCTTCATCGTCCGAATCAATTCCGTTTGGAAGTTCGACCTCGTAGGGCAAGCCAAGTTCCTCTTGCTCAATCCCATCGGTTTCCCAAGTAATGTTCTTAATCTTCATATCTTCTTCTCATTTTTTACGTGGGGTTTAGCCTAACTCATTCCATTCATGTATTATGTCATTGTATGACGGAAGTTCTTCAACGGACAGAACCTCGCAGTATTCCGCGCCGCCTTCTTCTAATGCGTCCGCGCTGAACAAAGGGAAACTCTCCCATTTTTCTTTAATCTCGTCTAACGAGTTGCCCTTCAAGACAACATCTGCCGAAAACTTTACTCTTACTTCCATAATCTTTTATTTATTGTTTGAATGTTGCAAATATACGGAAAATATTTCACGTAGCCAAATTATTAACCCTTTTTAACAAGTGACGCCAAATATTCCTCCACTTTGTTCCTTACTTTTTCACTCGCTTTCTCGTAGGGGTCAAGGAAATCCCAGTTGTCATTGTCAAGCCAACACATTGCAAGAGGCCGTTTGTCGTTGAAATTAACGACTTGAACGTAAGTTTTAGTCCTTGTTCCTATTCCGTTTGGTAAGTCAAGACAACGCACACCCTCACTCGACCCATCATTCCCATGCTCATTAACTATTGCCGCAATCTCTTGTATTGTCATAACAACGCTATTTATTTGGTTCGTAATATCGCTAACACAACATAGTGTACTTTGGACGCGCCAAAGTGGTCAATGGGTTTCCCTTGCAACCCAACCACGTCAGTGCGGTATTCTTCAACAAGTCAAGTTTGGCGAGTTGGTTAAAGTCGCAATACAATATTTCTAATTTGATGTTCTTCGACACGTCCAAAGATGTCAATTGGTTTCTTATGCAAGACAACAATTCAAGTTTGATGTTCTTCGACACGTCCAAAGAGGTTAGTTGGTTTCTTCCGCAAGACAACAATTCAAGTTTGGTGTTCTTTGACACATCAATGGTGGTCAGTTGGTTGCGGTCGCAGTACAACGTTTTAAGCGCGGTATTCTGTGACACATCAAGGGTGGTCAGTTGGTTGTTGTTGCAGTGCAACCATTTCAGCGCGGGAAAATGCTCAATGCCCTTCAAGTTGGTGATTGCTTCGTCTGAAACGTTCAACTTGGTCGTTTGCCAAATCATTTCATCTGTGATTTCATCGCCCTCGTTGATTTTGAGTTTCTTTGCCAACGCCTTTCGGAAGTTGGGGTCTGGGAAGTTCTCCGCATCCAACCTTAACGCTGACTTCACGAAGAAAATGTGACCCAAATCAGAGATTTCTTCGTTGTTGAAACTCTCTTGGAACTCTTCAAGAGTGTAAATCTCCGCATTGTTGCATTTTTCGGCAAAACACAGCAGTTCCTTCTCTGTCATATATTCCAAATCTCCAATATACTCCCCACAATCAGGGTTCACATAAACTACTTTTGTCATAATCTTAATCTTTTTGTCGTTATTGTGGTGCAAATATACGGAATTATTTTCTAACCACCAAATCCCTTAACCTATTTTAACACAAAAAAGGTGCAACAACGCCTTGCGACGATGTCACACCAAAGAACTTTACTCTATGAGTAGTTATTAACAAGGGTTGCTTGATAGAATCCTATGTTGCCCCTCTCCGTTGATTGAAAAATCACGAATATCGGTTTCCTCTGCTATAACCCTTGCTTTGTCAAACGCTTCCAACTCATTTTCCGCATCAACTTCTACGACAATGGATGCGTTATATCTCATATCCACTTCAAAATGTCTCATTACATATTAGTTTTTAGGTTTAACTTCGACGCCATCTTTGTATAGGGTGTTGAATGTCATAAGCACGTGCAAGACCTCTATTTCCCATTTCTTTTCCACACCAACATACTCTATTACCGCGTTTGACAAATCATCACTACCTTTTATGGCTGATAAGGTAGGATAAACCATATCATAACGAGAATCATCAAGAAACCCAACGGCACGACCATCGTAAATATCAAATGGTATTGCTTTCTTAAAGCCTTCAATGTTTAGTTTCTCCGAAGATACTTTCTTACCATAGAATTTCTCGAAAGATTTGATTTCATTTTCACTTAATCTATTCATATTGTCATTTAAAAAAACAATGCAAAGATATAAAAAGAAAACAAAACTACAAAATATTTTATCTTAATAAAACTTAAAAAAAAAGTTTCGTGCATTTGGTGATTAGCCAAACACACGAAACAATCGATTTTTGTTCTCTACCTCATACTTGACAAAGAAAAAATGTTGTAGAGTTGTTTTCCATCCTCCGTTCTACGTGAGGGAATTGCCATTACCTTCTTCTGCCTAATTGCTTTCTGCAAACGTTTGTTTCTTCCCATTATTTCCTTTTCATGTTTGTTTTGTTTATTGTTAGTAATTCAAAGGAGTAGGGAGGCGGCAACCTCCCTTGCCCTTTTGGTTAGTTAGGCTGCACTGACGCGAGCCTTAACACGCTTCTTCACTTGCTTGCGTTTGGCGGCACTTTTCTTCGGCTCGGACACCTCAATCGTCGTTGTAGTCAGACCTTTGACCACCTCCTTGAAATCCTTCACTTGCTTGCTCTGCGGATAACGCGCCAAAGCAGCCTTGAAATCATTGGTTTTCGTGGAAATCTTGTCATAGAAGTGACAAAGAGCGTGGGAAACGTCCGTGTTGCGGAACAACTTCTGATTGTCGTTGTGCTTTGCGAAGAGTTTGAGCCAACTCATAATGGTTTTGCCCTTCTTCTCGTCAAACGATGTGTAGCCGTTGAGGAACACGGGGATGCGATGCGCGTTCTTACCCACAGCGAAGTAAACCAAGTAGGTGATGGGATAGCCGC
>Ga0310691_10003231_pt1 | contig 19932 bp, 14 predicted proteins | sample 176DNAGHGlowgp2_FD_203887 | JGI IMG/M metagenome (GOLD analysis project Ga0310691, IMG submission 203887) | Sheep rumen microbial communities from Palmerston North, Manawatu-Wanganui, New Zealand - 1766 DNA GHGlow gp2 (v2) (version 2) | ecosystem: Host-associated > Mammals > Digestive system >...
CGGGTGAAGGGAATCGAACCCTCGTAATAAGCTTGGAAGGCTTCTGCTCTACCATTGAGCTACACCCGCTCAAACCAATAAACTCTCAAACAAAAACCTATGCCTGTTAAAGCGACTTTATCAGTGGTGGAGGGGGATGGATTCGAACCATCGTAGACGAAAGTCGACGGATTTACAGTCCGTTGCATTTGACCGCTCTGCCACCCCTCCGCTAAAATCGCACGAGAGGAAAAAAGAACATTGTCTTTCAACCTGACAAGCAGAATAAAAACTTATTTTTCCCATAATGTCAATAAGTTTTTTATCAATTATTAAAGTTTTTTCGCTATTTTCTTTTTATCAAATAAAATCAGAGGAATGTTCCCATGAAAAACATTTTAACCGAAAAGAATAACCCCAACACGCGCGACATAGATTTAGTTTCCACCGCAGACCTTGTCAAAAAAATCAATAATGAGGATAAAAAAGTTGCCAAAGCTGTGGAGAGAGCATTACCGGAAATTGCCGAAGCCGTAGACATTATTACCGATTCTTTCTTAAAAGGCGGTAGGTTGGCTTATTTCGGCGCCGGTACCAGCGGCAGATTAGGCGTATTGGATGCTTCGGAATGTTGGCCGACTTTTTCCGCGCCTGAAGGGATGATAACCGGTTATATTGCCGGAGGAGATTATGCTTTAAGACACTCGGTTGAAGGTGCTGAAGATGATAAAAACGAAGCCTTAAAGCATATTAAAGAATTTAATCCGACCAAAAAAGATGTTGTTGTCGGCATTTCTGCCTCCGGCAACCCGCAATACGTCTTAACTGTTTTAGAAAAAGCGCATCAAAAAGGTGCCAAAACGATTGGCATTACATCAAACCCTGAGGCTAAACTCAAAGAGTATGCAGATATTACCATTTTAACCCGTGTCGGTCCGGAAGCCTTAACCGGTTCTTCTCGCATGAAATCCGGCACCGCACAAAAAATGGTTTTAAATATGCTTTCAACCGGTGCAATGGTAAAAATCGGCAAAACATATAAAAATTATATGATAGACCTGCAACTTGCCTGTAATAAGCTGATTGACCGCGGCAATCGTATTATCGCCGAGATATGCGAAATTCCGCTTGCAAAAGCCGAAGAATATCGTATAAAAGCAGGTAACAATGTCAAAACTGCCTGCGTTATGTGTAAAAAACAGTGTTCTAAAACCGAAGCTGAAAAGTTATTAAAAAAGCATAACGGCATTATAAGAAAGGTTTTTATTGATGAAAAAATTTCATAAACCGTATGAAAATGAAAAAAACAATAACAAGGAACAACTGATTATCTATGGTCGTCATGCTGTATTAAGCGCGCTTAAAAATCCCAAACGGCAAATCCAAAAATTACTGATAACCGCGGATAATAAAAATGAAGTTGAGCCGTTAAACATCAATTTCAGCGTTATTGATAAAAAAGAATTTGAAAAAATTTTGCCCAAAGATGCCGTTCACCAAGGCTTTGCCCTCTATTGCAACCGCTTGGAAACATACGATATTGAAGATTTAATCGCTTTAGCAGAAAACAAAAACCGTTGCCACATCTTAATTTTAGACCAGGTAACAGACCCGCAGAACATCGGCGCCATTATCCGTTCCTGCGCCGCATTTGAAACCTTGGGTTTGGTTGTGCAAGACAAAAATTCGCCCTTGGAATCCGGCGCTATGGATAAAGCCTCTGCCGGCACGATTGAGTTTGTTCCTGTTGCACGCGTGACCAATTTAAGTCGCGCCATAGAAAAATTAAAAGATGCCGGTTTTTGGGTAATGGGTATGGACGGTTATGCCGAAACCACCATTGATAAAATAAACAAATCCGGCAAGACCGCCATTGTTATGGGTTCAGAAGGCAAAGGCATGCGCCGTTTGGTGCAGGAAAATTGCGATTCGTCGGTTAAACTGCCGATATCACCAAACGTGGAAAGCTTAAACGTTTCCACCGCCGCCGCCATTGCCTTGTATGAATTGAGCAAAGAATAATCTATCTTCCCCAAGAATCTTTAGAAGGATTACCACCATATTGGTAGAGATTTTTCTCAAACTCTTGTGCTTTTTTCTTTGATTCTGCTTTTTTCTTTTCTTCTTCCGCCTTTTTCTTAGCTTCTGCGGCTTTATCAACTTTTCTGACAAATTTCTTTTCTGCTACAATTTGCTGTGCGACAAATGTACTTTCTGCCGCTACATGGCTGTTTGGATCTTTAGGCATAACACCATGTTCAAACACTTTTAAGTCATCTGAGAGCATAGCACCATCAAGACCGAAACTTGCCAGTGTTCCAAGTCCGGGAACATTAGCGACCAATGCCGAAGCTCCCTCACCTACAGCTTTCAAATATTCACCTTCTTTAACTCTGTCATAAACGCACACCGCCCCAACACCCAAACACAAAATCGGTATTTTCTTTGCAATGGATGCTGCAACTTCTTTACCGACTTTTTTCTCAATTTGCTTAGCTATTGCCTGCCCGCTTTTCGTTTTCATAAACTTTTCGGCGGCTTTTTGCACTGTTTTTTCTTCTACTTTATTCATCCATTGCGGTGCATGTTTATCGCCCCATTTCATGATTGCATCAAAAGTATCATCATAAGCCTTATTTGCTGCTAGTAATGTCTCTTTTGCTACTTTTCCTGCTGTTTTGGCTGTTTTAGCTACTTTTTCCCCGGCCTTTGCCGCTGTTGCTTTCATCGCCGACTTTGTCGCTACTTTCTCAGTTGCCGATGTTACAGCTTGTTCTGCTTGTTTTGCCGTTTCCTTCGTTACAGTATTTTCAGGTGTTTGCATTATTGATTGTTTAATATTTATATCCCTTGTAGAAATATCTTCTTGATACATATCCCAAACAACTGGTAACACCTTATCTTTTTGTTCTGTTGCAATCCAATAATCAACATTTTCTGCCTCTAATACCGTTTTTCCTGTTGCAGAATCAATATAAGTAACTCCATTAGTACCATACTCTTTATAAACAGTTGCTGGTAATCTATACGATTCTTTCTGTTGCAATTGAGCTATAATTTTCTTTCTTGTACTTTTACATGGTGTCCATCCCAAATGAGGAGGGATTACACCCGCCTCCATACATTCTATTTCAAATATGGGTTTTACATATTCTGCCACAGCACACCGTTTATTTGTAAGTTCTCCACCATTATACATAAAATTATCTATATCCTGTTTCGAAACATTATTATGCGTAAAATTTTTTATATCTTCGGCCGGAAAATCATAAATAACACCATCTATAGCTGTCCATAACCGAGATAGCTTTTCTGCCTTAATCTGTCTTAATTCTGGATTAAGTTTACATAATTCTTCAAAATCATGTCTTAACCCTTCTGTCACACTCTTTTCATCATAATGAAGCCTTTTCCAAGCTTCAACATATGCTTCTTTTTTAGTACTAAATTCTGTTATTTGTTTAGTTTTAAAATCATCAAATGGAGTAATTTGTGCTCCACCATATTTCATAAATCGCTGTATTGCATATTGCTCACTCGTCATACCACTCGGAAATTTATATCCACCGCCAATTTTAAAACCTAATTTATTCTCTGCTAAAGGTATTGATGTCGGACTTTCAATGCTTACATAATCATATAAAATATCTTCTTGTACCCATTTTTTTATTTCTTCGATTGAAGGAACTTTTCCAAATTTATTATTTGGCAACATCTTATTCACTTCTGCCGCATAAACATTGCTATCTAAAGGAGTATGCGTTTTCCAAAACTCGTCTGCAAGTTCCACTGGTGTATGGTACTCTGTATTAAACAATCCTTGTTCTATATCCAAAAGTTTTTTGTATTTTGCTCCACACATCAAAAAAGTTTTCCTATCTAAATCCGAATGTTTTTTTAACCATTCTGTAGCTTCTTCTGAACTATTAAAATCAGGTACTTGCAATTCGCTCATCGTAATTCTCCCATAACGAAATATTCCGCAAGAGATATCATCTCGCAGAGCTCATAAGTTAAAATATCCTTTGTATTTAAATTTTTCTTAGCAATGCTTCTATAGGTGTGTGTAGAAAACAGCCACTTTGAGCCGCTACATCCTAAAAAAACATAATTTTCCACACACATACGCATTGGCTTCTCCTATCATATCGCCAGCATACCACAAAAAACATAGCTATTCAACAAAAATTATACTTAGAACGCGTAGCGGATACCCAAACCGCCTTCAACGTTATCCTCTTTTTCCATGTTGTGAGCAAGCTCTGCCGAGAGGGTGAAATTACCGTCCTTATACATAGCCTCTGCCGCTGTTCTTAGGCGATTTTTATCTTCATCATAACCTTTGAGATGATATTGACCGGCAGACGTACCAACTGTCAAATCCTTATACGGGTCTAAAAGCTCGTGGTAATATTTTGTTCCCAACGCCAACATCAGCTCTCTTTCTTTGGCAAGAGCAATCCGTTTTCTTAACTTCAAGCCGATACCTGTTTCTAAAGAAGTTGTGTCGTCGCCTTTAAGCTTCAAACCGCCCTTTTCCTTTGCATCATCTGAAGAAATACCCTGTAAATTAAGCTCTGCTTCCGCAACAAGCTCGGCAACTTTCATATCAATACTGTATTCGGCGTGGTTATACAAACCGTAGTAAATATCAAATGTGTCCGCATCGTAGCTGTTATTAAGCGTTTTTCTTGTATAAGAACCGAAACCGACGCCAATACTCGGCTCTGTTAAAAACTTAAATCTGTTGTTTTGGTACAATATCGGCAGAAATGCCATAATAATCTTATTATCACGGTCTGAGTGAATATCATCATAAGAAGAATCGGCATAAGCGGCTGTTAGTCCGGCACCGATACTCCAATTACGGTTAAGAGCCGTTCCACCGCCTAAAGAAATACTGTAAACATCATCTTCATACTCGCTCAAAGAGCCATAACCGTCTTTACCTGTTCTGAAGTAATTGCCGCTGATATAAACGTTGTCAACACCGTCTTCTAAAATTCTTTGTTGTTCTTGATGATTTAACCCACGCATCACAGCCATATTTTCTCTTGGCAAATTGGCATAAAACTTTTTACCGGACTCACTTTCCGCCTGCGCATTAAAAGCACTTGCCGTGTTTGCGGATTTTAAGGCTTGATACATTTTCTCATTATTATGCTCATGATAATTTGCCTCTAAGAACTCTGCATACTCTTTATCTTCTACCACATCTTCAAAAGATTTGCGGGTTAATGTGACATCGGTTGCATCTCCTTTATCGGTAGCACCTGCATCAAACATATATGACTCGGAAGAAACTTTAATACCGTTATTTTCGCCGACAAAAGCATCTTCTTTTGTATATGTATCTTCAAAACCGTCCATCACAACATCTGATGCAACCGTAACCTCTCCGCTTAAGCTGTCTGCTTTATAAGAACCACCGGATGCAAGCACATATCTGCCGCCGGCATCAAAATCAAGCGCCGCCCCGCTCATATTAAATGTTCCTCGGTTGACTAATACGGCTCCGTCTTCAATATAAATCGGCGAGCTGACGGCTGACGTTCCCGGTGTATCTTTCTTGGCATCATTACACGTCCCGTCTATGCTCCTATTTGAACAGTTACCACCTTTATCGCTATCATAATTTATCGTACCCCTATTTGTAAAACTACCACCGTTTTCAATATAAGCACCATAACCGCTACCGGTTAAATTAATCGTACCGTTATTCTCACCACTGCCGGCACTTTTAACATAGAAACCATAACCGCTACCTATATTAATTGTGCTACTATTAACACCGGTTCCTCCGGCATCAACCTGTATGCCTGTACCATCTACAATATTGATGTTACCGCTGTTAACAAATGAACCGTTTTCAACTTCAACACCAATACCATTGCCACTGATACTACCGGTACTAGTCCCGGTTCCTCTTATACCGACATTATTACCGCCACCTAAAATTTCTACTGTACCGCTATTTTTAATACTACCCAACACACCTATACCGGAATTAACGATAACTTTTCCATTATTTTCCAAATATCCATTCGCACCTACACCACCGGAGACCTCTATACTTCCGGAATTAGTACCGGCTCCTTCAATACCATGCGCATTTTCCCCGGTAACATACATTTTACCCTGATTAACAACATTCTTATAACTTGCTTCATTATAAATACCAATACTATCGGCATTTACCGTAATGACGCCATCTGTACCATTGGTAACAAATGATAAAGAATCATTCTTAACACCGTAGGCTCCTGATGAAGATGTAATATTACCTGTATTTGTAAACTGCGCACCATAAACAACTTTTGCACCGGTTGCTTCACTGCCTGTTGCATTTATATTACCACTGTTTGTTCCTTCTGTGTAAACCGTATTTGTACCATCAGACATATACAAACCGACACCTTTAGTAACATTAACATTACCATTATTAGTAAGTTTAGAAAAGCCTTCAGCATAAATACCTGTTCCATCTTCAACATTCATATAAGAACCGGGATTAGAACCAACTGTCGTTCCTTTATCTGTACCATAAATACCTATACTCTCATCACCGGTAATTACCATATTACCTTTGAAATCATTATAAGCAGAAGCACCATCTTCAGCCGTCATGGATCGCGCCCCTTCAAAAACATTTATTGTTCCCTGATTATAAACTTCAGAACCTTTTCCTTTTGCCACAAATAAATGCGATTTTTTTCCGGTTACATTAGCCGCCGACGAACTGGCATGATATGCCTTACCGCCGCTAACATCTGTTGTTGCTTTACCCAGTGTATAACCATTAATATCAAAAGGAATCGTATAAGATGTCTCTTCGCCATGTTCATCCACACTTTTATAAATAGGGCTTTGAAACGTTCTGCTTGCACCATTTGTCATCCAAAAATAGGTAACATCCTCTAAATTGTATTCGCGCATAATAATGCCCGGCACAACAACTGTTGCACTCTCTCCATCAAGCTGAAAAGCTGTCGTATGATCACCTATGAGCCTAATCGTCCCATAATTCCATGCGTTACCATTTCCGACATACATACCAATAGACCCTTGCCCGCTAACTTCTATTGTTTTTGTTTCTCCCTCGGTTGGTTCATAGCGGCCGTTGAAAATATTAGCCCCAATCTTTGTTGTTGCCATACCATAGTCATATTTTCCTCTAACATAGATATCCCCGAAATTAGTTGCTGAGGCATTGTTACTGGAATCATTACGCATACCGATGGAATTTGCCGCATCTACGTTTATTACCCCGTAATTATCCGTATATGCTTCTGCCGTAGAAGTTGAATCAAGCCACATAGCGGTATTAAACTGCATAATATCCTCATCATATTTTACGAGGTTTATAGTTCCTTTGTTATCAGCCGATCCTTGTTTGGCAACTTGCATAACTGCCGTTCCGAATGTGCCACCGTAATCCACATCTTTATCTCGCACACCGCCCAGTGTTATAACACCTGTTTTATCATTAACCACATATTGCTTCGTTGTTCTGTCTTCACCGGAAGAAACAACCACTGCCGCCACCGGATTTGCCTTAACATTAAAACCGATATCATCTTGTTTGCCGGTAGGGAATACAAAATCCGCACTGTTTCCGACCTTGTAAAAGACATCGCCGACATTGGTTGCCGTAGAGAAATTACCGCCGAAAGCTTTAGAATTTGTCGCCTTATTGGAAAGATAAATATAACCGGTATTAGTTTGTGTTACCGAACCGGAATAATCGTTATAAATAGCCGCAGACTCTTCCGAATTAACGTTAATTGTCCCGTTATTGATTAAAGAAACTTCTTCGGTCACATCACCGCCGGCCGCATATAACCCTTTATCATTGGTATAATATGATTGTCCGTTTTCAATACCTAAGTTAATAACCCCGTCATTGACAATCTCACCGCCGGCAAATGATGCCATGGCATAAGAATTACTGGAGCGCATATCAACCAAACCGTAGTTATGTAAGAACGGCGTTTTCCACTTATAAAGTCCGGTCTGCGCACCGCTACCTTTTGCCGCCAACATACCGTAAAACACACCGCCGGACGTTGCTTCATTGAGCATCCGGATTGTTCCACCCGTGCTTAAAGTAGAGCCGTCATAAGGTGAACCCACCGTTCCGTTAACCAAACCTGCGCCATGCACGGAAAGCATACCGGCCGCCACATCAGCACCGGAAGCAATGGTTGTTGCCTGCATATCAATATTGATAAGACCTTTGTTCAAAGCACCGGTGGAAGCATCAGCCCGCATACCGATTAAACCGCCGTCACCGAGTTTAAGCGCCTCGGAGGAAAGATTATAAGTTTTTTGGTAAGAAAGGTTGATATTACCGTTGTTTTCCAAAATCATCTGTTCAGCAAATGACGGATTATGCGTTCCGTTTAAGAACTTATCGTCCAAATACGTTCCCATTCCGATAAGGCTGATGGAAACATTTTCCGCAGTATTATTACCGGCTTGTAATGTAATATCCCCATAGTTTAAGGCCTTAACCGTATATTTGCTGAAATCCGTACCGGTATAAAAATCAAACAGCGACATACCAATCATCGTACCGGAATTACTGGCTGTTTCTTCTCCCTCATCTGTGGCATCTTCCGTACTGCTATCGCTACTGTCGCTGTTCCATGGTATATCTATATCCGGAAGTTCAATAGTATAAGACGCCATTGTACCGATACTGCTTAAAGATGAACTTGGTATAGGTTCTGCCTGCGAAGCCGTACCGACAATCTTGCCGTAATTGGTAATGGTGGAATGTGTATCGCCATACATACCGATAACAGCATCACCCTCTTCATTTCCTTTGAATATAAAACGGATACTGCCGTCACCGGAATCATCACTGGACACCCCGTCCTTTGAGCCATTAACAGCCACTGCGCCATTACTGGCAACCATTCCGATTGCACCGTTTTTTGCTTCAATATTGATTTTACCGTCATTAAGCGCTTTGGATGTATAATCATATGAAGCCAATCCGATAGCCGCATCTCCCAAATTAATACTGCCGCCGGCTAAATTATGAAAAGTTTTATCGCTCGTTATTTTTGCGTATGCCTTCAGATATTTATAATTATCCAACATATTCGGGATAAATTTAATCTTATCAACAACCTTTGCGCTATCCGGATTGTAACCGTTAATAACCGACTTATTATCAACATTACCCGTTGAAACAAGCTTGGTATAATTCTCCAAGTAACCGGCCAACCCATAACCTTTAGACGGCGGAATAATCGGCGTATCTCCGCTGTTGGAATGATGATGCCCGCCGCCGCTCTTATGAAACAGCGCATAAGCACCGCCGCCGGCAAGCGCCGCACCTAAAACCCACGGCCACCAGCCATAGTCTTTTTCGTTGTAATACAGAGATTCCTCATTGCCGACAATCTTTTCGGCATGAACGGTCCTGTGAGATTCTAAAAATCTGGAATACTCTTTATATATCTTATAGGTACAGGCATGACGCGGATTTGCCCCTGCCATTCTGAACGTATTATAGGCAGTATAGTTATTTTTCTTAACCGCAATACAAAGACCGGTATCCCCGTTCGGATTAACCGAATCTATATTCAAACCGCGATTAACAGCTTCTCTTAAAACACCAACCTTTCCTAAGGTGGCGACATAATACATCTTGTTAAAGTTTTCCGGAGACAACCCACCGCTATAATAAGCATTGGCGCTGTTTGCCATGCAAAAAGCACCTAAAACAAGGGCGGATATGTACTTTTCGGTACGAAATTTCATTTAACAAGACCATAAAAAACAATTGCTTTGCACCGATTCTAATCTGCCTTTTCTTAACAAAAGTATAATTTAGCAAAAAATATTCATAGATTTTATAAAAAAGAAAAATCGCCCTCTGTGTACGGCAAAAATGCGCTGATAGCAATAAGCTTAAAAGGCTGAAATTTCACCCTTTATCCGGCAACGTTTCAGCCTTTTTTATAAACAATCTATATCTTAAGAACCCCTGAAATAAAATTCTCAACATACTTTTTGCGCAAGTTCTGATAATCCAAATAATAAGCATGCTCCCAAACATCAATATTAAAAATCGGCTCAAAGCCTAAAGGCAACGGCGTATCGCCGTTTTTGGTGGTTATAATCTCAAAGCCGCCTTGTTTATTTCTAACCAGCCAAACCCAACCGCTTCCAAACACGCCCATTGCCTTATCAACAAGCGCCCCGCGCAGTGCTTCATCTGCGCCGAATGTTACCAAAATTTCAGCCTTTGTGGCATCGTCCAAACGCTCCCACACACCGAAAGATTGCCAATAAACATTGTGGTTATAAACCTGTCCCGCATTATTGTATAAAACCTGCTGTTCGGTAACATCATAGGTATGGCGGATAATATCTTCCAAACTCATATTTTGAAATTCTGTGCCGATAATCAGCTCATTAACCTTATCCACATAAGCTCTGTGGTGCTTTCCGTAATGAAATTCTATTGTTTTCTCTGAAACAAACGGCTCAAAATCTTTCTTTCCGAAATAAAGTTCCGCTAAATCTATCATTTTTCCTCCTTAAAAAAATATTTTTCACTTCATAACAGCATCTAAACCATTATATTAAAACAGCATTTATTTTTTGTTAATAATTATTAACAACCCGCATATCGGGGATTCACAAATAAAATTTATGTATTATTATACAAATAACAATAAACAAAACGGAGAGGAAAAATGAGAGTTTTACTAATTGAAGACGATTACGCCGTTTCCCAAAGCGTTGAAACAATTCTAAAAAAAGAAGGAATGGTTGTTGATACCACAGACGACGGAGAAGACGGGTTAGACTGCGGCAAACTTTATGACTATGACATCATCATCTTAGACTTAAACTTGCCGGGCATGAACGGTTATGAAGTATTGAAGAGCTTAAGAGGCGCTAAAATCTCTACCCCGGTATTGATTTTATCTGGTTTATATGAGCCGGACAAAAAGGTTAAAGGCTTAGGCTATGGTGCTGATGACTATTTAACAAAACCTTTCAACAAAGAAGAACTTTTGGCTCGTATTCAAGCTATTGTTCGTCGTTCTAAAGGGCATTCAAATTCCATCATTCAAACCGGTCTGGTGGAAGTTAACCTTGATACGCAGACTGTTTCCGTTGCCGGTAAAGATTTACACTTAACCGGTAAAGAATACGGCATTATGGAACTTCTTTCTTTGCGCAAAGGTTCAACCTTAAACAAAGAGCAATTCTTAAACCACCTTTATGGCGGTATTGATGAGCCGGAATTAAAGATTATTGACGTGTTTATTTGTAAACTCCGTAAGAAATTGGAAAAAGCTTCCGGCGGCAAGAACTATATTGAAACTGTTTGGGGCAGAGGTTATATCTTAAAAGACCCTGATGAACAAAAATAGTTTCAATTAAAAAAGATTAAGAGGCGGTTGCTCCCACATTAAACCGCCTCTTAATTTTTTGTAGCATACCCCATTTTAAATTGCAAGCTTTAAAGTTACTGATTTTCTTGACTTTTTAACCTTATCCCTCTATTTTACCCTTCATCAAATCATCATTATGTCAAACTTAAAAAAACTATTATATGAAGAAATTTATTATTGGCTTTTTCAGAGAATTTCCCACCTGTACGGGACTACTGTTACTGTTAATCAGTTGCCACTTTACCGGCATTAAGAATTTCACAGCATCCTGGGCAAAAGCGCCTGATGTATTTTGGGATATTGTCATTATCTACATTATTACCGCTTATGTTCTCATACGATGCTATCTTCCTCACATAGACAAGGAAAAACGTGAACGTGTAACATGGATTGTTATCTTAACCAGTATCATTGTGTTAACAATTTTTGCAAAATTCTTTGCACCTTAAAAAATGTTTCCTACCACCCGGTAGGAAGCATTTTTATTAAGCCAAAGCCGATTTAATCGCCAAGACCAATAACAATATCAGCCCTGTAGGCGCACAAACCCGCAACGTAAACAAGAAATAGCGCGTAAAACCGCTTGTCACCACCGCACTCTTTCGGATATTGTGAATAATCGGCTTCATGGCAATATAGCCCACAAACAAAGCCATTGTTAATGATACAATCGCAATCGTATAGGTGGAAGAAAGATAATCAAACAGGCCGAAAATATCACGTCCTAAAATTTTAATTCCCCACACGCCGGAAAAAGATGCCGTCACCGCCGTAAAACCGATACCGCTTAATAAAAGCACCAAACAAACGGCTCCGAAACGCGTAAATTTGAGCTTATCCATAAAAAGGTTTGTCATCCCTTCAAACACCGACATTGTGGAAGTAAGTGTTGCAATAATCAGCAAAGAATAAAAAGCAATACTCCAATAATAACCGCCGGAAAGCTGTTGGAACACCATCGGCAGGCTGATAAATGTCAACCCCGGACCGGATGTCGGCGATAAACCGACTGCAAAAATTGCCGGCAAGATAATCACCGCACTCAATACTGCCGCCAAAGTATCAAAAATTTCTATCCGTCGTACCGCTTGAAACAGATTTTCTTTATTTGAAAGATATGAACCGTAAACCAATAACACCCCAAATCCCAAAGAAAGGGAAATAAACGCCTGTCCTAAAGCCGCGACAAAGGTATCAAACAATTTCATGGGCTGAAAACCGTTTTCCGTAAATCCGAAAAATTGCGTATCAATCGTTGTTAAAAACTTTATACCGCCTTCAGCGTTCGGCAAAGTTAAAGACCGTATGGAAAGCAAAATAAAAATCAAAAACAAAATCGGCATCGCGTATTTACCGACCTTTTCTATCCCCTGTTTAACACCGGCCACAACCACCACCGCCGTCGCTAACAAAAAGAAACAGCCGCAAACATATTGCATGGAGAAATTTTTGGTTAAATCACTAAACTCTTGAGAAAAGCCGTCTTCCGAGAGGATAAACAAATGTCCGTTTATCGTTTCCAAAAAATAAAACAAAACCCAACCGGCAACCAAAAAATAAAAAGATATTATCATCAAAAGCCCTAAAAGAGCCACCCAACCGCCGAAAAACGACCAGATTTTAAGATGTTTTAAGCCTGCTTTTTCGCCGATAACCTTATAGACATCAATAAAATTACTCTTTGACGCACGGCCCAAAGAGATTTCTGCAACCATCAACGGATTACATATCATCAAAATCACCAAGAAATACATCAAAATAAAGCTTAAACCGCCGTATTGACCGCATAAATAAGGAAAGCGCCAGACATTACCAAGCCCGATAGCCGAACCGGCCGCCGCCAAAATAAAACCCCACTGGCTTGTAAAACTCTCTTTTTTCATCTTAAATTCCTAAAAAAACACATAAAGAGAGCATAACGTAAAAACAAAATTTCGCAATAAAAAATTTCTAAAAACTAAATTTCACCCCGAACACAATCTCTTCATCATCATGCCACTTGCCGTTAAAATGATGGCATGCCGTATAAAGCATCATATTTCTTGTCAGCCCATAAGCACCCTCAACACTGTATGTCTGCCCGCGCCCGAGATAATTGATGGCAAAACTTTCTTTAGCCTCGGCATTTAACCGCCATTTATCGCGGTTATAATAAACACCGGCCTTAAAAGCTATCGCACCGAGCCACTGCCGATGAATACCGCCGCTATATGCCAAACTTTGCTCACCGATACCGTAAATCAACAAATTATCGGTTAAGGCATAACTCACCCCGCCACCAAGCGAAGTAACTGCTGCCGTATGTTCTTCTTCGGTCTTGGAATCAAACAGCCGCTTAAACCCTGCGTTAATCTCAAAAGACAATGGCGAAAACATCATATCTTGTCCGGAAAAAGACTTAATCTGCAACACATCTAAGTTATGCAACACATATTTGTTCTGCTTATCATAATGCCTGAATTCAGCAGACATCATATTTATTTCCGCACCTTTAAGCAAGCCGTAACTATCTTCGGTCAGAGAATTATAAACCGGCTTAAAGGTAATGGCTTGAAACGCCTCGCCGTTTTTAACCCCGAACAGCACACCGGCCTGCTTTGCTTCGTGCGCCAAAACCGGATTTTTTCCCTCTTTTAACTCATCAAAATATTGGTGTTGATTGGCAATTTTACTTCTTTCCATCAACAGCTTAAAACTTTTTTTGCGATAATCCGCCAATTCCAAATCTTTTGCCACATATTGATATTGCACATATTGGTAAGCCGTTTCCAAAACATCGGCTCGTTCTTCATCATCAAGGGAGGATAAATCCACTTCATTTTTCTTGATTATATTCTTAAATACACGCTTTTGCTCGGCGCTCATCTGCTTTGCCCGATATTTAAGCTTAGACTGTCTGCTCGGACGATAATGAATATTCTTCACCAAATCCGGCACGCGGTTAACCACCTTTAAGGTTTCCAGCGGTACGGTATAAAAAGGCAACTCATCTGAAAGATTAAGCTCTGCTCTGACCGCTTCTAACATTAAAAGCAACACATACGAGCAATTTTTGGAAGCAAAATAATAACGAATATGCGCATCCTGCATTTCCCACATATGCGCAACAAACATTGCCAGTTCTTCATCCGAAAAATTGAGCTCATATTCCCAAATATCCCTGTTTTCAATATTATTGTACAGGTTAATGACATCATAGTAAGGGTGTAAAGCAAAATGTCCGTAATAACCGCCCCATAATCCTTTTAATATATACAAAGGACCATGTTCATCACCGGTATCTGCCCCGAAATTTGCGCCATGCGCCAAGAGCTGCGTTCCTTTTCGTTTGGTATCTATACGAAACAATGTATGCCCAAACATAGAAGACGGGTTATTCATGTAAGCGTCTGTAAAAAGCATCGTAACGTCTTTAGGCTGAACATCACTTAAATACTGCTGATAGTCCTTGCAATCATTTAAATCGCCGCTGACTTTCCCTTGTTTGGCAAGCACCATAAACCGTGCCGGAAAATCACATTTGCTTAAATTTTCCTTTTCATTAAAAGCTTTTATCGCTTCATCATATTCGGCTTGAGGGTTTGTACGCCCGTCAGAGGTTAAAAAGAAATTCCCTTTTTCCACCAAAGAGATATACCCTGTACCTTTTTTTTGATAATGCAAAAGTTTAAGCCATTGTGGCGCATAAGCCCCCTCTGTCGCTATGGCAGATAACGGCAACAGAAGAAACATTAAAATCCATAAAACTTTTCGCATATCAAAAACCATAAAAAAAGGGCGCGGTCACCCGCACCCCCTCAAACAACAAAATTAAGCGTTAGCCAATTCCATCATTTTCAAAGCTAAATCAACAGCTTCAACATTTTCATCTGTAAACAGATAAGCAAAGTTTTGTTGTGCTTTAGCACCGAGTTCTTTGCTGTCAACATTCAAAATACCGGCAATTGTATCAATTGTTTCACCACGACCGGCAGAAGCATCCATAGCAAACTGCTCCATATTGTTTTCAATAACAGCTAAAACCATCTTGCCTGTACCGCCGGTAACACGACCGTTAGGATCACACCCGGATGTACCGAAGGTTACACCGAAAGTATTATTAGAAAGAGTGTTATTGGTTGTCATAGCCAAAACTTGCGGAATAATACCGGATTGACCGCGCCAAGCCATAGAACCCAAACCGCAACCACCGGTAGAGTCAATAGCTTCTGCAGGAGTACCGAAACAAATCGCTGCCGCAACAGCGCACATTGCTAAACTTTTTTTCATAAGTTCTCTCCTAAATTAAAGTAACACCAAAAGTTTATTACATTTCTCCCGCTTGTATAGTTTAAAATTTGACTAATTAACAGCACAAAACACTTTTACACCTCCCCTCTTATAAAAAAAATTTTGCTTGATTTCTAAAAAATGCCGTCTTATACTCCCCCTCAAATGGGAAATAAATTTGTTGGCTGTACCACGCTGGTTGCAGTCAAATTTTTTTCAAACTTTTTAGCAACAACCTATCCGTTTTAATTGCGGATAAATTTTTTGTTAGGAGAATAGAAAATGGAAAAATTTCCACTGACCAAAAAAGGCTTTTTACAGCTGGAACAGGAACTTAAAAACTTAAAAGGTGTTGAGCGCCCGAACATTATTGCGGCCATTTCCGAAGCCCGTTCTCACGGCGACTTATCTGAAAATGCCGAATATTCCGCCGCTAAAGAAAAACAAAGCTTTATTGAAGGACGCATTCAGGAACTGGAAGCTGTTGTCAGCCGCGCCCAAATTATTGACCCGACGGAAATTAAGGGAGATATCATTCGTTTCGGTGCTACCGTTTCCGTTGTTGACGTAGATACCGATAAAGAAAACAGCTACCAAATTGTCGGTGACTATGAGGCTGATATTAACAATAATAAAATTTCCTTATCTTCTCCTTTAGCCAAAGCTCTTATCGGTAAAGAAGTCGGAGATGAGGTTGAGTATATGGCTCCCGGCGGGAAAAAGACTTTTGAAATATTAGAAGTTTCGTATATCTAAAAAAGAGCCAAATAAAGCCTATATAAAAAGCCGGAAAACATCCGGCTTTTTTTATGAGGAGAAGATAAATGAAAAAAACGACCGACACCCAATCCTACGGCTACGATTACCCGAATAAATGCGACTGCTCCAATGATGACAATTGCGGTTGTGATTATCCGAACAACATGGAACGCAACTTTGACACGCCATATACCGAAAAAATTAAAGCTTCCATCAATATCATCAGCCGTCAGGCGCCTGATTTTACAGCGCCGGCGCTTCTAAGCAACAACACCATCGTTGAACGATTTAATTTTTACCGATACACACAGGGACATATTGCCATTCTTTTCTTCTATCCGGAAGATTTCACCTTCACTTGCCCCTCGGAACTTCTAATGCTTAACAAAGAAATCAACGCTTTTAATCGCCGCGGCGCAAAAATCTTGGCAATATCTACCGATACCATTCATTCGCACCTGACATGGAAAGAACTTCCGCCGCACAAAGACGGCATTTCGGACGTCACCTTTCCGCTTATTGCAGACGAAGATAAATCCATCTCTGCCGCATATCATATCTTAAGCGAACGCGGTATCGCCCAGCGAGCCACTTTTGTCATCGATGAAAATCGTATTATTCGTCACTTAAGCCTTAACGATAATAAGATATGGCGCAACCCGACAGAAATTATCCGCATTGTAGATATCTTAAACTATAGAGGCGACGGCATAACCAATTGCCCGCCCGGATGGAAACAGAATTTTTCTTACGAAAGACCGGAATCTCAAAGTCTATCAGAAATTTACGCTTCAAAAAAATCTTGACTTTTGAGCTTTTTAATTTAATATTCACCATCAGCACACAATTACTTTACATATACATATTAAAAATGCAGATTCCTGAGTGAATGTTTCATCCACCCACAAAAAGACCTGTCAATGGGTTCACCACTCCTGTGGAATCCCCCTGCTCCATAACGGCGGCAACGGGCAGCTCCACAAAAGGTATCGGGGTTTGAGTGCTGTGGATGTTTGTGTCAGTAGTGGCAAACGAACGCACCTTTCTTTGGAAGTTGTATGGGAAAGCCTCTCAGCACTTCATCAGCAATCTGAAAAGAAGGCTCCTTACACAGGTTGGCTTGGAAGCCGCCATTCCTAAAATGTAAGAGAACCAAGTTGCAGCTCTGTCGGGATGCTGACATCTGTAGAACGCTTTCTTTTAACCGCTGTTTGCATGCAGCGGTTTTTTTGTGCCTTAATTATTTGTTTAAGTTTTATCTTATAAAATCAATCCGTAACAACAAAATGAGGCGACTATGTTTCTTGAACTGCAACTGAATTACCTATTGTGGCTACAAAATTTAAGAACAGCTACCGACGATTTTTTCACACCGCTTTTTCTTGAAATAACTAAATGCGGTGAATATTTTATCCCTGTTCTGGCTTGTTCCCTTATTTATTGGTGCATAGATAAAAAACTCGGCGTTTTAATCATCTTAAGCAGTGCCACCGGTCTGATGGTTAATCATTTGCTCAAAAATATTGCCTGCATTTATCGTCCGTGGATGTTAGACAGCCGCATAAAACCGGTAGAACAAGCTTTACACCATGCCGGCGGTTATTCGTTTCCGAGCGGACATTCCACTCTTGCCGTTTCCTGCTGGGGAGCCATCGGCCTTTGGTATAGAAAACATAAAAAAATACTGATTTTAACTATTTTACTTTGTTTGTTGGTAGCATTTTCCAGAAACTACCTAGGTGTACACACTTTGCAAGATATTATAATCGGTTTGCTGACATCTTTTGCCACACTTGTTATAATGTATAAATTGCTGAACTGGTGCGAACAGAAAGACAGCAGAGTTTTAGGATTAACCATCACCATCTCGCTTATAAGTATACTCATCACTGTTTATACCTATTTTAAAGATTATCCGATAGATTACGATTCTACCGGAAAAATACTCATGGATATCAGTAAAAGTAAAATAGAAGCTTTACCGAAATTAGGATTTATTTTGGGCGCATTTTGGGGTTGGTATTTAGAAAACCGCCTTATACAGTTTGATACCGCCACAGGCTCCTTAAAAGAAAAGACCTTCCGTGCCATCATCGGTGTTATCTTATTATTCCTGACCATGAAAGCTTCTTTACTATGGAAAGAGTATTACGGCATCGCTTGGGGCGGATTCGCCTTCATGATAACCACAAGCTTGTTTATTACCCTGATTTACCCATGGCTTATCAAAATGTATACAAAAAAACACTACCTGCTGATGAGCAGATAGTGTTCCTTAAAAAGTCTAAAATATTACTTAGACAACTTAGCAATAACTTTGTCGGTAATATCTGTACCGCCGGCGGCAACAGAACCCTTAACCAAAGTAATGCTTAAGCCTTCTTCTTTAGCAGTTGCTTCGATGATTTTAGTCAAATCAGCATCAAGCTTTTGCAATTTTTCAGCATAATCCTTTTGAATAACTTGCTGTTTTTGCATTAATTCTTCCTGATATTGCTTTGTCAAAGCATCTTTCTTTTCTTGAGAACCTTCTTTCTCAATTTGAGCATTAGAAGCATTTACCCAAGCTTGCAAATTGCTCATCTGACCTTGCATATCTTGACGCAACTCAGCAACCGGACGAGACATGCTGACAATCTTTTGAACATCAACAACGGCAATTTTTGAGCCTTTTTTGCAGCAACCGCAACAAATTGCGCAACCGAGCAAAGCAGCAACAACAATAACAACAACATATTCTACATATTTTTTCATAAATTTTCTCCCTAATTTGAAAACTGTAACAATATTATAAAGAGAAAAACAAAAATCAAGCACCTATTTCAACATATTAACTAAAAATATTTTGACTTTGCCTTTCTAACAAACTTTTAACCATTAAGCCCTATACTTAACAAGAACACAAATCGGAATAGCACCAATGGAAATAAAACACTATCTGCCCCATATAGCCCTATTGCAAGCCTTTGCCTTTCTATGCGTTGTTTTAGGGCATGCCTTATCATTATATTGTATCGGCGGATGGTATAATCACTGGCACTTTGTTCCGAGTCTTGATAGCTTAAACAGTTTTATCTATACGTTTCATATGCCGCTGTTTTTCTTTATATCCGGCTACTTATTATATGTAACGTCAAAAGAAAACATAAACTGGCTTGCTTATAACAAAAAGCGTTTCAAAAGATTAGTTATTCCATATTATTTGGCGGGAATTTTCTATTTTTTACCGACTATTGCTTTAACCAAACCTTTCCAACAACCGTGGGATTTAACCGCCAAACTTTATCTTTCATTGCAAGACGGCGGTTATTTGTGGTTTTTAATCTCACTATTTTTAACCTCATTACTTTTTACCACCATCATCAAAACTCCGTTAAAGAAATTTCCGATACTGCTGTTTATTATCTTTTTAAGCTGTAACATCTTCTGTGCTGATTTGAACTTGCCGGATATGCTCATAAAAAGAGTTTTAACCAACATTTTATACTTTTACCTCGGCTTT